>Ga0126377_10002532_pt1 | contig 12624 bp, 11 predicted proteins | sample PanSoiMetPlot_22_FD_92647 | JGI IMG/M metagenome (GOLD analysis project Ga0126377, IMG submission 92647) | Tropical forest soil microbial communities from Panama - MetaG Plot_22 | ecosystem: Environmental > Terrestrial > Soil > Tropical forest > Bulk soil | place: Panama | collected 2016-02-17
AGACGGATGGTCACCCTCGACAGAATCCGGCTTACAGGCCTGCTAAGGGAAAGCCCCGCTTCGGTGGGGCTTTCCTATTAGGACCGTTCGCTACGGACTCGTCACGCTAAGGTCAGGCAGCCACTCGGCGGTTTCCTGGAACCGCTCGGCGCGGGCGCCCGGGTTCGCACCGGCTTCGCTCCGCCCCGCGGCGCCGAGGCTAGCAGCGTCTGCGGCCGGACACAACGTCGGCACGAGGCTGGGATTTAGACTGTGATTGACGTGGGATACAACCTGTGGCAAGATCCAGGACAAGGAGGTATGCCGATGGCAGTCAGTTCCGCCGCCAGACCCGATTACGCGGCCCACAGCCGTGCCGTCCGTGCCAGCTTCCCGGAGGTCGTCGGCGCGCTGCGTGAGATCCTCGGCCTCAAGCTCTGCGCTTACCTCGGCTCCGTGAAGGAGACGCGCGCCGTCAATGAGTGGGCCGAGGGGGCGCGGGAGCCGGGCGAGGCGGTGCAGCGACGGCTCAGGCTCGCTTTCCAGGTTGCAGGCGCGATCGCCGACGTCGACGGCGCCGAGGTTGCACGGGCCTGGTTCCAGGGGCTGAACCCGCAGCTCGGTGACCGCTCGCCGGCGCGCCTGCTGCGCGAGGGCGACCTCGACGAGGTCGGTCCTGAGGTCATCGGCGCCGAGCGCGCCTTCCTCGTCGGCGGATGAGCAACGGGCTCGCGTCCGTCGAGCCCGACGCACCGCTGTACCGGCTTGGCAGGCAGCCGGATCCGTGGGCGTGGCCGGACTGGTCGTACGCCGCACCCGACGGCACCTTCGGTAACCGCTACGACGATCCGGAGGGCAGCTACCGCGTCCTCTACGCCTGCTCGCAGCGGGTGGGAGCGTTCCTCGAGACGCTCGCACGCTTCCGCCCCGACCTCGAGGTGCTTGCCGAACTCGACCGGATCGACGGGGAGGACGAGCCACCGGCGGCCGTGCCGAGAACCTGGCTCGATGCGCGCGTCATTGGCGAGGCGAATGTCGAGGGACGGTTCGTCGACATCGGCGACACGACTTCGCTCGCCACGCTGCGAACGGCGCTCGCCGCGGGCGCCATTCACCACGGCCTCGACGAGATCGACGCGGCGACGATCCGCCTTCGGGCGCCGCGTGCCTTCACGCAGCAGGTGTCGCGCTACGTGTACGAGCAGGGCTCGTTCGTCGGCATCCGCTACCGCTCGCGGTTCGGTGACGACCTCCTCAACTGGGCGATCTTCGAGCCTGGCGCCGACGGGCGAAGCCCCCTGGCCGGCACCTCGTCTGCGCGGATCGAGGCGGACGATCCCGACCTGCGCGGAGCGCTCGACCTGCTCGGCCTGACGCTCGGCTGAGGCGCACTCAGGCTGCGGCCGGTATCGCCGCGCGCGCAGCCAGCGCCGCCGCGGCATCGTGCAGCTCGTCCTCGGCAACGTGGGCGTAACGGCTGACGGTGGAGAGATCGGCGTGGCCGAGATACGCGGCGACGAGGCGGGCGTCTCCGGTCTGCTGGCGCAGCCAGGTGGCAGCGGTGTGGCGAAGCGTGTGGGCAGTGACGCGCTTCTCGATCGCCGCTCGCTCGGCGGCACGGCGGATGATCCCGGCAAGGATCGTCGGCTGCAAGCGCTTGCCCTCGAGGCCGCAGAAGACGGGCGCGTCGGCGGCCGCGTCCCGGTCGCTGCGGAGGAGTGCGAGGTCGCGCGCGAGCGATGGCGCCAGCGGCTGTCGGCGTGGCTTGCCACCCTTGCCGCGGCGAACGAGCAGCGTTGGCCGCGGCCCGGCGAGCTCGAGGTCGGCCCAGTCGAGCGCGATCAGCTCCGAGCGGCGCAGGCCGGTCTGGACGAGCGTGAGCAGCACGAAGCGGTCACGCTCGGCGAGGCCGCGCCGTCGCCGCGGCGGATGCTCGGCCGCTGCCAGCAAGCGCGTGAACTCCGACTCGGTCAGCCAGTCGGCCTCCTGCTGCGGTTTCGGCGGCGGTTGGAGCTCGAGGAAGGGATCCGGCAAGGCGCTGCGCCGGCTCAACCAGCGGAAGAAGCAGCGCAGCAGGCCGAAGCGGCGGTAGTAGGTTGCAGGTGCCGGTCGGGCCCGCTCCTCGTAGGCGGTGAGGTAGTCGACGATCGTCTGCTCCTCGAAGACGTTCCGGCCGTGCCCTTCACTCCAATCGAGTAGGTCGTCGATCGCGATTCGGTAGGCGGTGATCGCGCTCTCACTGCGGCGTGCCGTCTGCAAGCGCCGCAACCAGTCGTGCCGAGCTTGACGGAGCTCGGCCGGACTCGGCTTCTGCGCGACGGCGGTTCTCGCAAACTCGCTCAGATAGCCGGCGAGAAGCCCGGCCAGATCGTTTGCGGCCAGACCCATTGCGGCTTCACCGCCGTCGTCGTCGACGCGAGTTCGGGCCGAGGTGCGCGCCGGCGCTGGCTGTCCGCGATCTGGCAGGGGGAGCGACGGTCCCGGTTGGAGCGCAAGCGACTGGCCGCGGGCATCGACTTCAAAGAGCACGAGCTGGCCAGGCGCAGGCTGCATGAGAGGCGCGTAACTTATCAGGCACTAGAGCCGAGGTCAACACGAGGTTAGACTGCAGGGATGACTGCCGCCCAGGTGATTCGCGAGGCCCGACTACGGGCCGGGCTGACGCAAGCTGAGCTGGCGGCGCGTCTCGGCCGCGAGCGCGCCCAGGTGGCGCGCTGGGAGATCGGCGCCCAGGAGCCGAGCTTCGCCAACCTGCGCTCGGTGGTCGAGGCCTGCGGTTTTGCCTTCCGGGTCGAGATCGCCGAGCGGGAGGAGACACGGGAGCTCGACGCCGAGCTGATCGTGAGCGTCCCCCAAGCGCCCCAGCAGCGCGTCCAGGCGCTGCTCGAGCGGCTCAACCGGAGCACGTGAGCAAGCAGCCGCCCTTCGACCCCTACGCGATCTTCGCGGCGCTCGAGCGGGAGCGCGTGGCCTACGTCGTCGTCGGCGGCTTCGCCCGAATCGTGCACGGGAGCGCCGAGACAAGCGACGGGCTCGACCTCGTCCCCTCACTGCGCGAGGAAAACGTGCGCCGGCTCGGCCGCGCGCTGGAAGAGCTGGAGGCGCCGGAGCCGCACCTCGCCGAGCGACTCGCCGACTCGGAGCCGGTCACGGCTCAGACAGGTGCCGGCGAAGTGCGGATCGTGCCCGAGCCCTGGGGGACACGCGGCTACGACGACCTGCGCATTCGCGCCTTCCGCGAGAACCTCGGCCGCGGCGCTCGGCCGCAGGTCGCCTCGCTCGTCGATTGCGTGCGCATGCTCGAGGCAAGCGAGCACAAGCCCGATGCCGAGCGGTTGCAACGCCTCCGTCGCCTGATGGAGCTCGAGCGCCAGCTCGTCCCCGAGCGCGGCCTCTCGATCGACCTCTGACGAGCGGCTCGCGACCCGGTCGAGAACGCGAACTACTCCCCTCCATAGCCCGCGAGACGCAGATGCATCCCGATGCTGAGGTTGTCTCGCCAGACAGCAGCACTCCCAAAGTGCATCTGTGTCTCGCGCTGATTCTTGCCTACCGAGAGGAATAGGAGCGTCGAGTCCTCCGGGCCGCTCTGAACTCGGTGAGTCCGAAGCCTTGCCGCATCGCTGCTTGACCCATCCGCGTCTTGACATTGGTTGACCATGAAAATAACGTCGTCCGCGGTACTTGAGGCACGGGGCAGGCGGGCACCTGCGAATGTCTTCTCAGCCGGAAGGGCGATAGGAGACATGGCCGCGGCCGGTTCCGAAAGAGGAGGTTCCGGCATGCGCGGCAAGCTAAAGGCGCGTTCTTTTCGTCAACTGATCGCAGCGGGCGCTGTCGTCGGCGCTGTCGTCACCCTTCTCGGTCTTCCCGGCGCGGCGTTCTCGTCCGGCGGCTACCGCGACGCGGTCCTCGCGGACAACCCAGTCGGCTACTGGCGCCTCTCCGAGAGCTCTGGCACGACGATCACCGACGAGTTCGGCGCTGGCCACAGCGGCAGCTACAGCGGCACCGTCTCTCTCGGTCAGACGAGCCCGATCACGACCGACGGCTCCGACAGCGCCGCCTACTTCAACGGCGGCTGGGGCTCGATCCCGTACTACTCGGACCTCAACCCGACCGGCGACAAGCTCTCGATTGAGTTTTGGTGGAAGGGGACGGCTCCGAGCGCCGCTCGCTTCATGGTCCTAAAGGGCTACACGAGCCACAGTGATCCCTACTATCAGTACGGCGTCGGTGACGACACGACCGGCAAGGTGCGCGTGGTCGTCGACACCAGCGGCACGTTTAGCCCATGGGACACGGGCGTTGCCTGGCCGACCGACGGTGCCTGGCACCAGATCGTCGTCACCTACGACGGCTCGCTCGCCTCGAATAACCTGAAGCTGTACATCGACGCCGTCCAGCAGGCGCAGACGAACAAGACCGGCAACGTGCGTAGCTACTCGAGCGCACTCGGACTGATGGACATCTTGAACCTCGGCTCTGGCTTTAACACCACGGGCCGGCTCGACGACGTCTCGATCTACAACGGCACCCTCAGCGCGACCCGGATCAGCGCCCACTACAACGCCGCAACGGTCGCGCCGCCAGCTGCGCCCACGAACTCGACGCTGCCCGCGCTCTCGGGCACCGCAATCGAGGGCGAGACGGTCACGACCGGCAACGGCAGCTGGACCGGCAGCCCGACGAGCTACGCCTACCAGTGGCGCCGCTGCAACTTCGCAGGCGCCAGCTGCTCCGACATCTCCGGCGCCACCAACGCGAGTTACGCGCTCGCGAGCGCCGATGTCGGCAGCAGCATCCGTGTCGCGGTCACCGCGACCAACGCTGGCGGCTCGACTACGGCGGTGTCGGGGGTGACGGCGGTCGTCCTTAGTTCAAGCGCAACCGCGTCGTACGAGCAAGCCGCGATCGCCGACAACCCCGTCGGCTACTGGCGCCTCTCCGAGAGCTCAGGCACGACGATCACCGACGAACTCGGCGCCGGCCACAGCGGCAGCTACACCGGCGCCGTCACGCTAGGCCAGACGAGCCCGATCACGACCGACGCGTCGGACACCGCCGCTCACTTCGACGGCGGCTGGGGCTCGATCCCGTACTACTCGGATCTCAACCCGACCGCCGACAAGCTCTCGATCGAGTTTTGGTGGAAGGGGACGGCCCCGAGTGCCGCCCGCTTCATGGTCCTGAAGGGCTACACCAGCCACAGCGACCCGTACTACCAGTACGGCGTCGGTGACGACACGACCGGCAAGGTGCGCGTCGTCGTTGACACGAGCGGCACCTTCAGTCCGTGGGACACCGGAATCGCCTGGCCGAGCGACGGCGCTTGGCACCAGATCGTCGCTACGTACGACGGCTCGCTCGGCTCGAACAACCTGAAGCTCTACATCGACACCAGCCTGCGCGCGCAGACCAACAGGACCGGCAACGTGCGCAGCTACTCGAGCGCGCTCGGCCTGATGGACATCCTGAACCTCGGGTCCGGCTTTAGCACCACCGGCCGCCTCGACGACGTCGCGATCTACAGCAGCGCGCTCAGTCCGAGCCGGATCAGCGCCCACTACGACGCGGCGACAGTCGCGGCGCCAGGCAACACGGTGCCGCCCTCGATCTCCGGCACGGCGATCGTGGGGCAAACGCTCACCACCGACAACGGCAGCTGGACAGGCAGCCCGACGAGCTACTCCTACCAGTGGCGTCGCTGCGACTCGGCCGGTGTCAACTGCAGCGCCATCTCGGGATCTACGAGCTCCAGCTATCCAGTGACCCTCGCTGATGTCGGATCGACGGTACGCGCTGAGGTAACGGCGACGAATGCCACGGGGTCTGGATCAGCGAGTTCGGCAGCGAGCGGAGTTGTGCCGCCTACAGCGGCACCCTCAAACGTCGACTTGCCTGTTATCAGCGGTACGGCAAGGCAGACTTGGATACTCACAGCGTCCACGGGTTCTTGGACACAAGCACCGACGACCTATGAACGTCAGTGGCTGCGCTGCGATGAGGACGGCGAGGGCTGCGGTGAGATCGATGGAGCCACCGCAGCGACGTACACAGTGACTGCGGAGGACATGGACACGACGATCCGTGTGCGAATCGTGGCCACCAACGCGCTCGGGTCAACGGCTGCCGTCTCTCAGGCAACTGACGCCGTCGTGTCGCTTACCGAGGTGGCGCCGCCGGATCCGGGCTTCGCTACTCAGCCAAGCCTTTCCTACAACGGCGCTCATATCATTGGGACACGCTGGACGCCTGTAGGCGGCGGGAGCTACAAGCTTGAGTTTGAGCGTGGCAACGGCTCCTGGGACTCCTCGATCTACGAATGCGTCACGTTTTCCGGCTGGCCTTGGAATACATGCGGGAACGATCTACAGAGCTACGACGGTCTCGGTGGTGCGTACAGCTATCACAAGGAAATCTGGGATGATTTCGGCCCGGAAGCCGGTGCCGAAGGCTCAACAACGCAGACCGGGACCTACTGCGGAGATACGGGACTCGGTGCACCGCCTGAAAACCCGTGCTACGTCCGGACATGGACGCCAGAGGTCTCCGTTGTCGCCTCAGGGGGATTTCTTGACCAAGACGGCGGCGTTGTGGGAGGAACTGGCACCTATCCGCTCACGATCGAGGGATATGACCCCAGAGTTGATTTCGGCATTTCTCAGACTGGGATCGCGCGTCTCTATTGGACCGACGAAGGCGACAACGTCATGGGCAGTGCCGACGCTGACTGTGAATCGGGATGCCCAGCGAGTTATACGGCGTCGCTCACGATAGACGTTTCTAGCCTCGCTGAGGGTAGTCACACATTCGTGGCAAAGGCCTCAGACCCCAACAGCTCCATTGCCACTGGAACCGAGTGGAGCGTGACCGTCGATCGGACCGCGCCGACGGTGCCGACGGGTCTCACACTCGATTCGGTCGATGGTGATAGAGCGGTCATTACTTGGGACGAAAGCGACGATCCGGACCTTGGCGACGGAGCTGCCGGCGCGGGTCTCGACCACTACGAGGTTCGGTCGAGAACGAACAGCGAAGATTGGCTCCCGTGGAGTTCGAGTTCTGACTCAGAGGTCCGAGTCCAGTCGGTCGAGGTCGGAGATGTCGTTACCGTTGAGGTTCAATCTGCAGACAACGTCGGCAATGTTTCCGACATAGCAACAAAGAGTTTTAACATCGTCTCAGTAACCGATGCGCCGGTGCCACAAACCGGCCCGACGATAGATACTTCTTCGCCGGGAGAGAGTCGCGTCTTGGATGATTCTGGTCTTACCGTTACAGATAGCTCGGCTGGAAACACAATCTCTACGCAACTAGATGCAACGGATCCGAACTCGTTTACGAGCCATGTTGCTCTCGCGCCCGATCAGCATCTTGAGAAACTCCCAAACGGGACTGTCGCAATCGTCATGCCTGTCGATCTTGGTGACGCAGCGGCATCGGAAGATCCGAATCAACAGCCAGGACCCGATTTCGCCAGTCTTCCTGACGACGTGGCAATTCCTCCCGCGTGGCAGGATCAGGTTTGGCAACCGGAATCCGACGACCCGACCATCGACCAGGCCTCGCTGACACCGCCACACGATCCTGGTGAGCCGCCTGCCGACGGGGTGGATGAGTTCGCCGCGACTGATTCGGCGACTTTGCTCGACAAGGCTCAGCAGTACATACCCGACGGCTTGGTGGTAGGAGTAGTTGGCATTCCGCGAGCAGTTGGCGCGGATGGGGAGATCCTTCCAGCCCGGTTGACGGCAACTACTGACTCAGTCACGGCCACAGTCGCTGATCCCCCTGGCACTACGTACCCGGTCGCTGCAAGCGTAGCTGTGGCGTTTGATCCTGACATTGGATCAGCGTTGGCGACGGAGCAGTTCGGGAACAGCGCGTCTCACCCCGTCGTCCGAGACGGATCTCAATGCACCCACGGGACGCGGCTCGTCACCTACGGGAGCAGCGGATTCCAGGTCCTCCTGCGAGAGCTCGCCGGAAGCACAAGCGGCCCCCTGCCACCAGCCGTAAACCGAGGTCCCATCCCGTGCGCGCGGATCTACTTGACGGTTTTGGGAAGTCCCGACGATCCAAACGGTAGCTGGAGACGGACCCAACTCGAACAGGTCCATCTGCTCGACTGCCCTCGGTGCGCTGAGCGGAACACTCGCTTTCTGGCGGCCGCTGATCTAGGTCTCGAGGGGATCGTCGCCCAGTTTCCGCAGACTCCTGGACCCTCTCTCGCTTACAAGATTGGAACTGAGGAGCGGAGAGCGATGGAGAGAACTGGGCAGTTCCACGTGGGAGCTGGTGATTCGTGGTTCGTCAATGATATCCCTGGACCACATCAAGGAGCGAGGAGCTTCCTTCAAGACACACCAAAAGGGAGGCGTACTAGAACGTTTGTGAAGAACTTTGTACGCGGTCTGTATAACGGTCTCCCATCCGCGCCTCGAGCAGTTCCGGGGATCGTGACAATGGGGTACGCTCTTCATGAAGATTCGCCTTCAAGAGGTAGACCGAGTTACGTTAATAGTTGGAAGCGTATGCTTCGACAGAACTCCCTTTGGAGAGGGCTTCGGCCATCGAGCAAAAGGCCTTATGTCAACTTCTGGGGCCAGGAAACATACGTGCGCTGTGCGTTCGTTTGCGGCTATTCGGACTTTGACACACAGCAGAGGAGGACGAACCGCTATCTCGAACACCCGGCGCGCCTTGCATTCGCGGCGGATAGAGGTGTTGCCGTCTCTGCGAAACGGTTCTTCGATGTCACATATGCACCCGAAATCCTTGGGTATTGGGCTTCAGCCCCAGCAAACGACAGTCGCACGAAGACAAGGCTGCTCACGCGCAAGCAGATGCTGCGGCTAGTGAGTCTGCAGATCTATGCAACAAGGCGATGGTCACTCAGGCCCGGTAGCCCATACCCCGACAATAGGGTGTGGCTTAACTGGTATGACGGCACGGGTGGAAACGTAACCCCTGGAGATCGCAAGAAACTTGCGATCCGGATCGCTCTTGCTCTCAAAGGAGCATACGGAGCTGGCACGTATTCCGTGAAGTGGATATGTGATCCGCGTCAAGGGACCGAGAAGGAGCGCTGCATCGCGGCGCGGACGAAGTACGGGCGAAACCCGCATGTGCCCGACTGGTCGCTCTTCGGGAGCGCCTGGAGGTAGTGATCATGGTCGGCGAGCTTGGCCGTTGTGCCTATCGCATTGCGCTCCCCCCGCTCGCCATGCTCGCTCTGGCCGTTGGCTGCGGGAGCGAGCCAAAGACGTCTCGCTCACCTCCTCCGCGCAGCAAGGAGATCTACTCGGTCAAGGTCGATGGATCCGATGTGCATCCGCTGAACGTTTCCGGCATTGGGCTCGCGCGGGGACCCGACGGCCGGATCGCGTTTCTTTACGGAAGCCCTTTCCCCCACGGCACGAAGCTCGCCGTAATGAACGACGACGGAAGCGGTCTCCGCCTACTCAGTGAAGCGAATACCGGATCGGAGAATCCCTATGCCCCGTCTTGGTCACGGGACGGGCGGTGGCTCGCAGTCGGCAACGGCAAGCGGTGTGATCCGTTTGCGGACTGTCGTCGCTGGAACGTCTCGATCACCGATCTAAAGAGTGGAACGAAGGTGCGCGACATTCCGTGGGGGAAGGAGCCAAGCTGGGCGCCTAGCGGAAGCGCGCTTTCGTACGAGGGCGGCAGCGCGCACGGTGATCCGCATGCAAAGGTTCGGTACGGCGTATTCGTGGCGGGGCGCGACGGCGGAGGGCGCCATCTATTGTCGCCTGGTGGTCTGCCCGCGTGGTCTCCTAATCGACCCCTGATTGCATTTTTTGTCCGAGGTACACGAGGCGTCCGCACCGGGCTGCATCTGAGCCGCGCTGACGGGAAAGGTCAGCGTAGGCTCGTGAGGAGCGAGCCGATCTTCGCCTGGTCGCCTGACGGTAGTCGAATCGCGTACATAGGCCCCTTCTTCTTTCCGGACAGTCTCTGGGTACGGTCCCTTTCGACTGGAAGGAGCAGACGTGTCGCCGCGACTGATCACAATGAGGTCGGCTCGATCGCCTGGTCGCCAGACGGAACAGAGCTTGTCTTTGTTCGGTTCGACTACCGGCGCAACGAGGACAGGCTCCTCATCGTCCGCTCCGACGGATCGGCAGGACCCGTCGAGATCGCTAGAACTCGCAAAGGAGAACGGATCTGGACACCCATCTTCACGTCGGACGGAGCGCGTGTCCTCTACTCGATCTGGCCGCCGGCGCGGCGGTAGGGATTCTGCAAGGCGCTTATCACCGCGCGCGTCTCTCCTTCGACCGCCTTCACTCGACGGGCTAGGAGCGAACTTTGCCGAAACTCTGCCCGTGTCACGTCACCGATGATGATCTCTAGGCACCTCCGCTGACGGAGCAAACGCCACTCGATGTCCCGAGACTCCGACAGTCGCGGCTCATAACCCGGAGGTCAAGCTGCTCACGCCGCCGCGTAGTGAGGGCCACGGGTGTTTGGGCTGAGGTGATCCCAGTTCCCGGGTGACCGGGTCTACGCAGGGTCTACGCCGTTGTCGTTCCAGGTCTTCGGCCGCCACTTCGGCTGTGGCGGTTCCTTGGAGCGCTGCGGCTCAGCCCGACCTAGCGTGTCTCGCCGCGACCTCTGATCAACGCTCGTAATGAGGGCGGACGACAAGTCCGAGCGTAATGACGCTCTCTGGCGTCTATAGAGAATCAACCGGTCGGGATCGATCCTGGGTCAGGCACCTGATCGCGCCCGAGCACTTCTCCCTGACGGTCGTATGCAACCACCCGTTCCGCACGAACGCCGCTATTCCGCAGCCGCACCGAACCCTCGAAGAAGAAAGCGTGCCCGTCGCTCATTGGCAGCTTGCGAACAGCGCCGGCCGAATCGACGAGGTCGACCCGTGATACGTCTGGTCGGGCAAGGCCAACAACCCTGACACTGTCACCTACGGTCGCGAGTGAGACATGCAGAGGGCCGGTAGCAAATGGATTGGGGCTACAACCTACGCCCGCGCCGCTCGGGTCAACGTCGATGTGGCAGGTCGTTCCATCCAGGGAACTCTTAGCGACGAAGACCTTCAACTCGCCCCCGGCAGCGAGCGGAAAGCGGCCAACTTCCTGGATCGAGGATCGGTCGAGGCCGAGGCGCTCGACGATCGTCCCCGGAACGCCACCAGCGGCCATTGCCGACCCCTCTGGGGCAACGGCAACATCACGGTTCTTCGGGCTGACACTACGACGCGCTGGCTGTGGATCAGCGACGCCGCCGGCGATTCGAGCTCTTGGAGTTGAGCCGTGACCGCTAGACAGGACCCACAAAATCGCCGCCAGGCCAGTAGCCAGGGCCGCGAAGCCGACAACGTACTTAGGGTGTGAGCGGCGCGGCGCGGTCGTCACACGGGAATCGGACAACCGCTGTTGCCGCTCCTGTGGTACTCGTAGTAGCAATTTGCCCACCAGGTCGCGATGCTTGGATTTGCACAGTAAGCCTTTTTTCGGTAGCTCTGGTAGTTGGTCTCGTAGGTAACAACATGACCGCCGTCGTCGGTCATGCTTCGCGCCCATGAGCCATTCGTCTTTATGAGCGCCACCGTACCGTCGTAATACGTGTACTGCATATACATCTCGTTCCAGTAGATCGCGGTACACCAGCCAAAGTCGCCATAGGCGCTTATCGGTGTATCAAAATCGGTGTGATCTGACGCCCCAGGAGTGAGGTAGTTGTAGTGATACCGGCTTCGGACGTACGCGTTTGCGTTCGGCGTTGCTAGTCCGAGGGCAACCGCGCCGAGGACTACGGCGAGGACGAGCAAACGCGTCCAAGGAAGCGTTCGAAGTCGTTCTTTGCCCACCTTGTGGCAAGTTACACATGATGCTTGCCGAAAGTCAAGGTCGTCACTGCTGTGGCGAAGCGCTCGCTCAACGATCGCGATCATTGCCTCGGCCATGGAAATGAAGCCGCTTCACGGCCCCTCGGAGTTCGTATGCGGTCACGCGGGTGTACCGCTGCGTCGAATCGAGGTGTTTGTGCCCGAGGAGCTCTTGAATTTGGCGCAGGTTCGCCCCTGCCCGAAGGAGCTCGGAGGCGAAGACGTGCCGGAGGGTGTGCGGCGTTACCCGCTTGCGCTCGGTGACCCCAGCCGCTCGCGCGTAGCGCAGGAACGTCTGGCTCATGATGGTCTGCGAGAGCCGGCGACCCTGCACGCCGACGAAGAGCGCAGGCTCGGGATCGTGCGCGCGAACGCGGAGGTAGTCGAGGAAGAGCGGCTCGAGTCCGGGGTGGATCGGGACGACGCGCTGACGGCCGCCCTTCGCCTCGCGCACCTTCAGCAGCCGGCGTTCGAGGTCGACGTCCGCCCAGTCGAGGCCGAGCAGTTCGCTGCGGCGGAGACCGGAGTAGGCGAAGAGCGCGAGCAACAGCCGGTCGCGCTCGCGCTTACCGTCATGCTTGCGCTGCCATACGTCGTCGCGCTCGGTCGCGCCGAGCAGCCGCGCGAGCTCGCGCCGGTCGAGAACGTCGGGGAGGGCTTCGCGCTTGCGCGGGGTTCGCAGCACGCGCGCCGGGTCGCGCTCGATCTGCTCGTTCTCGAGCAGGAAGCGGAAGAAGCACTTGAGCGCGGCGACGGTGCGCGCCTGG
>Ga0126377_10002533_pt1 | contig 12624 bp, 17 predicted proteins | sample PanSoiMetPlot_22_FD_92647 | JGI IMG/M metagenome (GOLD analysis project Ga0126377, IMG submission 92647) | Tropical forest soil microbial communities from Panama - MetaG Plot_22 | ecosystem: Environmental > Terrestrial > Soil > Tropical forest > Bulk soil | place: Panama | collected 2016-02-17
AGGTGGCGGATGCGCCTTCCTGAAAGATGGCAAGTGCTACGTGTACCGAATTGACATGCCAGAAATTGCGCGGCACGAACTAGCTCACTGCAACGGCTGGCCAAGCGACCATCCGGGCGGCTATTATGAGGTTAGACCGAGGTAAAAAATGAACGACGACTGGCCCCTCTTTGTTCGAAAACTGATCCGCAACGCCAATTTTGGCGACGGCGGCGGCGGCGATGGAGGCGGGGGTGACGGAGGTGGAGGCGATGGAGGCGGCGAAGGTGGTGAGGGCGGCGGCGGTGATTCGGGGGCCTCCGGGGGCGAATCCGGCGGCGTTAGTGGTGACGCTGGCGCGACTGGCGGAGGAACCGGAGGTGAGACTGGTGGTCAGGGTGGCGAGGCCGATGCCGCAGGGGCATCGGTAGGTGGTTTCGGGGCTGGCGCGACCGATCAATCGGGCGCAGCGGCCGGTGTAACGGGAGCAGCGGCAACGGGTGATGCGGGCCAGTCAGGCGCCGGGTTTGGTGAGGGAGGATTTGGCGGGGCGGGAGGATTTGGGGATCAGGGTGGCGGTTCGGCGGCCACCGATATGTCAGGAAGTTCCCAGGGAGTAACGGGCGAAACTGCCGGTGCCGGTGCGGCGTCCGGACAAGGGGGATTTGGGGCTGGCGGCTTTGGCGGCGGTGGTGGAACCGGCGGCGCTCCGGGCGGTGGTTTTGATGCTGGTGGTGCGGGATTCGGTACAGGTGGACTCTCTGGTGGATTTGGCGGTTTTGATGACGGCGCCTTCGCCGGCACAAGTCCAGGACAGAGTATGACCGGCAGCGAACCGGGGTTTGGCTTTGGTCCCGGCGATCTTTCGGTAACCTTCGGCGATCCTGTAGGCAGCCCACCGCAAGCAACACCGGAAGACCTCGAACAACTCGCAAATCCGGGGAGGGGCGATCAGCCGGGGTTAGCGCCGGGGACACCTAGCGTTCTAAGTTCGCCCCCGAGCGTGACAGATGTTGGTAATGTCACAGGTGTCGGCCCAGGAAGCTTCGGCGGTATCTCACTCGGGACCGGAGGCGCCGGGGCTGTCAGTAGTGGTCCCACCGGCATAAGCGATTCGCAGGGCGGCATTTCTGGCGGTGGCGGCGGCCACTCTGGCGGTAGCGGGACGCCAATAGGGTTGGGCGGGAACGTATTTGGGACGGGCGTTCTCGGTATTGCCACGGACCTGGGAAATATCGAAGCCGCGCCGGCCGCAACGCCTGTCACGACGCCCGGCATTAGCGACATTTTCTCATCGCTCACCCCGCAGCAATCGGCTACGTCCATATTTAATTTGCAGAATCTATTTACTGCAAATTTTACCGCTGGCGGCGGCGGTTTGATGGATAACCTGCTTTCACAAATCGAAAGCGGTCAAATTACACAGGATCAGGGTCAGTCTTTTCTTGATCTTATTCACCAGCGCGCATTGGAGTGGGCGCAGTTCGTTCCGCAAGGTGATCCGCGTTGGCCTGAAATAATGCAGTTGATTCAGCAGCAGGCGAGGCAACAAGTATTCGGGGCGGCCTAACATGTCCTTTCTTAGCGACTTATTCGAAGGCCACTTAGATAACCTCGGCAACGACATCACCCATGCGCCGTCGTCGCTGATTAACCACCCTGACGAGTTGATTGAAACCGGGGCGGCCATTGCCGCGGTGGCATTGCCGTTCGTTGCGCCGGAAATCGGTGCCGCCGTGGGTGCGGGTGAATTGGGCGCCGATATCGGTGCCGGCGCCGCCGCGGCTGATCTTGGCGCGGAGGGTCTTGGGGCCGCTGACGCCGCGTTCGGTGCTTTTGACCCCGCGTTGTTTGCCGCTAATGCGGCCGACGCGGCTGGTCTCGGTGCAGCGGGTGTCGATTTTGCTTCCCTTGGCGAAGCCGGGCTGAGCGCGGCCGACGCGGCCTTCGGTGCTTTCGATCCGGGGCTGTTTGCCGGCAATCTTTCGGACGCGGCGGCAGGGTTCGGCGGGACTGACTTCGCTGCGGCCGACTTTGAACTCCCCGGAACCTCCGCGCTGACAAGCGGCGACCCGACTTTTGCCGAGACGGACGCGGAGCTTTTCGGGGGTCAGACCGGAACGGCCCCGCCAAGCGCGTCCGGTGGCACAGGAGCGGCCCCGACTGGGGCGGGTGCCACTAGTACCCCCTCCGGTTTTGCGCCTACGGACGCCGAATTGTCGGGTGCGGCGACCGGAACCGCGCCGGGCACTTCGGGCGGCGGAATCTTCAGCGGCTTGACCGATAAGCTTGGTGGCGTCATGTCGAGCCCCTGGACAAAGCTTGCGCTTGGGGCGGCGCCGCTCGCACTTACGCTCGGCATGGGTGAAGGGAAGCTTCCGGCCGCGGCACAGCAGCTACAACAGCAGGCCGCCGTGCTGTCAGCGCAAGGGCAATCCGATCTTGCGGCGGCGCGCGCCGGGCAACTCAATGCCGGGCAGACGGCGCAACTCGCACAAATGCGCCAAGACCTGACGAATCAATGGCGGCAGACGCTCTACAACCAAGGCGTCACGGATGTTTCGAAGGATGCGCGTTGGCCTCAAATTGAGGCACAGATTGACGCGCAAGTCACGCAACAGACTGCGACAATGATTCAGCAGAACATCACCAACGCATTGGCGGAAACCGGGCAGGCGGCGCAGGCCCTTACCGCGATTGCGCAAATGCAGTTGAGTGAGGATCAGCAATTCACGAACAACTTGATAAACGCCACAAAATCGCTTGGGCTTGCGGCTGGTCTGTCGAGCATCCCTAAGATTACTATAGGTTAGCGCCATGAATAGAAGAACATTTCTATGCCTACCGCTTTCTGTTGTTTCTCCACCGTCGGATTGGGAGAACGAACTTATCGAAATGTTTATAGCAGATGATGCGTCTTTGACTGGAATCCCTTATTATATTGGCGCCGATTCAGCCACCGGAGAGATTGATATTTTTTCTGAGTTTCAAGATATTAAGGCCATGATGTTATCGAGTGTGCCGAAAATTACGACAGGGTGATGAATGGTAGATTTGCGCCTACGGTCCGAAGAAGCAAGGGAGGCGTACCTAGAGGGCGTTCGCGCCGGTTTGGAATACGCGGCATATCGTCTTGAGCAAAAGAACGATGAAACTTCGACAAAGTGCATGATTGATTTGTTTAGACAGATGCAACACGCAGTCCATCTAGTTGTCGCTCCACCAAGGTCTGAAAATGCCTGACGTTCTCTCTCAAGATGACGTTCTGTCATTCACGCCGGGCTCACCGATGCTGGCGCCGCCACCTCTAGCCCCTGTAACGGCGCCCCCCGCCCTTGGGAGTGAGAGGCCGGTGGCGTCAGCGCCTAATTTGCAACAGCAAATACAAGCGGACCGGAGTCAATCGGACGCCGCGATTGCGGCCATGCAAAAGTCGATGGCGGCAGAGGAGGGGAATCTACAAGAGCGCCAACGCGAAATGGAACCGTTGCGGCAGCGCGCGATAATGCAAGCGCTGCAACCGCCGCCAGAACGGCCGAAATTGCAGCAACCGCCGCAGCCACCAAAGCAGCGCGACCAGCATGACGATGAAAATTGGCTGTTTGCGGCCGGACTTCTTGGTTCTTTGGCCGGTGCGCTAACGCGTCGCCACGCAACGAACGCCCTCGCCGCTTTTTCTGGCGCGATGGAGGGGTATCAGGAAGGATCGCGCCAGAAATTCGATCAGAGCATGAAACTGTGGGAAGCGGAGAACAAAAAGGTTCAGGAAACCAATAAATCCGCAATGGATGAGTATCGAGAGATTTTAGAGAACCGAAAACTTGACATGAGCCAGATGTCAATTGCAATGCAGCTTGCCGGTCAGAAATACGACGACAAAGCCGCAATACAGGCGGCTAAAACCAAGAATAGCCTGATTATGGCGCAGTTTTACGATAAGCGCGCACAGGCCTCTATGGATATGGAAAAAGCGGCAAATAATTTATTGGAAAAAAAGACCGAAGCAGAAAATAGAGAAATGAACAAGCTAGCAATCGCACAGATGCGCGTTCTTGGCGTATCACCCGGTCAGGCTAATGATTATGTAACTGGAATAGCGAATTACGACATAGCGCCTCCAACTGGCGTGCGCGGTGCCGCAATCATGAACTTGGTAAAACAGGAAAATCCTGCTTACGATCAAAAGGAGTGGGCAAGGCGGCTAATAGAGGCAAAAATACCCGCACAAGCCGCCGCGGCCGGCGCAACGGCACGTGAACGTGTTTTGAACACTGCCGGCGCTCGGACAGAGATCACGTTGAGCAGGGCCGGCCCCGTGCTCACCAACGCGTCGGAAGCAGCGAATCGTGTTCCTGCGACTGAGTTTAAGCGCATAAATCAACTGTATCAGGCCGCAGCCGAAGAAATCAGCGACCCTGCCGTCAGAAATTTCAAACTTGCAAATGAGGAACTGGCTGGGCTTCTAGCTGCGGTTAATAACCCCCAAAGCGCAGTTATCACCGTGAGCGCATACGAGCACGCCAGAGAATTGATTATTGCCGCAGACGGCCCGGACGCATATCATGAAGTTCTTGAAAACATCGCACGACTTGCCACGCGTGAGAATGCGAACATTGAGAGCTTACGACGCGGCGAAGCGCCGGCAGCAATTACAATTCCTCCAGTCAGCGCAAATCGCAGAGCGTCTGTGCCGGAACTCACAGGGAAAACCGTCGAACGTACAACTGGCGCCGTTGCTGGCGCGGCCCCCGGTTCTGTAGGCCGCGTTGAGCCCTCCGGGGTTCGGATCGGGGCAATGCCACCAAAGCCAACGCTGCGCTCGCCAATGTCGCCAACGCCAGACATGCCGATACTGCAGCCGGGGCAATAAAAAAGGCGGCCCCGAAGGGCCGCCCCATCAAATCACCCGCGGTTCTGACAATCAAACCACAGCGCTGCGCCAAGCCGCATGAATGCGAAGATCAGTGCGGGAATCGCGAGACCCAAAGCAATGGCCGCCGCGAGAACCCATGCGTTCGTTGCTTGCGCAGCGAAAGCATAGACGTTCATGCCGGCACTTCCCGCAAGCGTCCCGACGATTGTAATGTTGGAAAGGGTCGCGATTTTCTTTCGAAGCTTTTCCCCAACAACCAACGTGCAGAACTTGGTTGCGACAAAACCGATGTCAATTGCGACGGACATCGCCCACGCTTCCCATTGCTCGCACCCCGTGATGAGGCGGACGCCGGCCGCGAGGTGGGCGAGGGACAGCGCGGTGATTAGCACGGCAACACTGCCAATCGACGCGGCCACGATGGCTTGCCGGCGCAAGGCGCGGGTTGCTCGCGTCGCACGACGGGCCTTTTTGCTGACATTGCGCGCGGACGGTAGACGGACTACGTTTTGTGTATCCATAGCGGATTCTCCTGGGTTCGCTCTGGTCAGGCTTGCGTGTGGCTTCTCGGGCCTCACGCAAGCCGCCTTTACTTAGGCACGTGTAGTATATGCGAGGTCGAATACTTACACAATTGACGTTCTACTATGTATTCTTGTTGTGTTCTATTTTTTAATACTTTGTGATTGTGAAAATAACTTATATAAATCAATGTATGTGCATTTTATTTACTTTATGTGCGACGAAATGTACGTGAACAGATCGAAGCCGGAATAAACGAAATGAAACATTCGCCTTTTTCTTCGCCACAATTTTCGACGGTCCCCGCAGGAAAAAATTCACGCGTTATATACGGACAAACATAGCGCATGGCCGACGAACCCGACGAACAGAACAGCTTTCAGTCGCGCGCCAGTACCGTCATCCAAGACGCGGCGGAAGCGACCGCTGCTGCATTGGCGGCCCTCGCGTCTGGTCTTGTGCTGCGCGCGCAAGAGATTCTCGCTCTTGCCGACGACAACGGGCAGACCACTATTCCGGTGCGGTCGTCTTGTATCTCGGAACTTCAGTACGATACTGTAAACAGCACCCTAAAGATTATTTTCCACGACGGCTCGGAATATGATTATCCGGATGTTTCAATGTATTCGTTTCTCGCGCTCGCAAATGCACGTAGTGTCGGGTCGCACTATAATCAGTTTTTCCGCGGTACTTCACCGACGCACTGGGCCGGATCGAAAAAACAACGCATCAAGATCGGACGAAGATGATGCCACGCGATCCATTTGCACCGATTGACCCCTTCGACACGGATGACGTTTTGTCGATGACGCACCAACCGGAGGCACCTAATCCGGTTCCGCCAATTGTTGAGGCCGGCAAAGCGTTCGCTACGCAGGGGCTACAGGGGCTTGCAAATCAGCAAGGTGTCAATACACCGGCTTGGAGCAAAGCATTGGGGAAAGTGCTATCGAGCGAGGCGGCTAATACGGCAATTGGCATGGCTTCACCGATAAAAGGGCCAACCTCAACGTTTGAAAAAGCATTAACCGCCTTCCACGGTTCCCCTCACGACTTCGAAAAGTTCGATCTATCCAAAATAGGAACCGGAGAAGGAGCACAGGCTTATGGGCATGGGCTTTATTTTGCGGAGAATGAGGGAGTAGCGCGAGCCTATAAGAACGATCCAAAGATGATGTCTTTTGCCAAAGGCAAAGATTGGACCAATGCAGAGGAAGAGGCTTTTAATTGGCTGCATGAAAACGAATACGATCAGAAAGCCGCCTCTGAAGCGGTTGCTAAACGTATTTCGCAGGCCCGCATGTATGGGGATTCTCCCGAATCGACAGCCTCATTGAATGAGGTAAAAAACCTCATCGATAGCGGATGGCAAGCACCTCGTGGCCACATGTACCAAGTCTCCATCAATGCAGACCCAGAACACTTCTTGGATTGGGACAAGCCGCTGAGTGAGCAGCATCCTAAAGTGCAGCAGGCTCTTCGTTCCGCTCTCGACAATCCAAACGCTGTCCGACCGAAAGCCAATAAAATTCTGTCCGACATCTTGGAAGAAGATAAGGCGTGGACTGATCCAAATGCGGGTGACAGGTACGGCCGATGGAACGGCCAGAAGATCATTCAGCGTTTGGAGAGCGAAGGCTACGGGGAGAAAGGCGCGGCAAGTGAAGCCCTTCGCCAAGCTGGCATCCCCGGTATCAAATACCTGGATCAAGGATCGAGAGCGAGTGGCGAAGGAACAAGAAACTTCGTTGTCTTTGACGACAAGCTGATAGATATCATAAAAAAATACGGTTGGGCCGGGCTTGGGTTGCCGGCCATTGGTGCGGCCGGCGGCGACGACGGGAAATGAAAATGGCGCGATTGAGGGTTGCCCAAGAACAAAAACCGGAGGAACCGTCCCGCGAGGATCGCTTCATTTTGATTTTGCAAGAGGCCCTAGAGCGCGACTTGAAGATGAGTGGCAGCCTTGACACCAAGGAGCGCAACGCGCTCTATGCCAACTGCGTCAAGTTCCTAGCGGTACTGACGAAATTCGGCGGAAATGATGATGACGGAAGCTTCTTCGACAATTAGGCCGCCCAAGGCCGCATATAAGGAAACGCCGTACGAGTCGCCGGCCAAGCTCGGCAACGGCACGGGTGAGGGGTCTCCGTTCTATGACAAGCCGTCTGTTGGACATCCGGGGTCACCGGAGTTCCGGCAAGCGAACCCCCTCATCAAAGGTATCGAGGAAGCCCCTCGCATTGGCAACGACGCCCTCATCGAGGCGATGTCAAAAATCCATGCTGCGGTTCGCGGCCAGATCGCGTACCATGAGCGTGAACTGAAGCGCCTTCGCGAGTCCCTTGTCCCGTTCGCCTCCATGTCGCGTCAAAATGACGCACCTCAACAGTCATCGGTAGAGGACGGAATTAGGGCAGTCTTGGATTATGCGGACAAGCTTCAACTGAACGGAGAACAACAGCCATGATCAATCGATCGCGGAAAATCAGAACGTGGACCTATGTTGCAGCGGTCGCGACGATCATTGCGGTTGTAGCCGCCCTCGGGCTCATCAAGCCGAAGGCGCAACCAACCTCTCTTGGTCCTGTTATTAGTTCGGTGGCCACTTCTACATCGGCACTGCTAAATGCGATACCGTCAAATCCAGGGCGACGCGGTTTTTCTCTCTGCAATCTCAATCAAACCGCGGCGAATTTCATAGTAGTTACTACCGGAACAGTTACACCGACAACAACAAACGGCTTGCTTATTCCAGCCAGCCCCGCAAACGGTTCTCCAAGTTGCTATAATCCCCCATCAAATATTGCTGGAGGTCTTGGAACAAACTTTAACGCCATCGCTGGAGCGGGGACCCCAGTACTTGTTATGATTGAGTTCTGACGATGGCTGGTGGCCTCCGTTTCCGTCCTGAAACAACGCTTATTTCAAGCGGAGGCACGCCGTATGTGGCGGGAACAACGATCTTAGTACCGACCAATCAACTAACTGGTATTCAACGTGTGGGGGTTTACAAGGCGATTATTCAGGCTATTTCAGCCCAAGCGACGATACAATTTCAGGACACATCTAATAATAGTTTATCATCTGTATTCACGCTAGCAATTCTTGGCTTTCTAACCATTGATGTGCCAATAAATGGTGACCCGTGGTGGCAAACGACCGTTGCGGGTCGCGGCCTTCAATTGGTGACAACTGGTGGAACAGTTGCGGCTGATGTATGGGTAGCCTTCGGAGCATAAGCCATGACGACGGGAAGCGGTGGCGCAGTTCAAATCACTGACTCGTCAGGTCGCAACGTCGATGCAACAGAGCATGGTGAAATTAAAACCTCAACGTTGTCCATTATTTTTTACGATCAATTTGACGGAAACGCGATCAACACAAATACGTGGTCATCCTCACAATCCGGAATGACGCAAGCTCAAAGTGGGTTTCTGACGCTCAACAATGCTGGCGCGGTAACCGCAAACGCTTATTCGATTCTCACATCAAATAAGATTGTTCCATTCTACGGCGAGCAAGTCGTGGAAGCAAATATGTCGATCAAGGTTTCCTCTATACCAGACGCAAACACTGTGATCGAATTTGGCTTTGGCGCAGTGTCTGGAAATAGTGCGCCGACAGATGGCGCATTCTATCGAATTACCAACGGGCAGATTGTTGCAGTAACAAGCTATGGCGGTGCCGAAACTGTTTCTCAGCCATTTTCCGGCTTTGTTGCTGGTATGGTCTATAACTGTGAAATTCAGGTTGATTCCACCGGTGTTGATTTCAATATCGATGAGCTTGCGGAGCTACAGCAGTTAGAAGCTGTTATTGGCAATCCATTTCCGATATCTGCAACGCGGCAACCGTTGTTTTTTCGGGTTTATAATGGGGCATCACCACCGGGTGTCGCCGTCAAATTGCTCCTAGGACGCATTGAAGTCACGCAAGCGCTGATTACGGTCAACAAGCCGTGGCCAGAAGTTTTGGCTGAGATTGGCAGAGGATCGTATCAATCTCCGGTCGCCAACTTCGGGACGACGTGTAATCGCGGTAACTCAACCGCACCGGCTGCGGCCTCGTTGTCAAATACGGTTCCCAGCTACACCACGATTGACGGTCAATTCAAGGTCGCTGCGGTGGTCGCGGCAGAAACTGACTACGCACTGTTTGGCTTTCAGGTGCCGGCTGGCTACCAGTTCAAGATCACTGGTGTGGCAATCGACAGCTACCTACAAGGCGCAGCGATCGTAACTCCAACCACGCTAGAATGGGCCATCGGCCTCAACTCGACCGCCGCGAGCCTTGCCACCGTAGACGGAACCGGAACCGTAGCACCGCGGCGCAAGCCGCTTGGCGTGCAGACATTTATTGCGCTGGCCGGCATCGGATCAGAGGCACAAGAGATTAGCCGCAGTTATAACCCGCCTTTGGTGGTTGATTCAGGACGGTATTTTCATGTGATCTTGCGAATACCGGATGGTGCTGCGACTCTAAATCTCGTCTACCGCGGCATCGTATCTGTGCATGGATTTTTCGAGTGACACATGGCGCTTCCGGTTGCATTTGCCACGCTCACGGGCGGTAACCAGCCTCTTAGTTTGTTTGATACGCAATTCGCGGCTGTCGCCGCGATAGGGTCTATTCCGTGCGCCGCGGCCGGGCAAAATACGATTGCGCTGTCTCCATTCGCCAATACCCCGACTATATCGAGCTACACGGACCTAGCTCCATCTTTCGTTTTTGCCGCCGCACAGACTTCAAACGGCGCGGTCACGATAAACGTTAATTTGGTCGGCGCACGCAATGCGTACAAGTGGAACGGGGCCGTTGCGGTCGGGGCCGGCGACCTTGTTGCCGGGCAAGTGTATCGAGCGACGTTCCTGACGGCACTCAATGCTGGCGCGGGGGGCTTTGTCGTCGATACGGTAGGAGTTGCCAACAACACTGCCATTGCGGCCTTTGTCATCGACGGCGGCGGCGTTGCAATTACCACTGGCGCCAAAGGCTCAATCCCAATTCCGTGGGGTGCAACAATCACGTCATGGTCCGTCATTGCCGATCAGGTCGGGTCGATCGCAGTGGATATCCTTCGCGCCAACAACGCGGTTCCGGTCGCTTCGATCGTTGGCGGCGGCAACAAGCCGACATTGACGGCGGCGCAATTCGCTGGCCTCGTTGCGCCAAGCGGTTGGACTTCAACGACGCTTGCGGCAAATGATTGGCTGACCTTTAGTGTGTCGAGCGTCGCGACAGTCACGCGCGTAACGGTCTCTCTGCTATTGGCTAAACTCTAATGTCTGTGACAACCCATAGGTGGGGCGATGTTGTTGCCTCCGTTTTTCAACTAAATGATAGGGAAAGAATACCTAAGCATCAACATCCTTATGAGCATTCGACCTGCGTAGTTAGGGGTTCAAGCAACGTCTGTGTTTGGTATCCTGACGGACTCGTTGAATTTGAAATGCGCCCCGGCGACTCCTACGCAACAATGCCGGCAGATATCGAACATGAAATAACGGCTATTGAGAACGACACGATTATCATCAACATGCACACGCTGACGGCGCCGGCAGCACCCGGCACCGCTGGCGCGGATGGAGGCATAGCCTACGATGATTAGGAACGGTGGCCGCTATGCCGGTTTGATTCTTGGTGCGGGCGCTCTCGCGTGGCTGGCATCGCATGGCATCGTGCCAATTCCGCTTCCTCCTGCTCTACAAATGAAAGAGGGGCCGCAGCAATACCTCGTTGAAGATCGGCAAATCTCCCAACGAACCTGGACCGAGCTAATCAGGCGCGAGGATGTCATTTTCTGTCTCATCTGGTTTTTCGTGACCGCGGGACCAACGACAACCCTCCCGTCTGATTTCAACACCGCGTCAAACCAAATCAACGTCATCGGCAACGGCGCGGGCGGCGGGGGCGGTCAACCTGGGACTAATGGAACGTCGTGCCCCACTAGCGGAAGCAGTTGCGGCGGAAGTAGCTGTGGTGGGAGTAGTTGTTAAATGACAGCCGGTGTCGGTGGAAGTGGAGGTGTAGGCGGCGGCGGTGGTGCTTTTGCGCAGATTGTGAACTATTCGGCCCACAGCGCTGGCCAGGTCGTCAATGTCAATTTCACCGGGGATGTTTGGTTTGATACCTCGACAACGGTGCTCGCAAAATCCGCCTCCGGTCAAACGGGCGGACAGGCCAGTTCGTCAATTGGAACAACAAAATTCAGTGGCGGCAATGGCGGCAGCGCTGGGACGGTTTCCTGCGGTGCGGGTGCAGGCGGCGGCGGCGGTGGTGGTGGTGGGGCGGGTGGTCCTAACGGCGCCGGCAACAACGGGGCAAACGGTGGCATCGACGGCCCGCCATTTTTCCAAGGCGGCGCTGGCGGAAACGGTGGCGTTGGTGACGCGGGGCACGGCGGATCAGGCGGGATAGGCGCCGCGCAAAACAGTGGCGCGGGTGGCGGTGGCGGCGGCAATGGGAGTGAATTTGATGCAACGCACGGAAGCGGTGGAGGCGGTGGCGGTGGCGGCGGGGCAACGTTCGGTGTTACCGGCGGCACTGGTGGCACTGGCGGGCGCTACGGCGGGGGCGGTGGTGCTGGCGGTGGTGGAGGCGGCGGCGCAAACGGTGGCGGGGCTGGGGGCAATGGTGGGGCCGGCGGAAATGCCTTTCAGGGCCTCATCGCAATAGCCTATACTCCCGCAGGCGGTGGCGGCGGTACGGCGCCGCGCTCATTTGGGGTTTTCGTTCAATGATGATTCGGCCTATAGTTGTTGACATAAATCACGCTGACGGTTCGCGTGATGGCAAGGATTTGATCGATTTCAAACAGGCACACGAATCAGGTATTCGCGGCATTATCCACAAGGCCACGGAGGGTGAGCGCTTCTTTGACCCTCTCTACAAATCAAGGAAGGCAAGGGCGCTTGCTGCCGGAATGTTGTGGGGTGCCTACCATTTTATGAGACCGGGCGATGTAGGAAATCAGGTCTCGCATTTCCTTGGCGCGGCGACTGCCAACGACACACGCTATGTGCTTGACTACGAAGACGATAAGCTCGGTCTCTGGCAAGCAGAGCGGTGGCTGGAACTCGTTTATATCGCGACAGGTCAAAGGCCGTGGTTGTACGGCGGCGGGGTGCTCAAAGTACAACTCGCGCGCCGGCACACTCCATCGCTTGCGCAGTATCCACTTTGGCTTGCCGAGTATGGTCCCGTTGCAAAGATCCCGCGACCGTGGAACAAGTACGTCCTGTGGCAAC
>Ga0126377_10002534_pt1 | contig 12623 bp, 12 predicted proteins | sample PanSoiMetPlot_22_FD_92647 | JGI IMG/M metagenome (GOLD analysis project Ga0126377, IMG submission 92647) | Tropical forest soil microbial communities from Panama - MetaG Plot_22 | ecosystem: Environmental > Terrestrial > Soil > Tropical forest > Bulk soil | place: Panama | collected 2016-02-17
GAGCCGGCCCAGGAGCTGTACGACGCGATGGACCACAAGACGCCGCAGGCGTTCCTGCGCGATCTGCACCGCCCGGTACAGCTCTTCGGCGACGTGGAGCTGCGGCGGATGCCGTCGCCCACTGCAGGGGCGAGCCTGGCTCGGGCGCGAACCGTGGTGAGCGAGATCATGGCCGCGCAGCGCGACGCGGTGACGTCGTTCAGGCTCACCTCGCAGCTGGCCGGCGAGGGGATGGCCGAGCTGTGCGGCATCCTGGCTCGCCCGTGGGAGGAGTCGCGGCCGGAGAGCCCACTCCCGATGCCGAGCCGGGCCCCCACCCTGGATGACATGCGCTGGTTCGGGTCCGCCGGCGGCTACGATCCCGACCTGTGAACCCGCGCAGTGAGCCATCGTGAGATCGCTGGACGGCGGATCCGGACGCGCGCCGTCGCCGAGGGAGGCGCGGCCTCGATCGCGCCGTACCATGGCGTGTAATATTCAGAGGCTCACGTGAATTCCCAGGTGCCCAGCAGCAGCCTCGCGGAGTCTCGTCGCAACGGAGCCGGCGCAGGGCGATACACCACGCGCGCGGTCGGGCGCACCGACGTGGGCCGGCAGCGCACGGCCAACGAGGACGCCATGCTGGTCGACGACGAGCTGCGCCTCTACCTCGTATGCGACGGGATGGGCGGGCACGCGTCGGGACAGGTGGCGTCGGAGCTGGCGGTGCGCACGGTGGCGCAGGCCCTCAAGAGCGAGGACCAGCTCGCCGGCGGCGAGGTGCACGCGCTGGTCGCGGCGCTCAAGGCGGCCAACCGCGCGGTGCACGAGCGCAGCCAGGTCGATCCGGCGTGCCACAACATGGGCACCACCGCGGTGGCAGTGCGGGTCGAGGACGATCTGCTGCACGCCTGCCACTGCGGCGACTCGCGGCTCTATCTCCTGCGCGGGGGCAAGCTGAATCAGCTCACGCGCGATCACTCGCTGGTCAACCTCTACAAGGACAAGCCGGAGCTGGAGGGGCAGATGGGCCCCGCGGCGTCCAACGTGATCGTGCGGGCCATCGGCCTCGAAGAAGACGTGGAGATCGATCACCGCGTGGTCGCGATCGAGGACGGCGACGTCTACCTGCTCTGCTGCGACGGCCTCACCGATCTGGTCGAGGACTGGATGATCCGCGAGATCCTGACCTCGGGCGAGACGCTCGAGGTGATGAGCGAGAACCTGGTGCGCGCCGCCAACGTGAACGGCGGCACCGACAACATCACGGTGCTCCTCATCGGCGTCGAGACCGATCAGGACGCGATCGAGCGCGAGATCGAGGCGAAGGAGTACCCGGGGACCCGGCCCGGGTTCTAGTCGCCGCGCGCGGCGGCGAGGAAGGCGGCGACGGCGTCGGCGTAGCGGCCCGTCCTGGCCAGCGCGCGGGCGCGGCCGGCCGACGCGCGCGGGGCGAAGGCGGGATGGGCCGACGCCTGGCGAAAGGCGTCCTCCGCGCCGGGGAAGTCGCCCGCGGTGGTCAGCACCTCGCCGAGGGCGAGGGAGAGCGCGGCGCGGGCCGGGGCGGTGTGCGCGTAGCCGAGGCCTGCCCGCAGGGTCTGGGCCGCGCGCGGCGTGTCGCCGATGCGGGCGAGCGCGACGGCGTAGGCCAGCCGCGCGTCGGTGAAGTGGGGCGCCAGGTCGATCGCCGCGGCGAGCGCCTCGATCGCCTGATCGGCCTCGCCGCGGTCGAGGGCGGCGCGGCCGCGGGCGTAGTATCGGCGGGCAGGAATCGACACGGCGCGGTCCTCAGTCGAGCTCGAGCAGGCTGAAGCGGATCGACGCGTCGTCCTGCTTGCCGTCGTGCTTGCGATCGCCGCCCGACTCGTCATTGGTGGCCGGAGCCGGGCCCGGTGGGCCTGGCGGGTTCGCCGCGCCGGGCGGGCTCGCCGGATTCGCCGGCCCGGTCGCCGGCCGCGCGGGCTGCGCCGACGACGGCGGCGGCGCGGACGATGGGCTCGCGCTCGGCCGACCGGAGATGCTGAGCCCGCGCGGGCGCGGCGCAGGCGGCGTCACCACGCCGCGCTCGCCGCCGAGCAGATCGCCGCGGCCGCGGGACAGCGCCTCGTCGGCGGCGGCCCGTCCGGTCGGTGCCGCCGGCGCGCTGGCCGCCGGCCGGATCGCCGGTGCGGCCGGGCGCGGCGCGGCGGCGTCGGCCCCTGGCCTGCCCGGGTCCGGTGCGCTCGCGGCCTGCCCTCCTGCCGTGCGCGAATCGCGCAGCGGCTGGAGCGGGACCCATCCGCCCGCCGTGTGCACCCGGACCTCCTCGCCCTCGACGCGCAGGAGCTCGAGGCCCGCCACATCGAGCCGGGTCTGCAGCGCGACGACCAGCGCGGCGAGGCTGAGCCCGGCGAGGTCCTCGAGCCGCTCGACCTGGTGAGCGGCCAGCGGCGGCGGCCCCTCGACCACGTACTCGTTCAGCACGTAGGTCAGGACATCGACCAGCGCGTCGCTGTCGAGCCCGTCCAGCGACTCGCGCAGCGAGGCCGCGATGTGCCGCAGATCAGGCCGCTCCGGCATGGCTCCTCATCCAGCTCTTCATAGTAGCGCACCGCCCGTGTCGGCGCCCTCGTCGGCGCAGCCCACCAGGCGAGCGCCGCGCAGGTCGGCCTCGCACAGGTTGGCGCCGCGCAGGTCGCAGCGGACCAGGAGCGCGCCGCGCAGGTCGGCGGCGTACAGGTTCACCTGCGCCAGATCGACCTCGACCAGCGACGCGCCGGCCAGGTTCACGCGGGAGAGCGACGCGGTGCCGTCGCGATATCCGGCGAACTGACAGCGCAGCATCACGGCGCGCGAGAGGTCCGCGCGGGTGAGCTCGACCGCCTGGAAGCGCGTGCCGCGCAGCGCGGCGCCGCGCAGGATCGCGCGCGGCATGCGCAGCGGACCGAGGTCGCAGCGGAGCAGGGTCGCGCCGGCCAGGTCGACCTCGGTGAGGTCGCACTCGGCCGCGCGCACGCGGTTCCACAGCGCCCCCGCGAACACCGCCGCGCGCAGGTCGACCGAGGTCAGCGCCGCGTTCTCCAGGCGGGCTCCGCTCAGGTCGGCGCCGCGCAGGTCGACCCGGTCGAACACCGTGTGGTCGAGATCCGCGCCCACCAGGGCCAGCGCCTGGCCCGCCAGGCCGCGCACCGTGCGGCCGCACAGCTCGTTCTCGGCGTGGAGCTGGGCCAGCTGGTGCCGGCTCTCGATGGCCGCGTCGGCCCCCGCGTCGATGTCGCTCACGGTTCGCTCATGGTTCGCTGGGGCGCGCCCGCCGCGCCGCCGCTACGGCCGGTGGCGCGCGTCGCCGTTGCGGAGCGTGCTGACGCGGTCGTCGTCGTAGAGGAGGTGAAGGACGCGCCCGGTCACCACCTCGATCAGCTCCTCCTGCGCCTTGCCGAGGTCGACCTTGCCGTCGTCGCCGCCGCCGCCGGCCAGCGAGGCCTCCTCGGCCTCCACCGCCTCGGCCTCGGCCTCGTGCTCCTCGGTGGCCAGCGGCGGCCGCTCGTCCGGCGCCGAGCGATAGATGCCGCGCGACGACTGCGCCACGTGGGTCAGCTCGTGGGCCAGGAGCGCGCGCCCGGCGGACGTGGCCGGCGATCGATCCGGCGTGCCGCTCATGAAGATCATCCCCGTGCCGCCGACCGTGACCGCCTCGGCGGAGTGCTGAGTGGTGACCTTCTCGGCGAACTCGCCCGTGTAGACCCGGACGCCGCCGAGGTCGACGCCCAGGCGGCGCTCGAAGCGCGCCCGCGTGCCGGCGTCGAGCGGCTCGCCCCGCCCTGCCCCGCGCCCCACCATGCGCAGGAGGCGGCTCGGGTCCCAGCGCCGGGCGATCTCCTCGCTCAGCGCGGGGCGGCCGGGCTCGATCTCGCGGGCATCCGCGCCGTCGGCCGCGCCCGCCGCGCCCGCATCGTCGCGCTCGCGGTCGCGCTCTCGCTCGTCGCGGATATCGTCGATGTCGCGGATGTCATCCATGGTCGGGCACGGTCGGGCATGATCGGGGCACGGTCGGAGCCCCGCGATCCTTCTACGGCGCTACTCGTCCCCGCCTTCCCCGTCACCGGCGTAGCGCCGCACGCCCTCCTCCTCCCCCTGCTCGTAGTACTCCGGGGTCGGCTCGCGCACGAGAATCTCCCCGCCCATCGCCTGCTCGAGGAACTTGGTCTCGTCGATGCACGACGCGCCCTTGATGCCCTTGACGGTGAAGGAGACCTCGCCGGTCGGCGAGATCGAGATCTCGATCTCCTGCTTGCGCATCGCTCAGCCCTCGCTCGCCCACTTGCGGACGACGAGCTGGATCGACCCGTCCTCCTGGTTGACCTCTTCCTCCACCGCGTAGCCCTTGGCCTCGCAGGCGATGAGCACGTTGTGGTAGGCGTAGCGCTGGCGCAGCCTGGTCTTGAACTCCTCCTCGCTCACGCCCTTGGTCGTCTCCACGCCCCACCAGTCGGCCACCAGATCGAACGTGCCGTCGTCGGCGCGCACCACGCCGACGTCGTAGGTCCCCATCGAGATCGACAGGGCCGCGTCCATGGTCTGCCCGCGGTAGCCGCGCACCGAGACCGACTGGCCCTCGGCCGCCTCGACGGCGGCCAGCTCCATGTCCTGGAGCGCGCGCTTGATCGCCTCCAGGTTGGTCATCTTGAGATCGCACTTGGTGAAGTGAGACATCACAACTCCAGCTTGCGGGCGCCGTGCTTCTCGAGCCACGAGGCCTTGCGCTCGGTTCGCCGCCCCGAGGCGTCGCGCGCCCGCGTGCGGGCCCACTCGCGCATCCCCTCGATCTGCTCGCGCATCGTGACCGCCAGCGGCACGATGTCCTCGAGCGCGCCCAGCAGGCCCTCGGTGGAGAGATCGCCGCTGGCGTCGAACGCGTCGTAGAGCGCCGCCACCACCGCCTGCTCCACCTCGGCGCCGGAGTAGTCCCCGGTCGCGGCGGCCAGCTTGTCGAGCTCGAACCCGGACGGATCGCGGTTCTTCTTGCGCAGGTGGATGTCGAAGATCTGCCGCCGCTCGTCGGCCGACGGCAGGTCGCAGAAGAAGATCTCGTCGAAGCGCCCCTTGCGCAGGAGCTCGGGCGGCAGCTGGGTGACGTTGTTGGCGGTGGCGATGACGAACACCGGGGAGCGCTTCTCCTGCAGCCAGGTGATGAACGAGCCGAACACCCGCGACGTGGTGCCGCCGTCCGACATGTTGGACGAACCGGTGCCGGAGAAGCCCTTCTCGATCTCGTCGATCCACAGGATCGCCGGCGCGATCGCCTCGGCCGTGTGGATGACCTGGCGGATGTTCTCCTCCGACGAGCCGACCAGCCCGGCGAAGATCTTGCCCACGTCGAGGCGCAGGAGCGGCATCTCCCACAGCCTCCCGACCGCCTTCGCGGTCAGGGACTTGCCGGTGCCCGGCACGCCGATGAGCAGGATGCCCTTGGGCAGCGGCAGGCCGAACTCGCGCGCCCGCTTGGAGAACGCGTGGCGCCGCTTGGCCAGCCACTCCTTGAGCACCTCGAGCCCGCCGATGTCGTGCACGTCCTCGGTCTGCTCGTAGTACTCGAGCATGCCGCTCTTGCGGATGATCTGCTTCTTCTCGTCGAGGATCGTCGGGATGTCGAAGGTGCGCGTGCGGACCATCGACTTGGCGAAGACGTTCTCGGCCTCGACCTCGGTCAGCCCGAGCGCCGCCTCCACCACCTTCTCGAGGAAGCCCGGGTCGGAGCCGATCTGGCGCTGGGTGTCCTCGGGCGCCTGCGGCACCAGGCGGCGCGCGATCTCCTCGATCTCGTGCCGCCGCGGCAGCTCCCAGTACACGACCGCCGAGACCGACTTCTCCAGCTCGGGCGGGATCTTCTGGACCGGCGAGAGCAGGAACAGGCTCTTCTTGGTCTTGCGCAGCTCGCCGGCCAGGTCGCGCAGGCGCCGCACGATCGACGGCTCCTTGAGGAAAGGATGGAAGTCGCGCAGCACGTAGAGCGCGCGCCCCTCGCCGCGGTTGACGTGCTCGAGCGCCTTGAGCGGATCCTTGACGTCCCGCACGCCGCTGCCGCCCGCCACCACCCGGAAGCCCTCGGTCACCGACCACACCTCGAGCCGCATCTCGCGCTCGACGCACAGCCGGCGCAGGGACTCCTCGACCCGCGCCTCCTCGTGCGAGACCACGTACAGGAGCGGATAGCGGGCCCGGATCAGGTCCGCCACCTCGCTCCGGCTGTCGCGCCCGTCCTGCCTGCCCGTCTCGTCGCTCATTGCCAGATTTCGGTCATCGCCAAACGTCAGTCATTGCCAAACTCGACCAGCTCGCGGAGCCTGCGCAGCACTCCCTTGGCCTCCTCGGCCTGTCCCAGCAGGGCCTCGATGGCCTCTCTCATGATACGGGACGACTCGGGCGAACGCTCCGCCGGCCCTTTCGCGAACTCATCGTGCAATATCATCGCGTTGTTGCGGAGCTCGCTGAGCACGTCGTTGATTCCGTCGTGGACCTCGATGGCCCGGTCCACCAGCGCGGCCGGGTTGCGGCTCTGCGTGACCACCGCGGTCGGCTCGTGCTCCTCGCCGGCCGAGGCGACCGGGAGCACGGCTGAGCGCATCGCCGTCGAGCGCTTGACCGCGGCGTGGGTCTCGGCGCGCGCCGTCCTCACCTCCTGCTCGAGCTCCGCGATGATGTCGGCCGCCTCCGCCACCTTGCGCTCGAGCCGGCGGTTCTCCTCCACCACCGCCTCGTGGGGCAGGCCGGTCTGCGACGCGGTGTCCTCCTCCAGCTCGACCACGCGCCGGCGCGCCTTGTCGAGCTCGCGCTGCAGCTCGTGCTGCAGGCGCTCGGCCTCGTCGCGCGCGCGCGCCGCCGTCACCGCCTCCTCGGCCGCCTTGTGGCGCGACAGCTCGGCCCTGGTCACCGCGTCGTCGGCGACCGACTTGCCCGCCTGCGCGCGCTCGCGGTCGTCGCTCGCGTCGCGCAGCTCGACCTCGAGCTTGGCCACGCGCTCGCGCAGCTCATCGACCTCGCCCTCGGCGCGCTCGCCCAGCTCCTTGTAGTGGTCGCGGTCCGACTCGACCGTCTTGAGCGCGATGCGCAGGGTCTTGAGCTCTGCCGTGGTCGCCGCCGCGTGGGCCGCCGCCGCGTGGTCCTCCTCGCCGCCCGGCCCGCGCCGTCCGCGCAGCTCGGTCAGGAGCTGGGTCAGGCGCCGGTTCTCCTCGTCGATGGCCGCCACCTGGGCCGACAGGCGCCCGACCTTGCTGGTCAGCTCCTCGCGCTCGGCCTTGAGGTGGGCGGCGTCGCGCAGGTGCTGCTCGCGGTCGGCGCGCAGCTCCTTGATCATCTCCTCCTGGCTGATGAGCCCGACGCGCCGCTCCTCGAGCAGGCGCTCCTGCTGGGTGATGACCTCGCGCAGGTGCTCGATCTCGGTGAGCTGCTCGTTGAGCTTGCGCCAGCCCTCGTCCTTGGTGCGCGACAGCTCGGACAGCTGCCGCTCCTTGTCCTGGATGGCCTGCTTGAGCTGGCCGATGTCGTCCTGCCCGCGGGCCAGCTGGCGCTCGCGCGCCGCGACCAGGTCGGCCAGCTCGGCCTGCTGGGTGCGCGCCCCGGCCAGGCCGTCCTTGGCCTGGCGCAGCTCCTCGCGCAGCTCGTCGGCGACCCGGTTGTGGGCCTCGACCACCTCGTCCCGCTCGGCCAGCGCGCGGCGCAGCTCGTCGGTGCGATCCTTGTGCGTGACGATCTCGGCGCGCAGCCGCTTGCCGTCGGCCACCTCGCGGTCGTACGCGATCTGCAGCTTCTCGACCGTGGACAGCGCCTCGTCCAGCTCCTTGCGCAGGCGCGCCTCGCCGTCGGCCATGTCGACGACGATCGAGTCCTCGTCGCCGATCGGCGGGCCGGACGAGCGCGGCGGCGTGATGAGGTCGCCGCCGATGATGCCGCCGTCGCCCGGCATGGCGGGCGGGCCGCCGAACAGGTCGTAGCCCACGCCGGCAGCTCCGGCATCGCCGTGGCGGCCGCGCCCCGGGCGCGCTCCCTGCCCGCCTGGACGAGCGGGATAGCCCGCCTGGCCCTGGCCCATCGGTCCCGCAGCCGGGTAGCCTGCCCCGGCCGGGCCGCCGCCGCCGACCGGGTTGCCGCCGACGTGTCCGCCCGCCGGGCCACCGGGCATCGGGCCGCCCGCCGGCCCGCCCGCCATCGGGCCGCCCATCGGGCCGCCCATCGGGCCGGCCATCGGGCCGCCCGCCATCGGGCGGCCGCCTCCCGGGAAGTGACCCGCGCCCGCACCCGCAGCGGGACCGCCGGCGCCTTGTGCTGGCCAGTGTTCCTTTGGGCCGGCGCTCGGGCCGGGCCCCGGCGCCGGACCGCCGTAGGCGGGATGTCGACCCGCGCCCTGCCCCTGCGCGGTCGAGCTTCCTCCCCCCTCGGGCCGGCCGTGGCTGGGATACGACCCGGGCGCGAGCCCGATCTCGGCCGGTTCGAGGCGCTGGGTGCCCCCCTTGGGCCGATCGGGCGGCCCCGCCGGCGCGACCTGGACCGGCAGCGGCCCGTCCTCGACGTAGCGCAGCCACAGCGAGCCGCAGCGCACCACGTCGTTGTGGCTGAGCGGGTGCTTGGTGATGCGCACGTCGTTGACGTGGGTGCCGTTGGACGACCCGAGGTCCTCGACGTAGAAGCGCCCGTTCTCCATCCGGATCATCGAGTGCTTGCGCGACACCATGGCGTCGTCGGTGCGCACCGCGCAGTCGAGCGCGCGCCCGACGTAGAGCGGCGCCGCCGGGCTGAGGTCGACCTGCCCATCCCGTCCGTGGCTGTCGCGAAAGAGGACTCGTGCGCCCATGATCTCGAGCTCGTACGACCAGGCTTACTGTACCCGGAACACCATCTCCGTGTTGCCCACGCGCATGATGTCGCCCGGGTCGAGCATCTTCTTCGCCGTGCGGTGGCCGTTCACGTAGACCCCGTTGGTCGAGCCCAGATCGGCCATCTCGTAGCGGTCGCCGAGGCGCCGGATGCCGATGTGCTTGCGCGACACGGCCGGGTCGGAGAGCACCACGGTGTTGCCGCCGACCGAGCCGATCGTGGTGACGTCGTCGCTGAGCGGGACGACCTGGCCGGACAGCGGACCGACCGTGAACTCCAGACGCGGCACCGGCCGCGACGGCTCCCAGCCGCAGAACATGCAGCGCGTCCAGTCCGGCATCATGACCCGGTGGCAGCCGCCGCACTGCGCCCGCGCGGGCTGCCGCGATCGCGCGATCAGGATGGCGATCGCGGCGACCAGGAGCAGCGACACGACGACGAGGGCAACGATGGCAGCCGTGTTCACGTCGTTTGGGGGGTCGATGGAGTCCGGCCGGGGGTCAGTTGATCGACTTGAACTTGAAGTCGGTCGCGCCCAGCTTGAAGACGTCGTTGTCGACCAGCTCCTGCGAGCTGACCCGCCGCGCGTTCACGAACACGCCGTTGGTCGAGCCGAGGTCGTTGATGACGAAGCCGCTGGCGGTGCAGACGATCTCCGCGTGCTCGGCGGACATGTACCCGTCGCCGATCAGGATGTGCGATTCGCCGCCGGTGCCGAGCTTGGTCGCGCCCTGCTGCAGCTTGAAGGTCTGGAACTGGTTGGGCCCGGCCAGCGGCACCACCCAGCCGACCACCGGGATCGAGTCCTCGATGCCGCCCACGCCGATCATGATGGTCTTCATCGGCCCCAGCGGCGGCGGCGGCGCCAGCGGCATCGGCTCCTCGACCGGCCTGCGCCGCACGATCAGGATGATGACGATGAGTAGGACGACGAGGAGCACGACGACCAGCAGCCACACCCACCACAGCGAGCCGCCCTCCTCGACGGGCTTGACCAGGGTGGGCAGCTGCAGGGACTGCGGGGGGCGGTCCTCGCCGCCGACCGCGAGGATGAACTCGTGCTCGGCGCCGTCGAACTTGATCTTGTCGCCCGGGAAGTCGACGTAGTACTTGGCGTTGATCGCCTCGAGCACCGTGCCGGCCAGCGACGTGAAGTCGTCGCGCGAGTTGGCGGTCAAGCGCGAGGTGAGCCCGATCTTGGCCATGTTCTGCTGGCCCTGCGGACCGTCGTCCTGCGGGTTGTAGAAGATGGTGTAGACCTCGACCCCCGCCTCCTTGAGGTCCCCGGTCACCTTCTTGAGCTCGTTGCCGGCGTCCGCGCGATCGTCCATGCCGTCGCCGATCACGACCAGCACCTTGCGGTAGCCGCCCATGTTGGCGAGGGCCTTCCACGCCTCGGTGAGGCCGATGATGAGCGGCTGCGACACGTTCTCGCCGTAGTCCTGCTGGCTGCCGAGCGCGCCGCCCGACAGCGCGGTGGCGTCGCCCATCGCCTGCTTCGCGATCGCCTGGCGCTCGGCGTAGACCATGAGCGACGCCTTGGACCCGGGCGGCCCGGCCTTGGCCAGGACGTCGATCGCGGGCCCGAGTCCCTTGAAGGCGCCGTCGTAGATGGACCCCTGGTCGTCGGGATCGTCCGCGTTCTTGTAGGTCTCGTTGCCGATCCAGCGGAAGTTGCCCTGGACCAGGACGACCAGGGCGAGCGGCTCGTCGCTCTCGCGGTAGGGGACCGCCTTGACGGGCTCGATGACGAGCGGCGGCTGGGCGTCGGACTGCTTGAGGACGAAGTCCTTGGGGGTGAGGCCGACCCGCCCGGCGGCGACCGCGCGGACCATCGGCGGCGGGTCCCCGGGCCTGAGCTTGCTGGGATCCGGCGGCGGCTCCTGCGCGGGCGGCGGCTTGCCGTCTGGCCCCGGCTTCGGCCTGGGCATGACCAGCTTGAGGCGGTAGCCGGGGTCCTCGCCCTTCTGCGCCCGGGCCGGGGCCGAGGCCAGCGCCACCAGCGCGCCGGCCAGCAGGAGCTGCCAGTGCGCGCGCCTCATAGCGACTTGAACTTGAGCACGACCTGGCCGAGGCGGAGGAAGTCGCTGTCCACCAGCTCGTGCTGCTCGACGCGCTTGTCGTTCACGAAGGTGCCATTGGTCGACTTGAGATCGCGCAGCATCCAGATGCCCCCCTCGGCTCTGATCTCGCAGTGGCGCGATGACATGTACTGGTCGGACAGGACCACGGTGCAGCCCGGGTCGGTGCCGACCGAGGTGAGCGGATCGAGCGTGAACAGCTCACCGCGCTGCGGGCCCTTGAGCGCGACCAGCCAGCCGCACAGCTGCAGGCCGTTTCCCACGCCCGCCGCGTCCAGCTGGATCGCCTGGGTCTTGAGCGAACCGACGACGGGCGCGGCGCCGGCGCAGAAGGGGCACCGATCCCACGTCCTGTCGAGCTGCTGACCACACTGCGCGCACAGGTGTTTCTTCCACCAGAGAGCGCCGGTGACCACGATGCCGTTCGTTCCATTCAAGGAAGCCGGACCTCCGGCAGGGCCGCGAGCGTATCCCGGAGCCGGCCCTGGTGCCACTTGTGGACCCGGCCCGCTGGCTCCGCCGACAGCGCCGCCGGGGAACGCTCCGCCCCCGCGCGGGGCGGCTTGCGGATGATAGGCCATCGGCCCGCCCATCGGCGGGCCGCCCGCCATCGCCGCGGCCGGCATCGCGCCCGGCATCGCGCCGCCGCGGGCCGCCGCCGGTGTCGCGCCGACCGGGGCGCCGCCGGCCGGCGCGCCGCCGCGGCCGGGCAACCGCGCCTGCACGCCCGCCGCCTTCTCCCTGGCTTGACCTGCGGCCTGCCCTGCCTTCTGCCTGGCCTGGCCGGCCATCCGCTTGGCCTCCTGCGCCTTGGCCTTGGCGATCTTCTTGTAGTTCTTGACCCGCCCGACATCGACCCGGAAGCGGCCCTGCACGTTCCTGGCCTTCATCCAGTAGCCCCTGACCCAGCGGATGGGCCAGAAGAGAGGCTCGAAATACCTGAGGAACATGGGTTGTCGATCGGCGCCGGAGGCGCGGCGTCAGGGCCAGTATTTTACCCCTGAGGGCCAGCGCGACGACACGTTTCGGGGGGCCGCTACTTCGTCTGATAGACCCAAATGTGGAACATGTTTACGTCGCGTCCTGCCGTCAGCGCGACCTGCCGGATCGTGAGAGCCGACTCGGTGACGTGCTGCGCCTCGATCAGGAAGGGCCAGTTGCGCCACCTGTGCACGCGGTCGGTGCCCGGACACGACACGACGCCGACTGACTTGTTGTTGACGAAGTACTCGAGCTCGTAGTCGCCGTAGACGTAGTCCATGCGGCGAAGGATGACCACGGGTCGGCCGGCCGTGAGGTTCTGGATCTTGTACTGCGCGAAGCCGCTGACCTGCGCGCGGCCCACGTCCTCGACCACCGTCTCCTCCGGATACTTGAGCTTCTGGCGGGAGCGGTAGCTGTCCTTGGCCTCCTTGATCGTGAACTCGTGCTTGTCCTCCGACTCCTTGTCCAGGATGTTGATCTGATCGACCAGCACCCAGGTGATGCCCTCGAGGTCCATGCTGGGCTTGGGGTGCGGCAGCGACTTGACCGCCTCCCAGTCCTTGAGCTCGGCGATCTTCTTCTTGTCCGGCTTCTTCTCCTCGATGACCGGCTTCTCGCCGGCCACCACCAGCTCGGCCACCTCCGACGCCTTGGTCTGGTAGGCGAGCAGGTTGGTGTAGGCCTCGACGGTCGCCTTTCCCTCGGCCAGCAGGCCGCGCAGGATCTCGA
>Ga0126377_10002535_pt1 | contig 12619 bp, 13 predicted proteins | sample PanSoiMetPlot_22_FD_92647 | JGI IMG/M metagenome (GOLD analysis project Ga0126377, IMG submission 92647) | Tropical forest soil microbial communities from Panama - MetaG Plot_22 | ecosystem: Environmental > Terrestrial > Soil > Tropical forest > Bulk soil | place: Panama | collected 2016-02-17
CAACCAGCTCGCCGACCGCTGGCGCGCCGGCTGAGCGGTGGGCGGCATCGTGGGGGTGGGCGTCGACCTCTGCGAGGTGGAGCGCATGGCCGGCACGCTGTCCCGGACGCCGGGCTTCGCGGCGCGGGTGTTCACGGAGGCGGAGCGCGAGGTCTGCGACCGCCGCCGCAACGCGGCCGAGTGCTACGCCGCCCGCTTCGCGGCCAAGGAGGCGGCCCTCAAGGCCCTCGGCCGCGGCGTGGGGGCCTGCCCGATGCAGGACATCGAGGTGGTCCGCACGGAGTCCGGCGCCCCCGAGCTGGCCCTCCACGGCAAGGCCGCCACCCTGGCCGCCGACGCCGGCGTCACCCGCTGGCACCTCAGCCTCACCCACACGGCCACCACGGCGGCGGCGATAGCCGTGGCGGAGGGCGCGTGACGCTGGCCTAGCCTGCGTGCGGATGGTCCCGGTCCTCACGCCCGACGAGATGGCGGCCGTCGATGCGGCGGCGCCCGAGCCGACCGAGGTGCTCATCGAGCGGGCCGGGGCCGCCGTGGCCCGGGCGGCGCTCGACATGCTGGGTGGGGCCTACGGCCGGCGGATCGTGGTCGTGGCCGGCAAGGGCAACAACGGCAACGACGGCCGCGCCGCCGCCGGGCGTCTGCGACGCCGGGGGGTGCACGTGACCGTCATCCCCGCGGTCGAGGCACCCGCCCGCCTTGCCGCCGCCGACCTGGTCGTCGACGCCGCCTACGGCACCGGCTTCCGCGGCCGCTACGACCCGCCCGACCCCGGCGGCGCCCCCGTGCTGGCCGTCGACATCCCGAGCGGCGTCGACGGCCTCACCGGCCGGGCCGACGAGGGCGGGGCCGTCGCCGCCGACCGCACCGTCACCTTCGCCGCCTACAAGCCCGGCCTGCTGTTCCCGCCTGGCCGGGGCCTCGCCGGCCGGGTCGAGCTGGCCGACATCGGCCTCGACGTCTCCGGCGCCACCGCCCACGTGGTCGAGGAGGAGGACGTCGCCGCCTGGCTCCCCGCCCGCGCCCTCGACAGCCACAAGTGGCGGGCCGCGCTCATGGTCGTGGCCGGCTCCCCGGGCATGACCGGCGCCGCCCACCTGGCCGCGGGCGCCGCCCAGCGGGCCGGGGCCGGCATGGTCCGGGTGGCCACCCCCGGCCTCCACCCCGACCCCGGCCTGCCGACCGAGGCCGTCGGCATCGCCGTCCCCTCCGCCGGCTGGGACGAGGCCGTGCTGGGGGGCCTCGACCGGATCCACGCCCTGGTCCTCGGCCCCGGCCTGGGCCGCACCGCCCCCACGGTGACCGCCGTCCACCACGTCGCCTCGGGCGCCCCCGTGCCCCTGCTGGTCGACGGCGACGGCCTCGCCGCGCTCGGCGACGCCGCCCCGTCGATCCTCGGCCGCCGCGACGCCCCCACCGTCCTCACCCCCCACGACGGCGAGTACGCCCGCCTGGCCGGCCACCCGCCGGGCGACGACCGCATCGCCGCCGCCCGCCACCTGGCCGCCGCCACCGGCGCCGTCGTCCTGCTCAAGGGCTCGACCACGGTGGTGGCCGACCCCGGCGGCCGGGTGCTGCTGTCGACCGCCGGCGACGCCCGCCTGGCCACCGCCGGCACCGGCGACGTGCTGTCCGGCCTGATCGGCGCCCTCCTCGCCCAGGGGCTGCCGGCGATCCAGGCCGCGGCGGCCGGCGCCTGGATCCACGGCCGGGCCGCCGCCCGCGGCCCCGCCCGGGGCCTGGTGGCGTCCGACCTGGTGACGGCGCTGCCCGCCGTCGCGTCCGGCCTCGCGGGGGAGGACGGCTGATGGCCCGGGCCTGGGCCGAGATCGACCTCGACGCCATCCGCCACAACGTGCGCGTGCTGCGCTCCCACGCCCAGCCGGCCCGGGTCTGCGCGGTGGTGAAGGCCAACGGCTACGGCCACGGCGCCGCCGCCGTCGGCCGGGCCGCGCTGGCGGCCGGCGCCGAGTGGCTGGCCGTCGCCCAGGTGGACGAGGCGGTCGTCCTGCGGGACGCCGGCATCGAGGCCCCCCTGCTGCTGCTGTCCGAGCCCCGCCTCGACGAGATCGACGACGCCGTCGCCACCGGCGCCCGCCTCACCGTCTACAGCCCCGAGACCGTGGCGGCCATCGCCCGCTCGGTCCACGGCTCCCGGACGTCCCGGGTGCCGGTCCACCTCAAGGTCGACACCGGCATGCACCGGGTCGGCGCCGCCCCCGCCGAGGCCGTGGCGCTGGCCCGGGCGATCAACGAGCTGGCCGAGCTGCACCTCGAGGGCGTGCTCACCCACCTGGCCGTGGCCGACGAGCCGGGGAACCCCACCACCGCCGCCCAGCTGGCCGAGTTCGACGCCAGCCGCGCCGCCATGGCCCGGGCCGGCATCGAGCCCGAGCTGGTCCACGCGGCCAACTCGGCCGGGGCGCTGGTCCACCCGGCGTCCCGCTACGACCTGGTCCGTTGCGGCATCGCGATCTACGGCATCCCGCCGGCCCCCGAGCTGGCCGGCCTGGCCGACCTGCGGCCGGCGCTCACGCTGGCGTCCGAGGTGTCGTACGTGAAGCCGGTGGCCGCGGGCGAGGGCATCTCCTACGGCCACCGCCACCGCCTGCCCCGCGACACGATCGTCGCCACCGTGCCGATCGGCTACGCCGACGGCGTGTTCCGGTCGCTGCCGCTGGCCGGCCAGGAGGTGTTGGTCAAGGGCGAGCGGCGCCCGATCGTCGGCGTGGTCACGATGGACCAGCTGATGGTCGACTGCGGCCCCGACGCCGACGTCCGCCGGGGCGACGAGGTGGTGCTGCTGGGCGAGCGGGGCGGCGAGCGCATCACGCCCGACGAGTGGGCGGCCCGGCTGGGCACGATCGCCTACGAGGTGGTGTGCGCCATCGGCACCCGGGTGGCGAGGCGCTACCGGTGAGCCCGGCGGTCACCGACGTCCCCGGGGTGCGGGTCGGCCACTGGACCGACGCCGAGGCCGCCACCGGCTGCACGGTCGTGCTGTTCGCCGAGGGCACGGTGGCGTCGGGCGAGGTGCGGGGCGGGGCGCCGGCGTCGCGCGAGCTGGCGCTGCTCGAGCCCGGGCGCACGGTCGAGCGCATCGACGCCCTGGTGCTGACCGGCGGCTCGGCGTTCGGGCTGGCGGCGGCCGACGGGGTGATGCGGTTCTGCGAGGAGCGCGGGATGGGCTTCGTGACCCCGGCCGGACCGGTCCCGATCGTGCCGGCGCTGGCGCTGTTCGACCTCATGGTCGGCGACCCCGCCGTCCGCCCCGGCCCCGACGCCGGCTACGCCGCCTGCGTGGCCGCCCGCGCCGGCCCGCCCGAGGTGGGGCGGGTGGGGGCGGGGACCGGCGCCACGGTCATGGGCCCCGGCGCCGACCTGGCCCGGGTGCCGGGCGGCCTGGCGTCGGCGGGGGTGGCGGCCGGCGACCTGGTGGTGGCCGCCCTGGTGGCGGTCAACGCCGCCGGCCGCCCGGGCGGCGAATCGTCCCTGGCGGTCGACCTGGCCGGCCTGATGGCCGCGGCCGCGCCCGCGCCCGGACCCCCGGGCGGCGCCCCGACCAACACGGTCATCGGCCTGGTGGCCACCAACGCCCGGCTCGACAAGCTCGCCTGCCATCGGGTCGCCCAGGGCGCCCACGACGGGCTGTCCCGGGCCGTGTTCCCGCCCCACACCCGGGCCGACGGCGACGCCTTCGTGGCCGCCGCCACCGGGCCGGTCGAGGCCGACGCCGACGTCGTCCGGGCCCTGGCCGCCCACGTCGTGGCCTCGGCGATCGCGGGGGTCACGGGGGCCTAGTGGGGTGGCCCGCAGCACGGCGCCGCCGGTTACCGGGCGAGCGCTACGGGCCACCCCACGAGGGGCCGGGCGGCGCTCGGTAGTCTCACGGGGTGCCCCTGGCCGCACGCACCGCCTCGGTCGACGAGACCCGCAAGCTCGCGGCCGCGCTGGCCGAGCTGGCCCAGCCGGGCGACCTCGTGGTGCTGGCCGGCGACCTCGGCGCAGGCAAGACCGCGTTCGTGCAGGGGTTCGGCCGGGCCCTCGACGTCACCGAGCCCATCACCAGCCCCACCTTCACCCTCGCCCAGCAGTACGAGGGGCGGCTGCTCGTCCACCACCTCGACGTCTACCGGCTCGAGCAGCTGGGCGAGGTGGCCGAGCTGGGCCTGTCCGAGCTGCTCGACGACGGGGGCGTCACGCTCATCGAGTGGGGCGACGCCATCGCCCCGCTGCTGCCGGGCGACTACCTGGAGGTGCGGTTGACCTACGGCCAGGCCGACGACGACGAGCGCCGCATCGCCCTGCGCCCGGTGGGCCCGGCGTGGGCCAAGCGCCAGGTGTCGCTGCTGCACGCCCTGGCCCCGTGGGCAGAGGCGGCGGGGTAGGGGCGGCGGGCCGTGCTCATCCTCGGGATCACCACCTCGACCGCCCAGGTCGGCTGCGCCATCGGCGGCCACGAGGGCGTGCTGGCCGAGGTCCACTCCAGCCGGGGCCGGCGCCACGCCGAGTCGCTCACGCCGGCCATCGACTTCCTGCGCCAGCAGGCCCGGGTCGAGCTGGACGAGATCGGCTGCGTGGCCGTCGACGTCGGGCCGGGCCTGTTCACCGGGCTGCGGGTCGGCATCTCAGCGGCCAAGGCGATGGCGCACGCGCTGCGGGTGCCGATGATCGGGGTGGCGAGCCTCGACCTGCTGGCGTTCCCGGTGCGGTGGACGCCCCGGCTGGTGGTGGCCGCCATCGACGCCCGCCGCAGCGAGCTGTTCACCGCCACCTACCGGCAGGTGCCCGGCGGGATCCAGCGGCTGGGGCCGTACCGGGTGTCGACGCCCGACGACCTGGCCGGGGACCTGGCGGCCACCCGGGAGGACGTGCTGCTGGTGGGCGACGGGGCGTTGCGCTACCGGGAGGCGTTCGCCGAGTTCGGGCAGGTCGAGCTGGCCGACCAGGGCTCGGCTCACCCGTCGGCGGCGTCGCTGGTGCAGCTGGCCCACGCCCGGGCGCTGCGGGAGGACTTCGTGCAGCCGTGGGACCTGGAGCCGCTGTACCTGCGGCGTCCCGACGCCGAGATCAACTGGTCGACCCGGGACGGCCTGGTGCGGGAGGCGCCGGGCGCCGGGCCCGCCGGTCCCTCCGACCCCGCCCAAGAGGCGGGCTGATGGCCCGCCCGCTGCCCAGCCCCGCGACCGACCCCGACGGTCTGGAGGTGCGCATCTCGCCGATGCGCCGCCGCCACCTGCGCAGCGTGCTGCGCATCGAGGCCCAGGTGTACCCCCGGCCGTGGACGTTCGGCCTGTTCCTGTCCGAGATCGGCCAGAGGGCGACCCGGCTCTACGTGGTGGCCCGGGTGGGCGGCGAGGTGGTGGGCTACAGCGGCATCTTCAAGGCGGTCGACGACGGCCACATCACCACGGTGGCGGTCGACCCGGCCTGGCACCGCCACGGCATCGCCACCCGGATGCTGGTCACGCTGGCCCGCGGCGCCATCCAACGCGGCTGCGTCAACCTGACGCTGGAGGTCAGGATGAGCAACAGCGGCGCCCAGGCCCTCTACCAGCGCTTCGGCTTCGTCCCCGCCGGCGTCCGCAAGGGCTACTACCCCGAGACGGGCGAGGACGCCCTGGTCATGTGGGCCAACGACGTCAACACCACCGCCTACGCCGCCCGCCTGGCGGCCATCGAGCGGGCCATCCCCGGCACGACGATCGTGGACGGGAGTTGGTTGTAGTCCGGCCGTTCCGTGGACGTTTCTGGTTGGGAGTCAGCCAGAAACGTCCACGGAAGTTCCCGACACAAGTAGCCAGCACAAGCCCCGACGCGGGAGGCTAGGGACAGTGACCGACCGGATCCTGGGCATCGAGACCTCGTGCGACGAGACCGCCGCGGCCGTGGTGGAGCGGGCGACGGAGGTGCGGTCGTCCGTCGTGGCCAGCCAGATCGACCGGCATGCCCGGTACGGGGGCGTCGTGCCCGAGATCGCCTCCCGGGCGCACGTCGAGATGCTCACCCCCGTCGTGGCCCAGGCGCTGGTCGAGGCCGGCGTCGCCGACGACGAGATCGACGCCGTGGCCGCCACCGTCGGGCCCGGGCTCGTCGGCAGCCTGCTCGTCGGCGTCAGTGCCGCCAAGGCGCTCGCCCTGGTGTGGGGCGTCCCCTTCGTCGCCGTCAACCACCTCGAGGGCCACCTCTACGCCGCCTTCCTGGAGGAGCCCGACCTCGACCTCCCCCTCGTCGTCCTCCTGGTCTCCGGCGGCCACACCCTCCTCGTCCACATGGAGGACCACGGCCGCTACCACCTCCTCGGCTCGACGATCGACGACGCCGCCGGCGAGGCGTTCGACAAGGTGGCCCGGTTCCTCGGCCTCGGCTACCCCGGCGGCCCGGTCATCGACAAGCTCGCCCAGCAGGGCGACCCCCGGGCCATCGCCTTCCCCCGGGCCATGATCGACCGCACCGGCGAGGGCCGCCACGACTTCAGCTTCAGCGGCCTCAAGACCGCCGTCGTCAACCACGTCCGCCACCACCCCGACGTGGCCACCGCCGACGTCGCCGCCAGCTTCCAGGAGGCGGTCGTCGACGTGCTGGTGACCAAGGCCCGCCGCGCCGCCCGGGAGGTCGGGGCCAAGGGCCTGTGCCTCGGCGGCGGCGTGGCCGCCAACAGCGCGCTCCGCCAGCGGTTCGCCGAGGCCTGCGCCGAGGACGGCATCCGCAGCTTCGTGCCCAGCCGGTCCATGTGCACCGACAACGCGGCGATGATCGCCGCCGCCGGCTGGTGGCGCCTCCAGGCCGACGGCCCCTCGCCGCTCGACACCGGCGCCACCCCCAACCTGCGGCTCCCGCTGGCGGGCTGACGGCCGCTCCGCCCCCCGGGATGGCATCCTTCCCGGGTGGCGAGGCCACCACTCACGCGGGCGATCGTCGTCGAACACACCCGCGCGCAGATCCGAGCCGAGGGCATCCGGGGCACCAGCCTGCGCAGCGTCGCCCGTGAGCTGGGGGTGACGGCGCCCGCCCTCTACGCCTACGTCACCGACTACGACGACCTGCTGGCGGCGGTGGCCGAGTCCGAGTTCCGCACGCTGGAGGATCTGTTCTCCGGCGTCGGCAGCGACGACCCGATCGAGCACCTGCGCGAGCTGGCGCTGGCCTACGTCGCCCACGCCCGGGCCGAGCCCCACCTGCACCGGCTCATGTTCCGCTACACGCCCCGGGTGCCGTCGGTGCCGGTGACGGAGACGTTCGCCCCCGCCACCGAGGCGTTCACCGCCGCCCTGGCCCCGGTCGACCGGGCCATCGCCGCCGGGCGGCTGCGGGTCACCGACCCCGTGCTGGTGGCGTTCACCATCTTCTCCGCCGCCCACGGCGTGGCCGAGTTCCTGCTCATGGGCCTCCAGTTCCCCGAGGAGGTGGCCCAGCGGCTCATCGACACGGTCGTCGACGCCACCCTCCGCGGCCTCACGGTCGACCCCGAGGACGGCGCCCCCCGCCGGTCCCGCTGACCGCCTGGCACTCGGGGGTTGCGACTGCTAACCGCCGCTGCCTAGGGTTAGCAGTCGTATCGGGAGAGTGCTAACCCACCCGGGGTTGGCACGGCAGCGCCAACGGAGGCGACACACATGGCTTTGCAGCCGCTCGACGATCGGATCGTCGTCAGGCCCGGCGAGAGCGAGGAGACCACCGCGAGCGGCCTGGTCATCCCCGACACCGCGAAGGAGAAGCCCCAGCAGGGCGAGGTCCTGGCCGTCGGCCCGGGCAAGCGCTCCGAGCAGACCGGCGAGATCATCCCGGTCGGGGTGAGCGTGGGCGACACCGTCCTCTACAGCAAGTACGGCGGCACCGAGGTCACGGTCGACGGCGAGGACGTGCTCGTCCTCTCCGCCCGCGACGTGCTCGCCATCGTCACCAAGTGAGGCGTTGATGCCCAAGATCCTCAAGTTCGACGACGAGGCCCGCCGCGCCCTCGAGTCCGGCGTGAACAAGCTCGCCGACGCCGTGAAGGTCACGCTCGGCCCCAAGGGCCGCAACGTGGTGCTCGACAAGAAGTGGGGCGCCCCGACCATCACCAACGACGGCGTGTCCATCGCTCGCGAGATCGAGCTCGACGACCCCTTCGAGAACATGGGCGCCCAGCTCGTGAAGGAGGTCGCCACCAAGACCAACGACATCGCGGGTGACGGCACCACCACCGCCACCGTGCTGGCCCAGGCGCTGGTGCGCGAGGGCCTGCGCAACGTGGCCGCCGGCGCCAGCCCGACCGGGCTGAAGCGGGGCATCGAGAAGGCCGTCGCCGCCGCGGTCGAGGCCATCAAGGACCAGTCGAAGGAGATCGACGACCGGTCCGAGATCGCCCAGGTCGCCGCCATCTCGGCCGCCGACCCGGCCATCGGCGAGGTGCTCGCCGACGCCATCGACAAGGTCGGCAAGGACGGCGTGGTCACCGTCGAGGAGTCGAACACCTTCGGCATGGAGCTCGAGTTCACCGAAGGCATGCAGTTCGACAAGGGCTACCTGTCGCCCTACTTCGTCACCGACCAGGACCGCCAGGAGGCTGTCCTCGACGACGCCTACATCCTGCTCAACCAGAGCAAGATCAGCTCGGTCCAGGACATGCTCCCCGTGCTCGAGAAGGTGATGCAGACGGGCAAGCCGCTGCTCATCATCGGCGAGGACATCGAGGGCGAGGCACTGGCCACCCTGGTCGTCAACAAGATCCGGGGCACGTTCAACAGCGTGGCCGTCAAGGCCCCCGGGTTCGGCGACCGCCGCAAGGCGATGCTGCAGGACATGGCCACCCTCACGGGGGGCCAGGTCGTGGCCGAGGAGGTCGGGCTCAAGCTCGACAACATCACCCTCGACCTGCTGGGCCGGGCCAAGAAGGTGATCGTCACCAAGGACACCACGACCATCGTCGAGGGTGCCGGCAGCGAGGACGACATCAAGGGCCGCATCGCCCAGATCAAGCGCGAGATCGACGACACCGACTCCGACTGGGACCGCGAGAAGCTGCAGGAGCGGCTGGCCAAGCTGTCCGGCGGCGTGGCCGTGGTCAAGGTCGGCGCGGCGACCGAGGTCGAGCTCAAGGAGAAGAAGCACCGCATCGAGGACGCGCTGTCCGCCACCCGGGCGGCCATCGAGGAGGGCATCGTCGCCGGCGGCGGCGTCGCCCTGCTGCGGTCCCGGCCGGCGGTGGCCAAGGTGGTCGACAGCCTGTCCGGCGACGAGTCCACCGGCGCCCGCACGGTCTTCATGGCGCTCGAGGCCCCGGCCCGGCTCATCGCCGACAACGCCGGCCTCGAGGGTGCGGTCACGGTCCGCCAGACCGAGTCCGAGGAGGGCCCGGTCGGCCTCAACGCCGCCACCGGCGACTTCGAGGACCTGATCAAGGCCGGCGTCCTCGACCCGGCCAAGGTCACCCGGGCGGCGCTGCAGAACGCGGCGTCGATCGCCGGCCTGGTGCTCACCACCGAGTCGCTCGTGGCCGACAAGCCCGAGCCGCCCGCCCCGATGCCCGCCGGTGGGGGCGACCCCATGGGCGGCATGGGCGGCATGGGGATGATGTAGGCCCGACCGGCCATCTGCACTACCGGCAACGGCCCGTCGCCTCCCGGGGCGACGGGCCGCTGCGCGTCCTGGTGCGGGGCGGCCAGTTCGCGGGCGTATGTGTGTCCGGCACATTGGGTAGGCGCCCATGTGACCTCAGTCACGGTAGGTTGGACCTGACGCACCATGCGGGTGCCCGAGAGGGGGACCCTTGCCCGAACCACGCTCCCAGGGCGGGCTGCGTACACCGACCCGGTCGCGCCGGGTGGCCACCCTTGCCGTCGGCCTGGCGGTGGGCCTCACCCTCGCGGCCTGCGGTGACGGCGGGGGCGGCGGCACGCCCACGCTCACCTGGTACACCAACCCCGACAACGGTGGCCAGCAGGACCTCGCCACCAAGTGCACCAAGGAAGCCGACGGCGCCTACAAGATCAGCGTCGCCGTCCTGCCCACCGACGCCACCAGCCAGCGCGAGCAGCTCGTGCGGCGCCTGGCGGCCAAGGACAGCTCCATCGACATGATGAGCCTCGACCCGGTGTTCGTGCCCGAGTTCGCCTCGGCCGGGTTCCTGCGCACGTTCACGGACGACGAGGCCGGCGAGTTCACCCAGGGCGTCCTCGACGGCTCGCTCAAGACCGCCATGTGGAAGGGCAAGCTCGTCGCCGCCCCCTTCTGGGCCAACACCCAGCTCCTCTGGTACCGCAAGTCGGTCGCCCGCAAGGCTGGCATCGACCCGAGCAAGGGCGAGGTCACCTGGGACCAGATCATCGACGCCGCCAAGAAGACGAACACCACCGTCCAGGTCACCGGCGGGCTCTACGAGGGCTACATGGTGTGGATCAACTCGCTGGTCGCCTCGGCCGGCGGCCAGGTGCTGAAGGACCCCGAGGCCGGCCGCAACGCCACGCCCGACCTGAACAGCCCGGCCGGCCGCCAGGCCGCCGAGGTCATCCGCCGGCTCGCCACCAGCGGCGTCGCCGACCCCCAGCTGTCGACCGCCACCGAGGAGACCGCCCGCAACGGCTTCCAGGCCGACAACGGCGGCTTCATGGTCAACTGGCCCTACGTCTACGGCGCGGCGCTGGCTGCCGTGAAGGACGGCAGCCTCGACCAGAAGGTCGTCGACGACATCGGCTGGGCCCGCGTGCCCCGGGTGGTCGCCGGGGACGAGAGCGCCCCGCCGCTCGGCGGCATCAACCTCGGCATCGGCCACTACAGCAAGCATCCCGACCAGGCCGTGGCCGCCGCCAAGTGCATCACCTCGACCGAGAGCCAGAAGGCCTACATGCTGGCCGAGGGCAACCCGGCCGCCAGGGCCGAGGTGTTCAGCGACCCGGAGATCGTCAAGACGTTCCCGATGGCGGCGCTGATCCGCGACTCCATCGACACGGCGACGCCCCGCCCGCAGAGCTCGTACTACCCCGACGTGAGCGCGGCGACGGTCCGGGAGTTCCACCCGCCCCGCAGCGTGAACCCGGACCGCACCCCGAAGGCGGCGGACAAGTTGATCGTCAACGTCCTCCAAGGCAACCAGCTGCTCTAGGGCCGGAGGGACCGCATGGCCACCATCACCGCCGAGCAGGCACCGAAGACCACCCCGACCTCCAAGGCCCGCCGCCGCGCCATGAGCGACCGGGCCCGCAGCGAGCAGCGGCTCGGCTGGTACCTGGTGGCGCCGGCGGTGTTCGTGATGCTGCTCGTCACCGCCTACCCGCTCGGCCGGGCGGTGTACCTGTCCCTGTTCAACTACCGCCTCACCGACCCCTCCGCCCGGGAGTTCGTCGGCTTCCACAACTACGGCGTCGTGCTGACCGACGGCCTCTGGTGGCAGACCGTGTTCACCACGCTGTTCATCACGGTCACGACCGTGGCGATCGAGCTGGTCATCGGGTTCGCCTTCGCCCTGGTGATGCACCGGATCATCTTCGGGCGCCGCACCGTCCGCACGGCGATCCTCATCCCCTACGGGATCATCACCGTGGTCGCCGCCTACGCCTGGCAGTACGCCTTCGCCCTCGACTCGGGCTTCGTCAACCAGTGGTTCAACCTGGGCGACAAGGCGTGGTTCTCGGACCGGTGGTCGTCGCTGTTCGTGATCATCATGGCCGAGGTGTGGAAGACCACGCCGTTCATCTCGCTGCTGCTGCTGGCCGGCCTGGCCCAGGTGCCGGAGGACCTCCAGGAGGCCGCCAAGGTCGACGGCGCCACCGCCCGCCAGCGCCTCGCCCGGGTCACCGTGCCCAACATGAAGGCGGCGATCATGGTGGCGCTGCTGTTCCGCACGCTCGACGCCTACCGCATCTTCGACACGATCTTCATCATGACCCAGGGGGCGAACAAGACCGAGAGCGTCTCGTTCCTCACCTACCGCCAGACGATCACCCGCACCGAGCTGGGGCTCGGGTCGGCGGTGTCGGTGCTGCTGTTCCTGTCGGTGGTGCTGATCGCCGTGGCCTTCGTGAAGGGGTTCAGGGTCGACCTGTCCCGGGTGCGGGGCGAGTGAGGGGGCTGCCGTGACCGCACGACGCAAGAAGCTGTACTGGGCCCTCGGGGGGCTCGGGATCATCGTCTACACGATGATCCCGGTGCTGTGGATCGTCTCGCTCTCGTTCAAGCAGGGCGACGACATCAACAACCAGAAGTTCCTCCCGACCCACTGGACGCTGGACAACTACCGCACGGTGTTCGACACCAGCCTGTTCACCAGCGCCCTGCGCAACTCGATCGGCATCTCGCTGATCGCCACCACCATCTCGGTGGTGCTGGCCACGCTGGCCGCCTACGCCATCGCCCGGCTCAACTTCCGGGGCAAGAAGCTGGTGCTGTCGACCGCCCTGGCCATCGCCATGTTCCCGACCGTGGCGCTGGTCGGGCCGCTGTTCGACATGTGGCGCAGCCTCGGCATCTACGACACGTGGATCGGGCTGATCATCCCGTACATGTCGTTCACGCTGCCGCTGTCGATCTGGGTGCTGGCCGCCTTCTTCCGGGAGATCCCCTGGGAGATGGAGCAGGCCGCCCAGGTGGACGGGGCCACGTCGTGGCAGGCGTTCCGCAAGGTGATCGTGCCGCTGGCGGC
>Ga0126377_10002536_pt1 | contig 12617 bp, 9 predicted proteins | sample PanSoiMetPlot_22_FD_92647 | JGI IMG/M metagenome (GOLD analysis project Ga0126377, IMG submission 92647) | Tropical forest soil microbial communities from Panama - MetaG Plot_22 | ecosystem: Environmental > Terrestrial > Soil > Tropical forest > Bulk soil | place: Panama | collected 2016-02-17
GCGCGGTGTTCGTGCGCGATCCGGATGGCTACCCGGTTCAACTCACCGAGATCACGCCTGCGCCGGTCAGCACTGCGCCAGCCGATTCCAGGGTGCTCGGCGCGCGCGTCACGATCGTCGTCGACGACCTCGAAACGACGTGCCGCCTCTATCAGAGTCTGGTCGGACCCGACTTCAAGTTCTGGCTGAGCCCGACACCGCTGGGCGACGCGACGTACGAGAAACTCACGAACACTCCCGGCCAGTTCCGCATCGCCATGGCGATGGTGCCGGGATCATCCGTCGTCATGGAATTCGTCGCGTACCAGAACCACAACAAGCGCTTCAAGAAGGGCTACATCCAGGATCCGGGTACCGCGCACTTCCTGTTCATGGCGAAGGACGACGATGTGATCATCGAGCGCGTGCATGCGGCGAAGCTGCACACGCTGAGCAAGTCCAACGCCCCGGTCTACTTGAGCCCGACGGTGCGCTCGTTCTTCGTGCCCGATCCGCAGGGCTTCTGGCTCGAGTTCATGGATCGCGACGTGAAGCGCGATCCGAGCGCGAAGTGAGGCGCGCGGCCGATCCTCGAGGATACGGCGCTCTGCGCGCTCGCAGTCGCTGCTTCAAACGCGCTCGCGGCCCGTCGCTTCGGCGCATGAGCCTCGTGCCCAGCGCCTCGCGCAAGGAGGGCGCCGTGAGCAGACGCTGTGCGAGCTGATCAAGCTCCGCAGTCGAGGCAGCGCTGATGCGCTTGCGCGTCGCGGAGGGCAATACACCGAAGCGCGTCTCGAGCTGGTGGATCACCAATTGGGAGCGGCCCTCCCGAATGCCTTCGGCAATCCCTGCGGAGCGGCACAGCTGCGCGAACTCGCCGCGATATTTGTGGCCATCGATCGCCATTCGTGGGGCGTTTCCGCAAAAATACGTGCCCGCCTGCAGTGAATTGCGATGACCATCAAGTGCGACGCGAATCAGAAGTGAGCGGCTACAGCTCCCACTTCGCGGCGCCAGGCCGGACGGAGGCGTAGACGATCTTGCCGTCGTCCTGGGTGAGCTCGAGAGTGACCTTGAGCGGCTTGTTGCGCTCGACCGCCTTCTCGAGGCTCGCCCACTCGATGTGATTCAAGTGCACCTTCACGCGGCCGAACCTTGCCGCGGGCGACACCGTCGCCCACACGAGATAAATGAAGCGTTCGTTCTTCGGTCCGTGCGCGAACGGCCCGAGGAAATTCGGGGAGCCGTCGGCATTGCGACGCGCACGCAGCACCGGACGAAAAACGATCCGTTTGACGTCGGTCGGCGAGGGCTCGAAGAGCTCCTCGTTCCTCTGGATTCCCAGCAGCACGCCCTTCTGGCCTGGCAAGCGCGTGCAAATGATCTCGACCGTGATTTCGTGCTCTTCCGTCGCCATGGTGCCAACCTCACGGACGCTTGTAGATCGCGCCATCCTTCATCACGAACGTGACACGCCGAAGTGCGTCGACGTCCTTGGCCGGGTCGCCGCTCACGGCGATGAGATCGGCCAGCAACCCGGCCTTCACACGACCGAGATCGGCTTCCTTCCGCAGGATCTTCGCATTGGTCGCGGTGGCCGCCGTGAGCGCCTGGAGCGGGGTCATCCCGTCGCGCACCATCCACGCCACTTCGCGATAGTTGGTGCCGTGAGTGAACACCCCAACGTCGCTCCCACAGCCGATCGTCACGCCGACCTTCAGAGCGAGGCCGAACGCCTGCGCCGCGCGCTTCATGTCTTCGGTCGGCGGCGTCTTCCCCGGCTGGTAGTGCTGGAAGTATTCGGACGTCGCCTCCTCCGCCGTGAGTGTCGGCAGGAACGCGACTTTCCGCGCCGCCATCAGCTTGAAGACATCTTCCGTCCCACCGTAGCCATGCTCGATCGTATCGACGCCCGCCAGGATCGCGAGGCGCATGCCTTCAGCAGTCGCCGCATGCGCGGACACGGGGCGGCCCGAGGTGTGCGCGGCTTCAACGAGGGCTTTGAGCTCCTCTTCGGTGAACGTCGGCTGAGGGGTTCCGTCAGGGCCCCACCGATAGTCGGCGTACACCTTGATCCAGTCGGCGCCGCGTCCGGCCTGCTCGCGCACGGCGCGGATCACTTCCGGAACGCCACTCACTTCCTGCGCACCCTGCGGCGTACAGCAGATGTCGGGGCGGATACTCCGCGGCGCCGGGCCATACGCAGCCGTTGCGACAATCGCGCGCGTGGCGATGAAGAGGCGCGGCCCGGGAATGAGCCCGTCTTCGATCGCGCGCTTGATCGACACATCCGCGTAGTCGGCGCCTTCGGTGCCAAGGTCACGCAGTGTCGTAAAGCCCGCCAGCAGCGTGGCCTTCGCCTGCTCGCCCGCGCGCAGCGTTCGGTACGGAATCGGCTCTTTCAGAACCTGATCGTTCCACGAGGTCTCGTTGTAGGGATGCAGGAACAGGTGCGAATGCAGATCCATGAGCCCCGGCAGCAGTGTCGCGCCGGGCAGGTCGATGACCTGTGCATCGTGGGGCGCCTGAACCGCACTCGCCGGCCCCACGGCCGCGATGCGATTGCCTTGCACCAGCACCACCCATCCGGAGTGCACCGGCTCATCCGCCGTCCACACCTGTGCGGGCCGCAGCAGAGTTGCCGGCACGGGCCGGTCCGCCGCTCCGGCGCAAACCGATGCGCCGATCAGCAGGACAAACCAGACTGCCTTCACTTGGCGGGCCATGGATGCGCCGCGACGGCTTTCTCATCGACGTCCGCGCCCCAACCGGCCGCCGTGGGAATGATGAATTGCCCGTCCCTGAGTGACGATGCGCGAGTGAGCAATGACGACTTCCACGGCACGTCGTCGCCCTCGATTTCCATGATGGCGGGATTGCCGACGGCCGCACAGAAGTGCGCGCTCATGAGGTCCGCCAGTGGGCCATAGAAGTTGTGTGGGGCGACGTTCACCTCGAACGTCTCCGCGAGCGCGGCGATGCGCACCGCCTCGCCGAAGCCGTTCCATGGAACGTCCACGACGGCTACATCCACGGCCCTTGCGTCGAGGTACGGCTTGTACGCACGCCGCCCATAGAGCGATTCGAGGGACGCAACCGGCACTCGCAGCGCCGAGCGCACATCGCCGAGCGCCGCGGGCTCGTGCAGATCCATCTCGAGCCAACGCAGGCTGAATGGCTCGACGGCCCGCGCGAGCCGCCGCAACGACTCCGGCCTGAAGGCGAAATTCACATCGAGCATCAGGCCGCGCTCACTGCCCAGGCCGTCCCGCAGGGCCGCGCACTGCTCGGTGATCGCCCGCAGCGTCGCCTCATCGAGCGTGCGCTCGAGCTTCAGGTCCTGCGGAACGAATCCGGGATTGACCAGAAGAGCCTTGCCGCGCTCGAAGACGATGGGATTCGTCTTGACCGCCTTGAAGCCGCGTGCGACCGCCTCTTCTCCCAACCGTTTGAAATCGTCGAGGCCCCTGAGAGCCGCCTTGCCGAGCACCTTCTCGAAAAACTCGGCATGTCGTGCACGGAAGCTGCCGCAATGCGACCAGTAGACATCGATCGCGCTTCTGAACGGCCCGCCAAAGAGCGCATACACCGGCACACCGCGTGCCTTCGCCGCAATGTCGATGCACGCATTCTCGATGGCGGCAACAGCCTGATGACTGAGCCCACCAGCAGTGAACAGCGTTAGCGCGTGCAGCCGCGCAGAGAGCGCGGCGAATCGCGTCGGATCCTCACCGAGGACATGGCGACCGAGATCACGAATGACTTCCGGCAGCGCAGGGCTCCAGGCCCCTTCGGAAAACTCGGACCATCCCGCGAGGCCCTCGTCCGTGACGACCTTCAGAAAGGAAAAGGGCCGCCAGCCGCCATCAGCACGGAATGTCTGCAGATCGACGATACGCATCGTGCGCCCCTTGTTCATTGGCAAAATCGCCCGCGGCGCTCTTGCGGACAACGCCTGCGTTTGCGGCGGCAAAAGGCGCGACTTTTGCCGCCTGCTCAGCTACTTCGTTTGATCGGAGCACGGTATCGCACTTCGTCGCCGCTCACGAAGCGCCTGACCTGATCGACCAGAAACTCATTCAGCCGGGTCCGCTCACCCTCGGTTGCGCCCGAGGATGCCACATGCGGCGTCATGAGCACCTTCGGATGTCGCCAAAGGGGGTGCGACGGCGGCAGCGGCTCAGGGTCGGTGACATCCATGGCCGCCCCGGAAAGGACGCCCGATTCCAGCGCGGCGACCATCGCATCGGTATCGACGATGCCTCCGCGCGAGATGTTGACGAGGTACGACCCGGCGCGCATCGACGCGAACGCCGCCTGATTCACGACCTGGCGGGTGGCGTCGTTGAGCGGTGCACAGATCACGAGGGCCTGTGCTCCATTCAGCACAGCGCTCAGCGCGTTCAGCGAGTGTACGTGCAAGCCGCTCGAAGTGTGACGCTCGGTGCTCGCCACCACCAACGGCCGAGCGCCGAAGGTCGTGAGCAACGACGCCACGCAGCGCCCGATGTGCCCGAATCCGAGCACGGCGACGTTCATGTCGCGCAGCGTCATCGTCGGCGCTGAGGCACGAGTCCATGCGACGCGATGCTGCGCCGACAAGGACTCCGGCAGGCGCCGAACGAGTGCCAGCAATAGCGCGAGCGCATGCTCGGCGACAACTGTGCTGCCGAATTCACCGATCGTACTGACGACGACGCGCTGGGGGACACCGAGTTTTTCCATGTTGTCGAACCCGGCGTTCAGCAACTGAATCCAGACGAGTCGCGACGAGCCCGCGAGCGCACGCGCGAAGTCCGCGTTCCACGGCACCACGGACATGATCATGCCGTCCACGCGGGCCATGAGCGCTTGCGCCTCCGATGCATTCCTCGCCGCATGCAGGCGCAGCCCGGGGATCGGCGCCAGTGCCTCGCACAACGCTGCGTCGTCGTGGCCCGTCCACACGAGGACGTCCTTCATCAGGAGGCGACTCCGCTCAACACGCCGGTCTCCTGATACTCGCGCACGTAGTCCTCGGCAAGCACACCGGACTGACGCTCGAACAGCCGGCGGTAGTGGCCGTGCGGCTGACGCAGCAACGCTTCGTGATCGCCTTCTTCCACGATTCGTCCCTCTTCGAACACGAGTATGCGATCCATCGCGCGCACCGTCGACAAGCGGTGCGCGATGACGATCGAGGTGCGGCCGCTCATGAGCCGGCCCATGGCGTCCTGAATCAGCGCCTCGGATTCGGAATCGAGGCTCGAGGTCGCCTCATCCAGGATCAGTATGGGCGCATCGGCCAGGAACGCCCGCGCGAGCGCCACCCGCTGGCGCTCCCCACCCGAGAGTTTCACGCCGCGCTCGCCGACGAGTGTGTGATAGCCGCGCGGCAGGCGCGCGATGAACTCGTGAGCGTTCGCGAGCTGCGCCGCTCGCTCGATCTGCGCGGCCGATGCGTCAGGACGGGCATACGCGATGTTCTCCGCGAGGCTGCGATGAAACAGGATGGGCTCCTGCTGCACGATCGCGATCTGCGAGCGCAACGAGGCCTGCGTCACGCGAGTGACGTCCTGCCCATCGATGAGGACGCGTCCCTCCGTCACGTCGTACAAGCGCTGGATGAGCTTCACGAACGTGGTCTTGCCCGAACCCGAGCGACCGACGAGGCCGATGCGCTCCCCGGGCGCGATGCACACGTTGAGATCGCGATACAGAGGCGCGCTCTGCCCGGCGTAGCGGAACGTCACGCCGTCGAAGCGCACCTCACCCGATTCGATGCGCAAGGGGCGCGCATCCGGCACATCGGCGACTCCCAGCGGCTGGTCATAGAGGCGCACGAGCTCTTCCATTTCGTTCACCGCACGCTGCAAGTGATGCACGTGCTGGCCGATATCACGGAGGTATCCGTGCACGACGAAATACGTCGTGAGGACGTACGTGATCTCGCCGGGTGTGGCACGACCCTGCCACCACAGCCAGAGGGCCGTCGCAGTGACTGACGTGCGCACCGCCCAGAGCAGCGCAAGCTGACCGGTGCCGCTCCACGTATGGCGCAGCCACGTGCGCCGAGTGCGGCGATTCCACTTGTCGATGACGCTGCCGAGACGCGCGTCCTCACGGGCTTCGGCACCGAACGACTTGACGACGGAGTTGGCACCGAGCGCGTCCGACAGCACGCCGCCGATGCGCGTATCCATGGCGTTCGAGAGCCGTGAGGCCGGCGCGATGATGCGCGTCGCGAGCGTCACCGATAGTGCGACATACGCCGCGGCGCCAATCGTCATGACGACACCCATGACGGGCCACCGATTCGCAAGCAGCACCACGGTGCCCACGAGCACGACGAGCGAAGGCAACAGCGCGAGCAGCAGCACGTCGTTCAGCGAGTCGAGCGCCCACATGCCACGGGTGATCTTGCGCACCGTGGAGCCGGCAAAACTGTTGTTGTGCCAGTCAGTGGAGAAACGCTGCACGCGGTGAAATGCACCCTGCGCCACATCGCGCATGATGCGCAGCGTGAGCGGAACGATTCCCCACCATGCGAGATGGCGGAAGAGCACCATGCACAGGCCGAGCGCGGCCATCGCGATGAAAGCGAGCGTCGCCGTATGCAGCGCGGAGGGCCCGAGCGCCAGCGCATCGACGAGCCGACCGGCGTACACCGGCAGAACCACTTCGGTCAGCGTGGACAGACACATGCCGAGCGCCACCGCGCCGGCGAGCCACTTGCGGCGCGCCCAGTGGCCCAGCGTGAACGACAACACCTTGCGAAGGGTCTGGGACCCTTCCGTACGAGACTGACTCATGACGACGTCGCGCGAAGCCGCGCGGCTCCTGCAAAAAGAATCGACGGGAATCGAAGCGGCCCGGGGAAGGCCGCGGCCCGGACTCGGGCGCTACGGACCTACCGCGGTCGACCTACCGACGGAAGGCACATGCTTGATGGACTCATCAGTGCCCTCCCTTGGGTGACGCGGTGGTGCGGGTGTGACGAGAGAGGATTTTCTACCATCAACACGGCTTGGCGGGCAAGCCGCATTCGAGGGCTGACGGATGATCCACGGCGCGCTGGAGCGGGGCGGTCGCGGGATCATCATATCAGCAGAATCAATCAGCTAGCTCGTATTCCTACGGCAGAATCACATTGGCGTGCCGACCGACCGACCGCCACGTCGAGCCCGAGCGCGCCCAGATGTTGGTGTAGCGGCGGTGAACGGTCTGGCCCGCGCGCGGCGCATCGCCCTTCGGCACGACCGTTTCCGAGCCCATGACGATCGCGAGGTCACCGCTCACTCGAATGGCTTCGATGTGGCGGTCGAACGAGGAGTAGCGGATGAGCCCGCGTTTCACCCGGTCGATCACGGCATCGCGATTCGCAGAGATACCGTTCTGCGGATTGTTCACGATCATCTGCGGCGACCAGAGACGCTCGAGCGCCGCCACGTCCTGATTGAGAACCGCAGTGACCTCCGCCTGTTCGAGCGCGCGGATCTCCTGTTCTTCCTGGTGGCGCGCTTCTTCGGCCGGCAGTGGTGTCCACACCGTGCTGGTGAGGAGCGCCGAGAGCAGTGAACCGGTCAACCATCTCTGCATCATTTCTCTTCTCCGGTGAGGGTTTGAGGCCGCTTGTTGAGCTGCGGCAACAGGCCCTATCCTGTCGCGCCCGGCCTGAAGGCGCGCCGTGCCGCGCTGAATGGCGCTGAATCCTTCTGAATCGCCGCCGGATATGGGGCGCCATGGCTGTTCGCTACGAGTTCGAGGGCTTTACGCTGGATGCGATGCGGCGTCAGCTGCGCGACGGGCAGGGGCAGCTCGTCGAGGTGCCGGCACGCGCCTTCGACACCCTCCTCTTTCTGATCGAACAGCGCAGCGCGCTCGTGCCCAAAGAGCGGCTCATGCAGGCCATCTGGCCGAAGTCCGTCGTCGAAGAGAACAACCTCAGCCAGGCCATCTCCTCGTTGCGCCGCGTGCTGCGTGATGAGCGCGCCGAGCCGCGCTTCGTGGTGACCGTGCCGGGCCGCGGCTACCGGTTCATCGCGGCGGTCAAGGAGGTCACCGAGCCCGCTCAATCCACGCGCGCGCAGGCACCGCCAAGCCACGCGTCGTCGTCGACACTCCGCGGAGGGCTCGATTCGGTTGCCGTTTTGCCCTTCAAGTCGCTACTTCCCGGGCAGGCCAATCCCGCACTCGAGCTCGGCATGGCCGACACACTGATTGGCGAGCTGAGCACGCTGCCTCACCTTCGCGTGAGCCCGCTGGGCACGGTGCGTCGCTACACGACGCTCGATCAGGATCCGATCAAGGCCGGCACGGAGCTCGGCGTCGCAGCCGTGCTCGACGGCTCCATTCAGACGCAGGCCGAGCGGCTGCGAGTCTCCGCGCGCTTGCTGCGCGTTCAAGACGGCCAATCATTGTGGGCAGGCCGGTTCGATGAAACCGTGAGCGATGTGTTCGCGATCCAGGATTCGATCGCCGCGCGGGTCATCGAGGCACTTCGGCCGACGCTGAGCGACCGGCCGGGCGCGACGTCGACACGTCAGACGCAGAGCCTGAGCGCCTACCAGTTCTACATCGGGGGCCTGTTCAATCAGCTCCGTCGCGATGTCGACGGCCTGCCCGAAGCGGTGCGAAACTTCGAGGCGGCGATCAAGGCCGACCCGCAATACGTGCGCGCCTGGGCAGGGCTTTCGGTCTCACTTGCGGTGCAGGCCGTGTTTGGCACACAACCACCGATGCGCGTGTTTCCGCGCGCGAAGGAGGCCGCGCTGCACGCGCTCGCCCTGGACCCCCACTCTCCCGAAGCACTGGGCGCGTTCGGGCACGTTCTCGCCCAGTACGAGAGCAAGTTCAGCGAGGCCCAGCGCTACTACCTCCGCGCGCGGGAGCGCGATGCCAACAGCGCTCAACTGCAGCTGTGGATCGCGATCAACGAGGCCCACCAAGGCCGCATCGATCGGGCCATCGTGGAGATTCAGAGGGCGATCGACATCGAGCCGCGGACGCTCGCGTGCAGCGCCATTCTCGGGATGCTGCACTACTACGGACGTTCGTTCGACGAGGCGATCGATCGTCTTCAGCACCTGATCGACATCGCGCCTCAGTTCGATCAGGCGCGCACGTTTCTAGGCAAGGCGTGGCTGCAGAAGGGCGATGCGCAGCGTGCGCTCGATCAGTTCAATGCGCGGGTGAGCACGGCGCCGGGCAGCTTCGCCGACCTCGGCTGTGCCTATGCGCACGCGGGACGATTGCCGGAGGCCCGCGCACAGCTCGCGCAACTCGGAAGGCTCCGTGAGCAGGGGTTTGGCGTCGAGTACGATCTCGCGGCCCTGCACGTCGCGCTCGGCGACGTTGCCGAAGCGGGCCGCTGCCTCGAGCGAGCGCTCGAGGATCACTCACAGCTCATCGGTTTCCTGCGCGTCGACCCGGCGCTCGACCCGCTGCGCAACGAGCCCGTGTACCCTCGTGTGCTGCAGCGTCTGTATGGCGAGTAGCCACGTCGTCTATGCCGCTATTTTTGTATGCCGCTCCGCTAACAAGAGAAGAGGTTCCAATATGAAGGCTATCGTTTGCTGCGGGATTTTGGTCGTGGGCGCCGCAGTCGCGCAGGCTCAGGTGCCACCGATCGCCGCGCCGGATCAGGCGGCGCTGCTGAAGCACGCCGACCCGAAGCTTGCCGCGAACAAGAAGCTGGTGTTCGACATGTGGCGCGCGATCATCCAGGGCGGTCACACCGAGATGGCGCCTCAGTTCTTCACCGAGTCCTATATCCAGCACAATCCGAACGTCGCTAGCGGGCGCGACGCGCTGGTCGCCTACATGAAGGGCACACGCCCGGTCCGCCCGATCGAGCCGAAGATCACCTTCCCGGTCATCGCCATCATGGCCGAGGGGGATCTCGTGATGGTGGCGACGGTAAGCTACTCGCCGGACCCGACGAAGCCTGGCAGCAAGTACGCGGGCACGCATTTCGACCTGTTCCGCATCGAGAACGGCAAGATCGCCGAGCACTGGGACAGCGTCGCGAAGGACCCGGCCGCCCTGCACTACGACCCCAACACGCAGAACAAGCCCTGACCGGTCGTCCGTTGCAACCGTCGTGCGCGCTAGTGTGTCTAAGCCCCCGGTCTCCAGGTCAGAAGGACAACCCATGAGCCGAAAAAGCCAGCCTGTCTCCTTGCGTCACCTGACAACTCCACTTACCCGGGCACTGCCCCTCCTCGTCCTGGCGTTCGCCGCGACGGCTGCGATGGCTGCGGAACGGGTGCTGGACAAGACCTTCACCGTGACGCCGGGCGGCGTGATCAACGTGAACGCCGACGGGGCCACCGTTACGGTGACGGGCAACGATTCCAGCCAGGTGGTCATTCACATGGTCGCCAAGGGCTCGCAGGGCGACCTCGATGACATGAAGCTCAGCGCCACGCAGGACGGGGACAGCGTGAACATCGACATGAAGCGCCCCAATCAGAGCTGGTTCAGCTGGGGCTCCTGGAACTCGGAATCGCGCATCGAAGTGACCGCACCGCGCAGCTTCCGCGTCGACGCGAAGACCTCCGGCGGTGGCATGCGACTCGAGAACGCCTCGGGGCCTTCGCGCCTACGCACCTCCGGTGGCGGCATCACGGTTCGCAACGTCAAGGGCGACCTCGAAGGGCACACCTCCGGAGGCGGCATCCGTCTCGAGTCGGTCGAAGGCTCCGTCCAGGTGCACACCTCGGGCGGCGGAGTCTCCGCGACGGGAGTGAAGGGCGAGATCGACGCGAGCACCTCCGGCGGGGACGTGCGGCTCGTGGGCATCGACGGCAGGATTCGCGCGAGCACGAGCGGTGGCGGCGTGACCTGTGAGCTCGTCGGGCCGAATCGTGGCATTTCGGCGAGCACCTCGGGAGGGGGCATTCGCCTGACGATGCCCAAGGACACCGCGGGCGTGATCGATGCGTCAACGAGCGGCGGTTCGATCAACAGCGACTTCCCCGTCACCACCACGCGATTCAGCGATCATCGGCTGAATGGATCCATCAATGGCGGCGGCGAAACGATCTTCGTGCGCACCTCGGGTGGCGGCATCACGCTCAGCGCCAGGTGAGCTGACGCCTGCCTTCAATGCGCTGGCCGGCGCCAGGCAATGCGCCGGACCAGCGCGAAGAACAGCGGCACGAAGTAGATCGCAAGCACCGTGCCGGTCAGCATGCCGCCGATCACGGCGGTGCCGATAGCCACGCGGCTGTGCGCGCCGGCGCCGGTGGAAATGGCGAGCGGCAACACACCGAAGACGAACGCCAGCGAGGTCATCAGGATCGGTCGCAAGCGAATGCGCGCGGCGGACAGCGCTGCCTCACGCGGGCTCATCCCGTGCTTCTCGGCCTGCTCGGCGAACTCCACGATCAGGATGGCGTTCTTGGCCGCGAGACCCATGGTCGTGAGCAGCCCCACCTTGAAATAGACATCGTTGTCGAGCCCTCGCAGCCACACCGCGAGCGCTGCACCCACGAGGCCCAACGGCACGACGAGGATCACCGAGACGGGAATCGACCAGCTCTCGTAGAGCGCCGCGAGACACAGGAACACGACGATCAGCGAGATCGCGTAGAGGAACGGGGCCTGTCCGCTCGACAGCCGCTCCTGAAACGACAGCCCGGCCCACGCGATCGAGGTGCCCGGAATGTTCTCCGACAACTCCTCCATGCGCTGCATCGCCTCGCCGGTGCTGCGACCTGGCGCCGCGGCGCCCTCGATTTCGAACGAGCTCGAGCCATTGAAGCGTGACACGGTCGCCGGGGACTGGCCCCACGAGGTCGAAGCGAACGCCGAAAACGGAGCCATCGCGCCCGTCGACGTGCGGACGTACCAGTCACCGAGATCCTCGGGACGGCTGCGAAACGGCGCATCGCCCTGCACGTACACGCGCTTCACGCGCCCGCGGTCGATGAAGTCGTTGACATAGCTGCCCGCCCAGGCGGCGGTGAGCGTCGAGTCGACATCACCCTGCGTGAGCCCGAGCGCACCCACCTTCTCCTGATCGATGTTGACGCTCAGCGTCGGCTGGTCTTCGAGCGAGTTCGTCCGCACCGACGTGAGCACCGCGTCGGCGCGCGCGGCGGCGAGCAGCTTGTCGCGCGCCGCCTTGAATTCAGCGCGACTGAGCGCGCCACTGTTGAGCAGCTCCAGCGTGAAGCCGCTCGACTGGCCGAGCCCGCGCACGGGCGGCGGATTCAACGCGAAGAACTCGGCATCGCGCAGGCGTGTCAGCGTCTGCGTTGCGCGGCGCGTGATCGCCGCGGCACTGTTTGCCTCGCCCTGCCTCACATCCCACGGAGCGAGGGCAATGAAGCCCCGGCCGGCGTTCTGCCCCGCGCCCGCCTGCGCCGTGCCGACGACCGCATAGATCGTCGGTACGTTCTCGTGCTCCTCGGTGAGGAAATAGTGCTCGATTTCCCGCGCGGCGGACAGCGTGCGCACTTCCGTCGCGCCCGGCGGCAACGTGAACTGAATCTGCGCGCGGCCCTGATCCTCGACGGGCAGGAAGCTCGTCGGCAGGAAGAAGAACGCAGCGGCGAGCAGGGCGATGAACGCTGCGTAACCCACCGCTGCCGCTGTGATGTGATCCATCATCCAGCGCGCGCCTTCGCGGTAGCGCTCGGCCATGCGCTCGA
>Ga0126377_10002537_pt1 | contig 12615 bp, 12 predicted proteins | sample PanSoiMetPlot_22_FD_92647 | JGI IMG/M metagenome (GOLD analysis project Ga0126377, IMG submission 92647) | Tropical forest soil microbial communities from Panama - MetaG Plot_22 | ecosystem: Environmental > Terrestrial > Soil > Tropical forest > Bulk soil | place: Panama | collected 2016-02-17
GAGCAGCGTGATGAAATGCGGCTCGCGGATCGACTTGCCGGACATGGGAGTTACCGCGGCCGATGCGCCCATAGGGACACAAATGGCAAGACAGCGTTGAGTTTTGCTTAACGTGGCCGGCGAAGTGTGCCATGAGTACCCCGCGATGGGCGCAAAGCAGCGGCGCATGGCGGCGGGCCGCGCTGCCTTCTTTTCCACTCAACATTGCTGCATCGTACCACCGTTCGCCGGGAGCCGTTGATGACGCCGATGCGTCCTTGTCTTGTTGGTCTGATCGCCGTGCTGGCCTGGTCGTCGGCCGCGCATGCGACCGAGCCGGTTTTCCCGCCGGGCTCGCGCATCGGGCTGGTGCCGCCGGTGGGGCTCGTCGCCGATGGCAACTTTCGTGGCTTCGTCGATCGCGAGCGCAGCGCATCGATCATCATCGTCGAGATGCCGGCCGCCGCCTACGCGGAAATCGAGAAGACAATGACGGTCACAGCGCTCAAGGGTCAAGGCGTGATCCAGGACAAACGCGAGACGCTCGCCCTCAAGACCGGCAAGGCGTTCCTGGTTCAAGGCCGCCAGCAGGCGGAGGGCGTGAAGTTCCGTAAATGGATCATGGTCGCCTCCGCTCCCGACATCACCGCGCTCGTCACCGCGCAGATTCCTGAAACCGCCAAGGGCGTCTATACCGACGCGGCCATCCGCGACGCGCTGGCGACCCTGGTGTCGCGTCCGAGCGTTCCGGTCGACGAGCAGCTCGGCTTGCTTCCCTTCAAGATGGACGAGCTCGCCGGCTTCCGTGTCGTGCGTGTGTTGGGTGCGAGCGCAGTTCTGCTGACCGATGGTCCCAAGGACGAATTCGACACAGTCGAGCAGGCCCGGCTGATGATCGCTGCGGCTCCCGGCGGTCCCGAGCAGGCCGCGGCGCGCGACACCTTCGCGCGCAATGTCTTCAGCGGGATCGGGGGCTACAAGGACATCCGCCTGACCAACGCGGAAATGCTGCGATTGAGCGGCCAGCCGGTGCATGAGATCCAAGCCGACGCGAAAGACGCCAAGTCGGACAAGGACATCAAGATCGTGCAGTGGATCCGTTTCGGCAACGGCGCATTCATTCACCTCGTCGGCGTCGCGCCCGTCGACGGCTGGGGCGGCGTTTTTACCCGCTTCCGGTCAGTGCGCGACAGCATCGGCCCGAAGGGATAGTCAGCCCGCGAGCGCGTTCCAGCAAAGTTCAATGCAGAAACACGCTCTTGATCTGTCAGGTGGTCGCAATTTATCCGGAAAACCGGCCACTTGTGCCGAACATGCGCTAGCTCGCGCCAGTGTTGTCGTTGGCCGGCGCCGCGTCGCCGGCGGCTTGTGCTCCGCCGGCATCCTGCGACGACGCCTTGGGGCCGCCTTTGGCCACGCCCACCAGGGCCGGCCGCAGCATGCGCTCGCCGATCATGTAGCCCGGCTGGACCACCTGGACCACGGTGCCTGACGGCGCCGCCGGATCGGCGACCTCAAACATCGCCTGATGCAAGTTGGGGTCGAACTTCTCGCCCTGCGGGTCGAACTTCCGGATGTTTTGCTTCTCCATCGCCTTGAGAAGTTCGCGTTCGGTCAGCTCGACGCCGTCGAGCAGTGACTTGACGCCTGGATCGGCGCTGGTGCGCACGTCGGCGCTGACCGCATCAATGGCGCGGCGCATGTTGTCGCCGACGGCGAGAACGTCGCGGGCAAAAGATGCGATGCCATAGACCCGCGCGTCCGCCACCTCGCGTTCGGTCCGCCGGCGGAGGTTTTCCATTTCGGCGAGCGTACGCAGCAGTTTGTCCTTGAGTTCGGCGACCTCGCGGGTTAGCGCCGCCACCGGGTCGGGTGCCTGTGTGTCCTCGGGCCGGCCGTTGCCGACCGCTGCCTCACTGTCGCCATCGGCGGACGCGGCCCCGGGCGCGCGCGCAGTCGTGTCCGTCATCGTGTGAATCTCGCTCTGATTTTGGCCATTTCGCCCCGGATATCGAGTTTCGCCGGCCAAAAATCAAGCCACAATGCAAGGCGTCGGCGTCCCGGGCTGCCGAGTTGCCGTAATCGGTCAGCCGGCCAGCAGCTTGCTGACCACCTTGGCGGTGTAGTCGACCATGGGGATGACACGGGCATAATTGAGCCTGGTCGGGCCAATGACCCCGATGACGCCGACGATGCGGCCCGCCCCATCGCGATAGGGTGCGATCACGGTCGAGGAGCCGGACAGCGAGAACAGCTTGTTTTCGGAGCCGATGAAGATGCGCACGCCTTCGGCGCGCTCGGCACGGCCGAGAATGTCGACCAGCTCACGCTTGGTCTCGAGATCGTCGAACAGGTGGCGGACGCGCTCGAGGTCGTCGAGCGCCTTGAGATCCTCGAGCAGATTGGCGTGCCCGCGTACGATGAGCCTGCGCTCGCCGCTGTCGCCGCCCGACCAGCTCGCGAGCCCGGCCGCCACGATCTTCTGCGTCAATTGATCGAGCTCGGCGCGCCCGGTTTCGAGCGCCCGTTCGAGTTCGGCCCGGGCCTCGGCGATCGTCCGGCCGCGGATATGCGCGTTGAGGAAGTTGGCGGCCTCGGTGAGCGCCGACGTCGGCAGCCCGACCGGCAGGTTGAGAACCCGGTTCTCGACCTGGCCGTCTTCGGACACCAGCACGACAAGCGCCTTTTCGGGATCGAGCCGCACGAACTCGATGTGCTTGAGCCGCACGTCCGACTTGGCCGTGAGCACGACGCCGGCGGCGCGCGTCAGGCCGGAGAGCAGACCGGACGCTTCCCGCAGCACACCTTCGACCGAGGTTCCCGCCGCAGCCACCTGTCCTTCGATCGCCTGCCGCTCCCCCTCGCTCAGGTCGCCGATCTGCATCAGCGCATCGATGAAGAAACGCAGGCCCATTTCGGTCGGCAGCCGTCCCGCCGAGGTATGCGGCGCATAGATGAGCCCGAGCTGTTCGAGGTCCTGCATGACATTGCGCACCGAGGCGGGCGACAATGTCACCTGCAGCAGCCGCGAGATATTGCGCGAGCCGACCGGATCGCCGGTCGCCAGATAGCTTTCGACGATCTGACGAAAGATATCACGCGAGCGCTCGTTGAGCTGGGCCAGACTGACTTGGCCGGTACCGATCGGAACGTCTTGGGACACGCAGGTCTCCTGCAAACGGACAACAATTGCTCATCCGCGGTTGCCAGTTCAAGCCGGCGGTTTGCATGGCCGGATTTCGGGCCGATTCAGGAACCGTTAACCATGCGCTCCAAGGCCTAAGGGCCGCTTGATGTTTTCCGTGTCGCTGCTAAACAGGCCGAGTCTGGTATCTTGCGTTCATCGCATTTTCGCACGGCGCGCCGCGCCAAGCGTCGGCGTGGCGAGCAAACCGGATTCCACCTCCTGTGCGATCAATCGTCGCAAGCGCGGGACGCACCAGGGACACTATGGACGATCGAATGAGCATCCGTTTGCATCGCGGCGATCTTCCCGACCTCGCGCGCTACAAGGGCGCGGTGGCGATCGATACCGAGACCATGGGGCTCGATCCGCATCGCGACCGGCTGTGCGTCGTGCAGCTCTCACCGGGGGACGGCACCTCCGACGTGGTGCAGATTCCAGCCGGGGCACCCAACGCACCGAATCTGAAGACGCTGCTCGGCGATCCGCAACGCGTGAAGATCTTTCACTTCGCGCGGTTCGACATCGCCGTGCTCTACAACGCCCTCGGCGTCATGCCGACGCCGCTGTTCTGCACGAAAATTGCCTCGCGTCTCACCCGCACCTATACCGACAAACACGGCCTCAAGGACCTCGTACGCGACGTGCTCGGCATCGATTTGTCGAAGCAGCAGCAGCTGTCGGATTGGGGCGCAAGCGAGCTTACCGACGCGCAGATCGCCTACGCCGCTTCCGACGTGCTTCACCTGCATGCGCTCAAACACAAGCTTGAAGCCCTGCTGGTGCGCGAAGGACGCGAGGACCTGGCCAAGGCCTGCTTCGGCTTCCTGCCGCACCGCGCCCGGCTCGATCTCGGCGGATTTGCGGCGCAAGACATTTTTGCCCATTCCTGAGGGTCTTTTGCCCTGCGCCGGGCCCGCCCCTGCCCGGCCACAATCGCGGGGGATTTTGCGCCGCGAAAATCGTAGACTAGCGGCGAATCCGCTGCCAGCGACGGGATGGGCCCACTGAGCGCCGTGACCGCGATCGAAACCAGCATTGCCGCGAGCCACCGGTCGACCGGCCGGCGCGACGGTGCCCGCATGTTTCGCGCCGCCGCGCGCCACAGCCGGCGCGTGCGTCTGCTGCGCGTGGCGATACCGCTCGTCGCGCTGCTCGCCATTGCGACGACCGTGCTGATCAGCTGGTTCAATCCGCTGCGGGTCCTGATGTACCTGCCGAAGGAAGGACGCCTGGTGGTGTCGGGCACCAAGATCACCATGGAGCATCCGCGGCTCGCCGGTTTCACCCACGACTCGCGCAGCTACGAACTCACAGCGCGTGCTGCCGCCCAGGATTTCACCAAACCCGACATGGTCGAGTTGAAGGACATCCGTGCCGTCGTCGAATTGCAGGACAAAGGCCAGATGCACATGACGGCTCCAAATGGCCTCTACAATTCCAAGACGGAAACGCTCGACCTCGCCAATAACGTCCTGCTGGTTGCGACCTCCGGGTTCGAGTGCCGCCTCAGCGAGGCGAAGGTCGACATCCGCAAGGGCAACGTCGTGTCCGACAAGCCGGTCGACGTGAAAATGTCCAATGGAACGATTAATGCCAACCGCATGGAGGTGTTCGAGTCCGGGCAGCTTGTTCGCTTCGGTGGCGGCGTGGTGATGAACGTCACGCTTGGCGACGCCGCGCCGCAGGCCCAGACCAATGCAGGGGTGCGATGATGCGTGGCGGCAACGAACGGACTGCCGTCGGCGCCATGTCGTGGTTGGCGGTTGGCGCCATGGCGGTCGTCATGCTCGCGCCACTGGCATGGGCTCAGGCGGCGGCGCAGCCGAGCACTGCGCCGCCCAACGCGCTGCAGGGCTTTTCGCAGAACCGCGATAAGCCGGTGGCGATCGAGTCAACGACGCTTGAAGTGCGCGACAAGGACAAGGTTGCGACGTTTCTCGGCAGCGTCAAGCTCGTGCAGGGCGATACCACGCTGCGTTGCAAGACGCTGGTCGTGTTCTACGATCAGAACGTGGCGCCCGGCGCGTCGGTTGCGGCCACGGCACCGGCCGGCTCGAGCAACAACCAGCAGATCAAGCGCATCGAGGCCAAGGGCGACGTCGTCGTCACCCAGAAGGACCAGACCGCGACCGGCGAGAACGGCACGTTCGACATGGCATCCAACACGGTCGTCATGACCGGCAATGTGGTGATGACCCAAGGGGTCAACGTGGTCAGGGGCGACCGGCTGTGGGTCGACATGAATACCGGCCTGTCGCGGGTCGAATGCAAATCGGCCCAGTGCAAGGTCCAGGCGCTGTTCCAGCCCAATGCCGTGCAAAATCCCAAAACCGATTCCAAGACCGAAGCCGGCGCCGGCAAGGACGCAGCTAAGCCGGCGCCGCGGCTGGCGCCGATAACCTCGCCGCTGAATCTCTCCAGGCCCAATTGAGCGGCCGCCCCCATGAGCGTTGCGGTTGTCATCGCGGGGCCGAGTGACTATCACCGCCCGGTCAGAGGCGGGTCGTGGTTGAAGACATGCCGGTTCTCCGGCGAATGTGCTCACTTCAAAACAGAGTGCGTATCGCCGCGCTCTGATGGCCTTCGAGGCAGGCGTGGTCGACATTTTTGCGCTTTTTCGCCGTCGCCGCCGTGTGCCCCCACAACGAGGGCGGGGGAAGTCCGGAGCAACGACCATCGATCTCGAGGCCATGGGCGGCCGGATCAATCACAGCTTTTCCGATGCCATGGTGGTCGAGGGCAAGCCGCGGCCGCATCCTCCGCGCAGCGACGGAGCCCGCCGGGAGCCGCGTAAGGCCCGCCGCACCGACGGCATGCACCAGCCCGTCAACGAGGGCTATCTTGCCGTCCATGCGGTCGAGAAGAGTTTCGTCGGCCGCAAGGTGGTCAAAGGCGTGAGCGTCTACGTGCGGCGCGGCGAGGCGGTCGGACTGCTCGGGCCGAACGGCGCCGGCAAGACCACGGTGTTCTATATGATTACCGGCCTGATCAAGGCCGATCGCGGCATCATCGAGCTCGACGGCTACAACGTCACCGCCTTGCCGATGTATCAGCGCGCGCGCCTCGGCATCGGCTATCTGCCGCAGGAAGCGTCGATCTTTCGCGGGCTCAACGTGGAGGACAATATCCGCGCGGTGCTCGAGGTGGTCGAGCCCAGCCGCCGCCAGCGCGAAGCCGACCTCAACGCGCTGCTCGAGGAATTTAACATCGCGCGGCTGCGCAAGACGCCGACCATCGCACTCTCGGGCGGGGAACGCCGGCGCGTCGAGATTGCCCGGGCGCTCGCCACTCGGCCCAATTACATGCTGCTCGACGAGCCGTTCGCCGGCATCGATCCAATCGCCGTCGGCGACATCAAGGCGCTGGTTCGCCATCTCACCCAGCGCGGCATCGGCGTCCTGATTACCGACCATAACGTGCGCGAGACGCTGGGTCTGACCGATCGCGCGTACATCATCTATTCCGGCGAGGTGCTGATGGAAGGCAGTGCCCAGGATATCGTCAATAATCCCGAGGTGCGCCGGCTCTACCTGGGCGAGGAATTCCGCATGGATTGGCCCGAGTAGAACCGTTAACGACCCGCCTAAAGATAAGTATACAGCAGCCCGACAAACGGATAAGCAAGAAACGGACCAACTTTCGGGCGACCATGGCGCTGTCACAAAGACTGGAGATCCGCCAAAGCCAGGCGCTAGTGATGACGCCGCAGCTGATGCAGGCCATCAAGCTGCTGCAGCTGTCGAATCTGGACTTGGCGGCCTATGTGGAGGGCGAGCTCGAGCGCAATCCCCTGCTCGAACGCGCCAATGAGGGCGGTGAGGCGGTCGACGGCGGCGATTCGGGCGGCAACCAAGCCCACGGCGATGGCGCGGCCGGTGAGACCCCCGGCAGCGACGACGGGATGGGCGAACCCCTCGAGACCAGCCGCGCCGCGATCGAGGAGCGGCTTGATACCAACCTCGACAGCGTCTTTCCCGACGACGCCCCATCGGCTCTGGCACGCCATGCCGGCGGCGACATGCCCGCCTATTCGCAATGGGCCGGGGTCGGCGCAGGCGGCCGCGAGGACAGCGAGTACAATCTCGAAGCCTTCGTGTCGTCGGAGGTGACGCTTGCCGATCATCTCGCCGAGCAGATGTCGCTCGCGATCGCCAACCCGGCGCGGCGTATGATCGGCCAGCACCTCATCGATATGGTCGACGAAGCGGGCTATCTCACCGGCGATCTCGCCGGCGTCGCCGAGAAGCTCGGGGCCGGGCTCGACGACGTCGAAGCGGTGCTGGCGGTGCTTCAGACGTTCGATCCGTCCGGCGTATGCGCGCGCGATCTCACCGAATGCCTCGCCATTCAGCTTAAGGAGCGCAACCGTTTCGATCCGGCCATGCAGACGCTGGTGAGGCATCTCGAGCTGCTGGGGCGACGCGACTTCGTCGCCCTCAGGCGCGTATGCGGCGTCGACGAGGAGGATCTCGCCGACATGATTGCCGAGATCCGTCAGCTCAATCCCAAGCCTGGGCTCGCCTTTGGCGCGACGCTGGTGCAGCCGATGGTGCCGGATGTGTTCGTGCGTCCGGGGCCCGACGGCGGCCATATCGTTGAGCTCAACTCGGACACCTTGCCCAGGGTGCTGGTCAACCAGACCTACTACAGCGAGGTGTCGAAGACGACCAAGAGCGACAGCGATAAGACCTATCTCGTCGATTGCCTGCAAACTGCGACTTGGCTCATTCGCGCACTCGATCAGCGCGCCAAGACCATTCTCAAGGTGTCGAGCGAGATCGTGCGCCAGCAGGACGCATTCTTCGCCAACGGCGTTCAGCACTTGAAGCCACTCAACCTGAAGACCGTGGCTGACGCCATCGCGATGCACGAGTCCACGGTATCGCGCGTCACCGCCAACAAGTACATGGCGACCAATCGCGGCATCTTCGAGCTGAAATATTTCTTCACGTCGGCGATCGCGGCGGCTGACGGCGGCGCGGCGCATTCCGCCGAGGCGGTGCGCCATCGGATCAGGCAATTAATCGACGCGGAGCGTCCGCCGGACGTGCTGTCCGATGATACCATCGTCGAGAAACTGCGCGAGGCGGGTATCGACATCGCCCGCCGCACCGTCGCGAAATATCGTGAAGCGATGCGGATACCATCGTCGGTGCAGCGCCGGCGCGAGAAGCAGAGGGCGGATGGGGCGGGGTGAGGCTATATTGCCGCGAGAATCGCCTCAGTTTCGGCCCGGTCCAGCGCCAATGTGGCATTCACCGTTACCGCGGCGCCGTTGCGTCGCGTTGACATTGACTCCCGGTCTTCCTAGCTGATCAAATCAATTGGGCACTTCGTTTTGCGCGGGATTCGCCTGCGCGCCGACGACGGAGGCACATCATGCCGTTTCGCGTCTCGGGCAAAAACATCGACATCGGCGAAGCCTTGCGCCTGCGCGTCGGCGAGCGCGTCGCCGAGGCGATGGCGAAATTTTTCGATGGCGGCTATTCCGGACACGCGACCATCGGCAAGGAAGGTTTCGGCTTTCGTACCGAGTGTGCCGTGCACCTCGATTCAGGGATCACGCTGCATGCCGACGGAATGGCGGCCGACGCCTATGCCAGTGCCGACGAAGCCGCTTCGCGCATCGAGAAGAGGCTGCGCCGCTATAAGGGCCGGCTGAAGGGGCACGCCAACGGCGACGGCGGGGCGGCCGCCGACGCGCAGAGTTATGTGATCGTCGCGCCCGACCACGAGGCCGACGAAGAGATCACCGAGTTCAATCCGGTGGTCATCGCCGAATCGACCACGACGCTCGAACGGCTGTCGGTCAGCGACGCGGTGATGGAGCTCGACATGACGGGTGCACCGGTGGTGATCTTCCGTCATGCCGCGCACGGGCGCGTCAACATCGTCTACCGCCGCGCCGACGGCAATGTCGGTTGGGTCGACCCGCCGGGTACCAAGGGCGAGGGCTGAGCGAATCGTTGTCATCTGACTTTGATCCCCATGGCGTCCTCCCCTTTCACGGCGAGGACCTGCGCGGCCGCGGTCCAGCGATCTGTTACATGACCGGATCGATCTTGAGATCGCGCGCCAGGTCGTCGAGGCTCTTGTGCAGCGACGCTGGAAGCGGCACTCCCTTGCTGCGGCGTTCGAGCAGCTTTGCGTGGCTCTGCTCGCCCGGCAGCCAGATGCGCTCGACGCCCGGCAGACGCGGTGAGTTGCGGATGTCGCGTACCGCGACGTCGATTGCGCGCTTGAACTCAGTGACCGGCGAGAACGCCTCGATCGATACCGCCATGATCGCCTGCCCGGTATTGGTCACCACCTCCGGCTTCTTGTTGAAGTCGATGACGTCGCGGCCGAAAGCGGCGCGGTTGAGCATGCCGGCGAGCAGGCCGATGATGAGCGAGAGCGCGTAGCCCTTGTACTCTCCGATCGGCAACAGATGACCCTCGTCGGCGCGCTTGGCGTCGGTGAGCGGCTTGCCCTCGCGATCGATCATCCATCCGACCGGCATCGGCTCGTTGCGCGCGGCCTTGAGGCGCACCTTGCCGTAGGCCGCGACGGTAGGCGCCATGTCCATTACCACCGGCGGCTCCTCGAGCGCGGGGATCGCGACTGCGATCGGATTGGTGCCGAGCAGGACTTCGCTGCCGCCCCACGGCGGCAGGTGGTTGTTGCTGCCGACGGCGAAGTAGAGCCCGATCATGTCGTGGGCGAGGGGCATCATGGTATAGAGCGCCGCCGGTCCGGCATGATTGCTCATGCGCACGCCGACCCAGGCGACGCCGGTCTTCTTCGCCTTCTCGATCGCAGTCATGGCGGCGATGCGCATAGCGAGATGGCCCATGCCGTTGTCGCCGTCGACCAGTGCGGTGCCGGGACGCTCCGCGATGATCCGCACGCGCGGCCGCGGATTGATGCCGCCGGCCTTGATGCGCTTGATGTAGGTCGGGATGCGAATGACGCCGTGGGTGTCGCTGCCGCGCAGGTCGGCCTCGGTGATGAGTTCCGCGATCACGGCGGCATCTTGCGCCGGCACGCCGGCGGCGGCGAAGGCCCGGGCGATGAAGGTTTGAAGCTTGTCGGCGGGCAGGCGCGGCGGGTCGCTGTCCTGGTCGGTCATGCGTGCGTCCTTGCGGGTGGCGCGAGCGCGCGGCGGGAGGGATCGCAACAGGCGCGGGTTGCCGCGTCAAGGTGTTGACATCACCGGCCGACGCGACCTCATTGGCGCAGGCCGGAGCCCGTCGTGGCGCGGTAGACAAGGGCCCGGATATCGGGGATGGTCGGAGCCTGCCGCCGGCGACAGGACCGTGCAAGTCGGCTCTCGCCGCCTTGCGCAACATATGACGAATTCAGCGCGACAGGAGACGCCGAGTTATGCCGTTTCCCCGGGCTTCCAAGGCCCTGAGCCGTTTCACCGTCCTCGACCTCACCCGGGTCCGTTCGGGTCCCACCTGCGTGCGCCAGCTCGCCGATTGGGGCGCCAACGTCATCAAGATCGAGTCGCCGCCCCACCTCGAAACCGGCGAACCGCCCGGCGGTCCGCGCGAGGGACCCGACTTCCAGAACCTGCACCGCAACAAGCGCAGCATTACCCTCAACCTCAAATCGCGTGAGGGTCTCGCCGCCTTCAAACGGCTGGTGAAGAAGGCCGACGTGGTGGTCGAGAACTTCCGGCCCGACGTCAAGAAGCGCCTCGGCATCGACTACAAGGATCTCGCCAGAATCAACCCGCGCATCGTCTACGGCAGCATCTCGGGCTTCGGACAGAGCGGTCCTTATGCGACGCGCCCGGGCTTCGACCAGATCGCGCAGGGCATGGGCGGCCTGATGTCGATCACCGGCCTGCCGGGCCAGGGCCCGGTGCGCGTCGGCATTCCGGTCGCCGACCTGGCCGCCGGATTGTTCTGCGCGCTCGGCATCATGGTCGCGCTGCTCGAACGCGAGACATCGAACAAGGGTCAACACGTCCAGACGTCGCTGCTCCAGGCCCAGGTCTTCATGCTCGACTTCCAGGCCGCGCGCTGGCTGATGAAGGGCGAAGTCGCCAAACAGGCCGGCAACAATCATCCGACCAGCATCCCGACCGGCGTGTTCAAGACCGCCGACGGCCACATCAACATCGCCACGACCGGCGGGAGGATCTGGGAGCGGTTCTGCAGCGCGCTCGAGGCGCCTGCGCTGCTCGACAACCCCGACTACGCCAGCAGCGGGTCGCGCTCGAAGAACCGCGACGCACTCAACGCCGAGATCGACCAGTACACGGTGAAACGCACCAGCGTCGATTGGGTCGAACGCTTCAATGCCGCCGGCGTGCCGTGCGGACCGATCTATTCGATCGACCAGATGTTCGACGATCCGCAGGTCAAGCATGTCGGCATCGCGCAATCGGTGGCACGCAAGGACAAAAAGCAGCTGACCATGGTCGGCCAGCCGGTGACGCTTTCCCGCACGCCGAACCGGCTGGCTGCCGCGCCGCCGGAACTGGGCCAGCACACGACTGCGGTGCTCAAGGAATTCGGCTTCAGCGCCAAGGACATCGCCGCTCTGCGCAAGGTCCAGGCGATCTGAACAGCGTGGCCGTGAGACCAAGGACGAACGACATGCCGCAAACCGATAAGATGCTGTCGCGCAAGGAAGGCGGCGTCGGCTATCTGATCTTCAACAATCCCGAGCGCCACAATGCGGTGTCGCTCGACATGTGGGACGCCGCGACCCGCATCCTCGACGACTTCGGCCACGACAAGGCGGTGCGCGTCGTGGTCGTCACCGGGGCGGGCGGCAAGGCGTTCATTTCCGGTGCCGACATTTCGCGCTTCGGCGCCGAACGATCGACCGAAGAAGCCGTCGCGCGCTACAACGCCAGCGTCGCCCAGGCCAACAATACGTTCTACGACTTTCCCAAGCCGACCATCGCCATGATCAACGGCTATTGCATCGGCGGCGGGCTCGGTCTTGCTGTGTGCTGCGACCTGCGCATCTGCTCCGACAAATCCAAATTCGGCATTCCCGCGGCCAAGCTCGGCCTCGGCTACGGCTTCCCCGGCATCAAGCGGCTCACCGACGTGGTCGGACCCGCTTTCGCCAAGGAAATCTTCTTCACCGCGCGCCAGTTCGACGCCGAGGACGCGCGCGTCATGGGCCTGGTCAACCGGGTGGTGGCGGAAGCCGAGCTCGAGAGCTTCGTGAAGACCTACGCCGACACGATCGCGTCCAATGCGCCGCTCACGGTGAACACGGCCAAGTACATCATCGGACAGGCTGTCACCGACGAAGCCAAGCGCGACCTCGGGCGCGCCGCGGCCATGGTGCAGCAGTGCTTCGAGAGCAAGGACTATGTCGAGGGCCGCACCGCCTTCATGGAGAAGCGCAAGCCGGTGTTCACCGGAACTTGAAGCCACAGAGCGGCCAGCGGGCTAGCGACGACGAGCGGCCTGCGACCAAGTGGGGAAGCGCACGGC
>Ga0126377_10002538_pt1 | contig 12614 bp, 11 predicted proteins | sample PanSoiMetPlot_22_FD_92647 | JGI IMG/M metagenome (GOLD analysis project Ga0126377, IMG submission 92647) | Tropical forest soil microbial communities from Panama - MetaG Plot_22 | ecosystem: Environmental > Terrestrial > Soil > Tropical forest > Bulk soil | place: Panama | collected 2016-02-17
ATCCTCGCGTTAGGCGCGCTGGCCGCGCAGACGCTGCTGAGGTCGAAGAAGACCATCTCGGAGTTGCGCGGCAAAGTCTTCACGATGCGGCTGAACGACCGTGAAATACCGATCCTGCCGACCTTCAATCCGGCCTATCTGCTGCGCGTCGCCGAAAAGAAGCGCGAGGCCTGGGAGGATTTGAAACTGACGCGGGAGTTGCTAAAGAAGTGAACTGCGAAGCATAGAGTTTTGAGACAATTTCATTTTCCATTTTCCAGTTGTCATTTTTCATTTGCCATTGCTGCAACTGCGTCCCCTGCGCCCAATGGCAAATGAAAAATGACAACTGGAAAATGGAAAATGTTCACCCCTTCGCTTTCTTCTCTTCAATCTGCGGGAATTGCTGAGGCGCCACTGGCGTCTTAATTTCTTCCTGATCGAAAGCGAGTTTGACTCGGCGGCGGAGTTCGCGTCCGACATCGTTTTGTTTGTTGGGCGCAGTCTTCGCCAACAGGCGAAGCGTAACGCTTGCGGAACTGAGCTTATCCACTCCGAGCATTAGCGGCTCTTCGATGATTTCCGTTGGACTCTCTTCTTTCATTCGCTTTGCGGTTTCGAGCATGACCCGCATCGCGCGGTCAACGTCCTCTTTATAATCCACCTCGACGTCGAGCACGACGCGCGACCAGCCTTTTGAATAATTGACCACGGCGCCGATGCTGCCGTTTGGGATAACGGTGAGCGCTCCATCAAGCCCGCGCACGCGAGTCACGCGCAGCGTCAATTGCTCCACAGTCCCGCCGGTCTCGCCGATTTTCACTGTGTCGCCCACGCTGAATTGGTCTTCCAGCAGAATCAGGAACCCGGCGAAGAAATCCTTGATCAGGCTCTGGGCGCCCAGACCTATGGCAATGCCCACCACGCCAGCGCTGGCCAGTATCGGCGTGATGTTGATGTTGAGTTTCTGCAGGAAGATCATCAAGCCGATGAACAGAATGACTGTTTGCGCAAGGCCGCGAAATGTCGTCGAGAGTGTTTGCAGCCGGCGGCGCGACACCAGCATTTCTCTGTTGACCGCGCCGCGCTCAAAAAGATTGAATACGTTTTTGATCAACGCAGAAGTGAAGCGCATCAGAAAGACGGTCACCACGATTACGATGACCAGGTTGACCCCATGATCCGACAGCCACTTGACGACATCTCCGCCCGCTTTCTGTAAACCCTCACTCACGCCTCCGACCCGCTCGCGAGTTTGCGGCAATACGTAGATCAGAAATGAGAAATAGAGAAGCCAGACCAGCGTACGCAGCGCGTTGCCGGACCAATCGAGCAGCAGTCGTTTGAGTGAAGGCGGCGCGCCATCGTCCGGCTTTGGCGCGGCGGCGAACCGGCGTCCAAGACGGCGCTGCGCCAACCCGGTGAGCCAATGTAAGGCCGCGCACATGAGAGTGGCGCCTGACAGCAGCAGAATGATTTTGAGCGTATGTGCGTTCATGCATTAGGGGCTGTCCGCCTCGTCCGAACGAGACGGACAGCCCCAGATTTTACAGGCTCGATGATACTCTTCAAGCCTGAGATTCATTACTTCTTCTTCTCGGCCGTTTTGGCGGCGGCGGGCGCCGCCTGCGGCGTGGTTATGTTATTGACCACTTTTTTGGCCCCGCAGGACTTAGCCGTTTTGCTCGCGCCTCCCTTGCCGCCGGCGTTTTTAGCCTCGCCGGTCAGGGTCGCCTCGCCATTAGAGACCGTAGCGGCGCCGTTCGTGACCGACTTCGAAGTGGCGAATTTGTCGGAGATGCACTTCTGAATATCGGTGTCCGAGGCGGGGGCCGCCGATTTAGCCGACTTGCTCTTCTTCATCATCTCGCCGTCCTGAGACGCCTGAGAGGCCTGAGTAAAAGCAACCGCAACGGTAAGCAACAGAGTGAACATCATGGTGATTATCTTCTTCATAGAGATCCTCCTATTCATTGTTGTTTTGTTTCTTGCGAGCAGTCACGGCCAATGGCTGACCGAAAAACTAAATGAGAAAGCTTCTTGACCGATGGCTGACCCGCTATTCGAAAAGTGGGGCGTATTGTTGGATATGTCGTCGCGAATTGCAAACGGAATGTGAAAAGCCTGCGTGATTGAATTGCCGCAGCCGATTCCGCATAATGGCGCCACGATGAACTCCGACGCGATAAACAATGGAGAAAAACGGTTTCAGCGGGTGGCCTCAGTCGACGCCATCCCTCCGGGAACGGGCCGCCTGATTGAAGGCGCCGAAAATGATATCGCCCTATTCAATTTCAATGGTCAGTATTACGCGATCAGCGACCTGTGCCCTCACCGCGGCGCGTCGCTGGCCGAAGGCTTTCTGGACGGCGGAAAGGTCTTCTGCCCCTGGCATTGCTTCGATTTCAAACTGGAGACCGGCGAGTGCGGGACGGTTCCTTCGCTGCGCGTTCAGATCTACGAGGTCAAAGTCGAAGGCCAGGATATTTTCGTCGCGTGTTGACGATGGTTTGGACCGGAAAGGTTTACGACAGAATACTGTTCGCTTTGGCGGCCGCCTGGAATCTGAGCGCGGCTGTGACGCTCATTTTCAATCCTGACTTCCTGCTCGCCGGATTGGCAATCAATGACGTAAACGCCCGGCTGCTTGCGCGGTCATTCGCGTCGAGCGTGACGACCTGGGGAATCGCTTACGCGCTCGTCGCCTTTGATCGAAAGCGCTTCCGCGATTTCGCCTGGCTGGGCGCGATCTCAAAAACGATCTTCTTCGCCGTTTACGCCGTGTCCTTTTTTCAAGAGCGGATCACATTCACGGCCTTCATCCCCGCGCTGGTTGACCTGGTCCTCGCCATTCTTTTTGTTGAATTCCTGCGGCGCACGTCGAACAGAAAGACGGAGAGATAGCTGGACCGAGAGACAAGGAGAGGGGGAGACAAGGAGAGGGGAGACAAGGAAACAAGGAGACAAGGGAAAGGAAGAAGAAGATCATGACTTCCTATCCCCTTGTCTCCTTGTTTCCTTGTCTCCCCCTCTCCTTGTCTCTCGGCGCCTCCGTCACTGGATCGCCAGCATTCGGTCTAGCGCGACTTTTGCCCATCCCGCCGTCACTTCGTCGACTTTGATTCGATTGACAACGACGCCTTCGGCCAGATTCTCGAGCGACCACAACAGGTTTTCCGGCGAGATGCGAAACATCGTGGCGCACATACACAGATCAGGCGCGAGCAGCGTCACGAATTTGTCCGTATGACGCTTCGCCAGCCGATTAACCAGATTGAGTTCAGTGCCGACGGCCCAAAGGCTTCCCGCCGGGGCTTCGGCGATCGTCTTGATGATAAATTCGGTCGAGCCGTTGAGGTCCGATTTCACGACCACTTCATACCGGCATTCGGGGTGGACGAGAATCCTGACGCCGGGGTATTCGGCGCGGCGGTCGTCGACGTGTCGCGCCTGGAAGCGCCCGTGAACCGAGCAGAAGCCCTTCCACAAAATGATCCGCGCGTTCTTCAACTGATCTTCGGTATTGCCGCCCAACTCCGATCGCGGATCCCACACTACAATCTGATCGAGTGGAACGCCGAATTTGACGCCGGTGTTGCGCCCCAGGTGCTCGTCCGGGAAGAAGAATAATTTCTCACGCCGCCCGAAGGCCCAATCGAACAGAGGTACGGCGTTCGAAGATGTGCAGACGACGCCTTCGTGACGTCCGCAGAAGGCTTTTATATCCGCCGCCGAATTCATATAAGTGATCGGCATCAGCGAACTCAGACCGAGGTCCTGCAACTGTTCCCACGCGGTCTCGACCTGTTCGAGCCGCGCCATATCCGCCATCGAGCAGCCCGCGGCCATGTCAGGAAGGATTACCTGCTGATGATCCGCGCTCAGAATGTCAGCCGATTCGGCCATGAAATGCACGCCGCAGAATACGATGTAATCGGCGCCCTTTCGCGCGGAGGCCTGCTGCGACAGCTTGAACGAATCGCCGGTCAGATCCGCGTGGCAGATCACGTCGTCGCGCTGATAGTGATGCCCGAGGATTACGACCCGGTCGCCCAATTTTCTTTTAGCCTCTTGAATGCGCTCGTAAATTTCGGCCTCCCCCAGGTTGAGATAGTCGTCAATCGGCTTGACGCCCGCGCGGTCGAGCGCTGTCGCCGGCGCCGCTCCGACGCCGGATTCCGATTCGTGAGAAGTTCTGGCGCTTGCTGTCATCTTGATTGTCCTCTCTTGATTGTCCTCTCTCTTGATTCCTGTGACTTAGTGTATTTCATACACGATGGCGCAAAGTGTACAAGATACACTAACTCTATGCAAGTGGTTCAAGCAGGGCGAAACTACATCAAACAAAATCAAGCTTTTGCGGCGTGATAGTGTGGTCGAGTTTGGGCGAGGAGCGTGGAGGTTGGCCGAGTTGGCGCGCCACTGGCGCACAATTCAAACGCGGTTATGGATTTGGCGCTAAAAAACTCAATGGCGGGCAAATCCGGCCCAAAACGGATATTTCGGATCGGAGATGTCTGGTGGTTTCGTTAAGGCAATCGGGCCGTATGACGCTGCTCTTCAAGCGCTCCACCAATATCTGCTCGCGGCGGAGCCGTCCGAAGCGATAGCCGCGGAACTCGAGCGTACCGAACGACTAATTGAGGCGCTCGAAAAAGAGAAAAAGGCGCCTTCAAAGCTGGTCGCTCACCACATCGAGCTTATTGCTCAGGACGTTGAGCTAAGCAGTCACACGATGGAGAGGGAGAGAAATAAATACGGAGAGTTGATGTGATCAGTGGCTACTGGCGGTTCTCTGAAGCCTTTGGCGTCAACCTTTGTCGGTTCGCGCCCCGGGTATTCGGCCAGGCGATAGCCCTGAGTGGAGCCCTCCGTGTTGCATCAAGCAAAAATCTAAACGAAATGGCCTCTTGACGCCGGGGGCAGGTGGGCGCACAATAAAATCAATTCGTAGCGGCATTCAAGGTGAATGACCACTACGGATCGGCGGAGCGAAAGCTCCGCCACAGTTCTAAAAGCCGACTAACGCCGTGGGGCCTTAGTCGGCTTTAGTTTTATCTTTTCTCAAACTTCTCATCGACCTACTTACGACAGCCTTCGACAATAGACTAACGGCTACACTGCTATATCTCATAGCAGCGCTCCCGGAGTCTCTTTTCGGTTCCCGCGTTGACGCTTTCGTGCGCTACGCCGGCTTTCTCAAGGTTCATTCGCTCTCAGAAAGCCGGACCCCTTTGATAAATCAGGCAATTACGACAATCGCGTTTTGTGGCCCGCCGGATGCAATGTCATCAACCGAACTCCTGAGACGCAGTCGCCAGGCGGCATTGTGGGACTCAGGCTGAGAGGAGAACGAGGAGGACAAAATGAACATCAGAACCATCAAAACGACGGGATTTTCACTTACCCTTGCCATGGCGTTCCTGGTCGCCTTAGGTTCAAGCGCTTTCGCCCAGGTTCCGCAGCGGTTCGACCGTGACCGCGACGGACGTGTAGACAGCCGCAGGGAGCGGTTCGAGGAGCGGAAGGGCTTCAACGACGGCTTTGCCGCGGGGCGGCGTGACGCGCTCGCGCATCGAAGGTTCAACCCGGTGGTCTATTACATTCGCGCTGTCAGTAATGACTATCGACAGGGTTATCAGAGAGGCTACGCCCAGGCGTACCGCCAATTCGCCAAAAACCGCGGCTATGGTCACGGCTTCGGCTACTGAGCGGAAAAGTGTTCAGGTCTCTTTCGAGATAGCCCGCTGAGCGATCGGCGGGCTTTCTTATTTTCAGCGGCGTGGGTCGGCGCCTTATGTCGCCATTCCGAAGGGGGCGCCTGCGATTGGGGAGAGGGAGATTCATTTGAATCAGACTCGATTGATTCCCAGAGCCTTCATTCTTCGGTAAAGATGGCTGCGGTCAATGCCCATCATCTCGGCCGTGCGGGATATGTTACCGTCGGTCTCGGCCAGTTTGCGGAGGATGTATTCGCGTTCGTAGGCTTCCGAAGCTTCGCGGTAGGAGTCGAAGTTGTAACTCGACGCGGGGATCGATTCGGCGCCGAGGATGGGCAGATCGTCGGCGACGATTTCGTTGGTCGAGCGCATGATGATCACGCGCTCGACGGTATTGCGGAGTTCGCGCACGTTGCCGGGCCAGGTGTAATTTCGCATCCGCTCGATCGCCGAGGGATTGAAATCTTTCGGCGGTTTGCGATTGGCCATCGAGAACTCGTGATTGAAGTGCTCGACAAGGGAAGGCACGTCTTCCAACCGTTCGCGCAGCGGCGGGATTTCGAATGGAATGACGTTGAGACGGTAGAAGAGGTCGGCGCGGAAGGCGCCGCGTTCGACCTCGGCCTCGAGCCGCTTGTTTGTCGCGGCGATCACCCGCGCGTCGACGGTTATCGAAGTTTCCGAACCGACGGGTTCGAATCGCTGCTCTTCGAGCGCGCGCAGGACTTTCGATTGAGTCTTCAAACTCATATCGCCGACTTCATCCAGGAAGAGCGTCGCGCCGTCGGCGCGCTCGAATTTGCCGCGCCTGGCCCGCGTGGCCCCGGTGAAAGCGCCTTTGACGTGGCCGAACAATTCCGATTCGATCAAATCGTCGGGGATGGCGGCGCAGTTGACCTCGATGAACGGGCGAGAGGCTCGCAGGCTGCTAAAATGAAGCGCGCGGGCGACCAGCTCTTTGCCGGTTCCCGACTCGCCGTATATCAGCACGCGCCCGTTGGTCGGCGCGGCGTAAGCGATCTGCTGCCGCAGCGCGCGCATCGGGACCGAGTCGCCGATCATCGCGTAACCTCGCTCGAGCTTCTCCTGCAATTCGGAATTGGCCGTTTCGAGTTCGCGCTGGCGTATCGCGTTCTTGACGGCCAGGACTGTCTTTTCCAGCGACAGGGGCTTTTCGATGAAATCGTAAGCCCCGAGTTTCGTGGCGCGCACGGCCGTTTCGATTCGGCCGTGCCCCGAGATCATGACGACGCTCGTGTCGGGGTAGTTGGCCTTCAACCGCGCCAGGGTTTCAAGACCGTCAATGCCCGGCAGCCAGACGTCGAGCAGCACGCAGGTGTAGAGCCGCTGCTCGAAGGCCCGCAGGCATTCTTCGCCGCTCGACGCCGTGGCGACCGCGAAGCCCTCGTCTTCGAGCACGCCGGAGAGCGATTGCCGTATGCCGGGTTCGTCATCAACTATCAAAACGGAATGGGCCATAAAATCAATTCGCGGCCGGCAGCTCGATTATGAAACGCGCGCCGCGCGGCGAATTTTCCTGTACGCGGATGCGCCCCTCGTGCTCGGCGACGATGCGGCTGACGATGGCCAGTCCCAGCCCCGTGCCGCGTTTGCGCGTTGAAAAATAAGGATCGAAGATGCGTTCGCGGTCTTCGGGCGGGATGCCCGGCCCCGTGTCGGCGACGATCAACTCGACGCTCTCGCGCTCGGGGACCTCGCGCGTGATGACGCTGATGCGCCGGTCTCCGGCCGCATCGGCCATCGCCTCGGCGGCGTTGTCGATGAGATTTACCAGCGCGCGTTTGATCTGTTCGCGGTCGATCATTACGGCGGGAAGCCGCGGCGCGAGCGTCTGGGAGAGCCGGATGCCGTTCAGTCGCTCGTCGTAGAGTTTCAGGGAATTGACGATCACTTCGTTCAACGATGATGTTTCCAACGCGGCCTTCGGCAGCCGCGCGAAGTTGGAAAACTCATCGACCATCCTCTGCAGCGTTTCGACCTCGGCGCCGATCATCGCCGTGCATTCGCGCACGAGCTCCGTCTGCCGTTCGTTCAGACGGTCCTGTCCGCCGTTCGCGGCGCTCCGCCCGCCGAGCAGGTTCTTGGCCAGCCGTTCGGCCGACAACCTGATGGGCGTGAGCGGATTTTTGATCTCGTGAGCCATCCTGCGCGCGACCTCGCTCCAGGCGGCGCGGCGCTGGGCTTCGATCAATTGGGTCAGGTCTTCGATGACGATCACCGCGCCGCGCGACCCTCCACGTGGGTCGTCGAGGGCGGTGACCGTTACGCCCGCGTCCAGCTTGGACTGGTCGGCGAATGTGAAATGGACCTCGTGCGTGATCGGGCGCAGCGGGGCGGCGCGCAGGATCATCCTTCTCAAATCCTCGCGAATCTCTTCCGGCAAGTGCGATTCAATCGTGACGCCGGCGACGTGTTCCCGATCGAGACGCAGCATTCGCCGCGCGGCCTCGTTGATCATCGTCATGTTCCTGTCCCCGTCGAGGGAGATGACGCCCGCCGAAAGGCTCTGCATAACCGTTTCGATGTAGCGGCGGCGTTCTTCGAGCGCGGCGTTGCTCAGTTGCAGTTCGGAGGCCGATAGTTCGAGGCGGCGACGATTTTCGCCCAGCTCGGCGGTCATTTCGTTGAAGGAGCGCGCGAGCGCGGCCAACTCGTCGTCGCCGATGACGCCGGCGCGGTAGCTCAGATCGCCGCTCTTGATGCGTTCCGTCGCCTGAGCCAATTGTTGGACGGGATCGGCGATTGATCGCGCGACGTAAACCGCCAGCCAGAAGGCGATGAAAAGCACCAGTAGCGTGATCAGCAAGAGGGTCAGCAGCGCGTTGTATTTGAGCGCCTTCTGCTCGCCTTTGAGCGTGTTGTATTCGATTTCGAAGCGATCAATCTCGCTGATGCGTTCGGCGAACTGCGGCGAAACACGCTGGGCGATAATCAGCGTTCCCCCGCGCTCCCCTGCGACCGGCGCCGCCGCGATCAGACTCGTGGTCTTCTCGGCGCCTTCATTTGTCAGGGCGGCGCCGTATTGTCCACTGGCGGCTTCCATTTGCGCCTTCCGCCATTCGGCGCGGAATTCTTCGGGAAGGGAATCGAATTGGCGCTGCGACCGCTCGGCGACGAGCCGTCCGCCCGCGTCGTAAAATCGCGCGATAAAGAGTTGTTGATTTTCGCACTCGGAGGCGAGTGTAGAAGTGACCTGGCTGTCAGGCGTATGCGCGAGAAGCCGCGCCAGAGTAACGGCCGTGCGCTCCAATCCCCTCCGCTCGCCGCTGACGTACTCGTCATTGATCCCGCGCGCTTCCATCACCATCTGAGTCGTCGGTTCGCGAAACCATTTCTCGACACTCCGGTTGATGATACTGCTCGTCGCAAAAAAGAGAAATATCACTGGCAGAAGCGAGAGCAGGATGAAATATGCGACGAGGCGCGTCTTGAACTTCGCGCCGAGCCTCATCTGCCGGCGCTCTCGCCCCAGCTTGATGATGTTGCGCGCCAGCACCATCAGCAGCACGACGAAGGCCAGGAAGTTGATCGTCGAAAGCGCGTAAAGTATCACGGCCTCGCTGGCCGAATCCGGGCGCACCCAGGGCTCTGTGTTGATCGCCGCTTGCACAAAGAGCAGCGCAAACAGCACTATGGTCGCCGCCGCCAACAACGCTATTCGCACGCGGCGGCGGCGAAGGCTGCGTTCGGAGTCGGAACGCTTCAGCTCCGGTTGTAGTTGTTGATCGGACATTTTGATTTTATGAGTGATGCGCGAAGAAAGGATTCTAGCATAAAATGCCTGTCAACTTGATGAACCCTATTATCAATCCGCGAACGAGACTGTTACGCAGCGGGTGGCGCGCGGCGATTTTCTTCGCGCTGCTCATCTCGCCGTACATGATCTTCGGTTTGTTTCTAAAGCGTGGGGAATCAATCGAAGTTGTGGCCATTGATGTCAGCCTCGAAATGGTTTTGTTCTATGCGTTGTTGGTCGCCTGGACGGTGGTGGTTTCGTGGTTCTGCCTGAGGTTTCTGGAAAGGATGAGGCTCTCCTCGCTCGGCTTCGCTCTGCACAGCGGCTGGTTCGGCGACGTTATTAAAGGCTGTGTGATCGGGGCGTTGATGATGGCGGCGGTTGTGACGCTCCAGGTAATCGGCGGCGCGCGCATGAGATTCAACCCGGTCTGGTACGGGGAGGGAGGAATTGATTGGACGGGAGCCCGGGGCGTCGCGACGGAAATCGTCGCCGCGCTCGTTTTGCTGATCCTGGCCGGGGCCTGGGAAGAGCTGATCTACCGGGGGTATGCGTTTCAGACTCTGCTGCGAGGCGCGCCAGCCGTCGTTCCCATTCTGCTCCTTTCTGTTTTTTTCGGCGTGGCGCACTGGGGCAATCCGAACCGCACTCCATTTTCGACCGTCAACACTGCGCTGGCGGGAGTCTGGCTGTCAATCGCCTATCTCAGAACCCGCAGCCTGTGGTTCCCGACCGCGCTGCATTTCACGTGGAACTGGGTGATGGGGGCGGTCTTCGGCATTCCCGTAAGCGGGTTGCGCATACCTCAACATCCGATCCTGGTGTCCGCTATCGAGCCGGTCTGGCTGGCGGGCGGAAGTTACGGGAGCGAAGGCGGGGCGGCGGCGACCGTGGTTCTCTTCGTCGCAATTGTCGTGATCTGGCGCGCGCGGTGGCTACGCGTATCGCCTGAAACGAGCGCCGCATTATCAGAGCGAACGCCGAACGGAGAGGATGCGATCAGTCTCGGATTGAGGAGCTGATGTTCAGATTGAGGGGCTGGCGCTCAGATTCAGGGGCTGACGCTCAGTTTGATGAGCCGACGTCGTTAGATTAGTGAATCAAGGATGCAAAGATATTGTCTGATGGCGCGTCTCGACAAGCCGCGTCTTTTTGGCTATCGTAATCGTGCGATAAAAATCCGTAATCACCCTCGCAGCGCGGCCACCGACCGCGCTTCATAATTTAGGATAAAGACTTGCTTGGTTTGTTTGACCAAGTCCATCAATTATTTTCACCAGGCGGACGCGCCAAACAGATCGACGATTAAGGAGAGCTATGGCAGAACAATCAGGTTGGAATCCCAGTACTTACGGTTTGGAAAATCACGGCATAAAAGACATCAATCACGCTTATTGGAATCTGAGCGCCGGGGAATTGTATGAACACGTCGTTAAGCGCGGCGAAGGCCGCATAGCCCATCTCGGGCCTCTGGTGGTCAACACGGGCCATCACACAGGACGCTCTCCGAACGACAAGTTCATTGTGCGCGAGGCCTCATCTGAAAAACATGTCTGGTGGGGCAAGGTGAACCGCTCGTTCGAGCAGGCCGGGTTCGACAGGCTGCGCGAGAAGGTTTTGGCCCACCTGCGGGGCAAAGAAGTCTACGTGCAGGATTGCTTCGCCGGCGCCGACCCGGAATTTCGCGTGCCGATTCGCGTCATCACGGAATACGCGTGGCACAGCCTGTTCGCGCGTCATATGTTCGTGCGCCCCGATTGGAATACACAGGCGTCCGGCCACGTCCCCGAATTCACGGTCATCAACGTTCCGACGCTCCAGGCCAATCCTGAAGCCGACGGGACCAATTCGCCCACGTTCATCCTGATGGATTTCGGCGCGAAGCTGATCCTGATCGGCGGCACGAGTTACGCGGGCGAGACGAAGAAGTCGATCTTCACGCTCTTGAATTACCTGTTGCCGCTCCGGGGAGTCCTTTCGATGCACTGTTCGGCCAACATCGGCAAGGCAGGCGACGCGGCGATCTTTTTCGGCCTTTCGGGCACGGGAAAGACCACGCTCTCGGCCGATCCCGAAAGAAAGCTGATCGGAGACGACGAGCACGGCTGGTCGGATCGCGGCGTCTTCAATTTCGAGGGCGGATGCTACGCCAAGGTGATCAACCTCTCGGCGCAGGCCGAACCTGACATCTACGCCTGCACTCGAATGTTCGGAACGGTGCTTGAAAATGTCGCCATAGACCCGGTGACGCGGCGATTGGATTTAAATGACGCTTCGCGGACCGAAAACACGCGGGCGGCCTACCCGCTTTCTTACATACCGAACTACGAGCCTTCGGGGCTGGGCGCGCATCCGAGAAACGTCGTCTTGTTGACGGCGGACGCTTTCGGCGTGCTCCCGCCGATTTCAAAGCTGACGCCCGAACAGGCGATGTATCACTTCATCTCCGGATACACCGCCAAGGTCGCGGGCACCGAGAAGGGCCTGGGCAAAGAACCGCAGGCGACTTTCTCGACCTGTTTCGGCGCGCCATTTATGGTTCATCACCCAGGCGTCTATGCCGAACTGCTGCGCGAGCGCATCGCCAAACACCACTCCCATTGCTGGCTGGTCAATACCGGCTGGTCTGGAGGGCCTTACGGCGAAGGGCAGCGGATGAAGATCGCGTACACCCGCGCCATGGTTCATGCGGCCCTGGACGGACGTCTGGCCAATGTTTCAACGGAACCTGATCCGATTTTCGGCGTTCATGTTCCTGTGATGTGCCCCGATGTTCCGAACGAAGTTTTGAAGCCACGCAATACGTGGAAGAATCCGAGCGCCTACGATGAAAAGGCGCGCCATTTGGCGAAATTGTTCCGTGAAAATTTCGAGCAGTTCGCCGCCGGAGTGTCGGATGAGGTTAAAGCAGCGGGGCCGGCAGCTTAATAACCGCAGGCGAAAAGGTGTATAGCGCAACTCAGCCAGGGGGACGGGCGTCAAATGAGGCGCCCGTTGTGCGAAGCGGCGCGAGACATACGACATATATCGTATGCCACATGGCCAACGCCGCCTTGACATAGATTAAGATCGGCCTGTAGTATGTCTGCTCGCTCGAAAGGGTATAGGCACGTAAAGTCAATGGTAGACGGCCACCCTTACAAGGTGGAGGTTGTGGG
>Ga0126377_10002539_pt1 | contig 12613 bp, 8 predicted proteins | sample PanSoiMetPlot_22_FD_92647 | JGI IMG/M metagenome (GOLD analysis project Ga0126377, IMG submission 92647) | Tropical forest soil microbial communities from Panama - MetaG Plot_22 | ecosystem: Environmental > Terrestrial > Soil > Tropical forest > Bulk soil | place: Panama | collected 2016-02-17
ACGGTCGACGCGTTCCGCGGCGAGAGCTTCCGCGGCGAGGTCAAGGCGATCGAGCCGATCATCGACCCGACCAGCCGCAGCGCCAAGCTGCGCGCCGAGATCCCCAACAAGGACTACCGCCTGCGCCCCGGCCTGTTCGCGCGCATCAACCTGGGCACCGGCAGCGAGGCCAAGGCGCTCATGGTTCCCGAGCAGGCGCTGCTCCAGCAGGGCGAGACCCGCTTCCTCTACCTCATCGTCGACGGCAAGGCGAAGCGCACCGAGGTGCGGACCGGCGCGCGCGAGCCGGGCAAGCTCGAGATCGTCCAGGGGCTCAAGGCCGGCGACCAGGTCATCATCGCCGGCCAGGCCAAGCCCATGATGAACGACGGCATGCCGGTCTTCGTGCTGCCGAGCGGCGACGCCAAGCAGGCGCCGGCGGCAGCCGCCGACCCGGCCGCCAAGGACTCCAAGGGCAGCAGCACTCGCAAGGACTGAGCAGGGGCAGGAACCATGGTCCTCTCTGACATCTCCATCCGTCGGCCGGTCTTCGCGACCGTCATCAACCTGGTCGTCCTGCTGATCGGGCTCATCAGCTACAGCCGCCTGCCGGTGCGCCAGATCCCCAAGGTCGACACGCCGGTGGTCAACGTCTCCACCAACTATCCGGGCGCCAGCGCCCAGGTGGTCGAGTCGCAGGTCACCCAGCCGATCGAGGAGGCCCTGTCCGGCATCGAGGGCATCCAGTACATGCAGTCGGTGAGCCGCGAGCAGTCGAGCCAGGTCACGATCCGCTTCAAGCTCGATCGCGATCCCGACGGTGCGGCCAGCGACGTGCGCGACCGCATCGGCCAGGCCCGCCAGTTCCTGCCCGAGGAGGTCGACGAGCCGATCATCCAGAAGCAGGAAGCGGACGCGGATCCGATCATCTACCTCGCGTTCTCCTCCGACCGTCACTCGCAGGTGGAGATCGCCGACTACGCCGAGCGCCTGGTCAAGGACCGGGTCCAGACCATCGCGGGCGTGGCCCAGGCGCTGGTCTACTCCAGCAAGTACGCCATGCGCGTGTGGCTGCAGCCGCAGCGCCTGGCCGGCTTCGCGCTGACCCCGGCCGACGTCGAGGCCGCGCTGCGCGCGCAGAACGTCGAGATCCCGGCCGGCCGCGTCGAGAGCCACGACCGCGAGTTCACCGTCCTGTCGGAGACCGATCTCAAGACCGCGGACGAGTTCGGCGAGATCATCCTCGGCAACGTCAACGGCTACCTGGTGCGCCTCAAGGACGTCGCCCGCATCGAGCTGGGCTCGCAGGAGGAGCGCTTCCGCTCGCGCTTCAACGGCGTGCGCGCCGTGCCGCTGGCGGTGGTCAAGCAGGCGGTGGCCAACCCGCTCGAGATCTCGCAGGCGCTCAAGGCCATGCTGCCGCAGATCCAGCGCACCCTGCCGCCGGGCATGAAGGTCGAGATCGCCTACGACAGCACGATCTTCATCCAGAAGTCGATCGAGGAGGTCGGCACCACCATCGGCATCGCGGTGCTGCTGGTCATCGGGGTGATCTTCGTGTTCCTGCGCAGCGTGCGCGGGACCCTGGTCCCGCTGGTCACCATCCCGGTGTCGCTGGTCGGCGCCTTCGGCCTCATGTACGCGTTCGGCTTCACCATCAACACGCTGACCCTCCTGGCCATGGTGCTGGCCATCGGCCTGGTGGTGGACGATGCGATCGTGATGCTGGAGAACATCGTCCGCCACATCGAGGAGGGCATGTCGCCGTTCGAGGCGGCGCTCAAGGGCAGCAAGGAGATCGGGTTCGCCATCATCGCGATGACGCTGACCCTGGCCGCGGTGTACGTGCCGCTGGCGTTCTCGACCGGCCGGACGGGGCGCCTGTTCATCGAGTTCGCGCTGACCCTCGCCGGATCGGTCCTGGTCTCCGGCTTCACGGCGCTCAGCCTGTCGCCGATGATGTGCTCGAGGCTGCTCCGCCACCAGGCCACCCACGGCTGGCTCTACACCCTCGGCGAGCGCTCGCTGGGCTGGCTGGACCGCGCCTACCGCGCGATCCTGACCCGCGCGCTGCGGCTGCGCTGGTTCGTGGTCGGCGGCGGCGTCGTCATCTTCGGCCTCGCCATGGTGCTCCTCCTCGGCACCGGGGCCCTCGGGCTGCCGCCGGTGCTCAAGGGGCTGCCCAAGGAGCTGGCGCCGCAGGAGGACCAGGGCTTCATCATCGGCTTCGGCCAGGCGCCGGAGGGCGCGACCGTCGAGTACACCGACCGCTACGCGCGGCAGATCGAGGGGATGTGGAAGCAGACCCCGAAGGTCGAGCGCTACTTCCAGATCGTCGGCTTCCCGACGGTGACCACGACCATCGGCTTCATGATGCTCAAGGACTGGGACGAGCGGCCCGGCCTGTCCACCGCGATGGTCCAGGGCATGCTGTTCCCGCAGTTCTTCTCGATCCCGGGCGTCATGGCGTTCCCCACCCTGCCGCCGCCGCTCGGGGGAGACGGATTCGGCCAGCCGGTCAGCTTCGTCGTGCAGAGCACGGGGACCTGGGAGGAGCTGGGCGTCACGGTCAACAAGCTGATGGCCAAGATGGCCCAGAACCCGCTCCTGACCAACGCCGACAGCGACCTCAAGCTGGACAAGCCGCAGCTCAAGGTCGATCTCAACCGCGACAAGGTGGCGTCGATGGGCTCCGACGTGGCGACCGTGGGCCACACGCTCGAGACCCTGCTGGGCGGGCGCAACGTGACCCGGTTCAAGCGCGGGTCAGAGCAGTACGACGTGCTGGTCCAGGTCGAGGACGCCGACCGCCGCACCCCGGGCGACCTGTCCAACATCTTCGTGCGCGCGCGCGACGGCCAGATGGTGCAGCTCTCCAACCTGGTCGACGTGAAGGAGACCGTCGCGGCCAAGGAGCTCAACCACTTCAACAAGCTTCGCGCCGCCACGATCAGCGCGGGGCTCGCGCCCGGCTACTCGATGGGCGAGGCGCTGACCTGGATGGAGAACACGCTCCACGAGGTGGCGCCGGAGGCGCAGTACGATCTGTCCGGACAGAGCCGCGAGTTCCGCGAGTCATCGAGCGACTTCCTGCTCATCCTCACGCTCGCCATCATCTTCATCTTCCTGGTCCTGGCCGCGCAGTTCGAGAGCTGGGTCGACCCGCTGGTCATCCTGCTGGCCGTGCCGCTGGCCGCGTTCGGCGCCTTCCTGGCGCTCACGCTCACCGGAGGCAGCTGGAACATCTACTCGCAGATCGGGATCGTCACGCTCATCGGCCTCATCGCCAAGCACGGCATCCTGATCGTCGAGTTCTCCAACCAGCTGCAGGAGCGAGGCAAGAGCAAGGCCGAGGCGGTGGTGGAGGCGGCCGCGCTCCGCCTGCGCCCGATCCTGATGACCACGGGCGCCATGGTGCTGGGCTCGGTGCCGCTCGCGATCGCCACCGGGGCGGGGGCAGAGGCGCGCAACCAGATCGGCTGGGTGATCGTCGGCGGCATGGCCATCGGCACCTTCTTCACGCTGTTCGTCGTGCCGGTCATGTACCTGCTCATCGGCCGCGATCGCCACAAGGCGACGACGGCCCAGGCGCGCATCGCGGCCAGCACGACGCACTAGCGGAGGAAGGCCCGAAGGGCCGACCGACGGTACGTTCTTTGGCCGCCGACGAACGCGCCGTGACAGTACGGAATCGGGCGAGCGGAGGGCCGCGCTTCGTGTGCCGGGCTTCGCGCCCGGCACATGAACTTGACAGAACTGGGCTCCAGGAGCACCGTTCACGGGGGGTTGGGGTCAGAGCCATGTCTCTCGATCTTTTCTTCTCAAGGAGGGTGTGATGCGACGATGCACGAGCGCGGTCGCGCTGAGCTTCGCGGCGGCGCTGCTCACGGTTTCTGCCTGTTCCAAGAAGACCAGCCCGAAGAAGGAACCGGCCGAGGACAAGTCGGCCGACAAGGGGACCGACACCGCGGCGAAGCAGCCGGAGCAGCCGGCCGGCGGCGCGCAGGTCGAGGTGTTCTCCTGGTGGACCGGTCCGGGCGAGCAGGAGGGCCTGGACGCGATGATCGCCGACTTCAAGACCAAGAACCCAGGCATCGAGGTCATCAACGCGGCGGTGTCGGGCGGAGCCGGCACCAACGCCAAGGCGATCCTCGCCAACCGGCTGCAGGCCGGAAATCCACCCGATTCGTATCAGCGCCACGCCGGGCTGGAGCTGGCCGACGACATCAAGGCCGACAAGCTCGAGGACCTGACCAGCCTCTACGACCAGCAGGGCTGGAAGGACAAGATGCCGAAGGGCCTCCTCGAGGCCATCACCATCGACGGCAAGATCTACTCGGTGCCGGTCAACATTCACCGCGCCAACCTGATGTGGTTCCTGCCCAAGACGCTCAAGGAGCTGGGCCTGAGCGGCCCGCCCAAGACCTGGAAGGAGTTCCTGACCCAGGCGGCCGCCATCAAGAAGAAGGGCAAGACGCCGCTCGCGGTCGGACCGCAGTGGACGCAGAAGCACCTGCTCGAGACCGTGCTGCTCGGCGAGCTGGGCCCCGACAAGTACACCGGGCTGTGGAACGGCAAGACCGACTGGAAGTCGGCCGAGGTCATCGGCGCGCTCGAGACCTTCAAGAAGGTCCTCTCCTTCTCGGACATCAAGACGGCCGCGGCCGACTGGCAGCCGGCCGCCGACCGCGTGGCCGACGGCACCGCGGTCTACTTCGTGATGGGCGACTGGCTGGACGGCTACTGGGGCCGCGCCAAGAAGATGGCGTTCAAGACCGATTACGACGTGGCCCCGTCGCCCGGCACGACCGGCATCTACGACTTCCTGTCCGACTCGTTCACGCTGCCGAAGGGCGCCAAGAACCACGACGCCGCGGTCAAGTGGCTGGAGGAGTGCGGCTCGACAGAGGGGCAGGACGCGTTCAACCCGCAGAAGGGCTCGGTCCCGGCGCGCACCGACGCGGACAAGAGCAAGTACAAGGACTACCTGGCCGTCGCGCTCAAGGACTGGCAGGACCCGAGCACCAAGATCGTCGGCTCGCTGGCGCACGGCGCGGTCGCCAACAACGCGCTCAACTCCGAGATCGACACGGCGCTCGGCCTGTTCGCGGCCAGCGGCGACGCGAAGGCCTTCGCCGAGGCGGTCGGCAAGGCGTACGAGGCGACCAAGTAGCACGCTTGGTGTAGAGTGAGGGCTGGCCGGCCGCGCGCCGACCAGCCCTTCGTCTTTTTCGGCCAGGAGGCGTCATGAGACGGTTCGGCTCCTGGGGACCGGGCCTGCTGCTGGTCTCGCCCTCCCTGCTCGCCCTCTTCATCTTCGTCTACGGCTTCCTGGGCTGGAACATCAGGGTGTCGTTCACGAGCTGGCGCGGGCTGACGCCCACCTACAACAACGTCGGGCTGGCCAACTACGCGGCGCTGACCGCCGACCAGCGGTTCATGCAGTTCGATGTCCCGCACATCGCGATCTTCACGCTGGTCTTCGTGCTCGGGGCGCTGGCGCTCGGCTTCTTCATGGCGATGCTGCTCGACAAGGGCGTGCGCGGGGAGAACTTCTTCCGCGCCGTGTACCTGTTCCCGATGGCGATCTCGTTCATCGCCACCGCGATCATCTGGCGCTGGCTCATGGACAACGGCGGCGGGGCCTCCACCACCGGGCTCAACAAGCTGGTCCAGGGCACAGGGTGGAGCTCGTTCCACAGCGACTGGTTCAGATCCGACTCGAAGTGGGCGATCGCCGCGATCGCTCTGCCGGCGGGTTGGGCGCTGTCCGGCTACGTGATGTCGCTTTTCCTGGCCGGGCTGCGCGGGGTGCCCGAGGAGCTGCGCGAGGCGGCGCGGGTCGACGGCGCGAGCGAGCCGAAGGTCTTCTGGCACGTCGTCCGGCCCATGCTTCTGCCGGTCCTGATGAGCGCCATCGTCATCCTGGCCCACATCTCGCTGAAGACGTTCGACCTCTTCTACGCGATGGACCAGAAGAACATCAAGATCGACACGCCGGCCCTGTACATGTGGTTCACGACCTTCGACGGCGGCTTCTACGCGCGCGGCGCCACCATCGCGACCCTGCTCCTGTGCGGCGTCGCCGTCGTCATCATCCCGTACGTCTGGTACTCGGTGCGGGCGGAGCGCCGGCGATGAGGGACGGCCAGATCCGCTCGCGCTGGGCGCCGTACGTGGCCACGCTGCGCTACCTGGCCCTGTTCGCGCTGGTCTGCTTCTTCCTCATGCCGGTCTACGCGCTCCTGGTCACCGCGCTCAAGAGCCCGGTCGAGGTGAGCGTGGTGAGGATGTGGCAGTGGCCGAGCAGCCTGTCGCTCGACAACTTCCGCATCGTCTGGCCCAAGCTCGAGGAGGGCTTCGTCAACAGCATGCTGATGGCGCTGCCGGCCAGCATCATCTCGTCGATGCTGGGCGCGGCCAACGGGTTCGTCCTGGCCAAGTGGCGCTTCCCGGGGGCCGACTTCGTCTTCCCGCTCATCCTGTTCGGGATGTTCATCCCGTACCAGGCGATCCTCATCCCGATGTTCCAGACCATGTCGTGGGCGCACCTGCGCGGCGGGCTGGACGGACTCATCCTGGTCCACGTCATCTACGGCCTGCCCATCACCACGCTCATCTTCCGCAGCTACTTCGCCGGCATCTCGGAGGAGCTGATCGAGGCGGCCAAGGTGGACGGGGCCGGCATGCTGGGCACCTTCTTCTACGTCGCATTGCCGATCGCGCCGCCCGCCTTCGCGGTGTCGATGATCTGGCAGTTCACGTCGGCCTGGAACGACTTCCTGTTCGGCGTGCTCCTCACCAACCGCGAGTACTGGCCGATCACGGTCGCGCTCAACAACATCGCCGGCAGCCAGGCGGTGCCGTTCAACGAGGCCATGGCCAGCGCGCTCCTGGCCTGCATCCCGACCCTGCTCATCTACGTGGTGCTGGGCCGGTTCTTCATGCGCGGGCTCATGGCCGGCGCGCTCAAGGGGTGATCCAGTGCCCGACGACAGAGCCGACGAAGCCGACCAAGCCGCCGCCGCCGCCGAGGGCGCTGGATCCGGGCCGGCATCCGCGCCCGTGTCCGGCGAGCGCCGCAAGCCGTCGGGCATCCAGCTGGAGAAGGTGAGCAAGCGCTTCCGCGGCGGGGTCATGGCCGTGCGAGACGTCGACCTCGACGTCTCGCCGGGCGAGTTCATCGTGCTGGTCGGCCCGTCGGGCTGCGGCAAGTCGACCTTGCTGCGCATGATCGCCGGCCTGGAGGAGGTGTCGTCCGGGCGGGTCCACATCGGCGGCAAGGACGTGACCAACGAGCTGCCGCAGCACCGCGACGTGGCCATGGTGTTCCAGAGCTACGCGCTCTACCCGCGCATGAGCGTGCGCCGCAACATGGGCTTCGGCCTGCGCATGCGCGGCACCGACCGGACCGAGCGCGACCGCCGGGTGGCCGAGGTGGCGTCGTCGCTCGGGCTCGATCAGCTGCTCGACCGGCGCCCGGCCGCGCTGTCGGGCGGACAGCGCCAGCGCGTGGCGATGGGGCGCGCGATCGTGCGCGAGCCGCAGGTCTTCCTCATGGACGAGCCGCTCTCCAACCTGGACGCCAAGCTGCGCGTCAGCATGCGCGCGCAGCTCTCGCTCCTGCACCAGCGGCTCGGCGTCACGACCGTCTACGTCACCCACGATCAGATCGAGGCCATGACCCTGGGCCAGCGGGTCGCGGTCCTGCGCGACGGCCTGCTGCAGCAGTTCGACACCCCGCGCGACCTGTTCCGCGCGCCGGTCAACCTGTTCGTCGCCGCCTTCATCGGCTCGCCGTCGATGAACCTGGTCACCGCCAGGATCGCCGGCGGCAAGGCCACGTTCGCCGGCGTGAGCGTGGCGGTGCCGGACGGCACGAAGCTGGCCAGCGCCGAGCGGCAGGTCATCCTGGGCGTGCGGCCGACCGCGTTCAGCGCCGGCCAGGCGAACGGCTGGCCCAGCCTCACCGTGACGCCGGCGGTGGTCGAGGACCTGGGCGACGAGCGCTTCGTCATCTTCAACCTGGACGCGCCCAAGGTCGACACCGAGGCGACCCGCGCCGCCTACAGCTCGCGCACCGCGGACGACGCGCTCCTCGCCGCGGACGAGGAGCGCGCGCGCTTCACCGTGCGCCTGCCGGCCGACGCACCGGTCACGGTCGGCGAGCCGCTGACCGTGAGCCTGGACCCGCGCCGGCTCTACTTCTTCGACCCGGACAGCGGCGCCGCGCTGCGGTGAGGCGCCGGGCTACGCCGGCGCGTGAACGGCGGCGAACGAGTCGCGCGCGGCGAAGGCGTCGACCGCGCGGGTGAGGTGGCGGCAGCCGGCCAGCGCGCTCTGGCCCTCGGGGAACATGCGTGCGGTGGCCACGATGGGCGCCACGAACAGGTCGGCCAGGCTGACGGCGTCGCCGGCGATCCATGTGCTCCTGGCGTAGGCGCCGTCGAGCAGCCCGAGGTCGCGCTGCATGAGCGGGATGGCCTCGTCGATGACCGCCCGGTCGGGCGCCTCGCCGCGCAGCCCGGGCAGGATGTACTGCAGGGCGTAGCGGCGGATCGTGTGATCGTAGATGTAGCAGTTGATGGCGCTCACCCACTGCTCCATGACCGCGGCCCGGCGCGGATCGGTCGGGACCAGGCGCGGCCCGTCGAAGGCGGCGTCGATGTAGCGGCAGATCGCGCTGGTCTCGAACAGCTGCAGGTCGCCGTGGCGGAAGATGGGCACCCGCGTCCAGGGGTGCAGGCTGCGGTGCTCGTGGCTCTCTCGCGGGGCCGGCTCGAGGGTGTGGCTCACGCCCTTCTCGAGACAGCAGATCCGCGCGGTGCGGACGTAGCTCGACTGCGGCGGTCCAATCAGGGTTACCTGGCTCACGTTCTGCCTCCTTGGTGGCTGATGGCCTGTGGTCGAACGCGGCGGGGCGGATCGACAGCCGCCGGGAAAAAAGATCCGGCGGCGGCGGGAAGGGCCAGGGCCTGGGGCAGCGCCGGTGGGCGGCCGCGATCAGCGCCTGCGGGCGCGCGCGTTCCTGAGCGCGTCGACCGCGGTGGCGGCCAGGGCGCCGAGCCCGGCGAGGGCCACGATGGCGCCGCCGTGGGCCACGAGGACGTGAGAGGGCGTGGACACCCAGCAAAAGAGGCGCGTGCCGGCGTCGGCGATGATGCCGGCGCCCAGACCGTAGATCGCGCCGGCGACCGCCGGCCGCGTGGGGAGCGCCCGCGACGCGAGCCAGCCGACGGCGGCCAGCGCGGGCACCGCCGACACCAGCGCCACGCCGAAGCACTCCCAGGCGAAGCGCAGCCACACGCCGGGACGGACGCTGGTCGGCGCGATGGCGCTGGTCACCAGCGTGATGCCGGCGACCAGGGCCAGCGCCGCCAGCGCGGTCAGCGCCAGCGCCCGGCGCGTGAGCTCGCGGCCCGGGACCGCCTCGCGCAGCGCGAGGCCGACGATGAGCATGCCGGCCAGGGCTTGCAGCGCCGACAGGCCCCAGGCGGCCGCGCCGCCCATGTCCGACAGGTTCTCGCGCCAGCCCCAGAACGCCGGGATGGCGGCGACCAGCGCCAGGCCGAAGGGCAGGAGCGCGAGCGCGCGGCGCACCGGGGAGTGCAGCGGGCGCACCGCTCGCAGATCGCCGCGCACGGCGTGCAGCAGCTCCGGCGGCGGGATCACCGGCGACGGCGTCACCTGTGTGGGCGATGGAGCCGACGGCGTGGGCGTCGCCGCCGGCGTGGGGGCTGGCGTGGGCGGCTTGGTCTCACTCATCGCGGTCACCGGTCCGGGAGCCGAGCGCGGAGCGAAGCGCCTTGCTGGCTCGGCTCGAGCGCAGCCTGGCCGCGGTCACGCCGATGCGCAGGCGCGCGGCGATCTGCCGGAAGCTGAGGCCCTGCAGGTGGTGGAGGACCCACGCCTCGCGGCGTCCGGGCGGCAGCTGGTCGACGGCGTCCATGAGCTCCCGCTCCGACCGACCCGGGGCGGCGGGCGGAAGGGCGGGCGTCGGTCCGTCGGCGTCGCGCGCGGCCGACGCCTGCGCCTCCTGCTCGCGCGCGGCCCGCCGACCCGCGCTGCGCCGGTGGCGGCGGAGCACGTTCTTCGCCACGCCGAACGCCCATGGCCGCACCGGCAGCGGCGGCAGGTAGGTGCGCCGGGCGCGGTGGATCTCGAGGAAGGTCTCCTGCAGGAGGTCATCGGCGCCGCCGGCGTCGGGCAGGCCGGCGGCGAGGAAGCGGCGCAGCCCCGGCGCGAGCGCGGCGTACACCCGCTCGAAGCCGTCGATGCGGCCCGCCTGGTAGTCGATCATGCAGCTCACGAGGTCGGCGTCCTCTTCGGCCGACTCGCCCTGCACCGTGGTCCGACGCGGCACCGGCGCCTCTCGGAATCAGGCTACCACGGGTGACACCTTTGCCCGCCAGCGGCGAAGACACCGGGAGAGACGAAGTCAGCCGCGACGACACCGGCACGGCCGCGCGCGACAGAGACGCGACAGAGACGCGACAGAGACAGGACACAGAGACAGGACAGGAGAGACGTGACTCCGACCGATCGAGCGGAGCGGCTGGCGCGTGCGCTGGCCGCGGTGACGGTGATGTGCGCCCTGCCGGCCGCGGCGGCCGCCGCGCCCGCGTGTCCGACCGAGACCTGCGACCCGGGGCTGCTCGGGCGGCGCGTGATGACCGCGGCGCGCGTGGCCGGGGCGGCGCCGGCCATCGACGGCCGGCTCGACGAGCCGGTCTGGCGCGGGGCGCCCGCCGCGAGCGGATTCGTGCAGAGCTCGCCGCGGCCGGGCGCGCCCGCGTCGCTGCCCTCGGAGGCGCGCGTGCTGGTCGACGAGCAGGCCATCTACATCGGGTTGCGCTACGCCGATCCGGACGGGCGCGTCATCCGCGCGCCGCTGGCCCGCCGCGACGACGAGACCACCTCCGACTGGGCGTTCGTGGAGATCGACTCGCGCCACGACCGGCGGAGCGGCTTCTCGTTCGGCGTCAACCCGCGCGGCGTGCAGGTGGACGGACTGTGGATGGGCGACACCGACTACGACACGTCGTGGAACGGCGTGTGGGAGAGCGCGGCGCGCCGCGACGAGCGCGGCTGGACCGCGGAGTTCCGCATCCCGTTCTCTCAGCTCGCCTTCAACCTCCCGGCCGGCGCCGCGAGCCTGACCTGGGGCATCAACTTCTACCGCTACAGCCCCGCGCACCGCGAGTCGTCGAACTGGTCGCCGCGCTATCGCGGCCTGCGCGGCATCGTGTCCAACTTCAACGACATCGTGGTCCCGGCCCCGTCGCGGGTCGTCCGCTTCGAGGCCACGCCCTACGTCGCGCCGCGCTGGGGCGACGATCCGGCCGGGCGCCGCGGCCTGTCGCTCCGCGCCGGCGCCGATCTGCGCGTGGGCCTGGGCTCGAGCGTCAACCTGACCGCGACCGCGCTGCCCGACTTCGGCCAGGTCGAGGCCGATCCGTCGCAGGTCAACCTGTCCGCCTTCGAGCTGTTCCAGCCGGAGCGCCGCCCCTTCTTCCTCGAAGGGCTCGACCTCTTCCGCATGGGCACCGGCCTGGTCTTCACCAGCCGCGACCTCTCGTTCGCCGACGAGGCGCCGTTCTACTCGCGTCGGGTCGGCCGCCCGCCGCGCGGCGAGGCCCCACCCGGCGCCGTCCTCGAGTCCGTGCCGGGAGAGACGACCCTGCTCGGCGCCGGCAAGCTCACCGGGCAGACCGGGTCGGGCTGGACGCTCGGCGTGTTCAGCGCGGTGACCGACGGCGAGGACGCCGCCGTGCGCCTCGAGGACGGGCGCGAGGTCAGCGCGCCGGTCGAGGCGCGGGCCGCCACCACCGTGGCGCGGGCGACCCGGAGCCTCGGCGGCGGCGACTCGTCGATCGGCCTGCTGGCGGCGGACCTGCACCGCTTCGGCCTGAGCGGGCCGCTCGCCGGCCAGGTGGTCGGCGACGCCGCGGCGCTGGGCGGCGAGGTGCAGCACCGCCTCGGCGAACGCCGGTACGAGGTGCGCGGCTGGCTGCTCGGCAGTCGCCTGTCCGGAGACCGGGCGGCGATCGCCCGCGTGGCCGAGTCTCCCACCCACTACCTCCAGCGACCCGACGGGCCGGGCCGAGGCGAGCCGACCGGGGACAGCCTGTCGGGTATCGCGGGCGAGACGCGGCTCTCTCGCGTGGACGGCGCCTTCACCTGGGACCTGGTCGGGCGCGCGGTCTCGCCGGGCTTCGACATGAACGAGATCGGCTTCCAGCGCGCGTCGGACTGGCTGCTCGCGGCCGCGGCGTGGAAGCTGGAGTGGTTCCGCCCCGAGAGCCCCATCCGCGCCTGGACCATCGGGTCCACCAACCTGGGCGCGGGCTGGACCTGGGACGGCGAGGCGCGCACCCGCGTGGCCGACGCCTACGTATCGGCCGATACCAGGACCTCCTGGACCATCAAGCTGGCCGCGCGCCACGAGGCGACCACGCTGTCGACCGATCGCCTGCGCGGCGGGCCGGCGGTGCTGCTGCCGCCGCGGAGCGGCGCGTCGATCTCGCTCGTCACCGATCAGAATCGCGCCTCGTTCGCGTCGCTGGACGCCAGCGCCGAGCGCGAGCCGGGTAGCCGATCGTGGTCGGTGGCGGCCAGCCCGAGCGCGACGGTG
>Ga0126377_10002540_pt1 | contig 12608 bp, 9 predicted proteins | sample PanSoiMetPlot_22_FD_92647 | JGI IMG/M metagenome (GOLD analysis project Ga0126377, IMG submission 92647) | Tropical forest soil microbial communities from Panama - MetaG Plot_22 | ecosystem: Environmental > Terrestrial > Soil > Tropical forest > Bulk soil | place: Panama | collected 2016-02-17
AGGACACGTAGAGGGCGAACAACCCGGGTGCGCGGATGCGCCAACGCCGGTCGATCAGCAGCAGCACCCCGACCATCGTCAGGTCGTAGATCAGCTCGTAGAGGAACGTCGGGTGGAACGTCGAGTACTGCTCGTACCCCTGCACGCGATGGTCGGGATCGATCTTGAGACCCCACGGCAGGTCGGTCGGCTTCCCGTACAGCTCCTGATTGAACCAGTTGCCGATCCGCCCGATGCCCTGCGCGAGGAGCAGCCCGGGCGCCACGGCGTCCGCCATCTTCGCGACGCTCTCGCCCGACCGCCAGACGACGATCCCGCCCGCGATGCAGCCGAAGAGGATGCCGCCCCAGACGCCGAGGCCGCCCTTCCAGACCTCGAAGATCCCCTTCCACTTCGGGTCGGGCACCTCGCCCCAGCTCGTGACGTCGTGGTAGAGCCGGGCCCCGACGATCCCGAACGCGACACCCCAGACCGCGACCCGGAAGATGAGATCCCAGTCGCCGCCGCGGTTCACCCACCGCACGCCGGTGAGCGCCACGCACGCCGCGATCGCGAGCAGAAGCGTCAGCCCGTACATGTGGAGCACGAGCGGACCGACGTCGATCGTGCCCGAGTGCGGCGAGGGGATGAACGCGACCACGGCTCCGGATTCTGACCGGATGCCTGGACGACCGCTAGCTAGAGGAGGATGCGCAGCGCGAGATCCGGGGGGCAACCGCGCTCGAGCAGCTCGACCGCGACATGCAGATCGACGTCATGTCGCACTGCAAGTCGACCAGCTGCACGCGGCTCGTACCCGGCACGCTCGAGCTCTTCCGCTCGCCACCGCTCGATGCGCTCCATCTCAGTTGGATCCGCCAGAGTGATGTCAGTGACCGCCACGCTGTCCTTTCTCGCCGATTGCCCTCATTGTTCGGTCAGACGACGAACGCGGATCTCCCTATAGGGGGTGATTTCCACTTTTCACAAAAGTTTTACGAGGCGGTGCGTGCGATCCGCAGCGCCTCGGCCTTCGAGAGGCCGCCCTCGAGGCGGAGCGTGACGTCGCCGAGCTGCCAGACGAGCGTGTTGCGGGCCAGACGCGCCTGGCTGTCGTGAAACCGGCCGTCGCGGTCGCGGAACATGACCACGTGCGGGCCCTGGAACCAGGCGCCGGCGTCGCCGATGTCGACGCTCTCGGCCTGCGTGTCGCCCGCGACGACCTTCTCGATGTAGGCGCGCCCCGTGACCTCGGTCAGGAGCAGCCGGACGCGTGACGGCGTCCCCCAAACGAGGGACACCTTGCCGCCGGGGAGCGATTCGTTCAGCCAGACGCTGTCCGGATCGCCTTCCGGCAGGCGCAGCCACGGCGCTCGGCGCCTGGCCTCGTCGAGCGTGACCTGGCGACCGAGATCGAGCCGGCCGGTCGCGGGAACGACCGGCAGCTTCTCGACTCGGACGACGCTCACGTTGCGCAGGCCGAGCCAGTCGAGGATCGCCGAGCGCGACTGGGGCACGGCGAACGCGGCGGCGATCGCAGCGACGACGACGATCGCGAGCGCCACCGCCGCAGGGCGCCGCCAGAGGCGAGTCGGCCGCTCGAGGCGCCCGCGGATCGCCGACGCGAGATCCGGAGTCGGCGGGTAGTCGAGCTCGCCGCCGAGCTGCCGAAGGGCGGTCTCGAGCTCAGTCATACGCCTCCCTCAGATGCTCGAGCGCCCGCGAGGTGCGCGACTTGACCGTCCCCAGCCGAACGTCCAGCGCGGCCGCGGTCTCCTCCTCGGACAGCTCGAGGAAGAAGCGGCACGCGATCACGAGCCGCTCCTCCTCCCGCAGCCCGTTGACCGCCTCCAGGAGCCGTTCGCGATCCTCGCCGGCGAGCACAGCTCCCTCGGGGGACGGAGCCGCGCCCCCCGAGGATTCTTCGCCCGCGGCGCGCAGCGAGAGGGCCGCGCGGCGCCCGGCCGAGCGCCGGCGGTTCCGCGCCTCGTTCGCGACGATCCGTAGGAGCCACGGCCGAAACGGCGAGCCGGCACGGAAGCGCCCGAGCGCCCTGTACGCCTTGACGAACCCCTCCTGCGCAGCCTCCTCGGCGTCGGCCGCGTTGCCCGCGATGACGTACGCGGTGCGAAACGCGATCCCCTGATGTGCACGCACGAGCTCCTCATAGGCGTCTTCGTCTCCGCTGCGGGCCCGCTCCACGAGCTGGCTGTCTTCAGGTGGCCGGCTCACCACTCGACGTTCTTACACCGGATGGATGGGCGAGGTTCCCGGCTACGCGTGCGTCACGCGTTCGTGTACTCGAACTTGGAGTACACCGCGTGCCGCTGCGCGAGGTCCCAACTCATCTCCGGGAGGTCGACCTGGAACCGCTCGCTCTCCGCGATCTCGCCGTCGCGCCAGATGAATCCGCTCGTCTTCACGATGCGCACGTCGTTTTCGTCACCGGTGACCGGGTTCCTGAGCGGCGTCATCTGGTTCTCGGTCACGCCGGCGATCGCGACCCGCGAGCGCTTGCCGTCGACGGTGATGCCGATCTCCGCCGGCTCGACCGCAGTCGCCTCGTCGAGCGTCGAGTTGAAGATCTCGAACAGCCCGTAGCCCTCCTCCCCGCGCCAGATCCGCGCGAGCGCCTCGTACTGCGCATCGTTGACGGCGTCGACGTACGCGCGGCCGCGGCCACCCTTGTCATGGATCGGGCCCGGCCACCAGAGCGCCCAGGACACCTTTGCGCCGGCGAGATCCAGCCCGTCGCGCGAGCCCTCCTCGATCACGTGGTTGATCACGGCCTGGCAGTTGCCCTCGGGCGAGCTCGGGAGGCCGCGGAAGTTGCAGCCGCAGCCCGGGTCGCAGTTGCAGAACTCGAGGTACGTGCCGCGGATCAACCACTCGGGCATGCGCCTCGAAGGTTAACCGGCCGCGAGACGAGCTTCGAGACCCTGGATCAGGAGGTCGTAGCCCGACCAGAAGATCTCGTCCCAGCCGAGCCTGGATGCGTGTGGCGCGATCTCCGCCATCCGTGGGTAGCTCTCGGGATCGACGGTGCGGCTGATCCGCTCCCAGCCCTTGGCCCCGCCGTATGTCTCGCGCGGCCACTCGAGGAGCGCGCCGTCGATGAAGGAGATCACGGTCTGGTACGCGAGCGCGGCGCCCGCCTCGTCGAAGCCGGCGGTCCGGAGCGCGTCGAGGAGCTCCTCGGTCGTGCGGCTGACCTTCTCCTTCCAGCCGCGGTAGATGAGCGCGAAGCCGCCGGGATGGCGTTCCTGCATCTCGGCCCAGCCGGCCACCGAGGCGCGGATGCGCTCCTGCCAGGGGCCGCGGCCCGGGAGGTCGAGCTCGAGGACGTCGAGCACGCGGTCGCCGATCGCGTCCAGGAGGTCGTCCTTGTCCTTGACGTACGTGTAGAGCGCCGGGCCCTCGACACCGAGCTCACGGCCGAGCCGGCGCATGCTCAGCGCGTCGAGACCTTCCGCGTCGACGAGCTCGAGCGCCTTGTCGACGACCCGGTCGCGGTCGAGGCGCCGCGGTCTGCCTCTTCGTGATGCTCCTTTTTCTAACACTGTATAGTTAACAGTGTAAAAGAAGAGGAGGACGTCGTGAAGATCGCCGCCGCAGCCTGTCTCGTCGCACTTGCCATCGCCGCCGCGGGCTCTGCCGCCGGAACCCGGAAAGGGCCTTCCAAACCGGTCGTTCGCGGGTCACGGATCGTCACCACCCCGGTCGTGCATCTGAGGTTCCAGGCCCGCGAGCGCGGCGTCCCGGCCCGGCGGCTTCGGTTCCGGTGCGCGTTCGACGGCGCGCGGCTCCGGGCGTGCAAGGCGTCCTTCTCCGGCCGGCTGGCGGTCGGGAGCCATTCGCTCCGCGTGCGGGCCGTCGATCCCCGCGGACGGTCTGGCCCGATCACGCGCGTTCGCATCACGGTCCGCCCCAGCGGGCCGGCCGTGAAGTCGATTCCCGTGAGCGGCTCGCCGGTGAACGTCGTCTTCGCCCAGGACGCGGTCTGGGCGTCGAGCTCGGACGGGAGCGTGTCGCGGATCGACCCGGCGACGAACAAGGTCGCGGCGCGCGTCGCGGTCGGCACGGGCCAGCTCGGCGGCCTCGCTTCCGGCGACGGCTCGCTCTGGGTGGCGAACTTCGACGGCGGCCAGCTCGACCGCGTCGACCCCGGCTCGGGCTCGGTCGTGGCGCGGATCGCGGTCGGCGGTCAGCCGGTCGGCCCGGCGGTCGCTGCCGACGGGACGGTCTGGGTCTCGAACTTCGACGGCTCGGTCGAGCGGATCGACCCGTCCACGAACACGGTCGCCGCGCGGATCGTCGTCGGCGGTAAGGCGGAGGCGACGGCGATCGCCCTCGGGCTCGTCTGGAGCACGAACAACGATGGGACGATCGCGACGATCGACCCGGCGACGAACCAGGTCGCCGGCCGGCGGATCACGATCGACCAGGACGTCGACGCGATCGCCCCGGCGCCGGACGGCGTCTGGGCCTGCACGTACTACGCGGGCACGGTGGGGTTCGTCGACCCGGCGAGCCGGCAGGTCGCGAAGAGGCTGACGATCGGCGACAACTGCTCGGGCATCGCGTACGCGGCGGGCGCGGTCTGGGCGAGCAGGACACAGCGCGGGCAGGTCGTGAGGATCGACCCGGCGACCGCGAAGGTCACGAGCACCTTCGAAGTCGGCAGCCGCCCCCGCGACATCACGTACGGCGCGGGCAGCCTGTGGGTCGGCAACGAAGGCTCCGGGTCGGTCTCGCGGATCCCGATCGGCTAGTACGCTGGCGGCGTGGATCGAGTCGTCCTCGTCGCGCGCTTGAAGCCAGGCGTCCGTGACCGCGCAGAGGCGCTTCTGACCGATGAGTACGGGCGCCTCCACGAGGATCGCTTCCAGCGCGGGGCGGTCTTCATCTCCGAGAGCGAGGTCGTCTTCCTCCTCGAGGGCGAGGACGCGTACGAGACGGTGCGGACGATCCTCGACGACCCTGTGGAGTCAGCGATGATCTCGCACTGGCTGCCGCTCTTCGACGGCCCGCTGCACCGCGCCCGCGAAGCACACTCCTGGGAGAACTAAGCGGGTCTCATGCCGGCCGTGGTCACGAGGACGTTGGCCGTGATCTGCGGCAGGCCGGTGAGCAGGCGGCCGTTCAGCTTCGCGTCGAGGTTCCAGGGCGCGCCGATGCGGATCCAGAAGCGCTTGCCGACGAGCGGGACGGACTCGCCCATCCGGAGCAGGCCCTGGTACGCGACACGGCCGTTGCGCGAGGAGACGTGCACCGAGAGCCAACAGTCGCCGCGGGCGGCGACGAGCGTGAGATGCTCGATGGCAGTGGCGGCTCTCTCCGGCCTCCTGGCCGCCGAGGGACGATCGGCGGTCGCACTCGCGAGAGCCGCGACCGGCGGCTTCACGGCTCGTGAGGCGTGCTGGGCGGGCCTGGAGCCATTCTGCAGGCCGAGCACGCCGGCCAGCACGAGGAGCGTGGACACTCCGAGCAGCGCCCACACCCGACCCTCGACCGCGGGCAGCGCGACGCGCGGCTCGGGAGGGGGCGGCGGGGGCGGCCGGCTCGCCTCGATCCGCGTTGTCAGCTCGGAGACGAGGAGGTCGCCGTCGAGGCCGAGGTACTCCCCGTAGGTGCGCAGGAACCCGCGCGCGTAGACGTCGGCCGGGAGCTCGCCGAAGCGCTCGGCCTCGAGCGCGGCGAGGAACTTGACCCGGATCCGCGTCGCCTCGGCCGCGTCGGGTAGGGCCAACCCCTTGCGCGTTCGCGCGTCCTGGAGCGTGGTGCCGATCTCGACCATGCGGTCTGCTCCCCGGTCGCTGCCTCCATCGTGCCTGCTCGGTCACGAGGCCGCAAACGCGAGCCGGAGGCCTCTTACGTAACGGCGGCTTCGCCCAGGAGCGACTTGATCTCGGCGAAGAAGTCCGGCTCCGGCTTGACGCGGTAGTCCGGGCCGAGGGCGAGCGTCGTCTCGCCCTGCGAGGTCGAGATCGCGACCAGCACGGGAGTCTCGCCGGGGAACTCGCGGACGACCGACGCGAGGCTCCGCACGAGACCCGCGGGCGCCTTCGTCGCGTCCACGCGCAAGACGACCTCACGCCGCTCGGGCGTCGCCTCGAACGGCGTCACCTCCAGCGCGATCAGCTTCGTCTCGCCCTCCTGCTTGTGGTCGACGCGCCCCTTGACCACGAGCACCTCGTCCACCTCGAGCAGGTCGCGCGACGCGCCGTACACCGAGTTGAAGACGACGACCTCGGTCGACCCGGTCAGGTCGTCGATCCGCATGAAGACCATCGGCTCGCCCTTCTTCGTCGTCAGCTGCTTGATCGCGCCCACGATCCCGCCGACGGTCACGACCTCGCCGTCGCGGCGGCGCTCGACCTCGGCCAGCGGCGCGTCCGTCTTGCGCCGCAGCTGGTCGCGGATCGCCTCCAGCGGATGCTCCGAGACGTAGACGCCCAGCGTCTCCTTCTCGAGCCGCAGCAGCTCGTTCTTCTCGTACTCCTGGCCGGTGATCGGCGGGTGCTCGACCTCGAACATCGACTCCTGGCCGAACATCAGCGCCTCCTGCCGCGCCGCGCCCGACCCGAGCGCCTGCTCCAGCGCGTCGAACATCCCCTTCCGCGAGGCGCCGGTCGAGTCGAACGCGCCGCACTTGACGAGCGCCTCGAGCGCACGCTTGTTCACGACCTGCGGATCGACCCGCTCCGTGAAGTCCCACAACGACGTGAACGGCCCCGACTTGCGCGCGTCCACGATCTTCCGCGCCGCGGCGTCCCCCACGTTCTTGACCGCGTTCAGCCCGAACCGGATCTTCCCCTCGACGACCGCGAAGTCGCACTCGGACTCGTTCACGTCCGGCGGCTCGACCTCGATCCCGAGCTCGTGGCACGCGCTCACGTAGAACGGCACGCGGTCCTTCGTGTTCATCACGGACGAGATCAGCGCGGCCATGTACTCGCGCGGGTGGTTCGCGCGCAGCCACGCCGTCCGGTAGGCGATCAGCGCGTAGCCGGCCGCGTGCGACTTGTTGAACGAGTAGTCCTGCGAGGACTCCATGTCCTTCCAGAGCTGGTTCGCGACGGCCGGCGTCGTCCCGGTCTGCGCGCAGCCCTCGAGGAACTTCTCCTTGAGGGACGCCATCAGCGAGTGGATCTTCTTGCCGATCGCCTTGCGCAGGTCGTCCGCCTCGGCCGGCGTGAAGCCTCCGATCTGCTTCGCGATCTCGAGGTACTGCTCCTGGTAGATGCAGATCCCGTGCGTGACCCCGGTGATCGCCTCGAGCCGCGGGTCGATGAACGTGACCTGCTCCTGCCCGTTCTTGCGCTTCGCGTAGGCCGGGATGTAGCCCATCGGCCCAGGCCGGTAGAGCGCGACGAGGGCGATCAGGTCCTCGAACTCCGTCGGCCGCACCGAGCGCAGCGCCTCGCGCATGCCCGACGACTCGAACTGGAAGACGCCGATCGAATCGCCGCGGGCGAGCATCTCGTACGTCTTGCGGTCGTCGAGCGCGACCTTCGCGATGTCGAGCCCCTGGCCGATCAGCTCGCCCGCCTGGTCGATCACGTCGAGGTTGCGGAGGCCGAGGAAGTCCATCTTCAGCAGGCCGAGCTCCTCGACGTCCCACATCCCGAACTGCGTGACCGTCTCCTCGCCCTCGCCCTTGCGCTGGAGCGGCACGACGTCGGTCAGCGGGCGGTCCGAGATGACGACGCCGGCGGCGTGGATCGAGTCCTGGCGCACGAGGCCCTCGAGCGGCTTCGCGAGGTCGACGATCTCGCGCACGAGCGGATCGCCGTCGTACGCGGCCTTGAGCTCGGAGCCGGGCTTGAGGCAGTCGTCGAGGTAGACCTTGACGCCCTCGGGGATCAGCTTCGCGATCTTGTCGACGGTGCCGTAGGGGACCTCGAGCACGCGGCCCGCGTCGCGCACCGCGGCGCGCGCCATCATCGTCCCGAACGTGATGATCTGCGCCACGCGGTCGCGCCCGTACTTCTCGGCCACGTAGTTGATCACCTTGTCGCGGCCGGCGACCGAGAAGTCGATGTCCATGTCGGGCATGGACTTGCGGCCCGGGTTCAGGAAGCGCTCGAAGAGCAGGTCGTACTTCATCGGGTCGACCTCGGTGATGTCGAGCGCGTACGCGGCGAGCGAGCCAGCGGTCGAGCCGCGGCCCGGGCCGACCGAGACGCCGTTCCGCTTCGCGAAGTTGACGAAGTCCCAGACGATCAGGAAGTAGTCCGCGAACCCCATCTCGCGGATCGTCTTCAGCTCGAACTTGAGCCGCTCCTGGATCTCGGGCGTGACGTGGTCGTAGCGCTTCTCGAGGCCCTTCTCGCAGAGCTCGACGAGGTAGTCGAACGCGTCGCGGCCCTCGGGCACCGGGTATTTCGGGAGCCGGATCGTGCCGAGCTCGATCTCGACCGAGCAGCGGTCCGCGATCTCGAGCGTCGTCGCGAGCGCGGCCGAGTACTCGGCGAAGTCCTGCGCCATCTCGGCCGGGGTCTTGAAGTAGAACTGGTCGGTGTCGAACTTCCAGTGCGACGGGTTCTTCAGCGAGTCGCCCGACTGGATGCAGAGGAGTGCCTCGTGCGCGCGCGCGTCTTCATGGAGCAGGTAGTGCACGTCGCCGGTCGCGACGAGCGGGAGCCCCGTGCCCTGGGCGAGCTTCGCCAGCTGCGGGTTGATCCGCGCCTGCTCGGCGAGGCCTGCGTTCTGAATCTCGACGTAGGTCGACTCGCGGCCGAAGACCTGGACGAGCCGGTCGAGGTCGGCCGCGGCGTCTCCCTCGCGCGACTCCTCGAGCGCCTTCGAGACGCGTCCCGAGAGGCATCCGGAGAGCGCGATCACGCCCTTCGCGTGCGTCTCGAGCAGGCCCCAGTCGACGCGCGGTTTGTAGTAATAGCCCTGCAAATAGCCCGCTGAGGCGAGCTTGATCAGGTTGCCGTAGCCCTCGTTCGACTCGGCGAGGAGCGTCAGGTGGGCGTAGCCCTTCTCCTGCTTCGAGGCGTCGTCGCAGACGTAGACCTCGCAGCCGATGATCGGCTTCACGCTCTGCTTCTTGGCCTCCTTGTAGAGCTGCACCGAGCCCGCGAGGGAGCCGTGGTCGGTGAGCCCGACGGCCGGCATCTCGAGCTCCGCCGCGCGCGCCGCGAGCGCCGGGATGCGGCAGGCGCCGTCGAGGATCGAGAACTCGGAGTGGACGTGCAGGTGGACGAACTCGGCAGCCACGGCCGACCGATTCTACGAGTGGCTGCGGAGGACCTAGAAAGCGCCTGGAAAGCAGTGGGGGCCGCCCGAAGGCGACCCCCACGTTCAGTTGGCTCAGTGTCCTCCGCCGTGGTGCTTGAGGTCCAGCTTCCAGGCCCCAAGACCGTGTGACGCGGCGTAGAGGATCGCGTCGTTGTGATGGCCGTGACCGTTCTGATGCCCGTTGTCGCCGGGTACCAGGGTGATGCTCGGCACTTCGACGTTCGGCATCCCGGAGCCCGCGGCAGCCCACGGACCGCCGGAGCTCTTGAGCACGCCGAAGTCGGACGACACGTACGCCGTGTTGCCGTCGACCGCGACGTCGGTGAGCGGCAGGTCGCCGAGGGAGCCGTCGAGGCTGTCCCACGTCGCCGTGCCCGCACCCGGGTCGTACGTCACCGAGAAGATGTGCCCCGGTGTCGACGGAGTTGCGGCGTTGAACCCGCCGTACGAGATCCAGGCGTGGTTCGCGTTGTCCGGGTCGATGTAGAGCCCGCTCGGGTACCGGTCCGGATCGTTCGACGCCAGCGAGTCGAGCCGCACGAAGGCGACCGCGCTCGCCGGGTCCGCGTCCGCGTTGGACGTGATGAACACACGTCCGGTCGAGGTCGCCGCCCAGAGCGTCCCGGTGTCCGTCGTCGCACGCTCGACAGCAGCCATGGCGCCGCCTGCGCGGTCGCCCCAGCCGGCTGCTGTCAGGGCGGTCGAGCCGATCTCAGTCCAGTCACCGCACGGAACGGCGAAGTCGCCGGTGTTCTCGTTGCAGTGCTGCCGGAGCTCCGCCAGCGTCATCGAGCCCATGCCGTGCGTCTTCGTCCGGACGACGGTGTTCCCACCGGAGGTCGCAGTGCTCGCTCCGGCGTACATCGTCCGCGAGACGACCGGGTCGCTGACGATTGCGATGTAGAACTGGTTCCCGGTCCCGTAGATCGGGTCGGAGATCCAGTTCCAGTCCGCGATCGCGCCGTCGGAGAAGTTCACGTCCGGTGACGCGTCGAAGTACGTGTGGAAGCGGAAGTGCCTGTTGGCCGCGTCGAAGCCCGACTGGCCACCGTCGCCCCAGTACGTCTGGAGCCACGTGTGCTTGTTCCCGTAGTTCTCCCACGTTCCGTTGTCCTGCGTCCCGCCCTGCAGCTCCTTGCTGTTGAACGGGCTCACGGAGAGGCTCCAGAACTGGATCGTGCCCAGGCCGCGGTTCATGCTCTCGAGCCGCGTCGGAATCGCGGACAGGAGCTCATGGCAGCGGCTCAGGTACGGCTCGGAGAGCCCGCGTGAGTCACAGTCGGCGGACTTGTCGGCGAAGTGACCGCTCGAGCGGATCAGCCCGCCGTCCGACGCCTCGAAGAACTGATCCGGGTTCGCCGGGTTCGTCACGAGGCGATGCTGGTCGGGGTGCATCCCGTTCGGATGGTCGACGTCCGTCGAGTCCATCGTCATGTCCGTGAAGCTCTCGCCCGCATTCGTCGAGCGCAGAACCGCACGGTGGTTGGCGACGTACGGCAGGACCCCGCCGTTCTCGTCGTACTGGTACGAACCGCCGAGATAGACCGTGTCCGGATGCCCCGGCGGCGTGTAGACGAAGTTGTCGTACCAGCACTGCCCGGTGCAGAAGTTGAACGAGTCCCACGCCGAGGTCGACGGGTCGTCGCTCGTGATCTGCGTGAACGTCGGGCTTCCGTCCTCGACCTCGTCGCTCCGGTAGAGGCGGCTGTACTCGACCGCGCTCGTGTGGCCCTCGCCGACATACATGCGCGTGTGGCCGTTCGGCAGGGTCGTGACCGCGATGTCGGGCCGGGTGGTGCCGATCGTCGCGTTCAGGGACGGTTTGATCTGCGTCCACGTCGTCCCGCTGTCGGTCGAGCGCCAGACACCGCGGGCATACGACGCCGCGTAGACGATGTCCGGGTTCGACGGGTCGATCTCGATGTCCCGCACGCCGCGCGGTGAGCAGGGCGTGAGGTTGTTCGCGATGTCCGCGATGCTCGATCCGCAGTCCGACGGGCTCGTGGAGCCGTTGTGCACGAGCGTCCAGCTCTGCCCGCCGTCCGTGGAGCGATAGAGGCCCCACTGCGGCGCGCCCGGGATCAGCGCCCGGTACTGCGTCACGCCGCCGTAGCAGCAGACCGACGTCATGCCGGCCACTGCGAACGCGGAGGCCGCGTAGATGGTGTTCGGGTCGCCCGGCTTGACCTTGATCGCACCCACGCCGCGGGCGTTGAACGCCGAGGCGCCGTACGGGCCCGACCAGTGGTTGCCGCCGTCGGTCGTCTTGTAGAGCCCGACACCCGCGGAGCAGCCGCTCGAGCACGTGTTGCCCTCGCCCGTGCCGACCCAGAGCGTGTTGCTCGTCGGGTCGTTCGGGTCGATCGTGATCGAGCCGGCCGAGTTGATCCCGAAGCTTCGAGTCAGGTACGTCCACTTCGGGTGCGGAGCCAACGCGTTGTCGGTGCGCCAGACGCCGCCGCCGGCCGGTGTGATCCACATGCGGCAGCGAGCGCTGCGGCCGTGCGAGTGATGCGACCCGCAGTTCGGGTCGATCGCCAGGTCGGTCGTCCGCCCGGCGGCCGCGTACTCACGCGGCACGTAGGAGCGAGCGTTGCGGAACGGCGTGTCCTGATAGAGCGCCGTGTCCGGTCCGACCTGCTCCCAGTCGGCGTGACCGTTGCCGGGGTTGCCGCCCCGGGCCTGGGCCGTCTTGAAGGCAGAACGCGCCGCTTTGATGCTGGACAGCGGGACGTCCTTCTTCGGATAGGCCATCTGCGCGAAGTCCGCCAGGGCGGCCGACGAACTGCCCGGAGCGCTGCCCGACGACTCACCGTCGGGCTCTCCGCCCTTGCCCGGAATCGATTGCTGGAGCTCGGCGAGGTGCTTCGCCAGAGCGACCGGCATGTCGCCGTCGCTACTGCGTGCCGCCACCTTCGCCGTGCTCTTGTTCGACGACATGCCCGCCGCGAACACCGAAGCAACCGCGACGAGCCCGACTGCGGCCACGGCTAAGCCAAGCCGCAAACGTCGGTCTCTCATAGGTCTCCTCCTCCCCTTGTAAGAAAAACCAGTACCTATGTGAGGACGGGCGGGAGTATAAGAAACCTCGATTTTCCCTGCAAACGGCGGATCAGGCCCGGAGATCGAGCCGCCAGTCGTTGCAGTGCATGACGTTGCCGGAGCCGATCGGGTACTCGTAGTCCCTCGCGCCGACGAGCTCGAACCCGAGCTTCCTGCAGATCGCGTTCGAGGGCCCGTTCTCCTCCGACGGGTACGCGTAGAGGTAGCGCCGCTCGCCGGCCTCCTTGAGGACGTCGATCACCTGCGCGGTCGCGATCGTGGCGATGCCGCGGCCCTGGTGCCCCAGAAGGACGGACCAGCCCGTCTCGTAGACGAGC
>Ga0126377_10002541_pt1 | contig 12607 bp, 16 predicted proteins | sample PanSoiMetPlot_22_FD_92647 | JGI IMG/M metagenome (GOLD analysis project Ga0126377, IMG submission 92647) | Tropical forest soil microbial communities from Panama - MetaG Plot_22 | ecosystem: Environmental > Terrestrial > Soil > Tropical forest > Bulk soil | place: Panama | collected 2016-02-17
TCCGAGGCGGCAAGGTCGATCGGGCCGGGGTTGGTCGTGGCCGCGACCGCGTTCAGCAGGGTGGGCTGGCCGGAGAAGCCGACCCGGTAGCTGCTGATCGTGTTGCTGCCCGTGTTGGAGACGAACGTGTACGGGCCGACGTTCTGGATCCAGCACAGCGCGGTCTGGCCGTCGCTCAGCGACTTCGGGTCGGCGAGCGTGCCTCCCGGCTGGATGCGGTACGTCGTGACCGAGCTCGCGCCGGCCTCGCCGCTCACGAGCCGCCCGAACGGGCCGAACGTGAACGCGAACGGGACGGGCGTCGCCGACGGGTTGACCACCGGCGTGGCCGAGAGGCTGCCGTCGTGCCGGACGTCGAAGACGTCGATCGAGCTCGTGCTCGCCTTCGTCGTCACGATCAGCTTCCGGCCGTCGGGCGTGAAGCCGACCTGGCCCGGCGAGGTGAGGAAGTCCGGCGGGGTCGCGTTGGCGAGGCCGAGCGACCGCGCCGAGCCGGGGATCGCCTCCAGGCCGTGGCCGTGGATCCGGAACCCCTCCACGATCCCCTCGCCGCCGGAGTTGAGCACGTACACGAGGTCGTCGTGCACCGCGATGCTGGCGGGGAACTGCCCGCCGGAGCCGACGACGTCCTTCAGCTTCAGCCGGTCGCCGTGCACGCGGAACGCGGAGACCGTGTTGCTGCCCGCGTTGACCGCGAAGAGCATCCGGTGGCCGGCGTCGTAGACGAGCGAGCCCTGCGACGCGAGGTGGTCCGACTCGGTGCCCGGGGCGGCGACGCCGCCGTTGCCGCCCGTCGCGTAGGCGCCGGCCGGAGTCAGGTGCCCGTCCCGGCCGCGGTCGTAGACCAGGATCCGGTTCCCGCTTACCTCGTTCGTCTGAGCGAAGACGACGTTCTTCTTACCGTGGTGCCCGTCGCGGCCGTGCGCGAGCGCCGGGGCGGCCCCGGCGAGCGCGAGCACGGTTGTCGCGAGCAGCACGACGAGAATCGGGCGCTGTCTCATATGAATTCCTCCCCTGTTGGCCGGCCCTGGCGGCCGGCGTTCGACGAGGAGTCACGCTAGGCGCGGGCCCTCCGGAGCGCGCTTACGATTTCCGGAACTCGCGGCGCCCCCGAAGGCCGTTTCCAGGGGTTCCCGCTCCGGCCGTGCGGGGAATTAAGAAACTCGTAATCCCCGCCACGGGCGGGAGCGGGCCACCGGAAGGCAGACTTGAGCCGATGACGACGGTGCTGGTTGTCGACGACGAGCCGACCGTGAGGGACGTCGTCACGCGCTACCTCGAGCGCGACGGGCACCGGGTCGTGAGCGCAGCGGACGGCGAGGCGGCGCGACAGGCGATCGAGCACGAGGCCCCGAGCATCGTGCTGCTCGACGTGATGCTGCCCGGCGGCACCGACGGGCTCGAGCTCTGCCGCTGGATCCGGTCGACCTCGGACCTGCCGGTGATCCTGCTGACGGCGCGGGTCGAGGAGACCGACCGCATCGTCGGCCTCGAGCTCGGCGCGGACGACTACGTGACGAAGCCGTTCTCACCGCGGGAGCTGGCGACGCGCGTGAAGACCGTCCTGCGCCGCGTGAGATCGAGCCGGCCGCCGCGCGAGCGCGTCTCCGCGGGCCCGGTCGAGATCGACGCGGCAACGCACGAGGTCCGGCGAGACGGCGAGGCCGTGAGCCTGACCGCGAAGGAGTTCGACCTGCTGTGGTTCCTCGCGTCGCACCCAAACCAGGTGTTCTCGCGCGACCAGCTCATGCAGCGTGTGTGGGGCTACGAGAGCGCCCTGGACACGGGCACCGTCACGGTCCACGTCCGCCGCCTCCGCGAGAAACTCGAGGGCACGCCGTCGCGGCCCGAGCTGCTCGAGACCGTGTGGGGGGTCGGCTACCGGTTCAGGGCATGAGCGGGCGCTTCCTCCCCACCCTCCGCTCGCAGCTGGCCGCGCTTGCGCTTGTTGCCGTCTGCGTCCCCCTCGCCGCGGTGCTCGCCTCGGGGCTCGTCATGCTCGGCACGCATGACTACGAGAAGATTCTCGCGGTCTCGCTGCTCTCCGCCGTTGCCGCGGTGGGCGGGGCGCTGCTCCTGGAACGGCGGATCCTCGAGCCGCTCGCGAGGCTGCGCGCCGCCTCGGCGCGCCTCGCCGAAGGCGACCTGACGGCCCGTGCCCCGGAGTCCGGACCGCGGGAGCTGCGCGAGCTCAGCGCGTCGTTCAACGAGATGGCCACCAACATCGAGCAGGTGTTCGACGCTCGGCGCGAGCTCGTCGCGTGGGCGAGCCACGACCTGCGCACGCCGCTCGCCTCGCTGCAGGCGATGATCGAGGCGCTCGAGGATGGGCTCGCCACGCCCGAGGAGTACGTGCGGGCGATCCGCTTCCAGACCGATTTGCTGTCGCGGCTGGTCGACGATCTCTTCGAGCTGGCGCGGATCGACGCCGGGGCGATCACGCTCGAGCTGCGCGACACGTCCCTGGACGACCTCGTCGCGCGCTGCCTCGGCTCGCTCGACGCCGACGCCCGTGCGGGTGACGTCGCCCTCGAGTCCCGGGTCGACGGCTCGATCGTCCGCGTGGCGCCGGAGAAGGTCGAGCGCATCCTGCTGAACCTCGTGGCGAACGCGGTGCGGCACTCGCCTCCCTGCGGGGCGGTCGCCGTCGTCGCCGAGCCCGACGGCGACCACGTCGTCGTCGCCGTCGAGGACAGCGGTAACGGCCTTGCCGACAACGCCTCGCGGCGGATGTTCGAGCGCTTCTGGCGGGACGACGAGTCGCGCACGCGCTCGAGCGGCGGAGCGGGCCTCGGGCTCGCGATCGCGCGCGGGCTCGTCGAGGCCCACGGCGGCTCGATCTGGGCGGAGAACCGGGACGGCGGGGGCGCCCGGGTCGCCTTCACGCTGCCGCTGGCCGCCCCGCGCGGCTAGCCGGCGCCGCTGCGGCGCAGCCGGGCGAGCTGGATCGGGAGCCCGGCGATGCAGACGAGCTCCCGGGCCAGCAGCACCGCGGGCGGCCGCTCGGGCGGCGACTCGGAGCGCACCTCGACGTCCGGCCTCCGCAGCGCCGCCCGCACCAGCGTCCGGGCGCGGAAGGCGTGCCAGCGCGAGGTGACGACGACGACCTCCCCGGCCTCGATCCGTCGGGCCGCCTTCGCGACCCCGACGGCGTTCTCACGAGTGTTCCGCGCGTCGGCGTCGGAGACGAGCGGGACGTCGGCGCCCTTCCAGGCCGAGCGCATCAGCTCCGCCTCGCCGGTTCCGTGTGCGTGCCTGGCCCAGCCGGAGAGGAGGACGGTGTCGCCGTCGGCCGCGATCTGCTCGGCGTGCTCCAGTCGCTCGACGCAGATGTCGTGGAGGTCGTGATGTCTGCGGCCCGAGTAGCCGAGCACCGCCACCAGGCGGCTCACCGGCGACGCCAGCGCTCGAGCGCGAGCAGCGTGCCCGCGATCGTGAGGACGACCAGGACCGCCTTTTTGCCCTGGAGCTTCGACTCGCCGCCGGCGCGGGGCCGCATGTTCACCGGCACCTCCTCCACCTTCATCCCCTCGTCCTGGAGGCGGAGCAGCGCCTGGACCTCCGGCGCCTCGCTCGTGTACGGGCGCGCGAGGATCGGCAGCGCCTTCGCGTTGGCGGCGTACATCCCGCTCGTCGCGTCCAGGAACGGCCTGCGGAGGGCGATGCGCATCGAGCGGCGCAGGAGCGCGGTACCGAAGCGGCGGGCGGCGCTCGGCTTGTAGCGGTACGGCTCGAAGCCGTCGCCGCTCGCGAAGCGCGAGCCGACCGCGACGTCGCACTCGCCCGCGCGCACGCGCTCGAGCAGGCGGGCGAGCTCCTCGACCGGATGCTGGCCGTCCGCGTCGACGCGTCCGCAGAACGCGTAGCCCTTGTCCGTCGCGTACTCGTAGCCCGCAGCGATCCCGGCCGGCAAGCCGCGGTTCTCGCCGAACGAGATCACCTCCGCGCCGTGCTCCTTCGCGACCGCGGCGGTGCCGTCGGTCGAGCCGTCGTCGACGACGAGGACGTCGGCGTCCGGCAGCCCGTGGTGCAACTCGTCGAGCACGGCCGGGAGGTTCTCCTCCTCGTTCCAGGCCGGGACGAAGACCAGCGTGTCGCTCATCCCGAGCAGAATAGGCCGAAACACTTCGGCCGCCTTCGTCGTTGGAAGGATTCAGAGGATGACCGGCTACGTCCACGGCTACGGGACGCCCGAGCAAGAGCGGCTCGTCGAGCAGGCCGAGCACTGGCGCGACCGGCTGATCCGCGACGGCACGCAGCTCGAGCCCGGCACCCGGCTGCTCGAGGTCGGCACCGGCGTCGGCGCGGTGCTCGCCGTGCTCGGGCATGAGTTCCCCGGCGTCGACCTGACGGGCGTTGACATCGAGCCGAAGCAGCTCGAGTTCGCCCGCGGCCACCTCGAGCGCTCGGGCGTCGAAGCAAAGCTGCTCGAGGCCGACGCGCTGGCGCTGCCCTTCGAGGACCGGTCGTTCGACCACGTCTGGACGATGTGGTTCCTGGAGCACGTCGCCGATCCGCCGGCGACGCTGCGGGAGGCCCGGCGGGTGCTCGTCGACGGCGGCGACATCACCGCGATCGAGGTCGACTACTCGACGGTCCGGGCGGAACCGTCGACGCCGGCGTTCGAGGCCCTGGCCCGGGCGATGGTCGCCGGCATGGACGCCTCCGGCTGGAGCGACGCCGGCACGCGGCTCCCCGGCTGGCTCGCCGAAGCGGGCTTCCGCGACATCGACGAGGGCGAGCGGGTGATGTGGTGGCAGGGTGAGGACCTGGCACGCGAGGCTCCGTACGCGGCCGACGTGATCGAGAGCGCGCTCCCGGCCGTCCTGGAGCTCCCAGGCATGTCGGAGACGGAGCTTCGTGAGGGGCTGCAGCACCTGCGCGGCCTGCCGAGCGGGACCGGCGCCGGGCTCGGTTGGGTCATGCACAAGTCGACCGCCCTGCGCTAGACGCTGCTACGGTGCGGGTTCCACAGAGCGAGTACCTGGTCGGCACATACGCCTCCCATCTACCGTTCGTGAAGGTAGGAGGAGGTGTTTTTCTATGGCGACAGGAACAGTGAAGTGGTTCAACGACGCGAAGGGCTACGGCTTCATCAGCCCCGACGACGCGGGTAAGGATCTCTTCGTCCACCACAGCTCGATCTCGGGCGAGGGCTTCAAGTCCCTCACCGAGGGAGCGAAGGTCGAGTTCGAGGCCGCCGAGGGTGCCAAGGGCCCCGAGGCCAAGAACGTCGTGCAGGTGGCCGGCTAACCGAGCGCAGGCGCGCGCCGCTCACCCGGCGCGCGCCGCCTCTCATCGAAAGGTTCTATTTGGGCTCAAGCAAGAAGAAGCGCCAGACGTTTGCGAAACACACCCGGGAGCGCGCGGTCGAGGAGAAGCGACGGCTCAAGCGGGAGCGAAAGCAGGCCGCCGCAGCGGAGCGAGCGGCCGAGCGCGACGGTGTCCAGACGGATATGGAGCCTTCGCCGGCGGACACCGAGCCGATCTAGCACCAAGGCCGGCCGCCTACACTCCCGCCCGTGGCGGTTCCCGCACCGGTCCTACGCGGCGAGCGGCTGCTCCTGCGGCCGGTCACGGAGGACGACGCGGCGCGGCTCCTGCAGATCCTCCACGAGCCGGAAGTCGCCCGCTGGTGGGGCGTCTTCGACGCCAAGCGGGTGCGCGAGGACCTCATCGACCCGCCTGACGAGACGGTCTTCGCGGTCGAGCTCGACAGGGAGCTGATCGGCGCCGTCAACGTCTACGAGGAGCCGACGCCCGAGTACCGCCACGCGAGCCTCGACATCTTCCTCGCTCCCGACCGCCACGGGCAGGGTCTCGGCACGGAGGCGCTCCTGGTCGTCGCCCGGTATCTCGTCGACGAGCGGGGCCACCACCGGCTCACGATCGACCCCGCGGCCGACAACGACCGCGCGATCCGCGTCTACGAGCGGCTCGGCTTCCGCCCGGTCGGCGTCATGCGCGACTACGAGCGCGGCGCCGACGGCACCTGGCACGACGGCCTGCTGATGGACGTCCTGGCCGGCGAGCTGCGCGACGCCTAGCCCGACCCAGCGGCTCAGCTCAGGTCGTCGTCGGCGACCTGGACGTAGAACGCGCGCGTCATCTCGGGCTCGATGACCTCGGCGATGCGTTCGTGCCTGCGCTGCTCCTCGGGTGCGGTTCGTTCCAGGAAGGCCTGGATCTCGTCGAGCTCGATGTCGGTGAAGCCGATCGTCACGATCTCACGCGGGTCCTCGAGGCCTTGCCCGGTCACCACTCGCGTCGGGACGCCGAACCCGCCCTCCCGGTGCCAGGCCTCGCGGAAGTCGTCGAGTGTCTTGCCCTGGCGCAGCCGTCTCATGAGCACCGAGATCACCATGGCCCTGAGGAACGTACCAGGCTCGTGCGTCCCTGCCCCTGCCCGACCTGCGGGCGCCACACTTGAGGCATGAACGCGAAGGCCTTCATCTCGGGAGCCCTGGTCGCGCTCGCGCTGACGGCTTGCTCGGGCTCGGGGAGCGAGTCGTCACTCGAGGACGACTTCGCGGCCGGGATCGCCCAGCTCGGCGGCACGCGCGACTACCCGAAGCTCCATGCGCAGGTGACCCGGACGCTGGCTTCCCTGCGCGGCGACGAGGTCTCCGGCGCGGGCGAGCGCCGGGCGAAAGGGCTCGCCCTCCGGGGGTTCGCGTGGGTCCGGCGCGGGTTCGAGAGCCGGATCGCGTTCGTGCAGAACGACAGCGGCAACGTCGAGGCCGCGACCCGGGACGCGAAGCGCGCCGACCGATCGTTGAGGCGCGGCTCAGCGCTCCTGCGTAGGGCCGGGGGGATTCTCGGCGTCGACGTCGCCGTGCTCGACGAGCTCTAGGCCGCCGCGAATCGCTTGGCGCCGCGTTCGCGCCTGCGCTCCGCCTCGACCTCGCGGTCCTTCGGCGACGCGTTGGTGACGAGCGCGTCGATCAGCTTCTGCGTGGCGTGCGCGACGTCGTCGACCGCCCGCTCGAAGGCCTTCTCGTTGGCCTGCGACGGCTTCGTGAAACCGCTGATCTTGCGGACGTACTGCAGCGACGCCGCCCGCACCTCGTCATCGGTGGCGGGAGGCTCGAAGTTGAAGAGCGTATGGATGTTCCGGCACATGCCGCCATCGTAGACGTGCGGCGTCAGTAGAGAGCCGAAGCGCCTTCGCCTCCTACTGCGGATGCCGGCGCGAGCCGGCGGCTCGACGATGGCGGCATGACCCGGCACGAGCTGGATTCGATCCGCGCCCAGTGGGAGGTCGCGTTCGACGCGGCCGGGCGCGCGCTCCGGGCCGCAGCGGGAACGCTCCCCGCCACGGAGCTCGCCGAGCGGCGGCGAGCGCTCGACCGTGAGGAGGAGCAGACCACCCGGATGCTCGCGCGGCTGTCGTCAGACGGCGCGGCGCTCGGCCTCGGCCTTGAGGCGCGAGAGGCTGTCGACGAAGGACTTGTCGATCGCCTTCTGGAGCGGCCGACGGAAGATCCGCGCGACCGTGCCCTGGAAGGTCTCGTCGCTCCTGACGACCGTCTTGCCGTCCTTCGCCTCGAGGCTCCAGACGTGGAAGGCCCGGATGCTCATCGTCTTGCCGGTCCAGGAGATCGACCGCGGCGGCTCCACCGATTGCAGCTCCGAGGTGATCGTCGACGGTCCGGACTTCCAGCGGAGCACCGTGCCGGGCTCGACCGGGCCGTCGATCGTCATCGACTTGACGTCGGGGTTCCAGCTCGGCCAGCTCCCGAAATCGGTCAGCACCTCCCAGACGACCTCGGGCGACGCGTCGACCTCGATCTCGCTCCTGTTCCGGACCGGCGCAGTCGGGTCGATTCCGGGCACGGCGCTCACCGACCGATGCTGGACATGTCGGAGTAGCGGTCACCCGACGCGGCGCCCATCGGGAACACGGCCTCGAGCGCGGCGAAGTCGTCCTCGGTGAGCTCGATCTCGAGCGCGGCAACGTTCTCCTCGAGGTGCTCGGCGTGCGTCGTGCCCGGGATCGGGACGATGTCGTAGCCGCGTCCCAGCACCCATGCGAGGGCCAGCTGCCCGGGCGTGGCGCCCTTCTCCGCGGCCAGCTCCTCGACGCGCTCGACCAGCTCGAGGTTCCGGTCGAAGTTGGCGCCCTGGAAGCGCGGGCTCGACCTGCGGAAGTCGTCGGCGTCGAAGTCGTCCGGCGAGCGGAAGCGCCCGCAGAGGAAACCGCGGCCGAGCGGCGCGTAGGCGACGAAGCCGATCCCGAGCTCCCTCACCGTCTGGAGCGTGCCCTCCTCGGGGTCACGCGTCCACAGCGAGTACTCGGACTGGAGCGCGGTGATCGGGTGGACGGCGTGCGCGCGGCGGATCGTCTCGGGCGACGCCTCGGAGAGGCCGAGGTAGCGCACCTTGCCCTGCTGGACGAGCTCGGCCATCGCGCCCACGGTCTCCTCGATCGGCGTGTCGGCGTCGACGCGGTGCTGGTAGTAGAGGTCGATGTGGTCGGTGCCGAGGCGCCCGAGCGACGCCTCGCATGCGGAGAGCACGTAGTCGCGGTCGCCGCGGATGCCGAGTCGCTCGCCGGTCTCCGTCCGGACGTTGCCGAACTTCGTCGCGAGCACGACCTGGTCGCGGCGCCCGCCGATCGCACGCCCCACGAGCCGCTCGTTCGTGAACGGGCCGTAGATGTCGGCGGTGTCGAGCAGCGTGATGCCGAGCTCGATGGCCCGGTCGATGGTCGCGAGCGCCTCGCCCTCGTCCGCGCGCCCGTAGAACTCGGACATGCCCATGCAGCCGAGCCCGATGGCGGAGGTCTGGAGCTCTCCGAGGCGGCGCGTCTCCATCCGCCCCATCTTGCCCGTTAGGCTCGGGCTCATGACGGATTGGACGACCCTGACCCTTGTCCAGCCCCGGCTGCGGCGCGAGTGGGAGCTCCGCCGGGGCGACGAGGCCGTCGCCCTGCTCAGCCTTTCGTTGTTCCGCTCGGGCGCGGAGGCCCGCGTCGGCGGCCGCCAGCTCGTGATCGAGCGGCAGGGACGCATGCGCTCCGAGTCCCTCGTCCGCGACCCTGTGACCGGGGAGCTTCTTGCCCGCCTCCACTCGGAGGGACGACGGCGGCTCGTCGAGGTGGGCGGCCGGGTCGGCGAGTGGAAGCGGCTGGGCCGCAAGGAGGGGCACGGCTTCGTCGACTCCGAAGGCGCGCCGTTTCTCCGGGCCAGGGTGAAGACCGGCCTCACCCGCACGGGCGGCGAGGTCGAGATCGCGCCGGGGATCCCGGAGCAGGACGGTCTCGTCCTGGCGCTGCTGGCGTCCTACCTGCTGATCCGCAAGGCCGAGGAGGACGCCTCGGTCGCGGCCACGACGGCCTCGGTCGCGTCGAGCTCGACCTGAACGGTCAGCGGGCGGCGCGGAGAACGGAGTCGAGCAGGCCCGGGAAGCGCTTCTCGAGCTCCGCGCTGCGCAGGGTCAGGTACTTGCTCGTGCCCACCTCGCGCTCGACGGTGATGCCGGCCTGGGTGAGCGTCTTGAGGTGGTGGCTCGCGGTCGACTTCGCGACCGACAGCCGGATCTGATGGCACATCAGCCCGTCGTCGCGCTCGCAGCCGGCGAGCTGACGGACGATCTCGAGCCGCACGGGGTCGGAGAGCGCCTGCAGCACGGTCAGGACGTCGACCTCGTCGAGGTCGGGGCTCCGGTCGGCCTTGGCTGGGAGAGGCTGGGTCTGGCTCATTTGTTTGACGTGGATCGAACAAGCATGTACGATCGCAATCGAACAATAGCCGAACCACCGGCTACCGCGAAGCCAAAGGAGTTTCTTTGTGTCTGTCTCCGCACTATCCATCGAGAGCGGCTCGGATCGCTTGAGCAGGCGCGCCTGGGGTGCGCTGCTCGTGCTCTGCGGCGCGCTCTTCCTCGACGCGCTCGACGTCTCGATGATCGGCGTCGCGCTCCCCTCGATCAGAAGCGACCTGCACATGTCGACCAGCTCGCTGCAGTGGGTGGTGAGCGGCTACGTCCTCGGCTACGGCGGGTTCCTGCTGCTCGGAGGCCGCGCCGCCGATCTCCTCGGCCGCCGGCGCATGTTCCTGATCTCGCTGGCCGTGTTCCTCGTCGCGTCGGGCCTCGGCGGGCTGACGAACGACGGCGGAATGCTGATCGCGACCCGCTTCATCAAGGGCGTGGCGGCGGCGTTCACCGCACCGGCCGGCCTGTCGATCATCACGACGCACTTCGCCGAGGGCCCCGCCCGCAACAAGGCGCTCGCCGTCTACACCGCGACCGGCGCAACCGGGTTCTCGCTCGGGCTCGTGTTCGGCGGCCTGCTGACCGAGATCGGCTGGCGCTGGGTGTTCTTCCTCCCGGTGCCGATCGCGCTCGTGACGCTGCTCGCGGCGATCCGCCTCGTGCCCCGCGACATCGCCCCGCCCCGCGGCGCACGCTCGTTCGACGTCAGCGGCGCCGTGCTGCTGACCGGCGCGATGCTGCTGCTCGTCTACACCCTCGTGGAGTCGCCCGAGGTGGGCTGGCTCTCCGCCCGGACGATCGGCTCGTTCGTCGCGGTCGTGGCGATCCTCGGCGCCTTCGTCTGGCGCGAGCGGCACGCGGCCTTCCCGCTCGTGCGGCTCGGCATCCTGCGATCAGGCTCGCTCGTGCGGGCGAACCTCGGCGCCATGGCGCTCTTCGGAGGCTGGGTCGGCTTCCAGTTCGTCGCCACCCTCTACATGCAGCAGGTGCGTGGCTGGTCCCCGCTCGAGACCGGGCTCGCGATCTTCCCCGGCGGCCTGCTGGTGGCAGTGGTTTCGCCGCGGATCGCCCCGCTGATCATGCGCTTCGGCGTCACGCGGCTGGCCTTGACCGGGCTGATCGCGACCGTCGGCGGGTACGCGCTGTTCCTGCCGATCGGGCTCGAGTCGAGCTACGTGTTCGCGATGCTGCCGACGTTCCTCCTGGTCGGCGTCGGGTTCGCGCTCGCGTTCGCGCCGCTGAACATCGCGGCCACGACGGGCGTCGCCCCGGCCGAGCAGGGTCTCGCCGGCGGGCTGCTGAACACGTCGTTCCAGTTCGGCGGCGCGCTCGTCCTGGCCGTGGTCACGGCCGTCAACAACGCGAACCGCGGGACCGGCGGCTCGCCTGAGGCGCTGCTGGACGGATTCCACGCGGCGATCTACGTCTCCGTGATCGCGGCCATCCTCGGCGCCACCGCCGTCGGGGCCGGCCTGCGGCGACGCTCCGCGGAGCCCGCAGTCGAGCCGGCTCCGGGCGAGGAGGCCGAAGTGGAGGCGGAAGCCGCCTAGGAGCCTGGGGGCGGGATCACGGCCCTTGGAGGTCGCGGCGCTCGACGAGCGCCGATCCCGCCCCTAGCGCCATCGCCGCTGCGGCAAGCACCACGAGCACGCCCCAGCCGTCGGTGCCGTTCTGGAGTGGTGACGAGCCGACGAGCCAGAACGGCGACAGGAAGCGCAGCGGGTCGAGCCAACCGGCGAGGGAGTGCAGGCCGCTGACGAGGTACGCCGCCGCCGCGTAGCCCGCCGGGACGGCGATCGCGAGCACCTTGCTCGGGAACGCCGCTCCGACTGCGAGCGCGAGCCAGCCGTAGAGGAGGCCGAGCGCGGCGACCCCGCCCATCGCGCCGGCGACCTTGCCCGTCTCGAGGTCGAGGCTCACCGCCTGGTTCAGCACGAGCAGCGTCAGGAAGCCGACGACGCACACGACCAGCACCTCGCCGCAGAGAGCGATGCCTTTCTCGATCACGGCGTCACGGCGGCGGAGCGGGTACGAGAGGACGAGCTCGAGGCGGCCCGCCTCCTCCTCGCCCGCGAAGGTGCGCGCGCCGGAGCCGATCGCCAGCACCAGGACGAACAGCGGGATCATCAGGCTGAAGAGCTCCGCGTCCAGGAAGCCGGCGCCGGAGGTGATGTCGCCGCCCTGGCCAATCCCGAAGAGCGACTTCAGCGCGTCGGGGTACTGCTCGATCAGCTTGTTGAAGTCGGCCGAGCCCTTGATCGACGGGAAGATCGACGCGACCAGGGCCGCGTAGCCGATCACGCCGAGGCACCAGCCGACGAGCGCGCGCCGGTGGTCGAGAAACCCGCGCCGCGTCAGCTCGGCGCTCATCGGCCATCCCCCGAACGGTGACTGTCACTGTGACTGTCACTGTGACTGTCACCGTTCTGTGGATTCTGTGGCTCCTCGTAGAGCTCGAGGAAGATCTCCTCGAGGTCGGCGGGTTGCGAGACGAGGTCGACGACCTGGTGGTGTGCGGCCTCCTTGACGACCGCGTCCATGGCGGGCTCCGGCGCGGAGAGGCGCAACACCGCGCCGTCGACGTGCTCGACGCGCACGCCGTCGATCGCCGCCAGGCCCGCCGGGTCGACCGGCTGCGAGAACACGATCGTCACGTGGCGCAACGCGCGCTCCCGCAGCCGCTCGACGGAGTCGACGTCGGCGAGCCGGCCGCCGCGGATGATCCCGACACGGTCGGCGACGTGCTGCACCTCGTCGAGCGTGTGCGACGAGAGGAACACGGTCCGACCCTCGGAGGCCGTCTCGCACATCAGCGTCCGGAGCTCCGCCTGCAGCAGCGGGTCGAGGCCGGAGGAAGGCTCGTCGAGGATGACGAGGTCGGGCCGGTGCA
>Ga0126377_10002543_pt1 | contig 12603 bp, 8 predicted proteins | sample PanSoiMetPlot_22_FD_92647 | JGI IMG/M metagenome (GOLD analysis project Ga0126377, IMG submission 92647) | Tropical forest soil microbial communities from Panama - MetaG Plot_22 | ecosystem: Environmental > Terrestrial > Soil > Tropical forest > Bulk soil | place: Panama | collected 2016-02-17
CCTCGCCCTCCAGCTCGAACGGGTTCGGCGCGCCGGGCGGGGTGAAGCGGAGGTTGAGCCGCGTGCCCGGCGGCTCCGGCGAGTTCGTGCGCACGAAGATGCCGGTGGCGCTGATGTCGCGAATGTAGGCAAAGAGGTAGTTCTCCTCGTTGCCGTAGTCCACCTCGAGGTCCACTAGGACGCGCTCCCACTGCCGGCGCTCCCGCCCTTCCACATCGGAGTTGCGAACGCGATCAAAGGCACCGCCTCCTCGTGCTCTTCTTGCCGCCATCACGAGCGCCCCGCCCTTCGCCACCTGACGCGGGTCATAGCCCAGCCGCGAATCGCGGCGCAAGCGCGAAAACTACCGAACCTGAATGGAGCCGACCGGGACCCGATCTCGTTCGTCCGGGTTGCCACTGAGAGCCTTCATGTTGGTGTAGTTGCCGCTCCCTCCGACGAAAAATCCGGTGAAGACCTGATAGTTCGTCTTCGGATAGCTCACGTCACCGGCCTTCACCTCGAACGTGTCGACGATGTAGTCACCGGGCTGGAAATACGTCGTCGAGCAGCGGCCGCGGATGGGCGCGTGGTCCCCGGTGATGTTGGCCGGGGCGGTCGGCGCGTTCACGTGGACGAAGATCTTCCACGGCCGTGTGATCGGCTTGAGCACCTTGTAGAACAGGGTCATCTCGAACTTCTTGCCGCGCGCGACGCGCTCCGGCATGTTGACGCCGATGAGCTCGATCTGGTCGTCGAAGTTCGCGCTCAGCTTCTTCTTGATGTGCTCGGGCGGTGTGCGGCGGATCGCGCGGCTGAGGGGATTTTCGTCGACCTCGCCGGCCTGCAGCTGGTTGGACACCAGCAGGAACTGCGTGTTGCGATCGTCGAGCACGTGGTAGCGGAAGCCGCGCTTGCTCGAGTCCTTGTGCAGCGGGCACAGCTCGGAGGCGCGGGTCAGGGCGAACACGCGCTGCGGCCGGCCGAGGAACGCGATCAGGTCCTGGCGGCTGGACAGCTTCTCGTAGTCGCTGCCGGCGTAGTAGCTCGGCCCGGTGCCCAGGTTGCCGAGGATGCCCAGGACGTCGCCGGCGCGGCGGCGCTCGCGATAGACCTCGAGCACGTCGCGCGACGACATGCGCCCGGCCAGGCCAGGAATCCAGACCTGGGCCAGGAACAGGGCGAACAGGACGCCGACCGCCACCGCAGCGTGCAGGCCCCAGCGGCCGATCACGGCGATCACGTCGCGATCGCGGCGCGGCCAGCGCAGCTGGTACGGGCCGCGCCACAGGAACAGGCCGGCGGCGAGCGCGAGGCCGAAGAGCGCCGCGAACGGCGCGATCCAGTAGTGGAGGCTCGCCCCCTCGGGGTACTTCACGCCGGTCGCGGTCAGGGCCACGAGCTCGTCGGGGGACGAGACCAGGTCCTTGCCCACGACCAGCGCGGCGAACAGGCCGAACAGGGCCAGCAGCGGATACGGGCCCTGCGCATCGTCGGTGGTGTCGCTCCTGGCGCCGGGCTCGCGCGCCGCGAGCAGGTCGTCGAGCCACATGCCGATCGCGACGGCGATGGGGGCGAGCGCCGGGAACTGCACCGGCCCGACCTTGCGCGCCGCGATCGTGGCCACGAGCCAGGCCAGCGCCGTCCAGGCGAACAGCGCGGGGCCGGCCCACGGTGCCGGTGAGGCGGCCGCGGGCGGGGGGGCCGGGGCGGCTGGCGTGGGGGCGAGCGCCGCGGCGGGGGCGGATTCTGTGGCCGTCTCGGCGGGCGCGGATGCGGCGGCCGCGCGCCGGGCCGACGCGGGCTCCGCGGGCGCGGGCTCGGCGGACGCGGGCTCGGCGGACGAGGGCTCGGCGGACGCGGGCTCGGCGGACGAGGGCTCGGCGGACGCGGGCTCGCTGGTCGGGGCTTCCGTGCGCGCGGCGGGTGCCCACGCAGCGGGGACGGCGGGGACGGCCGGTGTTCGCCCGAGGGCCAGCCGGACCACCGCGAGCGGGGCGAGCGCCACCCATGGGAACACGCCGAAACCGATCTGCTCGAAGACGGCCGAGAACGGCGTCTGCACGTCGCCCTTGCTCTTCCAGACTCCGCCCAGGCCGGGCAGGACCTCGCGCGAGGCGCGCAGCGTGCGCCCGAACAGGCTGAGGTCGCCGGCCTCTGCAGGGGCGATGGTGAACGCGTCGTGTGCGAACCAGGCCAGGGCGGCCAGCCCGGCCAGCAGGCTCGCGCCGCCGACGGCCAGGACATGGAGGGACGGCGGCTCCGCCGCGGCGCTGCGCCGCTCGAGCAGCCACCACACCAGCACGCCGACGCCGAAGCCGCACAGAGGCGGCACCAGGCCGAGGAGCGGGCCGCCCGACTCGAGGGCAAGGAGCCCGCCGATCGCGATCGCGGCCACGTCGCCCGCGAGCGCCGCGACGCGCGACCATCCGCGCGCGCCGCCGGTCAGGGCCGACCACGTGCTCGGCAGCGCCAGCCCGGTCAGGCCGAGCACGAGCAGCGCGCTGCCCGCGACCGCCGCGACCTCGCTGGTGAGCTGCCGGCTCTGCAGCACGAGCAGCGGAAACGAGAGCATCACCATGGCCGCGGTGAAGCCAGCCCGCCGGCCCGCGACGCGCGCGCCGAGCAGAAACACCGCCATCACCGCGATCAGCCCGAGGAGGGCGAGCGGCGCCCGCGCGCGTCCCTCGGCAAAGCCGAGGTGATCGATGCTGTACGCGATGAGCCGCTCGGTGAAGCGCGGCTCCTTGGCCGACGACGAGGACGACGAGGACGACGAGGACGGCGACGACGACGACGGCGCGGCCGGCTTTGCGCGCGCAGGCTTCGCCGGCGGCGCCGGCCCGGCACCAGGCTCGGCCGACACGCCCGGCCCCGCGCCAGGCTCCGCGGAGACGCCCGGCCCTGCGCCAGGCTCCGCCGATACGCCCGGCCCCGCGCCAGGCTCGGCCGACACGCCCGGTCCGGCGCCAGGCTCGGCCGACACGCCCGGCTCCGCCGACACGCCCGGCTCGGCCGACACGCCCGGCTCGCTCGCGCCTCCGCTCCGGCCCGCGCCGCGCGCCGGCTCCTCCTCGTCGCGCTCGCCGGCGGCGCGCGGGTCGGCGCCGCGCTCCGTCTCGCCGCGCTCGCGCTCGTCGGCGGCGCGCGGGCCGGCGCTTCGCTCGGCCGCGCCGCGCTCGCGCTCGGTCCGGCCGCGCTTGCGCTCGCCCGCGGCCCGCTCGCCCGCGCCGCGCCCGCCCTCTGCCCCGCGCTCGCCCTCTGCGCCGCGCTCGGCGCGCTGCTTGACCCAGCGGCTGGCCGAGTCGGCGACCGCGATCTCGCGCGGCTCCCAGAAACCGTGGCTGCCGAGCCCGGGCAGGAGGACCAGCGCCGCGATGGCCAGCGCCAGCCAGCCGAGGTGTCGCGGCTGCCTCAGGAAATCGAGCACGGGGCGCAAGGCTCCCGCACCGTATTGGGAAATCGCCGCCGCTGCAAGCCGCCGCGGCGCGGTGACGGATCAGCGCGATCCGGGCAGCGGAAGCGGCACCGGCACTGGCTCGGATTCGCTGACCGGCAGCTCCAGCACCAGAGCGCGCGTGCGCGCGTCGTCCTCGAAGTCGACGTCCTCGTCGTCGTCTCCTGCGCCTGCGCCCGCACCGCCGCCGCCGCCGCCTGCCGGCGCCCCGGGCGGAGGATTGCGCGTGCGCAGCCCGCTCGGCTGATCGAACACGCTCGTCTCGTCGTCCTGGTCCTCGATGTCGACGATCAGCGCCGGCCGGCGGCGCTGAGCCATCGCCCCGGGCGACGGCGCCGCCGGCGCCACGCCCGCCGCGGTCAGCCTCCCCAGATCGGGCGACGACGGCGACGACCGCGGTGCCGGCAAGTGCGACGACGTCGCCGGCGACGACTTCGAGCCCGGGGACGACATCGAACCCGCCTGCACGCTCCCCTGCCCCTCGGGCGGCGCCGGAATCGGCATGGCTGGCCGGTTGGTCGGCACCCCCTTGCGCGCGGCCGCCGCCTGCGCCGCGTGAGCGCGGGCCATCAGCGCCGCCTGCGAGGTCGCCGCGGTGAGGCCGTCCGAGTCGACCTCGAAGCGATTGCTGTCCACACCCGAGGCGCCGCCCGGCGGCACGAACACGCGCGTCTCGCCCGTGATCAGCCGCACCACGAAGCGCTCCAGGTGGCGCTCGGCCACCAGCTCGGCCAGCCAGCGCTCCGGGTCGTTCATGCGCTCGTACGACATCGCGAACGTGCCGTAGCCGATCGGCACCATCACGCGCGCGCGCAGGTCCTCGAACGCGTACAGCGCGTCGACCGGGCTCATGTGGCGACTGCGGAACGAGCGCGGCCAGTAGCCCGCGATGGGCAGGAGCGCCACGTCGGGCCAGTGCCGGCGCCCGATGTCGGCGAACCCCGCGTGATAGCCGCTGGCGCCGCAGAAGTAGACCGTCGGTCCGTCGCCACGCAGCACGTACGACACCGCGGGCGACCCGCGCCGGCCGTGACGGACCTGCTCCGCCCACACCTCGAGCCCGCGGTGCTCGAGCGTGCAGCCGGGCGACAGCTCGACCAGACGCGCGAAGCCGAGCGGCGACACTCGCGCCGCCGTTCGCGGCGGCACCACCACGGTCGCGCCGCGCGACAGCCGCGACAGCGTCGGCAGATCGAGGTGGTCGGCCGCGCCGCTGCTGATCAGGACGAGGTCGACGTCGGCCAGCGACTCGAGGTTGAGCCCGGGCGACAGCTCGCGCGGGACGCCGCTCACCGAGCGGGCCAGCACCGGGTCGCACACCGCCGACAGCCGCTGGTAGCGCACCAGCGCGGTGGCGTGGCCGCCCCATGTGATCGATACCTGGCCGGCGTCGACCGGCGGCAGGTGCGCCACGTCGACCGAGGACGGCCGCCGGAACGTGCGCCCCAGCCAGTGGAGCACCAGGCTCCGGTAGCGGAACGTGTAGCGCTGGGAGTTGCGCCGCGCGAGCTCCTGCACGCGCTGGTCCTGCGAATCGGCCACGCCCCCCCATAGTGGGGCGAAGCGCGGCCTTTGTGCAACAATGCCCTGCCGTGCCCGGCATTCCCCCCACATCGCCCGACCCGCCACACCTCTCCATCGTCATCCCGGTCTTCAACGAGGAAGGCATCCTGCACGACGCCGTCGGCGAGCTCTGCGCCGAGCTCGACCACCAGGGATGGTCGTACGAGGTCATCCTGGCCGAGAACGGATCGACCGACCACACCGTCGAGCTCGGCGAGCAGCTCTCGGCCGAGCTGGCAGGCGTGTCGCTGTTTTCGGTTCCGGAGCCGAACTACGGTCGCGCCCTGCGCGAGGGCATCCTGCGCGCCCGCGGCCGCTTCGTCATCTGCGACGAGATCGATCTGTGCGACATCGACTTTCATCGCCGCGCCATGGCCCTGCTGGAGCACGGCCACGCCGAGATGGTGGTCGGGTCCAAGGCGATGAAGGGCGCCAGCGACGGGCGCCCGATGGTCCGGCGCGCCGCCACCCGGGTCATGAACGGCCTCCTGCGCGTCGCGGTCGACTTCCGCGGCACCGACACGCACGGCCTCAAGGCGTTCGAGCGCGAGAGGCTCCTGCCGGTGGTGCACCGCTGCGTGATCGATCGCGACCTCTTCGCCAGCGAGCTGGTCGTGCGCGCCGGGCGCGACGACATCGACGTGGTCGAGATCCCCGTGCGGGTGCAGGAGAAGCGCCGCCCGGCCATCAACCTGGTCAAGCGCGTCCCCAACGTGCTCGTCAACCTCGCCCGCCTGACCTACGCCATCCGGGTCAAGAGGTAGCGGTTGGCGCGCGCACCCGTCGTCGACGCGGCGCAGCCCACCTGCGCGGTCTCGATCGACGTCGATCCCATCCCCTGCTACTACCGCATCCACGGCCTCGGCGCGGAGCGGGCGCCGCGCGAGCTGCGCGACCTGGTGGCGCGGCGCGCGCTGCCGCGCTTCGCCGAGCTGTTCGAGCGGCGCGGCATCGCCGCCACCTTCTTCGCCGTGGCCGAGGACATCGACGGCGGCGCGCTCGGCCGCATGGCGCGCGGCACCCGCGCGCTGTACGGCGATCTCGTGCGCGCCGGCCACGAGCTGGCCAGCCACAGCTACAGCCACCCGTACGACCTGGCGCGCTGGCCGCGCGCGCGCGCGCAGGCGGAGATCGCGCGCGCCCACGAGCTCCTCGGCGAGCTGGCCGGGCGCGTGCGCGGCTTCCGCGCCCCCGGCTACGACATCTCGCCGGCGATGGTCGACGAGCTCCTGCGCCTCGGCTACCTCTACGACTCGTCGATCTTCCCCGCGCCCGGCTACTACGCGGCCAAGGCGGTCATCATGGCCGCGATGCGCGCGGCCCGGCGCGCGAGCGGCGCGGTCCTGACCGATCCGCGCGCGCTGGTCGCGCCGGCCTCGCCCTATCGCCCGTCGGCGCGCGCGCCGTGGCGGCGAGGGCGCGCCGACATCGTCGAGCTGCCGGTCGCGGTCACCCCGCGGATGCGCATGCCGGCCATCGGCACCTCGCTCCTGCTCGCGCCCGAGTGGCTTCGCCGCCGCCTGGTGGCCGGGATGCGCCGGCGCGGCTTCTTCAACCTGGAGCTCCACGGCATCGACCTGGTCGACGCGGAGGAGGACGGCATCCCCGGCCAGCTGGTCGCGCGCCAGCCCGACCTGCGCCTGCCGCTCGCGCGCAAGCGCGCCGCCCTCGAGGCCGTCCTCGACCAGGTCCAGAGCGGCTTCCGCATGGCCCGGCTGGTCGATCTGGCCGAGAGCTGGTCCGCCGAGCTGTGAGCGCGGCAGCGCGGTGAGCACCGGCGGGGTGTCGGCGCGCCGGCCGCGCGCCGGTCAGCGGCCGCGCGCGACGGCGGCGTTGGCCAGCTGATCGCAGCGCTCGTTCTCGGACACTCCGGCGTGGCCCGCCACCTTGATGGTGCGCAGCCGGGGAAAGCCGGCCACCAGGCGGCGCAGCGAGTCCACCAGCTCGATGTTCTTCTTCGGCTTCCAGCCCTTGCTGATGAGCCCGAGCGCGTAGGCCGAGTCGGAGTGCACCATCACGGGGCGTCCCCGATCCTCCTCGGGCACCACCTCGAGCGCGCGCAGGATCGCGGTCAGCTCGGCGATGTTGTTGGTCCCCTCGCCGAGGTACTCGGACAGCTCGCGCCGCTTGCCGCGGTCGAGGATGACGACTCCGATGCCCATCGGGCCCGGGTTTCCGTGACAGGCGCCGTCGGTATAGATGATGATCGCGTCGGCGGCGGCGCCCGACGCGGCCACGGCACCGCCCTGCGCGGGCGTCTCGAGGTCGAGATCGATCAGCTTGTCGTCGTCCGGCGCCCCGGTGGGGTCGAGGTTGGCCGACGAGGCGCGATAGACCTTGCTGCCGGGCACCGCCTTGTAGATCACGTCGACGCGGCCGTCGCGGCCCGCGATCAGCTTGCCGCTGCGGTCCGCGCGCGCGAAGACCTCCTTGCCGCGCAGCATTCGCCTGAGCCAGGGCATTCGGCCAGGCATGGTGACTGAACGCCGACCGTCCTACAAGTGGCAGGCGGGTCGTGCTAAGAACACCACTTCCGATAGGAGGAGTGGACCGCCATGAAACGCACCTTCACGACAACCCTGGTCGGCGCCGCGGCGATGCTCGCCCTGGCGGTCACCGCCTGCAAGAAGGAAGAGAACAAGGGGCCGGGCGCGGCGGGCGGCGCCGGCGGTGGAGCAGGTCCGGTGCCGGCGCAGACCGGGTTCGCCGTGTTCCCCGCGTCGAGCAAGATGATCTTCGGTGTCAGCCTCACCAGCGCCCGCTCGAGCGCGCTGTGGGGCATGTACAAGGACCAGGTCGAGGCGGCCATGACGAAGGAGTTCGCCGAGTTCAAGACGAACTGCGGCTTCGACCCGTTCAGCCAGCTGCAGACCGTCGTCGTGGGCGGTGATCCCGACGCCAAGGAGCTGGTGATCGTCGCCAAGGGCATCCAGCGCGAGCAGATCAAGACCTGCGGCGAGAAGATGGCCTCGCAGAAGGGCAAGAAGTTCGTCGTCACCGACGAGGGCAACCTCGCGCAGTACGAGGTCGACAACGAGAAGGTGTGGGGCGCGTGGCTCGACGCGAGCACGATCGTGCTCAGCCCCGAGAAGGACAAGGCCTACGTCACCCAGCGCGCGGCAGGGCAGGCGGGTCTGGGAGACAGCGCCGAGGTGATGGGCCTGCTCAAGAACGTCGACACCAGCGCGACGCTCTACCTGGTGTCCACCGCCGACGCGTGGGCCAACAGCGGCCAGGCGGGCGAGATGATCAAGGGCACCATGAAGGGCGCCAAGGGCATCTTCGCCTCGATCAAGCTCACCGACGGGCTCAGCCTGGATGCCGGCGTGCGCTTCGATACGGCCGAGAACGCCAAGACGTTCACCGCGACCGCGCAGAGCCAGCTCGACATGGCCAAGGGACAGCAGATGCCGCCGCAGCTGGCCGGGCTCACGCAGGCGATCGAGAAGGCCAAGGTGTCGCAGAACGGCAACGACACGATCATCCAGCTGCAGCTCACCAACGAGCAGCTCAAGCAGCTCGCCTCGTTCTTCATGCAGATGAGCCAGGCGTTCGGCGGGATGGCCGGCGCGGCAGGCGGCGCGCCCGGCGGCGACACCGCCAAGCCGGCGCAGTAACGCGGTCCGCGGCGGCGCCGAGCGTCATGACCACTCCATCGACGTCGCTGGCGCTGCGGCTCGCAGCCGCCGCCGCCCTCGTGGGGGCCGCGGCGGCTCTGGCCGGCGGCTGCAGCCCGAGCTCCGAGGAGGAGGCGAAGGCGGTGGCGGCCGCGGTCGAGGGCATGGGCGCGGTGCCCGCGTCGACCGACGTGATCCTGGGTGCAGATGTCGGCGCGCTGGCCCGGACGGCCATCATCGAGCGCGCCGTCGCCGGGATGCTGACGGCCGATCCGGGACTGCGCCAGGAGCTGCAGGCGCTGATCGCCGGCTGCGGCTTCGACCCGGCGCGCGACCTGAGCAGCGTGCTCCTGGCCATGGACAACCCGGAGAAGGAGGGCGCCGGCGCGGATCGCGTGCTCCTGGTCGCGACCGGCCACCTGTCGGAGGCCAAGCTCGCCTCGTGCGTCGGCAAGCACATGTCGCAGCTGGGCGGGAAGCTGGTCGAGAAGACGGCCGGCGGGCGCGTCATCTACCAGGCCGATGCGCCGCCGGGGCGGCTCGACGTGTGGTTCGCCTTCGGCTCGCCCGAGACGCTGGTCGTCAGCTCCTCTCCCGAGTTCCTGGCCGAGGCGCTGGGCGGCGGCCCGCGCGTGGCCGGAGACGTCGGCATGGCCACCCTCATCAAGCGCGCTCGCTCGCCGGGCGCCGCGCTGTGGGCGGCCGGGCGGGTCCCGCCCGCGGTGGGCAAGGGCCTCGCCTCGGCCACCAGCGGCAAGATCGGCGCGCCTCGTGCGATGTTCGGCCACCTGGCGGCCGAGACCGGCCTCCAGGCGGAGCTCGGCGTGGAGCTGGCCTCCGCGGATGAGGCCAAGGCCGCGCTTTCACTGGCCCACACGCAGCTTCGGCTGCTCAGCCAGGTGGCCCAGAAGTGGAGGCTCGGGCGCTCGGTGGCCAAGATCTCCGCCGAGGCGGTCGGAACCACTCTCTTCTTCCGCGCGAACCTGACCGACGATGAGCTGCGCCAGGTCCTTGCGCCCATTGACAGAGATGCCGGGCCCGACCAGAATCCGGCCCCACCCTCCCAGGGAAATCAGGGAAATCAAGGAGCCCAGCCCCATGGCCAAGGAGACGCCTCTCCAGGCGGTCAAGCGCCTCTACGGAAGCAAGGAAAAGCTGATTGACAAGCTCGTCGACGTCGCGGGCGAGCCGGACGAGGACTCCGGCGAGGTCAAGCAGCGCCTCACGACCGTGTCGAACAAGAAGCTTCTGCGGCTCGCCGAGGTCAGCAAGCGCGTGAAGGACAAGTTCGGCAGCCGCGACAAGCTCGCCGACGCGGTCGGCAAGTCGCTCGGCAAGGCCAAGGACGCCGACTACATCGCGAGCCTGCGCAACCTGTCGACGGCGCGGCTCCTGGACATGCTGCGCACGGCAGAGCGCCGGGCGCGCGCGTCCGCGTAACCCGGGCCACCGCGGCCCGGCGCTCCTGGTCGGCGCGAGGCGCTCCGGCCGATTCTGGCGATTCGAGGCGTCGTCGCAGCTGCGCGGCGCCTCGTCGCGGCGGCCCTTCACCGGGCCTCCGCCGAGCTGGTCGATCGCGCTCGAGGCGATCGAGGCGATCGGCCGCTCGAGGCGCGCTCGGGCCGCGCTCGGGCCGCGCTCGGGGCTGGATCGAGGCGCGCGCGATCGGCACCATCGACGACCCGGCATCATCGGGCGCGGTCGGCCGGATGGGCGGGATCGAGGCGGGGAGCAGGTCGTCGGCGCCTCGGGGTGGCCGCCCGGACCGCGGCGCGGCTGGCGCCGGCGGCTCGGCGTCCGACAGAGGGGGGTGGCGGCCGGGCGATGTCCCATGAGCGCGTCCCGAGGACCCGGGGCAGCCCCGGTCCGGCCAGGTTCATCTAAGATCGATGCAGTGATGTCTCCCCTGCTCAGCCGGGTGGCGGTCGCGGTCGCGGCATGCGCGTCGCTGTCGTCGGCGGCGCTGCCCGGCGCCGCGATGGCGCAGGGCGACGCGAGCCGCTCCGCCGGCGAGTCGAGCCGCCGCTACCTGGCCGCCGGAAGCGAGCTCGACTGGGTCGCGCTGCGCGCGCCCGCGGCCGGCGAGCAGATGGGTGTCATCGCCGCCGGCGAGATCGACCGCGTGCGCGCGGCTGCGCGCGGGCACGAGGCCCCGGCGCAGGCGCCGCTCGAGGGCGCGCCGCCGCCGCGCTCCCCGCGGCCGGGCTGGCAGGACGCGCCGCTCGCGGGCGCCGCTCGAGGGCGCGCGCCGCTGGGCGTGCGCGGCAGCGACGGCCGCTGCGAGTGCGCCACGGTGGTGGGAGACGCGGCCGCCGAGCGCGTCGCCGCCCTCTACGCGCAGACCACGTTCACCGTCGGTGACGAGCTGGCCCGCGTCCGGCTCCTGCACCTGCGCCTGCGCTGCAGCGACGGCGTGGTCGCCTACCTGAACGGCCGCGAGGTGGCGCGGCGCTCGGTGGCGCGTGAGTCGGGCCCGATGGCGCTGGCCGTGCGCGCCGGCGGGTCGGAGTGGGAGAGCTTCTACATCCCGGCGGCCGGGCTGCTTCGCCGGGGCCAGAACCGCCTCGCCATCGAGGTGCGACCGTCGACGACCGCGCGCTCGCCGTCGCTCGACCTCGAGCTCGAGGCGCGCAGCGGCGCGCGCATCGTGCGCGGCCCGATCGTGCAGTGGTCGGGGCCCGGCGCCGCGGTCATCTCGTTCGACACGGACTTGCCGGCCGGCGCCTCGGTGGAGTATGCGGTCGGGCCCGACGGCTCCTCGCGCGCGGTGCGCTCCGCCGGCGGCGCGCCGGCCGTGCACCACCGGGTCGAGCTGCGCCCGCTGCCCGCCGACGGCGCGGTGCGCTACCGCGTCGTGTCCGGCGGCGACGCCACGCCGGAGCGGATCTTTCACACCGCGCCCGCCCCCGGTGACGTGATCCGCTTCGCGGTCTACGGCGACACCCGCGGCGGCCACGCCGTGCACACCAGCATCGTCGAGGCGCTCCTGGCCGAGGCGCCCGACTTCGTCGTCGTCACCGGCGACATGGTCCTGCGCGGCAGCGACGAGGGCGACTGGCAGCGCTTCTTCCAGGTGGCCGCCGAGCTGCTCGCGCGCGTGCCCGTGTACCCGGCGATCGGCAACCACGACATGGGCCGGACCGGCGACGAGCAGCGCGACATGGCCGAGATCTTCGGCCTGCCCGTCGCGCGCGACCGGCCCGATTGGGGGCACTGGTACTCGTTCGACGTGGCCGGCCTTCACTTCGCGATGCTCGACTCCAACGCCTACGGCTCCGAGGAGCAGCTGGCCTGGCTGCGCGCCGACCTTGCGGCCGCGCGCCGCGCCGGCGCGCGCGCCATCTTCGCGGCCGTCCACGACGGCCCGTACTCGCGCGGCCCTCACGGCGGCAACCAGACCGCGCGCGAGCGCTACGCGCCCGTCCTGGTCGAGAACGGGGCCGTGCTGCTCTTCTCCGGCCACGACCACCTGTACCAGCGCGGCGAGATGGGCGGCCTGCGCTACATCGTGACCGGCGGCGGCGGCGCCCCGCTCTACCCGGTCCGCTGCGGCGAGCGCGGCACGCCGCGCTGCGCGGTGGACGACGGCGCCGCGTTCGCGGCGAGCGAGCACCACTACGTGATCGCGACCGTGCAGCGCGACTACCTGCAGGTCTGCGCCCGTCGGCCGGACCGAACACCGCTCGAGAAGTGCGTTCGCTACAAGCTCGGACGCAAGTAACGAGTATTCGCAACTCGATTGCGCTCACGCGGGACGCAGAGACCGACGTGAGCGCGAGATGCGAGATGATTTGAGTCGGTCCATGCCGCCGGCGCGGGCCGCCGCATTGACGGCCGGCCGCGCGGCAATCCAGAAGGGCCTACTCCTTCCTGAACAGCATCTGAGCGGCGCGCGCGCGCGTCGCCGAGCGCGCCAGAAAGGCGCGTCTCGGGCGCAGCCTCGGCGCCCCTCGGGGCGACCGGGCTGCGCCTCCATGGCGAGCCAGA
>Ga0126377_10002544_pt1 | contig 12599 bp, 11 predicted proteins | sample PanSoiMetPlot_22_FD_92647 | JGI IMG/M metagenome (GOLD analysis project Ga0126377, IMG submission 92647) | Tropical forest soil microbial communities from Panama - MetaG Plot_22 | ecosystem: Environmental > Terrestrial > Soil > Tropical forest > Bulk soil | place: Panama | collected 2016-02-17
GGCGAGCACGAACGCGCGCAGCGCGGCGGCGACCGGCTCCAGCTCCTCGTCGAGGAAGCCGAGCCCGTCCAGGCCGCGGTCGAGCAGGTCGCCGAGCGCGGCGTCGATCCGGCCGCGCAGGCCCTCGCGGTCGAGCGGGGTGGGCGCCGGGACGGTGGTCTCGGGGGCGTGGGTCACGGGCGCCGGTCCTTTCCTCACCGGGTCGGCCGGGCGGTGCCGCGGCCGAGCGCATCCTAGCCGCATGCGCGGCGCACCGCCGCGCCCGCCCCGGCCCGCTCCTCCGGGATCGTGCCGGCGGCTGTTGTTCGCGTCTACGGGGCACCGGTACACTCGCGTTCCTGACCCTTTCGTTTCGTCCCGGGCGGAGCGTGCCATGCCGCTGTCCGAACACGAGCAGCGCATCCTCGCCGAAATCGAGCGCCGTCTGCTCGAAGAGGACCCCAAGTTCGCCCAGCAGGTCGGGTCGTCGTTCCGGGCGCATCTCGCCCGGCGCATGCGGCTGGCGGTGGCTGCGTTCCTCCTCGGCCTCGTGGTGGTCATCTTCGGGTTCACCCAGAACCCCTACCTCGCCCTCGCCGGCGCCGCGATCATGGTCGGCTCGATCCTGGTGTTCGCCCGCACGCTGCGGCGGCGCGCCGCCGCCGAGCGGCCGCGGCCGGAGTCGGGCGCGCGCGCCGAGCAGCCCCCCCCGACCTCCCGTCGGCAGAGCCTCGACTCCTGGTGGAGCCGCCTCAACGAGCGCTGGCGCCAGCGCTGGGAGGAGCGCGGCGGCGGCAGCCCACCCGAGCGCTGAGCCCCGCCGGCCCGATCCGGACCCCCGCGTCCCGCCCGACCCGGCGCCCGACGTCCCGCCCGGGCGCCCGCTCAGCCGCCGGCCCGACCCCGCTGCGCCCCTGCCGGCCAGACGGAGCGCGGCCCCGGCAGCGCGTGCAGCAGGCTGCGCAGGCTCAAGCCGGCCCGCAGGCGGTCGCGCCAGCCGAGCGCGCGCAGGATGCGCCCGCGGGCCGTCGCGGCCAGCGCGCGCGCCTGCCCGGCCTGCTCGGCGGACGGTGGACGCGACCCGTACACCGCCCGCTCGAACACGCGCGTGAGGCGCTCGAGGGGCTCGGCGGCGTCCGGGAACCGCGCGCCGAGCCGGCGCGCGAACCGCCCGGGAGACTCCGCCGGCCGCCGGCCCGCGCGGACGTCCAGGGCGAGGTCGGTCAGTCCCGCCCAGGCGTCGCGGACGGCCGCGGCCGGCTCCCTGGCCCGCGCCCGCGCCGCGCCGCGCCGCGCGGCCTTGGCGGCGGGCAGCAGCGCGACCAGGAGCAGCAGCACCAGCGCCACCTGCACGAACGGGTTGCGCAGCAGGCCGCCGCCCGAGTCGCCGCCGGCCTGGCCGCCGGTCGCCTCGTCGGGCAGGCGCGGGTTGGCGCCGGCGCCGGGCGAGGCGCTCGGCGTGGGGCTCACGCCCGGCAGCGTCGTGGGCGGCGCGGCCGTGCGGCCGACCGGCGAGGTCCAGAACGGGTCGGAGATCTGGTCCGGCCGCGGCGTGGGCTCGAAGCGGATCCAGCCGACCCCGGTGAACCACAGCTCGGGCCAGGCGTGCAGGTCCTGCGCGGTGATCCGGTACCCGTCGCCGGTCAGCTCGCCGGGGGTGAAGCCGACGGCCACGCGGGAGGGGATCCCGAGCACCCGGGCCAGGACTGCCATGGAGGCGGCGAACTGCTCGCAGTAGCCGCGCCGGGTCGTGCTCAGGAACCTGACCAGCTGGTCGGTGCCCTTGAGCAGCTCGGGCACGTCGAGGTCGTAGGTGAAGTTCGAGCCGCTGCGGAACCAGTCCTGCAGCGCCAGGGCCTGGTCGTACGCGGTCGGCCGCGTGCCGGCGACGTCCTGGGCGATCTGGCTGACCCGCGAGTCGAGGTTGCGCGGCAGCTCCAGGTAGCGCGACAGCTCGGGGCGGTCGGCGTGCTGCGGCTGACGCAGCAGCCGCGCGTCGGGGTCGGGGATCAGCGAGACCACCTGGTAGCTGAAGCCGCGGCGCCAGCGCCCCTGGATGGTGATCCCGCGGTGCACGACGTTGGTGAGCACCGTGCGCCGCACGCGCACCTCCAGCGGCGCGGCGGCGGCGGGCAGCCAGACCCCGCGCCAGCCCTCGACCGTGATCTGCTGCTCCAGCCGCCGCGCCGGCGCGCCGGGCTCCAGGTCGCCGCTCACGTCCCCGACGAACTGGCCGGTGGGGCGCATGGCCGGCGTGTCGAACGTGACGCCGTTGAAGCGGTCCAGGGTGAGCAGCCGCCAGTAGGTGGCCTCCTGCGCCGAGATGGTGAACAGCGCCGCGTTGCCGCGGGAGAGCAGGTTCGGCTTGAGCGACACGAACGGGTTGATCGACGCCGTGGTGGCCGGGCCGCGCTCGGCGCGGTAGTCGAGCAGCGGCTCCTGCCCGTAGCCCGGCAGCAGCCAGGGCACGGCGAGCGCGAGCGCCCCGACCCCGATCGCCAGGCGCCTGCCGGTGGCGTTGGCCGGCGAGATCGGCACCCGCCAGCGCGAGCCGGGGCGCACCCGCGGGCTGGCCACCCACTGCCCCCAGGCCGCCAGCCGGGCCCGCCCCTCGTGCAGCAGCAGCCCGGCCGTGCCGAGCAGGAACCACAGCGTGTACCAGCCCGGGCTGGCCGGGCGGATCATCGCCGGGAAGATGAACTGGCCGAGCGCCGGCACGATCGCCAGCAGCGGCTGGCCCGCCCGGAACGCCAGCCCGTCGGCGGCGAGCGTGACCGCCCAGGCGCCCGCGCAGGTCAGCAGCAGGAACTCGCGCGTGGCGGCGACCGGGGCGGCCTCCTCGGCGACGCCCTGGAAGGCGGCGTGGACGGCGTCGCGCATCGCCGCCAGCGTCGCCGGCGTCGGGACCACCAGCGCGACGGTGTCCTGGAACAGCAGGTTGCCGGCCACCACCACGAAGCCGGCGAGCAGCACCAGCAGCGACAGCAGCGAGCCCAGTCCGAAGCGCCGCAGCACGGCCGCCAGGCCCAGCGCCGAGGCGATCGTCAGCCAGGTCGGCAGCAGCCAGCGGCCGTCCTCGTAGAGCCGCGCCAGCGACAGCGACGCCCCCGCCAGCAGCCCCGCCACCGCCAGCCCGAGCGCCAGCTCCGAGCGGGACGGCGGGCTAGCCATGGCGCCGCAGCCCGGCCAGGCGGCCGCCGGAGCCCTGGGCGCGGGTGAGGTGCCGCCACGGCGTGTCGAGCCGCTCGCCGCGCTCCAGCGTGGCCGTGCGCCAGCCGGCCCGCTCCAGCAGCGAGGCCGCGCCGGCGCTGCGCGCGTCGGCCTCGGCGGTCTCGCGCGCGCCGCGCGTGCCCCAGCTGTCGGGACGCACCAGCAGCGCCAGCGTGCCGGCGAAGCTCTGGCGGCAGCGGGCGAGCGCGGCGGCCTCCTCCGCGGTCGGCGCGGCCAGGACCGCCACCAGCAGCCCCTCGCCCGCCCTGGCCAGGCGCGCGGCGAGCGGGGCGAGCGAGTCCCCGCCGCTGGCGGTCACGGTGGCGAGGAAGTCGAGGATCGTCACCGACGCGTCCGCGCGCCCGGCGGGCCGCACCTCGCGGCCGTCGTCGGTGAGGCAGGCCAGCTCGTACCCTGCGGCGGCCAGGCGCACCACCACCGAGGCGGCCGCGGACACCGCGCGCTCCAGCGAGCTGTGCTCGTCGCTGCCGCGGTGCACCCGGCGGCGCAGGTCCACGGCGACCAGGGCGCGCGCCTGCCGGGGGCTCTCGTCCTGGCGGATCATCAGCTCGCCCCGCTTGGCCGAGGACCGCCAGTGGACCTTGCGCAGGTCGTCGCCCTCGCGGTACTCGCGGGTGGTGTAGAACTCCTCGCCCGCCGCGTTGAGCCGCCGCACCCGCGCGACCGGGGCGCTGGCGAGCTCGCCGGAGAACCCGGGGGCGGACAGCGGCTCGACCCTGGGGTGGACGATCACCTCGGTCGGCCGGGCCAGCTCCATCGTCACCTGCGCCAGGTCGAACGGGTCGGACAGGCGCGCGGCGGTGGGCCCGATCGCGTACCGGCCGCGGGCGGCGGCGTGCAGGCTGTAGCGGATCCGCTCGCGCGCGTCGCCGGGGATGCCGGGCAGGACGAAGCGGGCGGCCGCCCCGAGCTGGAAGGGCACGCGGTCGGTGACCAGCAGCACGCCGGTGTCCAGCAGCCCGGTGTTCTCCACGGTGAGGTCGACGGTGATGCGGCTGCCCTGCGCCGCCCGCAGCGGCCGCACGCTGCGGCTGGCGCCGACCCGCCGGCGGCCGGTGCGCACCACCAGCCAGGCGGCCAGCGGCAGCAGCAGCCCCGCCAGCGCCAGCATGAACAGCTCCGCGACGCCGGTGAGCAGCCCCGCCGCGTACAGCGCCAGCGAGCAGGCCGCGAACCCGAGCGCCCGGGGCGTGAACGCCCGCAGCCCGCGCAGGTGCCGCGTCAGGCGCATGGCGTGCCGGCGGGCCTCATCCGCCGGGCCGCGGCCGCTGCTCGGCCTCGCGCCCGCGGACCGGGACGGGGACGCGCTCCACGACGTCGTTGAGGACCTCGGCGGCGGTGCGCCCGACCATCTGCGCCTCGGGCGCGACGATCAGCCGGTGCGCCAGGACCGGCCGCACGAGGTCGGTGATGTCGTCGGGGACGACGAACTCGCGCCCGCTGCCGGCGGCCGAGGCGCGCGCCGCCCGCAGCAGCGCCAGCGCCGCGCGCGGGCTGCCGCCGAGCGCGAGGTCGGGATGGTCGCGGGTCGCGCGCACGAGGTCGACGATGTAGTGCTTGAGGCTCTCGGCGACGTGCACGGTCCGGCACCATTCGATCATCGCCGCCACCGTGGGCGCGTCGGCGACCGCGCCGATCTCGCCCAGGCTGGAGCGGCGGCCGTGCGTGTCGAGGATGTCGATCTCGGCCTCGCGGGTGGGGTAGCCGACCTCCAGCTGCAGCATGAAGCGGTCCCGCTGCGCCTCCGGCAGCGGGTAGGTGCCCTCGTGCTCGATGGGGTTCTGGGTCGCGATCACCATGAACGGCACGCCGAGCTGGTAGGTCACGCCGTCGACGGTGACCTGGCGCTCCTCCATGGACTCCAGCAGCGCCGACTGTGTCTTGGGTGAGGCGCGGTTGATCTCGTCGCCGAGCACGATGTTGGCGAAGATCGCACCCGGCTTGAACTCGAAGTCCCCGCGCTCCTGGTTGAAGACGCTCACGCCGGTCACGTCCGAGGGCAGCAGGTCGGGGGTGAACTGCACCCGGCGCACCGAGCAGTCGATCGAGCGGGCCAGCGCCTTGGCGAGCATCGTCTTGCCGACGCCGGGGACGTCCTCGATCAGCAGGTGCCCCTCGGCCAGCAGCGCGACCAGGGCGAGCCGCACGACGTCGGCCTTGCCCTCGACGACACGCTCGATGTTGCCGCGGATCAGGTCGGACACGCGGGCGAGCTCGGCTGGCCCGTCAGCCTCCAGTGTGGTGCTCGCCACCGGCGACAGCTCCTTGGATCGGGTGGGATCGTCGAGTGGATCGTCCAGTGACCGGGGTGCCGTGGCGGACCGGCCGGCGCTGCGACGCTGCCGAGCCGTCGACCGGTCGCTTGGCGACCGCTCGATTGTAGGGATTCTAGGAGCGTCCGGCCTGCCGGACATCCGCCTGCTCCGCTGGCGCGGAGCCGCGTGGACTATGCTTGCGACCCGTGCCGAACGCGCCAGAGACCCGGAGCAAGCTGCTCGCCGCCGCCCGGCGGGCCTTCGGCGAGCTGGGCTACGTCAACGCCCGCGTCGAGGACATCGTGAGCCGCGCCGGCGTCGGCCACGGGACCTTCTACGCGTACTTCCCCAACAAGCGCGCCGCGCTCGCCGCGCTGATGCGCGAGCACGCGGTGTCCCTGCTCAAGCTCGCGGCCGAGCCGTGGGGCTCCGGGGACGTGCGCGCCAGCCTGGTGACCGTCCTGGACGGGCTGGCCGACCTGTACGAGCGCGACGCGGACATGGTGGCGCTGTGGACCGAGGCGGCCATGCAGGACCCGGAGCTGGGCAGCGTCTTCGACGAGGTCCGCCACCAGTTCGTCGCCCGCATCGCGCGCAACGTCGAGCGCGCCCAGGCGCAGGGCCTCGCCCGGCCGGTCGACGCCACCGCGGCGGCGACCGCGCTCGCGGCCATGATCGAGCAGACCATGTACCTGCGGGTCGTCCGCGCCGAGCCGCTGGACCGCGAGGTCGCCGTCGCCACCCTCGCCGACCTGTGGTTCCACGCGCTGTACCTGCCGCAGGCGCGGTGGGGCGGCGGCGAGCCGGCGCGGCCGGCGGGCGACCCCGCGCCCCACGCGCGCACCTGAGCGCAAAAGCCACCCAAGCACGAGGCGCTCTGGCTATACTCCAGGGCGGTCGGCCGTGATCCCACGGGAGGGAGCGTGGATCGGGCACTGGTCTTGAACGCCTCGTACCAGCCCCTCTGCGTCGTGCCCGCACGCCGCGCGGTCGTGCTCGTCCTCAAGGAGAAGGCCGACATCCTGGTGGAGGGCGGCAAGCTCGTCCGCGGCGCCACCCTCACCCTCCAGTCGCCGAGCGTCATCCGCCTGCGCTACTTCGTGAAGGTGCCGATCCGCGCGCGGGCGGCGCTGTCGCGGCGGGCGGTGTTCGTGCGTGACGACCACGCCTGCCAGTACTGCGGCGCCAACGCCGAGAACGTCGACCACGTGATCCCGCGCTCGCGCGGCGGCAAGCACGTCTGGGAGAACGTCGTGGCGGCCTGCCGGCGCTGCAACAGCCGCAAGGAGGACCGGCTGCCGCACGAGGTCGGCTTCCGGCTGCGGCGTGAGCCGCGGGCGCCCAGGGAGATGCTCTGGATCGTGATCGCCGTCGGCCGCATCGAGCCGGGGTGGGAGCCGTACCTCGGCGTCGAGGCGGGAGTGGCGACGGCCTGACCGCACGCCGGCTCCGCGAGGTCGCCGCGGCGATCGCCGGGCGCCTGCGGGCGTCGGCGCCGTGGTCGCTGCCGCTGCTGGCCGGCGCGGCCGGCGCGCTGCTGGCGGTCACCCTGCTGGCCCGGGCCGACGCTCGGGTGGGCCCGGCGACCGTGCACCTCAGCGCCCGGCCGTCGCTGAGCGGCGACAGCACCCTGCTGGTGCCGCCGTTCGGCTCGGTCGCCGCCGACACCCACCACGGGCCGCTCGCGTTCCGGGCGACCCTCGAAGGGGTCGACGTGCCCTCGCTGGAGCGGCTGATCACCGAGAGCACCCGCGGCGGCCGCTCCCAGCAGGCCGTGGTCAACGCGGCCGTGCGGCCGCTGGAGCGCCAGGCGCGCCGGGCGGCGGGCTGGTTCCTGGTGCGGATCGCGGCGCTGGGGCTGGCGGGGGGCGCGCTCGGGGTGGTGGCGTTCGGGCGCCGCAGCTGGCGGCTGGCCGCGCGCACGACCCTCGGGGGGGCGCTGGCGACCGCGCTGCTGCTCGTGCCGACGCTGGCCAGCTACGACGTCGGCGCCTTCAACGCCCCCCGCTACCAGGGGGCGCTGGAGTACGCGCCGACGCTCATCGGCGACGTGCGCACCGGCCTGGACCGGCTGGCGACCCTACGCGCGGAGATGATCCGCATCAGCGGCAACCTCAACAAGGCCTACGCGGCGCTCGGCGCCCGCGACGGCGACCTGGGCGGCGCCACCGTGCGGGTCCTGCACGTCTCCGACGTGCACCTCAACCCCGCCGGGTTCGACCTCGCCGAGCGGCTGGCGAAGCAGTTCGAGGTGGCCGCGGTCGTCGACACCGGCGACATGGGCACCTGGGGGCTGCAGTTCGAGCAGGCCGTGCCGCGGCGCATCGCCCGGTTCGGCGTGCCGTACCTGTTCGTCAAGGGCAACCACGACAACGCCGCGATGGTGCGCGCGGTCGCCGCGAACGCCAACGCGCGCGTGCTCGACCACGGCGGCGCGACCGTGGGCGGGATCGGCTTCCACGGCGTCGCCGACCCGACCTTCAGCCCGGGGCAGGGCTACCGGGTGCCGGAGTTCGACGCGCTCAAGGAGCGGCGCAGCGTCGACGTCGCGCTGGAGCTGGACCGGCTGCGGCCGCCCGCCGACGTCCTGCTGGTCCACGACCGCCGCCAGGCCCGCTACGCCGCCGGCCACGTGGCGACCGTGCTCGCCGGGCACTACCACCGCTTCGAGTCCGACACCGTGGCGGGCACCCGCTACCTGCTCACCGGGAGCGTCGGCGCGGCCGGGCCGGACGGGCTGCGCGCCGGGCAGGACGTGCCCTACCAGGCCGAGGTGCTGTACTTCGACCCCGCCACGCGCCGGCCGCTGGCGGTCGACCGCATCACGGTCCGGTCGCTGCAGGGGTCGTTCTCGGTCGACCGCGAGCTGCTGCCCGAGGGCGGCCGCGCGTTCACGCCCGCGCCGGTCGAGGTGCCGGCGGAGGCGACCCCGCGGCCGGGGGAGCCGGCCGAGATCGTGGAGACGCCGCCGCCGGCCGCCACCTCGACCACGCGCCCCTGACGCCGGGCCGGCCGCCGCGCGCGCGGCGCGCAACCCCCGCGGCCACCGTCCCCGCACGCCCCCGAACTCGGCCGGTGGTCCGTCCGGCCGCGAAAAACCTGCGCTGACGTGCCCCGGGATCCCTTCGCAAGGATTGACGATCAATACGGCCGGTGGAGTAAAGTGGGGCGCAGTGGAGGACAGGGGCGGTATTTTTCCCCTCAGTGGAGCGGAAGGGGTCCCGCGGCCGTGTTCATGGGCACCCACGAGCACTCGCTCGACGCCAAGGGGCGGCTCATCCTTCCGCGCCGGTTCCGCGACGAGCTGGGGCAGGAGATGGTCGTCACCAAGGGCATCGAGCGCTGCCTGTACGGGTTCCCGCTCGGCGAGTTCGAGACGTTCGCCGCCAAGCTGCGCAACCTGCCCCTCACCCAGCGGCCCGGCCGCGACTTCGTGCGCGTGTTCGTCGCGGGCGCCAGCCAGGAGTCGATCGACTCCCAGGGTCGCGTCCTGATCCCGCCCGCCCTGCGCGAGTACGCCGGCCTCACCAGGGACGTCCTGGTCGTCGGCCAGCTCAGCCGGGTCGAGCTGTGGGACCGCGAGGAGTGGTCCCGCTACATGGACGGGGCGCAGGCTGCCTACCGCGACGAGTCCAACGCCGCCTACCTCGCGGAGCTGGGGATCTGATGGCCGTGACCGCCCCCGCCCACACCCCCGTGATGGCCGACCGCTGCACCGGGCTGCTGCGCCCGCGGCCGGGCGCGGTGATCGTCGACGCCACGCTCGGCCTCGGCGGACACACCGAGCGCCTGCTGTCGGCGGGCGCCGAGGTGATCGGGCTGGACCGCGACCCGGACGCGCTCGAGCTGGCGGGCGAGCGGCTCGCCGGCCACGGCGCGCGGCTGCGCGCCGTGCACGCCAGCTTCGCCGACCTGGCCGCCACCCTCGCCGGGCTCGGCGTCCGGACCGTCGACGGCGTCCTGTACGACCTCGGCGTCTCCTCGCTGCAGCTCGACGAGCCGGAGCGCGGGTTCTCCTACCGCCACGACGCCCCGCTCGACATGCGCATGGACCCGACCACCGGGCCGTCCGCCGCGGACGTCGTCAACACCTATCCGGTCGCCGAGCTGGCCCGCGTGCTGCGCGCCTACGGTGAGGAGCGCTTCGCCGGCCGGATCGCACGCTTCGTGGACCAGGCGCGCCGCCGTGCCCCGGTGCGCACCACCGGCGAGCTGGTCGAGCTGGTCAAGGCCGCCGTGCCGGCCGCCGCGCGCCGCGCCGGTCCGCACCCGGCCCGGCGCACCTTCCAGGCGCTGCGCATCGAGGTCAACGGCGAGCTGACCGCGCTGGAGCGCTCCCTGCCCATGGCGATCGAGCTGCTGGCCCCCGGCGGGCGGCTGGTCGTGCTCGCCTACCACTCGCTCGAGGACCGCATCGTCAAGCGGGCGCTCGCCGACGCCGCCGCCGACCGCATCTGGTCCCCCGAGCTGCCCGAGCACGTCGAGTGGCGCGACCCCCAGGTCCTGCTGCTCACCAGGCGACCGGAGACCCCGGGAGCCGACGAGCTGGCCGCCAACCCGCGCGCGGAGAGCGCCCGGCTGCGTGCCGCCGAGAAGCTCCCGACCGGCACTCCTTCGAACCGGTCAGAAGGACGGTGACGCCATGACCCAGGCTGCATCCCACGCCCCCCCGCGCCCCGCGCGCGCCCCGCGCGCCGAGCCGCAGCACCGCCTGCGGGTGATCCGCGCGCCCCGGGCGGGCTCGCGCCTGCCGTTCCTGGCGCTGGCCGGGCTGGTCGTGGTCGTCGGCGTCCTCGGGCTGGCGGCGCTCACGGTCGCCGTCAACCAGCAGGCGTTCGCGATCGCCAGGCTGGAGCAGCAGACCCGCGACAGCGCCGGGCGCTACACGGTGCTGCAGGCGGACGTGGACCGGCTGCGCTCGCCCGCGCGGCTGAGCCAGGTCGCCCGCGAGCGCGGCCTCGGGGCCGCCACCCCGGCCCGCTTCCAGCGCTGGCCGTCCGCGCGGGACGCGACCACGCCCGCCGCCGCCCGCGACGGGACCGCTTCCCAGGCAGCCCCGACGGCGGCGCCTTCCCCCGCCGCCGCCGGGGCACCCACGGCCGCCGACGCCGGCAGGGTGTGGACGCCGGACGACCCCTTCCCTCTCAAGCAGTACCTGGCCCAGCCCTAGAGCGGGAACGACGTGGCTGCCAGGCGCGCTCGTCAGCGGTCGGCGAGCCGCCGGCTGCTGGCGCTGCTGGTCTGCTCGATGGTCGGCTTCACGGTCATCTCCGCGCGCCTGGTCGCGCTCCAGGTGGTCGATTCGTCCAACCTGGCCGCCGCCGCGGCCGGCCAGCGGCTGCGCAAGGTCGAGCTGCCCGCCGGCCGCGGGCGCATCTTCGACCGCAACGGCCGCGACCTGGCGCTGAGCGTCGACGCGCGCACGGTCTACGCGCAGCCGCCGCTGGTCGCCGACCCGCGGCGCACCGCGGCCCGGCTCGCGCCGCTGCTCAAGATCGGCCGCGGCGAGCTGGCCGCCAAGCTCGGCGGCGACGCCCCGTTCGTGTACCTGGCGCGCAAGGTGCGCCCGGTGGTCGGCGCCCGCGTGGCCAGGCTGCGACTGGCGGGCGTGGGCGTGCTCGACGACAGCCGGCGGACCTACCCCGACGGCCGGCTCGCGGCGCAGGTGCTCGGCTTCGTGGGCACCGACGGCGACGGCCTGGCCGGGCTGGAGCTGCACTACGAGTCGCTGCTGCAGGGGCGCGCGGGATGGACGCTGCTCGAGCAGGACCCGCGCGGCCGGCCGATCCCGCGCGGCCGGCGGCACGTCCAGCCGCCCGTGCCCGGCAGCGACGTCGTCACCACGCTCGACGCGCCGCTGCAGTTCAAGGCCGAGGACGCGCTGGCGCGGGCGGTCAGGCGGCACCACGCGCACGGCGGCTCGATCGTGGTGCTCTCGCCCGCCGGCGGCGAGGTGCTGGCCATGGCCAACCTGCCCGCGTTCGACCCCAACGGCTTCGCGCGCTCCAAGCCCGCCCAGCGGCGCAACCGCGCGGTCGTGGACGCGTTCGAGCCCGGCTCCACCAACAAGACGATCACCGCGGCGGCGGCGCTCGAGGCGGGAGTGGTCACGCCGCGCACCCGGCTGCGCGTGCCCGACCAGCTCCGGCTCTGCCCGAACAAGACGTTCCACGACGCCCACCGGCACGGCCTGGAGACGATCCCGTTCAGCCGCGTCGTCGCCGAGTCGTCCAACGTCGGCACGATCCGGGTCGCGCAGCGGCTCGGCGCGCGCCGCCTGGCCGCGGCGGCGGCCGCGTTCGGGTACGGGCGGCCCACCGGCATCGACTTCCCCGGCGAGTCGCCCGGGCTGGTCACCCCGGTCGAGCGCTGGCGCTGCACCGACCTCGGCGTGAACGCGATCGGGCAGGGCGTCGCGGTGACCGTGCTGCAGATGGCCTCGGTGTACGCGACCGTCGCCAACGGCGGGGTCCTGGTCGAGCCCTCCCTGGTGCGCGGCGTGGTCGACCCGTGGGGCCGCTACCGCGACCTGCCCCCGACCCCGGCGCGCCGGGTCGTCTCGGAGAAGACCGCGCGCGACCTCACCCGGATCCTCACCGGCGTGGTCAAGGAGGGCGGCACCGGCACCGAGGCCGCGATCGGCGGCTACCAGGTCGCCGGCAAGACCGGCACCGCCAGGGTCCCCGACACCAGGAAGAGCGGCTACATCCCCGGCGCCTACATCGCCTCGTTCATCGGGTTCGCGCCGGCGGACCGGGCGCGCGACGGCGTCGTGGTCGCGGTCGTGCTCGACCGGCCCACCCCGATCTACGGGGGGCTGGTGGCCGCGCCGACCTTCCGCGAGGTCGCCTCGTTCGCGATGCAGCGCCTGGGGCTGGCGCCGCGCGGTCACCGCCGGCCTGCGGGGGAGGGCGGGGGGCGGTGACCGCGGTCGCGCCCGTGGCGTCCACGTCCTGCCGCCGGGTCGGTGCTACGCTACGCCGCGCCGCCACCACCGCGGCGCTGGGTCGACGGGGGACCCGCAGCTGCTCAGGCCCCCCGGACAGCCCAACGGACCGGGGGACCCGCAGCTGCTCAGGCCCCCCGGACAGCCCAACGGACCGGGGGACCCGCAGCTGCTCAGGCCCCCCGGAC
>Ga0126377_10002545_pt1 | contig 12595 bp, 11 predicted proteins | sample PanSoiMetPlot_22_FD_92647 | JGI IMG/M metagenome (GOLD analysis project Ga0126377, IMG submission 92647) | Tropical forest soil microbial communities from Panama - MetaG Plot_22 | ecosystem: Environmental > Terrestrial > Soil > Tropical forest > Bulk soil | place: Panama | collected 2016-02-17
TGGACGCAGCGCAACCTCCGCCTGCTGCATCCCGATATTTTTGGCTTCCAGGAACTGTGGCATCGCGCCTCGCTGGCGCGCGCCTTGGAGGCGGCCGGTCTCGGCAACGACTATGACCTGCTGGCGCCCGCAGACGCCAATGGCACCCACATCGTCTGCGCGGCGATCGTGCGTAAAGGCCTAGTGCTAGGCCAGCCGGAATGGATCGTCCCCTTTCCGCCGAAATTCGTGCTGCAAAGCTCCGGTGACGACCCGCAGACGTCCTCCATCAGCGTGACCATCCCCAGCTTCTCGCGCCCGGTGCTGCACTTTCAGGTCCGCCCCCGCTCCGACCACGCGCCCATCCACGTCTATGTCTGCCACCTCAAGTCGAAAAATCCCACCGAGGTCTATCGCGAGGCCTGGTTTCGTGCCGATGCCGCCACCTACCAAAAGCACCAATCCAATTTGGGCGCCGCGCTCTCCACCATTCGCCGCACCGCCGAGGCCGCCGCGCTCCGCTTCCTGCTGAGCGAACAGATGAAGGCAACGCGCACGCCGGTGATCGTGCTCGGCGACATCAACGACGCGCAAAACAGCAACACCGCCAACATCCTCACGGAGCAACCGCGCTACCTGGTTGGCGACTCTTTGGGCGGCGGCGATGTCAGCCTCTACACCGCCCAAACGCTACAGGAATACCGCAGCTCGCGGGATGTCTATTACACCCACGTCTTCCAGGACATGATGGAGTCCCTCGACCATGTCCTGGTGAGCGAGGAATTCTACGACAACAGCCGCCGGCGCATCTGGATGTTCGATGGCATGACCGTCAACAACGATCACTTGAACTTTGCTGACCACAAACAAAGTGGCAGCAACGACCACGGCCTGATCTGCGCCAGGTTCAAATATAAGCCGATCAAGGTCGAGGCGCGCCGAATCGCCGTAGCGGCCGCCGGCCCGCCTGGCAGGACCCGCAGGAGCCCCCGCCGAAGGCCGGGGCGGCGATGCGGCGGCCGGCAGCGGCGCGCGCACACCGTGACGGTGCGCCAGACCGTGCGGGCCGAGGGCCGCCGGGCCTAACCGCTGCGGCCCGGCGCAGGCGCCGGTTTGCGCCGAGCGGGCGGGGCGCGTGACGAGGTAGATGCCAAAGGCCACCGGCAGGATGCCGATGAGGTCGGCGCCGGCGACGGGCTCGCCCAGCAGCAGCCAGCCAAACAGCAGACCCAAGGGCGGCATCAAGAAGTGGTAGGAACTGGCCGCCGTCGCCCCCGAGACGCTGAGCATGTGGAACCACAAAAGGTAGGCGAACACCGACACGATCAGCACCAGATACGCCAAGGCTGCGAATAGTGACCAGGTCGGCACGATATCGCCTAGGCGTTCGAAGCTGAGGGCAAACGGCAAGGTGGCAAGACCCGCGGCCAGACTTTGCACGGCATTGCCGACCCAAAGGCCGCCCCAAGGCTCGCCCGTGGGTGCAAAGCGCTTGAAGAGGATGGTGCCGGCCACCAGCGAGATCAGCGCGCCGATGGCAAAGACGATACCGACCAGATGATCGGCCTCGCCCGCCAGCCGGTTTTGCACGACAAAGGCAACGCCGCCGACGCCGGCAATGAGACCCACCACTTTGGGCCAACTCATGCGCTCGCCCAGAAAGAGGGCGGCGCCCACGGCGGCGAGCACGGGATTGGCGCTGATAATAAGGGCCGCCAGCCCCGAGGATATGCTGCGCATGCCGATATAGCCGAGACCAAGGTAGACCGCCTGATTGGCGACGCCCAGCGCCGCAAACAGCACAAGCGCGCGCCGCCCCGGTCGGAGCGGCAGCCCATAGGCCGCGGCGGCGCCAAGCATCAGCAGGCCGGCCAGCAGAAAGCGCGCGGTCAGCAACAGCAGCGGCGGGCAATCGGCGATCGCGAGTTTCGCCACGGAAAAGGCCGAGGCCCACAGCAGGCAGAAGGTGGCCACCAGCAGCCAGAACGGCAGGCGGATCCGGGCGGCGGCGGCTAGGGGGATCGAGGCGGTCGACATGGCGAGGCTCCTTCTGGTCCCGAGATGGGGTCGCGCCTTGTCATTTAGAAATTAAATGATACGATCCATTTCAGTGGAAAAACAAATGGTGCGGCCATGCTCGATCTCGAACTGTTGAAGAGCTTCGTTTCCGTCGTCGACACCGGGGGCTTCACGCGCGCGGGCGAGCGCCTCCACCGCACGCAGTCGACCGTGAGCCAGCAGATCAGGCGCCTCGAAGAAAGCCTGGGCTATCCCCTGCTGCACCGGGACGGCAGACAGGCGACGCCGACCGAGCAGGGCGAGCGCCTTCTCTCCTACTCGCGCCGGATCCTGGCGCTCGAGCAGGAGGCGCGTGACAGCCTGGCGCGGCCAACGGGGGAGGGCATCATTCGCCTCGGCATCCCGGAGGACTTCGCCGCCTACCGGCTGCCCGAGCTCTTGTCCAGTTTCACCCGCGCCCGGCCGGGCATCCGCCTCGATGTGCGCTGCGGGCTGAGCCTTGCCATGCGTCAGGCGCTGGAGCGAGGTGAACTCGAGCTTGCCCTCTACAAGCGCGATGCCGGCGAGAAGGGCGGCGTGGCCGCCTGGCGCGAGCGCTTGGCTTGGGCCACCAGTCGCAAACACCCCATCGATTTCGCGCGTGATCCGCTACCCCTGGTGATGTCGGAACAGGGTTGCCTCTACCGCAAGCGCATGATCCACGCCATCGAGAAGGCCGGCCGCGCCTGGCACATTGCCTACACCAGTCCCAACCTCGCCGGCATTCAAGCCGCGGTCTCCGCCGGACTTGGCATCAGCATTCTGCCGACGCTGGCGATCTTGCCCGACCATCGCGTGCTGAGGCCGGCGCACGGCTTTGCGGCGATCACCAATACGGAAATCGCCCTCGTCACGAGCTCCAATCCCACGCCGGCAACGCGCTTTCTGGCCGAACGGCTTGCCCAATTCTGTACCGCTACCACGCAAGGTGCGGGCGCGCGGCATCGCCGTGCGCTGGCGGCCTGAGCCGCGCCGGATGGACACCCCCTCCGGGGCGCAACGCAAAAGGGCGCTGGCGCCGACTATTCGGCGGCCGCGAGCTTGCCGGCGCCGGCCAAGACCTCGCGCAAGGAGCGGTGATAGTGGATCATGGCGGGCTCGTTGCGCCCGTAGACGAGGTGGGTTTGTGCTCCCGAGGTAAGGCCCATTTGAATCGTGCGTCCCGCCGGAAAGTCCTCGCCCGTGACCACATCCAGCACCAGTTGCATGTTTCGCTCCCAGTGCATCCTCTCCTCCTCGCTCGCCGGCGCCTTCGGCACATACAGTGCCAACTCCATCACGGCACGATCGACCCGCTCCTCACGCGGGAAGATGCGGGCAAGCTCGACGTGATCGCCCTGCACGATCAGCAGCGTGTTGGGAAACAGCGAATAGATGATGCTCGTGTTCCACATCAGGTCCCAGCTCTGCTCGGGCTCGTCCCTGAGCCGGTCAAGCTTCTTGCGGGGCACGACGAGACGATGGTTGTAGCCAAAGGGCGTGAAGTCAGTGACGTTGCCGTGCAGAATCTCCTTGAGCGAGTCCTTGTGCAAAAAACCGATGTGGTAGGCCTCGTGAAAGGTATCGACGAGAATTTTCCAGTTCATGGCCTCCGGGACGACGCGCTTGTCGTAGAAGGCCCAGGAGGCAAAATTAAAGCTTGCCAGTTCGGGGCCAAGCCCGCCCAACCAGGGATCGATGTCGAACTCGGTTGCGGCGTGGTCGCCCGGCGTCGGGATCACCCAGACCAGACCGTGCTTCTCGGCAATCGGCAGCGGTGTCAGCGTCGAGCGCTCGCGACGAACATCCGGAAAGTTGCGCTCATCCGGGATGCCCGTCACTTTGCCCGCCAGATCATAACTCCAGGCATGATAGGGACACACAAACAGGCGGGCCTTGCCGCAGCCCTGAGCCACCTTGGCGCCGCGGTGTCGACAGACGTTGAGAAAGGCGCGCAATTTTCCATCACGCCCGCGCACGATCAGCAGCGGCACGCCGGCATACTCGTCTGTGCAATAGCTGCCCGGCGTCGGCCACTGAGAGGCAAAGCCCAGCAACAGCGGCCATTGCCGAAAAAGCTGCGTGCGCTCGCGCGCCGCGTGCGCCGGATCGCAATAGACCGCGACGTCGTTGCGCCAGGGCGCCTCGGCCAGCGACGTGCTCCGGCTGTCAAGGTAGTGCAACAAGCGTTTCAACAGGTCGATTTGCTGCTGGCGATCCATCCTGCGACCCCTGTGCAATCTTTGCGCTGCCAACCGTCTACCCGCGCGCGCAGCCAACGCCCCTGCCACCGCCCTGGCCACCGCCCTGGCCACCGCCTCGCGCGCGCTCGCACCTGCCTCGTCTAGCAACCCCTGTCTGCTCAACCCAGCCTACTGAACCTCGGCTACCCAAGCTCGATACGATACCGTATCATGCGGCCGAACGGCGCACAATACGGTGCCGTATCACAAGCTGGCGAGCGGGCATGATGGATGGGTCGGACAAATGGATCGAGGCGGCGCTCGCCGAGCTCGCCGGGGGCGGCATCGAGCGCGTGCGCGTCGAGGTCGTGGCCGAACGGCTGGGTGTGACCAAGGGCGGATTCTACCGGCGGTTCAAGGACCGCCGCGCCCTCCTTGAGGCCGTGCTGGAGACCTGGAGTGCGGGGCGCATCGCCGTCGTCCAGCAGCAAACGGCGCTCGGCGGCCTCACGCCCCGCGAACGGCTAAAGGCCCTCGTCAAGCTTTATACGGAACGCGTTAGCGCCCAGGGCATGGCGATCGAACTCGCCGTTCGCCAATGGGCCCGCACCGATCAAGGCGCCGCCGCGGCCGCCGCCCGTGTCGACGCCGCCCGCCTGGCAGCGGTCGCGGAGCTTTACCGCCGGCTCGGGCTGTCGGAAGAGGAGGCGGAAGGCAGGGCCATTCTTTTCTATGCCTTCATCTTCGGGCAGAGCCTGCTCTTCCTGGCGCAAGCCCCGCGCAAGCGCGCAAGCTTGCTCGCGGCCTGTGCCGACACCTTGACGGACATTGGCTGATGGATCGCAAGGCCAGGGGCGCCGCCCACCACACAGCCCCACCACACAACCCCCACACAACATTGTGACGGAGAAAGGTCATGCAACGCGCAATTCATGCCCACGCGGCGGCGCCCCGCGCCAAGGCCAGCAACTATCCCGCGGAATTTGCCGCCCGCGTCGCCGGGCGCCTCAAGCGCCCGCTCGGGGATTTGTTTGCGCTCAAGAATTTCGGGGTCAACCTGACGACGCTGGCGCCCGGTGCCGCCTCGGCGCTGTTCCACCGCCACAGCCGGCAGGACGAATTCATTTTCATGCTCGAGGGCGAGCTCACCCTCCTCACCGATGAGGGCGAACAGGCGCTCAAAGCCGGCATGTGCTTCGGCTTTCCCGCCGGCGGCACCGCCCACCAGCTCGTCAATCGCTCCGCCACGGACGCCACCTACCTGGAGATCGGCGATCGCAGCGCGGACGACACCGTGGCCTACCCGCGCGACGACCTCGCCGCCGTCCTTGCTCCCGAGCGCAAATGGATTTTCACGCGCAAGGACGGGACACCCTACTGAGGCTGGTGTCCCACCACGGCTCGGGCCGGGGCCGCCGCTGCCTGCTTAACCGCGTTGTCGAGGCGGCTTGGACTTCCTACCTCTTGTCGGTGGCGGCAAGGGAGCAGCAGCCATGCAGCGTTTCGATTTCAGGCAGCAGGACTTTCTGAAAAATCCCGAGCTCGGCCTGAAGCAGCTCAGGGCCGCAGGGCCGCTCGTCAAGGTGCACTTTCCCATCGTCGGCAAAACCTGGATCACCACGACCAGCGATATGGCCGGCCGCGTCCTCAAGGACAACGAGACCTTCACCATGCGCAAGGGCGGCACGCTTGCCGGCCTGCGCTGGTGGATGCCGCGCTCGATCCGGACGCTGGCGGTCAGCATGCTCAGCATGGACGAGCCCGACCACTCGCGCCTGCGCGGCATTGTCGATGAGGCCTTCCGTCGCCGCGCCATTCTCGAGATGGAGCCAAGAATTTTGGCAATCGCCGATGCGCTGGCCGCCGAGCTCTTCGCCGATGGCAGCCCGGCCGATCTCGTCGAGCGTTATGCGCGCAAGCTGCCGCTGTCGGTCATCTGCGAGCTGCTCGGTTTGCCGGCCGCCGACCGGCCGCGCTTTATCGCCTGGGCGAACGCGCTGACGCGCCTGACGGGCGCGGTGAGCTTCCTGCGCCTACTCGGCGGCCTGGCGCGGATGAAACGCTACCTTCAGGGCCGCTTGCGGGCTGCACGCGCCGCCGGTGGCGAGGGCTTGATCGCGGAGTTGGTGCGCGTGGAAGAGGCCGGTGGTCGCATCAGTTCCGAAGAAATGCTGGCCATGGTGTTCTTGTTGCTCGGCGCCGGCAGCGAAACCACCACGCATCTGATCAGCGGCTCGGTCTATGAACTAATAAAGGCCCCGCAGCTGCGCGATTGGCTCGAGCAGGATTGGCGCCGCGTCAACTTGGCCGTCGAGGAATTTTTGCGCTTCGTCTCACCGGTACAGTTTAGCAAGCCTCGCTTTGTCGGACGCGATCTGGAGATCGGCGGGGTCAAACTGAAGCAGGGCGACCGCATCATGGCCATGTTGGCGGCGGCCAACTGGGACCCCGCCGCCAACGCCCATCCCGAACGGCTCGATCTGGCGAGAAAACCCAACCACCACCTGGCCTTTGGCACGGGAATCCACTTCTGCCTGGGCCACCAGCTGGCGCGCATCGAGGCCAAGTGCGCGCTCGCGGCGCTGTTCAAACGCTGGCCACGGCTGGAGCTGGCCGTGCCGGTCGAGGCCATTCGCTGGCGGCCGCGGCCCGGGCTTAGAGCGATTGCGGCTTTGCCCGTGCGCTTGGCCGGAAGCCGCCCCGCCGTCGCGGAGGCCGCGCCATAGGCGCGCCGCCGGCGGCAGGGCGTGAGGTGGCCCAACAAACCGGCGATCCCATGCGCCTCAGCTTGGCGCACCGGCGCTGGCGCAGCGGCTGTTGGCGCGTTGGTAGGCCTCCCGCGCCCCGATCCGCGCCTGGTAGTCAACCAGCTCCGTCGGCAGGCTGCCGCCGAGGCCCGCCTGCCACAGCGCCAAGCCGCAGCTCACCGAGATATCGGCGAGCGTCAGCTGGTCGCCGACCAAGTAGGCGCGATCGGCAATCAAGCCTTGCGCATATTGGACGGCGCGGGTCGCGCGCTGCTCGAGCCCAACCACCGACCAGTTGCGCTTGTCGGCATCGCCGGCCATGAAGCGTGCCGCCAGCAGCGGATTGAGGGTCATGCCCAATTCGGTCTCACCGAAGAGCGTCAGCTGCAGGCAGCGCGCGAGGTTTTCTGGATCGGTCGTCGGCAACAAGGGGGTCGGCCCATAGACCTGAACGAGGTAGAGCATGATGGCGATCGATTCGTTGAGCGCAACGCGGCTATCTTCAAGAAGGGGAACCGTGCCGAGCGGGTTCAGGGCCCGATAGGCGGCGGGCGTGGGAAAGGCGTGGTTTTCCACGCCATAGGCGAGCCCCATTTCCTCGCACAGCCACATGACGCGCAGGCCACGCACGCCGCGGGCAAAATTGTGAATTTTCAGCATGAACTCGCCACCTCCCATTTGCTTCAGGTCTCATCAGCTCAAGCGCGCCAAGTTCGTGGGCCGCGGCCCCTGCCCAGCGCCCTGCACGCGGCCGACGCCAACGCATCGGACGCGATGGCGATGCTCACGCCGGCTGCCACGCCTGGCGCTGGGTAGAGGGCAGCGGCGGGAAAGCCAGCGCCACGGCGACGGCGCCGAGCCCGACGGCGGCCGAGCCGGCAAAGAGCCAGCTGTAGGCATCGAACGTGTCGAAGATGACGCCGCCCGCCACCGGCCCAAAGGCCATGCCGATGGCCGACATCATGGTGGCGGCACCGAACACCGTGCCCATGATGTGCTGGCCGAAGTATTCGCGCGCCAACACGGCATAAAGGGGCATGACGCCGCCGTAGGCGGTACCGAAGACGACCGCGAGCGCGTAGAACTCGCCCAAACGATGGACCAGGACGTAGCTGGCGATCGCGACGGCCTGCACCGCCAGGCCCGCGATCAACACCTTTTTGACGCCCAGGCGGTCGGCAAGCACGCCGAACAGCAGCCGGCCGCCGAGGCCCGCGAGGCCCTCGACGCTGTAGACCGAGACGGCCGCCATCGCCGGCACCCCGCAGGCAATGGCGTAGCTCACCATATGGAAGATCGGCCCGGAGTGCGCCGCACAGCAGAAGAAGAAGGTGAGCGCCAGAACCCAAAACTGCGGCGAGCGCAGCGCCTGCGCCGCCGACAGGCCTCTGCCACCTACGTTTGGCTCAGGGGTCGCGGCAACCATTGCCGCTCCACCGTCGGGCCGGCGCACCAGTAACGCTGCGGGAATGAGCAGCACCCAGGCGAGGATGCCGATGCTCAGCATGGCGGGGCGCCAGTCGTAGGTCGAGATCAACCAGCGCGCAAACGGCGACACCGTCATTGGCGCCACGCCCAACCCCGCGGAGATGAGCGAGACGGCGAGACTGCGATTGGTCTCGAACCAAGCGGTGGCGGCCGCAATCAGCGGGGTAAAGAAGGCTCCGGCAGAGAAGCCCACCAACAGCCCGTAGATCAGCTGGAATTGCGTGAGCGAGGTCGCCTGGCTGGCCAACACCAGGGCGAGGCCCAACAGCACGGCGCCGCACAGCACGACGATGCGCGTGCCGAAGCGGTCACTGAGACTGCCCCAAAGGAAGCCCGCGATCCCCATGGTCAAGAAATTGAGGGTCATGGCGCTGGAAATACCGGCGCGCGACCAGCCGGTCGAAAGCGCCATCGGCTGCAGGAAAACGGCCAGCGAGAACATTGCGCCCGCCGCGACGCAGGTCATCAGCGCGCCGGCAGCAATGATCACCCAGCGATAGGAAAGCTGCATGGTCCCTGGTCCTTCGAGCAATTGGCGTTGACATATAGGTTGATATCAACGTTAATGACGCATGTCAAAGCCGACCGACGTGCCCTTCGCCACCACCCTGAAAATTCGCGACCGCTGCCTGTGTCTGCACGTGCAACGCGCTGCCCGCCGTGTCGCCCGCCAGTTCGACGACGCCCTGCGCCCGCTCGGGCTGACCAACGGGCAGTTTTCGCTGCTCACCTCGCTCAATCGTCCACAGCCCGCGCGGCTCTCTTCGGTGGCCGCCTTGCTGGCCATGGACCGCACCACTTTGACGGCCGCCCTGAAGCCCTTGCAGCGCCGCGGCCTCCTCGATGTCTCGATCGACCAACAGGACCGGCGCAGTCGCTGCCTGCAGTTGACGCGGCAGGGCCGGTCCGTGCTGGCCGCCGCCATCCCGATCTGGACGCGGACGCATGCGCGCCTGGAACGCCAGCTCGCCGACGTTAAACCCGATCTTCTGCGCCGGGGTCTCAATACGCTCGCGTGAACGCTTCGTGAGCGTCGGGGCGCGCTTGCCTCGGCGTAACGTCGTTGCCATCCGAAAAGCGGCCGTCGGCTGCCGGCCATCCAGCAGGCGTTCTGGGAGCCGGCAGCCTGGTGCCCGATCAGCGGCAAGTTGCTGAAAGTGGGCCTTGTAGCCTCGCACCCCCTGGTGACGCAGGTGCGACAGCGGCGCGACCGGATTGCGTCAGGCTGCTCCGTTGGCCAACAGGTGCGGTCGGCGGGCGGCATCGGTGGTCGGAAGGCTCCGGGAGCTGTCGCTGCCGGCAAAGGTCGGCGCGCGCGGCGAAGGCCTGCGCGCAAGCGCGCGCTTGGCGCCACCGCCGGCGCGCTCCTTTTGGCTCATTTAAACACTTGATTGAAAAGGCCGAGCAATAGCTCCAGGCAAATGAGGGCGATGATGTACCACTCCAGGCGGTGGCTGGTTCGCGTGGCAAGCAAATCGGCCATGGTATCGGCCGTCTCGCGGATGACCTCGAGCTTTTGGCCGACGGCACGCGCACGCGGGGAAAGGTCGTACTCATCGGTGAGTTTCGCCCAAAGGCGCTCTAGCTCCGGGTGATCCCACAGCACGTCCGGGCGGTCGGCCAGTTCGACGCGGCCGGCCAGGCGTTGTTGGATCAACAAGGCCTCGCCGATCTGTTCGAGAAGATCTCCGCGACGGCCGACCAGCAGCTTCCCGCGCTTGAGGCTCGAGGCAATGGGCACGACCCGATCAAAGGCCTGGGTGATCCGGCGCTCGTCGTAGGCAAAGGCGACGCTCGTCGCCAGCGCTTCCGCCAAGAGCAGCAAGCGCTCGGGCGCATCGTTCTTGAGACTGATGGTGCCGTTGGGAAGCGGCTGATCCTCGCCATCGGCCTTGAGCACGATTTGCGCCAACTCGGTCTCACGCTCCCCCAGGGGATCGATCAGACGGCCCTCAAGCCCCTTGATGATCCCCTCTTCCTCCAGCGGGTTCAGGCCGATGAAGACGGCGGCCCCGAAGCGAAACAAGGCGACCGTGCCGCCGCCTGCCACCTTGAACGCCAGCGGACTGCTGGAAAACTGGTCGGAGCGCTCCAACCCCTTGAGGTCGATGCGTTCCGCCAACTGCAGGGCGCGCGCAGGCAAGGCCGTGGTGCTCATGGGGGAATATTGGCGGGGAAAATTGGCCCCGAAAAGTGTTCCGGCGCAGACCTTGGCGCCAGGCCGTCTGCTGCAAACCATCCCGCACGCCAGCACGCCAGCACGCCCAAGGCCCCGGCGCCGCGCCGCCGAACCATGGCAAAAGCAGGCGGGCGCGCACTTCTAACTGCGCCCGCACCGCCCCCTCGTGCCCCCGCGCCGTCGGCAGGGCTATGCCGCCGCGGCCAGGGGGTGTTTTTCGCCCCGCAGGGTGTCTTCCTCCAAGCTCGCAGGCGCCGCCTCACGGCCCGGCACGCCGATCTTGAAGGCCACGGCATAGAGGGCCGGCAGGAAGGTCAGGGTCAAGATCGTCGCCGCGACCAGCCCGCCCATCATGGCCAGCGCCATGGGTGCCCAGAAGACCTCACCGGCAAGCGGGATCAACGCCAGCACCGCCGCCGCGGCGGTCAGCGTAATCGGACGGAAGCGCCGCACGGCGGATTCGACCACGGCCGTGAAGGCGTCGTGGCCCGCCGCCATATCCTGCTCGATCTGATCCACCAAAATCACGCTGTTGCGCATGATAATGCCGGCCAGCGCGATCACGCCCAGGATGGCAACGAAGCCGAACGGGGCCTGGAACGCCAGCAAGGCCATGGCCGCGCCGATCAGGCCAAGCGGGCCCGTTGCCAGCACCAGCAGGGTCTTACCGAAGTGCTGCAGCTGGATCATCAGCAGTAAAAGGATGACCAGCAGCATGGCGGGCATCTTCTCGTTGATCGAGGTCTGGCTCTTGACCGATTCCTCGACGGCACCCTGCAGCTCGACTTGGTAGCCGACGGGTAGCGCCTCGCGCACGCCCTTAAGCTTGGCGAACACGGCATTGGCAACGTCGGGCGATTGCACGTTGTCGGGGACGACGCCGCGCACGGTGATGGAGGGCAATCTGTCCCGCCGCCACTGAATGCCCGATTCCAACACCACCTTGACGCTTGCCACTTGCCGCAACGGCACGGACGCGCCCGTCGCTGTTTTGACGTAGACGTTGTCGAGGGCAGAGAGCAGATTGCGCGCCTCAGAGGGCTCGCGCAGCATCACCTTGACGGTCTCGTCCCCAGCACGGAACTCGCCGATCTGGAAGCCGGTCAGCATCGCCTGCAGTGAGCGGCGCACTTGCTGGGAGGTTACACCCAAGGCGCGCGCGCGATCCTGATCGATGTCGAGCTTCAGGCTCGGCACCGGTTCGAGCCAATCGTCGTGCACATTGCTGAGCTCAGGCGTTGCGCGCATGACGTCGGCCACCTCCTCGGCGTAGCGGCGCACTTCAGCGCGATCGGGCCCCGTTACCCGCACCTGCACCGCCCATCCCACCGGGGGACCATTGAAAAGCCGATCGACCTTGGAGCGGACCTTGGGGAAATTGCGCGCCAGCATCTCGCGCACGCGCACCAGCGCCCGCTCGCGTGCCTCGATCGACGTTGTCATCAACAGCAGCTGGGCAAAGTTCTGGTTCTTCAATTGCTGATCCAGGGGCAAGTAGAAGCGCGGGGCGCCCTCGCCGACGAAGGTGGTAACAAAGGCAATATCGCTATCTTTCAGGAGCTCGTCTTCCAGCCGCTTGGCGTCACCCTCCGTCTCGGCGTAGGAGGCCCCTTCGGGCAGCCACAGATCGACCAAGAGCTCGGGGCGATTGGAGGTCGGAAAGAATTGCTTGGGAATAAAGGCGAAGCTGACGATGCTGGCGGCAAAGGCGGCGAGCGTGAGCACGACCACGCTGCGACGCCACCGCACGCACCAGCCGACGACGGCGCGGATGGCACGATAGGCCCGGCTGTCGAAAACATTGTGGCGATGGGCGGCGCCTTTTGCCGCCTGCGTCCGCAACAGCCGATAGCCGATCCACGGCGTGAAATAGACGGCGGCAAACCAGGAAATCGTCAGCGCCAGGCCCGTCACCCAGAACAGGGCGCTGACGTACTCGCCGGCTTGGCTCTGCGCAAAGCCGACGGGGATGAAGCCGGCAA
>Ga0126377_10002546_pt1 | contig 12592 bp, 14 predicted proteins | sample PanSoiMetPlot_22_FD_92647 | JGI IMG/M metagenome (GOLD analysis project Ga0126377, IMG submission 92647) | Tropical forest soil microbial communities from Panama - MetaG Plot_22 | ecosystem: Environmental > Terrestrial > Soil > Tropical forest > Bulk soil | place: Panama | collected 2016-02-17
ATTAGAGAGTCGCCGTCGAATCGAACGCGTGGAGGAGTTCGTCCACGGTCACCGTGGCTGGACCGAACTTTCCGACGACGATGCCGGCGGCTTCGTTGGCGAGTCGCGCGGCCTCTGCGAGGCTCGCGCCTGCGGCCAGCGCGAGCGCCAGCGTGGCGATGACGGTGTCGCCTGCACCCGTGACGTCTGCCACTTCACGCGCGACCGACGGCAGATAACCTTCGACGTCCGTGCCAAGCAACCACATTCCCTGATCACCACGCGTCATCAGGACGTTGCGGCATCGGGCACGCTCCCGAAACACGCGCGCGGCATCGCGCGCTTCCTCGCGGCTTCGAACTCTGCGATGCGTCGCGATCTCCGTCTCGAGATGATTCGGCGTGACCACCGTGGTCGACGCGTAATGCTCGATGTGGGGAATCTTCGGATCGACCAGCACCGGGACATCCCGTCCGGCGGTGTTCACGATCGCTTCGGCGACAGCTCGCGTCACACCGCCCTTCAAGTAGTCGGAGATGACGATCGCCTGCGCGCGCGGCGCGTGCTTGTGGATCTCGGTGATGATGCGCTGCTCGACGTCGCCGGCGATCTCCGCGTCGGACTCGTAGTCGATGCGCGCCACCTGCTGATTGCGATCGGTCACGACTCGCACCTTGGTGGTCGTCGGTCGCGTGCTGTCTCCGACCAGCGCGGGCGTGATGCCGGCATCACGGCATGCAGCGGTCAGCCTCGTGGCCGCGTCGTCGTGACCGGTTGCCGCAACGAGCGTCGTCTGGCCGCCGAGCGATGCGATGTTGTGCGCGACATTGGCGGCACCGCCGATGCGGTGCATCTCGTGATCGAAAGCTACCACCGGAACTGGTGCTTCCGGCGAAATCCGTGTGACCCGCCCGACAATGAACTTGTCGAGCATCGCGTCGCCGACGACGAGCACGTGCGCGCCGGTGAAGCGGGCAGTGATACGCCGGATCTGATCTGAGGTGACGGCCGGAAGCAGCATCGACTAGCGAGGCTCCGCCTCTGACCGGCAAGCATGTCGAAGCCGGCCCGGCTCCGACTCGCCAGTCACAGTGTTAGCTTTGCCCCGCTTTGCGGGGCGAGCCGCCTTGACCGGGGAAACTTGACTCATTGTCAGCAATTGAGGCGGTCAAGACGGCTAATGCGTACTATCCGCGAGCGGAGCGCGGACGGCCGCAAACGGCAGGGTCACGATCACGAGAAACAGCATCAGGAATTCCGAGTCTCCGAAGTTGTACTCGAAGATTCCGGCGGCCAGCATCGCACCAATCGCGGCGAGCCCGGCGGCAGGTAGCGTGCGATCGAAGCTCGTCCGAAACAGACGGAACACCCCGATCGCGAGCGTCACCACGAAGGCGATCCACACGGCCAGGGCAGGCAGGCCGCGCTCGGCCGCAATCTGCAGCGGCACGTTGTGCAGATGCGGGTTGATCTTCTGCACGCTGTTCGGATCGCGGTACTGCGCGTAGACGCGCTGCACCATGTTCGGACCGACGCCGGTCAGCGGATGGTCCTTGATCATGGCGGCGCCCGTCTGCAGCATCGCGATGCGATCGCGGCTGCTCGGATCGCGGAGGTTCGACACGGACATGATGCGATCGGTGATGCTGTCGGGTGCGAGCGCGAACAGCAGGGCAACGACAACCGGAATCAACGCCGTGAGGCGCAGGTCTTTGAGGACGAAGAGCAACCCCACCCCGACGGCGACGCCGACCCACGCGCTGCGCGTGAGCGTGACCGTGACCGCGACGAACAGCGCCGGCATGACGAGTGCCGCCCACTTCCAGTCGCGCATGGAGAAGATCAGTCGGGAGGCGGCCAGGCCGATCACCAGCATCAGAGTACCGGCGTAGGTCATGTAGTGGCCGAGCGTGCCGTGGGGACGCAGCCGCAGACTGTCGAAGTGCAGCAGCGTGTACTGGATGATTCCGGCGGCCGCCGCGATCGCACCAACCGTGACGATGACGTCGGCGACCGTCTTCGTGCGCGGGCCGCGCGCCAGGTCGTAGACCATCGGCACGACCAGGAACAGCAGGAGCTGACGGCTGTCGATGAGGCTTTCGATCCGGTCGAGGGAGAACAGCGAGGAGACGAGGGTCATCCCCGCATATCCCACGAGCGGCCAGAAGAAGGTGGGCGCATCCGGACGAGTGCCGTCGCGGACGAGCGTCGTCACCCACGCGATCAACAGCACGAAGAACAGCGCTTCGGCGACCGCGATCGACACGGGTACTGCGGCGACGAACAGCAGCAGCAACGCGAACGTCAATCGATCGAGCCACGGCGTGCTGTGCACGCCGCTCATGCTCATCGCGGTGGTGGTCATACGGATTCTGTAATGGGGTCGGGAGTCATTTTCGCGTAGACGCTTCGAAAATGACTCCCGACCCCTTCATCACACGCTCGACAGCCGCGATCACGCGCTCCGGTGTGATCCCGGTGAGGCACCGGAAGTCGCCCGGTGCGCAGCGGCGCTGATTGCACGGCCGACACGGGAGCGGCCCGACGTCAACCATCTCACAAGCTAGCCGCGGATCGCGCCAGGGTCGCGATCGTTCCGCCAGCGTCGGCCCCAACAACTCCACGATCGGGGTCGTCGTCGTCGCCGCGACGTGCACCGGCCCGCTGTCGCCCCCAATGTACACCGCCGCGCGGGCGACGAGCGCGCGGAGTTCGGCCAGGTCCCAGTCTTCCACCATCGGGACCGATGCCGGCGTACGGAGTCGGGCCCGGGCCGTCTCAACCACGCGGCGTACAGCATCCCCATCGGATGGTCCGGCGGTCAGGATGATTCGCCGGTTCGCGTCTGCCTCAGCCAGCGCGGCGACCACCCTGCTGAATGCCGCCTCCGGCCATCGCCGAAACGGGTTGCCGGCGCTGACGTGCATCACCACGAGCGCCGCGTCCCGACCTATGCCTGCTTGTCGAAGACGATGCTCGACACGGGCAGCGGCATCTGAATCCTCGACCATCTCGACGGCATCACGTGTCGGGTCACATCCGTCAATTCCCAAAGGGGCGAGAAGATCCCATTGGCTGACGACCGAATGGCGTGGCGCGAGATCCGCCGAACGCGGGACGGCATGTGTGTACATCCACGATCGACCTCTGATGGTGTATCCGATGCGCATCGGCGCCCGGCTGGCCCACGTCAGCCACGCGCTCCGCGGACCTCCGTGCAGATCGATGGCGAGATCGAACCGCTTGCGTCTCAACGCGTTGGCCAGGCCGATATCGTCTCGAAGACGATCGGTCCTCCTGCTTCTCGGGGCGACAATCAGTTCATTGATGTGCGGATTCCCGCGCAGTACCGGCGCGGCCGCCGGTTCGACGACATAAGCGAGATGCGCGTCAGGGTAGTGGCGTCGGAGTGCCCGAACGATGGGAGTCGTGAAGACGACGTCGCCGATGAGGCGCAGCCGCACGAGGAGGATGCGCATAACGCCAGGCAAGGAGCCTGGGGAGAACTCCTTTAGTCCTTCTCGATCGTCGCTTCGTCGATCAGCATCACCGGGATGTCGTCCTTGATCGGGTAGACGCGGTGACACTGCCCGCACTTGAGTCCGGCGCCGTTCTTGACCAGTTTGACCGGGGTCTTGCAGTTCGGACAGACCAGGATTTCCAGCAGTTCGGCATCAACCGGCATCGTGCGGCAACTATAGCATCTTGCGCTAAGATCATTCTCTGATGTCCTTTCCACGCACTTGGGCTTGGGTTGCGGCCGCGTTGTGGATCTCGGTTCCCCAGCTCGTCGCCGCGCAGACGACCGACGCCTATTTCGAGTTTCTCCAGGCCCGTCGCCTCGAGGCCGATGGTGACCCCAAGGGCGCTCTGGCGGCGCTCGAACGCGCCGCGACCGCCGACCCGAAATCTGCAGAGGTCCGTGCTGAAATCGCCTCGCTGCACCTGAGGCGGAACGAACGTGCGGACGCCGAGAAGGCGGCCAAGGCCGCGCTCGCGCTCGACGAAACCAACGTCGAGGCGAACCGTGCGCTGGGTCTGCTGTATGCGGCCGCGGTCGATCAGGCGAATGAACGCACGCCGTCTGCACAGACCGCGAGCGCGCTCAAAGACGCCATCATGTACCTCGAGCGCGCGGTCACCGGTGCTGGTGTGACCGCAGACGCCAACCTCCAGTTTCAGCTCGGCCGCCTCTACATCCGAAACGGCACGCCTGACAAGGCAATCCAGACATTGATGCGTGTCGTCGCGCAGAACCCCAACGCGGTTCAAGGGCGGCTTGCCTTGGCGCAGGCGTTTGCCGCCAACAAGGATCTGAAGAGCGCGATCAACGTGCTCGATGAGATCCTCGAAGACGAGCCTCGCGTCGCACCCGCGCTCGCGCAGTACCAGGAAGATGCCGGTCTGTTCAAGGAATCGGCTGACACGCTGACACTGGCGCTCGCCATACAGCCGAACAGCCGCGACCTCAAGGTGCGGCGCATTGCGGTGTTGATGGAGGCCAAGGATTACGGGAAGGCGGCCGGCTTCGCCGGCGACGCGCGGAAACAGCATCCCGACGATCCGCGCTTCGCGCGGCTCCAGGGGCGCGCGCTCTTCGACAACGGCGACAAGAGTGCGGGAATCTCCGTCCTCGAGTCCGCGATCAAAACGTTCCCGAAAGACACGAACACGCTGTTCACACTGGCGGATGTCTACGCCGACGCTGGCCGATCGGCGGATGCGGAGCGCTCGCTGCGTCAGTTGCTCGCGACCGAGCCGAACAACGCCAGCGCCCTCAACTACCTCGGCTACCTGCTGGCCAGTCGCGGCGATCGCCCCGACCAGCTCGATGAAGCCGTGCGTCTCGTGCAGAAAGCGCTCGAGGCCGAACCTCAGAATGGCGCGTTCCTCGACAGTCTCGGCTGGGCCTACTTCCGCAAGGGCGATCTGGACAATGCCGAGAAATATCTGACCTCAGCGGCGCAGAAGCTGCCTGACAACTCCGAAGTTCAGGATCACCTCGGCGACCTGCTGGCCAAGCGCAATCGGTGGTCTGATGCGATTGCGTCCTGGAACAAAGCACTGGCTGGCGACGGGCAGGATGTCGAGAAGGCGGCCATAGAGAAGAAGATCAGTAATGCAAAAGGCAAAATGCAAAATGCAAAATGAAGCTGCCGATTAAGAGCGGCCCAGGGCGTGCGGCGTCGTGCGCCCGTTTTTTTTGCATTTTGCATTTCGCATTTTGCATGACGGTCGTGACGTCGTGCGTTCCTCCCCGTATCGCGCTCCCAACTGACACCGGGTCTCCTTTTCCAGATTTCGCCGACGTGCACGCGCAGCTCTCCAGCGCGTGTCGGGGTGTGCGGACGCTGACGGCTGAACTCGCGCTCGCAGGGCATGCGGGTACGGAACGCCTTCGTGGACGGGTGCATGCGGGGTTCGAACGTCCAGATGCGATGCGCCTCGAGGGCGTTGCGCCGTTCGGGCCACCCGCTTTCATCCTCGCCGCACGCGATCGCACGGCGACGCTCTTCCTGCCGCGCGACTCACGTGTGCTGCGCGGGCAGCGTCCCGACGACATCCTCGGTGCGCTCGTCGGCGTTGCGCTCGGCCCCGCCGATGTCCTTGCGATTGTGACGGGATGCGTCGTCCCCGCGCCGATGGCCGCATCGGGTCGACTGCATGAGCGCGGCTGGGCCTCGATCGCGCTTGTCGGTGGTGCGCAGTTGTATCTGCGTCGCACGACGGCCTGGCAGATCCGTGCTGCCCGTCGAGACGGATGGCGGCTCGAATACGAGTGGAAGGGGCAGTTCCCTTCGTCGGTGCGTCTGACTTCCGATAAGCAATCGGTGAACGTGGATCTCACCGCGACCATGTCACAGATCCAGACGAACATCGATCTCGATGCCGCGGCGTTTACCGTCGATGTTCCCGCCGGAGCGCGATCGCTGACGCTCGACGAGCTGCGCGAAGCGGGACCGCTGCGAGGCCAGTGATGCACCGGATCGAGTCGACAGATCACTTGCGATGGAGTGCATCGATCGCGCTGATCGGGTGCGCCGCCTTCGTCCTCGTCTCGTCCGGTCGCGAGGTTCATGCGCGGCAGCGCGCAGCCGACGGGCACGCGCCGGTCCTCAGCTACGAAGTCGTCAAGTCGTACCCGCATGATCCGATGGCGTTCACACAGGGTCTGATCTTTCGCGACGGCTTTCTCTTCGAGAGCACCGGGATCAAAGGGCGGTCGTCACTGCGGAAGGTCCGTCTCGAAACCGGCGACGTCGTGCAGCGGCGTGACGTCGACAAGCGCTATTTCGCAGAAGGGCTGACCGACTGGAAGGGACGACTGCTGCAGCTCACGTGGGAGACGAACATCGGATTCGTCTACGACCTCAACTCGTTTGCGCCCATGAGCACCTTCACCTATCGAGGTGAGGGTTGGGGACTGACCCACGACGGCACACGACTGATCATGAGCGACGGCACGTCGGCGCTTCGCTTTCTCGATCCGGAGACCCAGCGTGAGATCGGTCGCGTGACGGTGAAGGACGGTGAGCGTGCGATCGAACGACTCAACGAGCTGGAGTTCATCAAGGGAGAGGTGTACTCGAACGTCTGGCTCACCGATCGCATTGCGATCATCGCGCCCGCCACGGGGCGTGTCACCGCCTGGCTCGATCTCACCGGCCTTCGCGCACCGGCGCGGCAGGGAGACGATGTGCTCAACGGCATCGCCTTCGATGCGGCGGGCGATCGCCTGTTCGTCACGGGGAAACTGTGGTCGAGGCTGTTCGAGATTCGGGTGCGCCGGTGAATCGGCAATCGGTGGCGCCGGGCCGGCCGGTCACCGTTCGCGCCCACGCGAAGATCAACCTCGATCTTCGTGTGCTCGGCACCCGGCCAGACGGCTATCACGAGCTTCGCACCGTTTTTCAGTCGCTCGCCCTGCACGACACGATCGACTGCATCCCGAGGCCGGGGCCGTTTGCGATCGAGTGCGACGCCGCCGGCGTTCCGCTCGACGAATCGAATCTGGTGTGGCGTGCGGCGCGCGCGCTGTGGCGTGCGCTGCGGCGATCGGGGCCGGTGCAGGATGTGCTCGTGCGAGTGCACAAGCGCATCCCGCTCCAGGGTGGTCTCGGAGGCGGCAGCAGCGATGCGGCCGCAGCGATGCTGGCGCTGGCGAAGATGTGGCGTGTTCCCGTGCGTCCGAATCAGCTCGTCGATGTGGCGACGACGCTCGGCGCCGACGTCGCGTTCTTCCTGTCGGGTGGCACCGCGCTTGGCCTCGGGCGCGGCGACGAGGTGTATCCGCTGGCCGATCTGCCTCGACACTGGATCGTGCTGCTCGTGCCAGGGTTCGGCGTTTCGTCGCCCGACGCCTACGAGTGGTACGACGCCGAGCGGGAGCTGTCGCGTGGACCGGTGGTGCGTGAGGCGCAGTACGTGCCCGGCCCCTGGCCGTCGCGGGCGGCCCAGATGATCAACGATCTGGAAGCGCCGATCGCGCGCCATCATCCAGAAATCGATCGGATGAAGATCTCGCTGCGTCGAGCCGGCGCGCTGGCGGCGGCGATGTCGGGGAGCGGCTCGACGGTGTTCGGGCTGTTTCAAAAGCGTGGCGAGGCGGTGGCAGCGGTCCAGCAGCTATCAGGGCTAGGGTGGCGCGTGCTGCTGACCGAATCGGTTGGACGCGGTGAGTTCGCGCGTCGATGCCGGCCGCACCCTCTGCGTCTTGCTCGAAACGAGAAGTCTCGACTGCACTAAGGGTTTGCGCCGCCGTGGGCGAGCGGCTCCTAGAGCAGTCCCGGTAGCGAGGGCATTGGGGTCGGGAGTCATGTTCGTTTCGAATGCGACGTGAAAATGACTCCCGACCCCAATACTGACGCAGCGGGAGGACGTACTGGGGCGTGGCCAAGCGGTAAGGCGCGGGACTTTGGATCCCGTATTCGGAGGTTCGAATCCTCCCGCCCCAACCAGTCAAGGGCAAAGCGGTCTGAACGATGAGGCGACCACTCAGTGGTGAAGGCTTGCTGTCGACAGGGTTTGGCGACATGAAGGTGTTCACCGGGAGCGCGCATCCGCTGCTGGCAAAGGAGATCGCCAGCAGTCTGGGCATTCCGTTGGGGCAGGCGAGGCTCCGCCGGTTTCCTGACGGCGAGGTGTCGTTCCAGATCGACGAGAACATCCGCGGGGCGGACGTGTTCATCGTCCAGCCGACGTCGAGTCCGGCCGATCAGCACCTGATGGAGCTGTGCGTCATGATCGACGCGTTTCGCCGATCGTCGGCGGCGCGGATTACCTCGGTGATTCCGTATTACGGCTACGCGCGTCAAGACCGCAAGGACAAGCCGCGGGTCCCGATCTCGGCGAAGCTGGTCGCGAATCTGTTGAGCGCGGCGGGCACCAACCGAGTGCTCACGATGGATCTGCACAAGCCGCAGATTCAGGGGTTCTTCGACATCCCGGTGGACCATCTCTTTGCGGCCCCGGTGATCATCGAGTACCTGTCGCGGCTGAATTACTCGGACCTGACGATCGTCTCGCCCGATGCGGGCGGCGCCGAGCGGGCCCGGGCGTATGCGAAGCGGCTCGATGCCGAACTGGCGCTCGTCGACAAGCGGCGCAGCGAGGACGGCGCGGCCGAAGTGATGAACGTGGTCGGCGACGTGGCCGGTCGCACCTGCATCCTGCAGGACGATATGATCGACACGGCAGGCACGATTCAGAAGTCGGCGATGGCGCTCAAGGAAGCCGGTGCGCAGCGGGTGCTGGCGTGCGCCGTGCACGGCGTGCTCTCCGGGCCGGCGATCGAACGGATCGACGACTCGCCGATCGAGCAGATGATCATCACCAACACGGTGCCGTTGTCGGATGCTGCGCAGCGGTGCCGCAAGATCGTGCCGCTGTCGGTGGCGCGATTGTTGGGTCAGGCGATTCGGAATATCCACGAGGAGACTTCGGTTTCTTCGCTGTTTGTGTAGGACTCAGGGCTCAGGCCCCAGGCCTCAGGGCTGGGCAAGGCCTGAGGCCTAGACAGCCCTGGGCCCTGAGGCCCGGGCCCTGGGGCCTGTAAGCGAGAGGTTTTGATGGACGCGACACTGGAAGCAGTCAAGAGAGAGGGCCGACGGAAGAACGAGGCGAATCGCCTTCGTACGAGCGGAAAGATTCCCGCTGTCTTCTATGGTCCGAGCAAGAGCGGCAAGGCGAAGGAGGCGGTGGCGGTCAGCGTCGATCCGAAAGCGGTGATGAAGATCCTGCATTCGGAGTCGGGCGCGAATACCCTCATCAACTTGAAGCTCGATGGCAGCGAGACCCGCGTGATGCTGCGCGAGTATCAGCTCGATCCGGTGACGCACCATCTGATCCACGCCGACTTCTACGAGCTGGCGATGGACAAAGCGATTACGGTCACCGTGCCCATTCAGGTGAACGGCGAGTCGAAGGGCGTGAAGCAGCAGGGCGGCCTGCTCGACTTCGTCACCCGCGAGATCGAAGTCGAGTGCCTGCCCACGGACATTCCCGAGCACATCGACATCGACGTGACCGAGCTGATGCTGCACCAGGCGATTCGCGTGCGCGATCTGCCGGTGAATCCAAAGTGGAAGGCGATCAGCGAGGGCGACACGATGATCGTGCACATCGTGATGCCGAAGGCCGAGGAAGAGCCGGCTGCGGCGACGGCTGAAGCGGCGGCTGGTGCGGCGCCGGCGGCTCCGGCAGAACCCGAGGTCATCAAGAAGGGCAAGACCGAGGAGAAGGCCGAAGACGAGAAGGACAAGAAGGAAAAGAAGTAGAGGCGGGTCTTCAGACGCGCCCGTGCGACGTGAAGCTAATTGTCGGATTGGGCAACCCGGGACGCGAGTATCGCGACACGCGTCACAACGTGGGGTTCCGGGTGGTCGACGAGATCGCGCGGCGCCACGGCCTCAATTGGGCCGCGGGCCCGTCGCAGGTCCCCGACACGCTGGTCGCGAAGAAGTTCGGTCCCGAGCCGGTAATGCTGGCCAAGCCGCTGACGTACATGAATCGGAGCGGCGATGTGGTGGCGGCGCTGGCGCGGTACTTCGAGATTGCCTTCGACGATCTGCTGATCGTGATCGACGAAGCGGATTTGCCCTTTCTGCGCATGCGCGCACGCGCGCGTGGATCGGCGGGAGGGCACAACGGGCTCAAGTCGGTGATCGAACGGCTTGGGACGAACGGGTTTCCCCGGCTTCGGCTGGGAGTGGGGCGCGGAGATGGGAGGCGGGACCTCGCCGATCACGTGCTCGCGAAATTCGAAGTCGGCGAGCTGGCCGATCTCGAATCGTTCATCGCACGGGCGGCTGACGCGGCGGAGATGTTTGCAGCGGACGGCATCCTGAAGATGATGAACGTGTACAACCCGGACGCTCCGGCGTCCGGAGCTGAATGACGGTCCGGCTAAAGCCGGACACTACGTCTGAAGGCTCCTTGCCACATTGGGTGGCCACGTCCGCGAGGACGCTGTCCAGAAGGAGAGGGAATGAAGAGAACGTACGAACTCGTGTATGTCGTGTCGCCCGATGCGACCGACGAACAGGTGGCCGACCTCCACACGCAGGTCGAAGCCATCGTCCAGCGGCTCCACGGCCAGATCGAGAAGACGGATAATTGGGGCCGCCGTAAACTCGCCTACGAAATCGGACGCCATAAGGAAGGCACGTACGTCCTCGAAGTGATCAAAGGGGGCGGAGACCTGATGAAGGAGATCGACCGTCGTCTTCGTGTGACCGATCTGGTGATTCGCCATCTCACCGTCCGGGTCGATGAAGAGCAGGGCGTGGTCGAGCGAACGCGCAGCAAGCGCACCGAGACCTCGCGTCGGCGCCGACTCGCGCGCGGCCTTCCGGCGGATCGACAGCCGGGTGAAGGACAGCGCGGCGAGCCTGATGACGATCGCGACGATCGCTTCGAGATGGGTGGTGGGGAGGAGAGCCGATGAACGGGCGGAAAAGTTTTGGTGGGGGCGGCGGCCGCGGCAAGTCGTCGTCGTCGCAGCAGCAGGGCAAGGACGGTCAGCGTCGTCCGATGTTCCGCCGCCGCAAGGTGTGCAAGTTCTGCTCGGACAAGATCGACGACATCAACTACAAGGACGTCAAGCTGCTGATGCCGTTCGTACCCGAGCGCGCGAAGGTGCTGCCGCGACGGATCTCCGGGACGTGCGCTCCGCATCAGCGGAAGCTGCGGACCGCGATCATGCGCGCGCGCCAGCTCGCGTTGATCCCGTACACCACGGAGTAGCCCATGGAAGTCATTCTGAGAGAACACGTCGACAACCTGGGGCGTCGCGGTGAGATCGTCAAGGTGGCGGACGGATACGCGAGGAACTTTCTGCTGCCGCGGAAGCTCGCGCTTCCGGCGACCGACGGCAATCGCAGGCACGTCGAACGCGAGCGGAGGATCGTCGAGGCGCGTGAGGCGGCCGAGAAGGTGCAGGCCGAAGCGATCGCCGCGCGGCTGGCGATGATCGACATCACGATCACGCGGCGCGTCGGCGAGACCGATCAGCTCTATGGCTCGGTGACTGCGGTCGACATCGCCGATTTCCTCAAGGGCAAGGGGTTCGAGATCGATCGCCGCAAGCTGATCCTGCCCGAGCCGATCAAGGCGATCGGCGAGCACACCGTGCCGCTGAAGCTGCACCGTGACGTGACGCTGCCGCTGAAGGTGAACGTAGCCAAGGAAGGCGGCGAGGGGCAGCCGCAGTCGTAGCGGCATGAAGGACCTGCTTCGCCGCGTGCTGCACCGCGCGACGACGGCGTTGTTGAGGCCTCTGGAGGATCAGGCTCGCGCGCGACAGCGCGAGCTGATCGGCCGGATCGAGCGCCTCGAGAAGCGCGTGGACTCCGCGCTCGCGAAGGGACAGGCCGAAAGCCGCCTTCTCGCGGCGCGTATCGACGCGGGCCGCGCCCGCCCTTCGAAGCTGTCCCGCCGTCTGGTCGCGCGAGCCGGTAGTCGGGTTGATAGGGTGGATGGGGTTGATGCGCACCCTATATTTCCTCAGGACGTCGCGACGCTTACCGCCTGCAGTGTGTGCGGTCACCGCGAGTGGACGGCGGTCTGCGAGTACAACCGATTCCTCCTGATTGATGCGCCTGACGAAGAGGCGGTGCGTGCAGACTACGCGCTCTGTCATCACTGCGGTGTCGTGTTTGCGCGTCGGCGTCCGGTCGGCGCGCGCTTTCGAGCGCTCGTCGACCAGTTCGAGGAGACGATCGGCCGCACGCTGAGCGTCGGTCATGGTCCTAAACTCCTGAGCTCGCACCGGCTGTCCGAGTCGGATGTCGCGAAGCTCAAGGCGCGCGCGGCCCACCCGGTCTTCGTCAGTGAGGTCCCACGCGTTCGCGACCGTCAGCATATGCCGCAACTGATGCGGGATCGACTGACGGCCGCTGCACACATCGAGATCCTCGGTTCGCTGCTCACGCTGCGGGCGCCTCGCGTCCTCGAGATCCGTCCGCGGTTCGGAGCGATCGGCGCCTCGCTTCGGCGGTTGTATGGCGGAGAGACGGCGGCGCTTCCGCTGTTCGAGGTCCAGCAGGTGCTCGTGCGCGAGGTGTATGGCACTCGCGCGGATCATCTGCTCGACTACGACCGGCTCTCGATTCCG
>Ga0126377_10002547_pt1 | contig 12592 bp, 12 predicted proteins | sample PanSoiMetPlot_22_FD_92647 | JGI IMG/M metagenome (GOLD analysis project Ga0126377, IMG submission 92647) | Tropical forest soil microbial communities from Panama - MetaG Plot_22 | ecosystem: Environmental > Terrestrial > Soil > Tropical forest > Bulk soil | place: Panama | collected 2016-02-17
AACCCTGCGAACCCTGGTGGCCATGACGGGCGGAATGCTTGTTGCGCTGAGGGCCGTGGCCTTCGCCGCCACGCTGCTGCGTGCCGTGGTCGCGCCGCACGTCGCGTTTCTTGTGACTGCGGCGCGAGTTGTCGGTGCGCACGACACCGCGCGCATGGGGTGCGGTCGGCGTCGCCTTGGGCAACGGTGCCGCAGCAGCGCCTGCATTGTCCACCGGGCGCACACGCGCCGGGTTGAAGCGCTGGTCTTCATCGGAAACGTTGGTGGCAAACGCACTCGGGTAGCGATCGCGCAGCACCGCGAGCGCTTCGTTCGCGGCGGCCGGCGTGTCGAAGAATCCGAGCCGCAGCCGGAAACGGTCGCGCCCATCTTCCTTGCGCGACCACTGGAAGAGCTTGTGTTTCTCGAAACCGGCGAGGCCCGTGGGCGGAATGGTGATCGGCGCGGTCGAGGCGCTCAGGTTGATGACGAACGGGCCTGGACCTTCGAGAGGCGGAGTCTCGACTGGCGCGACGAACAGGTCGTCGATGCTCAGGTGCCAGAGGTCCTCGGCGGCGCCTTGCGTCATCCAGAAATCTCCTCGAGTCGCAATTCGAAGCCCAAGCCAAATACCAGCCTCGCAATGAGGCGCTTGATGGATTCGAACCTGGGGATTTCGCGGCGTCGGGAGGGCGGATTGATTCTTGTCGGAGGGCCCGCGCAAGGCAAGCAGAAGCGTCGCCTTCCGCCGACAACCGCGTCGCAGATTTGACAGGATCTTCTGAACGATCGGCCGCTTATGTCACAAGGCGAATTACAGCGTTTCGCGCGCCTCTCCGCCGGCCGGACACGCTCAGGCCCTGTGGTACGGATGCCCCCTGAGCAGGCTCAGCGCGCGATATAGCTGCTCGACAACCACGATGCGCACCAGGCCGTGCGGCAACGTCAACGCCGACAGCGACCAGCGCAATTCGCTTCGCTGCACGCAGGCCGGCGCGAGGCCGTCGGGTCCGCCGATCAGGAATGTGAGATCGCGCCCATCGCGCATGCGTTGCCCGAGCCACTGGGCGAGCTGCTCGGTGCTGAAGGCTGCGCCGCCGACCTCGAGCGCAATTACGAAGGCGTCCTTGCGGACCGCGGCCAGGAGCCGCTCGCCCTCATCCGCGATGGCACGCGTAACGTTGGCGTCGCCGCTGCGGCGGGCCAGGGGAATCTCGCGCAGCTCGCAGCGGATTTCGGGTGCGAAACGCCGGACATAATCCTCGACGCCGGCATCGACCCAGGCGGGCATCCGGGTGCCGAGCGCGAGCAGCTCGATTCGCATGCGCGCAGCTTACTGCATCGGCCCCCAGGCTCCGCGCGAGCCCCGCCGAGACGAGTGGCAGCAGTTCAAACCGGTGTTGGGAGGCTGTGCGATGCGCTCCACAGCTTTTCCAGTCCGTAGAACTCGCGGACGCGTGGCAGCATGATGTGCACGAGCACGTCCGGCAGGTCGACGAGAACCCACTCCCCGTCGCGCTCCCCTTCGATGCCGAAGGGCCGAAAGCCTGCTTCCCTGGCCTTCTCGATCACCCGGTCCGCCACTGAGCGTACGTGTCGGTCGGAGGTGCCGGATGCAATCACCATCAGATCGGTGATGTCGGTCAGCGTACGTACATCGAGCACCTTGATGTTCGCCGCCTTCATGTCCTCAAGCGCCTCGATCACGACCGTCTCGAGTGAACGCCGCGTATGCGTGCGCGGGCGCTTGATTGTGGATGCTGTCATGCCGGGTTGTTGCCTCCTTTGGGTGAACGAAATCTAGCGTTGCGCCACAGTGTAGCAGCGACTGTCGAGAATGATCTTGCGCACTGCATCGGGCATCAGGAACCGTGGATCACGTCCCGCCGCGACCAGGTTGCGTACTTCGGTGGAGGATATTTCGAGCTGCGTCACAGCGTGGATAAAGATGCAGCCGGCGCGTGATTCATGCAGGTCGCCGATCCGGCCGGTGCCCCGGTCGACCAGCAGTTCGCCGAGGGGACCCATGCCCGGGGCGCGCCAGCCCGGCCGGTGTGCGACCACGACATGGGCAAGTTGCAGGATCTCACGCCATTGATACCACTTCGGGAGTCCCAGAAAGGCATCCATTCCCACGATCAGACACAGCGAGCGATCCGGATGTTCCGCGCGCAGCGTCGCCAGCGTATCGACCGAATATGATGGTCCTTCGCGGCGGATCTCGCGGTCGTCGACCAGGAAGCCGTGTTGTCCCTCGGTCGCCGCCTTGACCATCTGCAGGCGCACTTCGGCGTTGGCGATCGGCGCTTCGCGGTGCGGTGGGTTGCCGGCCGGCATGAAACGCACTTCGGTGAGACGCAACGCCTGGAGCAGTTCAAACGCCGTGCGCAGGTGTCCGTAATGGATGGGGTCGAAGGTGCCGCCGAAGATGCCGATCGGGTTCATGGAGCGCGGCGCGCAGGTGGATCAGGCGGCGTCGGCAAGCGTACGCACGCCGGCAAGGCGCGCGGCCAGGAGCGCGAGCGCATCCCAGGCGTCGCCGGGGTTGCGTCCCTTGATGGTGCGATCGGCGCGTACGGCCAGAGTCACGAGGTCGGTGAAATCGACATTGCGCGCCCGCTGCGCGGCCGCCAGCAATGCGGGACTCGGGCGCTGCCAGGCGGGCGCCGATCGACCCCCGCGCTCCTGGGACAAGTGTTGCCATAGCGCACGCAGCTCGCGACTCAGCACCCACAGGACGAGCGTTGGTTCCACACCCTCGGAGCGCAAGCCATCGAGCACGCGCAGCGCACGACGTGCATCACCGCGCAGGGCCGCATCCCCGAGTTGAAACACATCGAAGCGCGCGCTGTCCGCGACGACTTGCGAGAGACCTGCGGCATCCACGGGTCCGGGCTTCACCAGCAGCACCAGCTTGTCGATTTCCTGCTGGGCTGCGAGCAGGTTCCCTTCGGCACGCTCGGCGAGGAGCTCTGCTGCGCCGGGTTCGGGTACCAGGCCCCTGGCGCGCATGCGCGAGGTAATCCAGTCGGGCAAGCGCGCCGTGTCGATGGGCCAGACCTGCACCCAGACACCTGCGCGTTCGAACGCCTTCACCCACTCGCTCTGGAGCGTCTGCCGCTCGAGCTTGCCCGAGGACACGAGCAGCAGTTGATCGGGCGCAGGCTTTTCCACCAGGGACTGGAGCAGCTCCGCGCCATCGCCGGGCTTGCCGCCGGGCATGCGCACATCGATGACGCGCCGCTCGGCGAACAACGACAGCGACTGGCTTTCGGTTCGCAGCTCGTTCCAGTCGAAGCCGCGCTCGACGAAGAACACGCGTCGCTCGGAATAACCCGCATCGCGCGCCTTGCGGCGGATGGCGTCGAGCGCCTCCGCAGCCAGCAGCGGCTCATCGCCGGTGACGAGATACGCCGACTTGAGATCGCGGGTGAGATGAGCCGCAAGGCTGTCGACGTTGAGCTTCACGAGCGCAAGCGTACCGAGACTGGGTGGCCCTCGCCACTGGCGAAGGGCTGCCAGTGGCGAGCGTTCGCTGCCTAGAACAGCGGGCCGGTGTCGTCCTTGCCGAGCATCGCCTTGCGGATCATCGGTATCGGCGGGCCGCCGTACGACAGCAGCTGGTCGTGGAAGTCGTGCCACGCCGCGCGCCCGCCGCGGCTCGCGGTCCACTGCTCGCGGAGCTTGCGGATCATGAGTTTGCCCATGGTGTAGTTGAGGTACGCGGGATCGTACGTGCCGCGCGCGGCCTGTTGGCGGGCGGTGCCGACATCCTGGAACGCCTCGTCGCGGAACAGCCGCTCCGACTCCGCCACCGTCATGCCGTGGGTGTGCAGCCCGATCGCGGACAGGAATCGTGCATCGCGCAACAACGCATTCGACAACTGCCCGATGTGCGTTTCCGGATCGCCGTTCCCCAGGCCCATCTCCCACATCATCTCCTCGCCGTAGTGTGCCCAGCCCTCGGCGAACGCGTAGCCGACGAACAAGCGCCCGACGATCGAGCCGGAACGATTCGAATGCAGGAACTGCAGGAAATGGCCGGGCCACACTTCGTGCACGGAGGTGAAGAGCAGGTCGGCTTGACCGGGGATGTAGTCGCGCCGCTCCTTCGCGGTCCAGCTCGGATCGGGTGGCGCGATGTTGTAGGTCGAGGGCAGCCCCTTCTCATAGGGACCCGGAATTTCGATGTAGGCGGAGTTCGCGCGGTTGTACGGCGGTGCTTCGGCGACACGCGCCTGTTCGGTGCCGGGAATCGTCACCACCTGCTTGTCGATGATGAATTGCCTGAGACCCGTAAGCTGCTTGCGTGCGCCCTCGACCGCGCCACCGGTCGGCTTGTGGTCCTGCATCTTCGCAAAGCACGCCTGGAGGGACTTGCCGGGCGCGAATTGCGCACAGGCTTCGCGCAGCGCCGCAACGTTGCGCTCGAGGTCGGCGCGCCCGATGGCTTCGAGGTCAGCGAGCGGTGTCGTCACCTGCTCGGTCATGCGCAGCATCTGCGCGAACTTGTCCGCCCCGAGCGCGTAGCTCCCGGTCGCGGAGGCACGCTGCGACTCGAGCCACGCGGCAAGGTCATTCATCGCCTTGGCCGCATCGGCGCTCGCGCTCTTGAGGTCCGCCTGCAGCGCCGCATCCTTGATGCTGGCGAAAGTTGCCGGCGCATCCTTTTCGTAGAAGGCGGCGAAGCCCTTGAATGCCGACACGCCCCGTTCCAGGAGCGGCAGCGCCAGCGGCGCACGCAGGTTGGCGTGGATCTGCTGCGCGGCGTCCGGAATCGAGCGCAGGTACGTGATGTACGCATGCATGCGCTGCTCGAGCGGCGCGTACTCGCGCGTGAGGTACGGCGCGGGGTCGAGGCCGTCGTCGATCCAGTCGAGGTAGAACGCCGGGTTCTTGAACGGCGCCTCGGCGGTCTCCAGCCAGAACAACAGGCGGTCGAGACGCACCACGAGGTAGTCGCGTTCGAAGCGCTCGGCATCCGTGAGCGCGCCATCGGCGAACGCCGTGGTGGCGTCACGCGCGTCGTGCAGTCGCTTGATCTCGGCCGCGATGCCCTCGGCGCTCCAGTCCGGGAGCTTGCCGTCGTACTCGTGCCGTCCGGCATTCACGGCGAAGACCGGATGCGCCTTGAAATAGGCTTCGAGAAACTGGTCGCGGAAAGTGCTCCAGGGCACGGAGGACTTGGCGGCCGCAGGCTCGGCTGCGGGCGGCGGCGGGCTGGATTTTCCGCAGCCCGCGATCAGCACCAGGCTCGCAGCGGCCAGCAGGCGGCACATCGATACGCTTGGACTCATGGTTGTTCCTTGTTGTCGCAGGCAGGTGTAGCCCATCGGTTACAGCGTCGGCGGAGTCTACACGGAGCGCGAAGCGCGGCGCATCGGTCGCGGCGTGCGACGCACTCGTTCTCGCATCGCAACTGTCAAGACGTCCTTGTGTTGCCTGTGGGTAACACTTCGAGCCGCGTCGGACCGCTGCGCACACTGCAAAACTCGCTGTATTCGCACGCTGGCGCGCATCGAATGCAGGTTGGCACGCGCACTGCATCTCAACCTGCGACCCCGGCGCGCCTATTCCCGCACGCAGGGACGATGTAACACCTGAAGGAGCAATACATGAACGCAATCATCAAAGTCACCGCACTGGCCGCTGTCCTCGCCGCCGGGGCCGCCTTTGCGCAGCAGACGCCTCCGCCTGCTTCGAGCAGCCCGAGCACGTCGACCTCGATGGATTATTCGAAGCTCGACACCAACGGCGACGGCGTGATCAGCAAGGATGAGGCCAAGGGTGACGCGAGCCTGTCGGCGCAGTTCAGCGCGCTGGACACCGACAAGGACGGCAAGCTGAGCAGCTCAGAGCTTGCGAAGGCGAAGAGCAAGAGCAACGGCTACTAATCGGTAACGTTCGCTAACGACCCTGGGTATCGCGGTGGCCGCGTGCCGCCGCGATACCCTGGCGGCAGGGACGTACCGTCCCTCGCCGTTCACTTCCCGCGGCGCCAACCTGTAATTCTTGCCGCGCTCCCACACTCCGATGGTAGGCTTTTCCATCCGGCGGGTTGCTGGGAGCACGCATGCCGACGTTATTCGAAAAAATCATCTCCGGAGAGCTGCCCGCGGCGATCGTTCATCGAGACGAGCGCGTCACGGCGTTCCGTGACATCCGTCCGGCGGCCCCGACACACATCCTGGTGGTGCCGAACAAGCCGATTCCGACGGTGAACGACATCACCGACGAGGACGAAGCGCTCATCGGCCACATGGTGATCGTGGCGCGCGATCTCGCCCGCAAGGAAGGCATCGCGGAGAATGGCTATCGCCTCATCGTGAACTGCAATGCGCACGGCGGGCAGGAGGTCTACCACCTGCACGTGCACCTTATCGGCGGCCGCCCGCTCGGACCGATGGTGATGAGGACATGAGCCCGCGCGAGAAGGCGCGCGGCCGTACGCAGCGAAAACCCAGGCGAACTTCGACTCGACGGCGCCCCGCACCAGCCAGCGCGCGCCGCACGGAGTTGCGCCGGCTGTACCCGGCGATCGAGCCCTATCGCAGCGGGATGCTGCGCGTCTCGGACCTGCACGAGATCTATTACGAGGAATGCGGCAACCCGCGCGGCAAGCCGGCGCTGTTCGTGCACGGCGGTCCGGGAGCGGGCGCCGGCAAGGACTCGCGCCGCTTCTTCGACCCGAAGCGCTACCGCATCGTGCTCTTCGACCAGCGCGGCTGCGGTCGCAGCAAGCCGCACGCGAGCCTGGTCGACAACACCACCTGGCACCTGGTCGAAGACATCGAACGCCTGCGCGAGAACCTCGGCGTAGAACGCTGGCTGGTCTTCGGGGGCTCGTGGGGCAGCACGCTCGCGCTCGCTTACGCACAGACTCACCCCGAGCGCGTCAGCGCGCTGGTGCTGCGCGGCATCTTTCTGCTGCGGCGGAAAGAGATCCAGTGGTTCTACCAGGAGGGTGCGAGCGCGATCTATCCGGACCCCTGGGAGCAATACCTCGCCGCCATCCCGCCCGCGGAGCGTTCGGACCTGGTGAGCGCCTTCTACCGGCGCCTCACCGGCAGCGATACCCGGGCTGCGCTGGAAGCGGCCAAGGCCTGGTCGATCTGGGAGGCGGCGACGAGCTACCTGCACCCGAATCCCGAGAACATCGCGCGCTGGAGTGACGATGAGTTCGCGACCGCGGTTGCACGCATCGAGTGCCACTACTTCGTCAATCGCGGGTTCTTCACGCACGACGAGCAGTTGCTGCGCAACGTGGATGCGATCCGCCGCATTCCCGCCGTGATCGTGCAGGGACGCTACGACGTGGTGTGCCCGATGATGAGCGCCTGGGATCTGCATCGCGCCTGGCCGGAGGCGCAGTTCCTGGTCGTGCCCGATGCCGGGCACTCTGCGATGGAGCCCGGGATCCAGCACCAGCTTGTCAGCGCGACGGATCGCTTCGCGCGCCGCTGAGACTCCTTACTCGCGCAGGCGTGCGGTCGGCCGCTCGTGCTCGTCGATGAGACCGTGCGTGCGCAGCCAGTCGCGCGCATCAGCCGCGTCGGTCTCGAACCAGGAGCGCGCCGAGCCGAGCCGGAACGTATAGCCCCAGGTATCCATGTCGAGCAGCATGCGCGCACGCCCGAAGCGCGCGACTTCATCCGCCAGCAGGATCTGCAGGTAGCAGACGCCGTTCTCCTCGGCATATTCGCCACCCGCATCGGTGTCGAGCCCGGCACGGCGCTCCGGGGTCATGCAGGCGTAGTGCGCCGCTTCGTGCAGGACCGAATGGACTGGCGTATCGAGACGCGCGAACAGGATGCTGCCCTTGAGACCGGCCTCGCTCTCGCCCCAATAGGAGCCGGGGATCAGTTCGCCGGCAGCGATCAGCCTGAGCTCGATCCCGTAACGCGCAAGAAGCGTCGCGACGGTGATGCGCGACACCTCACCCAGCTTCACGACGGATTCGGACGGCATCACAGGTTCTTTTTGTCTTCGCCCGAGGCCCGAGGCCTTTTTTTCCTAGAGGCTCGCCAGGCGGCTCATGACGATGCCCGCGAGGTCGCGCGCCAGCGCTTCGCGCAGGATGTCTTCTTCGTGTTCCTTCGCGAGCAGCGTCGTTTCGTCGAAGCTGTAGTCGCGCGTCACTTCGAGCGTCTGCGTGGCGAGGACGTCCTTGCCGTTCGCGCTCACCGAATACTTGATCCGGTAGAAGATCTCGTATTCCGTCGGCTTGTTGGCCGCCGACACGGACAGCACGCGCTGGCCGGTTTCGTCGTGCTCGATGTGCAGCACCGCCGTCGCGGCCTCGCGCTGCGGCGTGAGCGTCGTGCCACTCGCCTCCAGCGACTGCTTGAGGATGAGGAGAAACGCGCTGCGCTCGTCCTGCGTGTCGACGTACGTGACCTTCATCACCGGCGACATGGAAGTGGCGCCCTGGAGGTGGAAGCCGCAGCTCGCGAAAAGGGTCGTAGCGACGGCGAGTATCAGCGTACGAAATACACGCCGAGAGATGGCCTCGGGCCTCGGGCCTCGGGCCTCGGGCGGAAATAGGTCTTGCGGTCCCCGGCCTGAGGCCTGAGGCCTCAGGCCTGAGGCCCTCTTTCTCTTATACGACCACATTGACCAGCTTGCCCTTCACGATCACACGCCGCACCGGCTTGTCGAGCACGAAGCGTTGCACGTTGGCGTCGCTCAGTGCGGCTTGCGTGATCGCGGCTTCGTCGGCGCTCGCCGGCACCTGGATGCGGCCGCGGAGCTTGCCGTTCACCTGCACCACGATTTCCAGCACGTCCTGCGTCAACGCGGCCGCATCGGGTTCGGGCCAGCGCGCATCGATCACTGCACCGGGTTGCCCCAGCTCCTGCCACAGCACGTGACAGATGTGCGGCACGATCGGCGCCAACGCGAGCACGGTGATCTCGAGCGCCTCCTGGCGAACCGCCCAGCCACCCTCGGAGTCATCTGCGAATTTCGCGAGCGCGTTCATGAGTTCCATGACCGCGGCGATGGACGTGTTGAAGGTGCGCCGCCGGCCGACATCGTCGGTCACCTTGGTGAGCATCTGGTGCGTCAGGTGACGCATCTCCCGCTGCGGCGCCGTGAGCGCGCCGTGATCGATCTTCGCCACTTGCGCCGATTCCGTGACGCCGCGCGTGATGTGTTCATGCACGGCCTTCCACAGCCGCTTGAGAAAGCGCTGCGCGCCCTGCACGCCCTCATCCGACCATTCGAGCGTGTCCTCGGGCGGGGACTTGAACATCATGAAGAGCCGCACGCTGTCGGCGCCGAACTGCTCGACCAGCGCCGTCGGATCGACGCCGTTGTTCTTGGACTTCGACATCGTGCGCATGCCTTCCCATACGACGGGCTGGCCATCGCTACCCAGCGTCGCACCGACGCGCGCGCCCTTGGCGTCGACCTTCACGTCGACGTCCGCCGGGTTGAAGTAGGTGACTCGCCCCTCCGCGCTGGTGCGCGAGTAGATGTCGTTCAGCACCATGCCCTGCGTCAGCAGGTTCATGAAGGGCTCGGAGATCTTGACGAGTCCCAGGTCGCGCATGACGCGCGTCCAGAAGCGCGAATAGAGCAGATGCAGGATCGCGTGCTCGATGCCGCCGATGTACTGATCAACCGGTGCCCAGTACTGCGTGCGCTCATCGACCGCGGTGCGCGCGTTGTCGTGACTCGCGAAGCGGAAGTAGTACCACGACGAATCCACGAACGTGTCCATCGTGTCGGTTTCACGTCGCGCAGCCGCGCCACAGCGCGGGCACTTGCACTCGTAGAAGGACGGTGTCTTCGCGAGCGGATTGCCGCTGCCGTCCGGCACCAGGCCTTCGGGCAGCACGACGGGAAGGTCCTCATCCGGTACCGGTACATCGCCGCACGACGGACAGTGCACGAGCGGAATCGGGCAGCCCCAGTAGCGTTGGCGTGAGATGCCCCAGTCGCGCAACCGCCAGACTGTCTGTTCGTCGCCGAGGCCGAGCGCCTTGAGATCCTGCGCGATCGCGCTGACCGCCTGCTCGTAGTCGAGACCGTCGTACTTCCCGGAATTCACGCACAGGCCGTGCTCCGCGTACCAGCTCTGCCAGCCTTCAGTCGAATACGTCTGGCTGTTGACGTCGATCACCGGCTTGATCGGGAGCTGGTACTTGCGCGCGAACTCGAAGTCGCGCTCATCGTGTCCGGGCACGCCCATCACCGCGCCTTCGCCGTACGCCATCAACACATAGTTGCCGACCCAGACCTCGATCTTTTCCTGCGTGAGCGGATGTGTGACGAAGAAACCGGTCGGCACGCCCTTCTTCTCCATCAGCGCGAACTCGGCTTCGGTCACGCCGCCCGTGCGGCATTCGTCGTTGAATGCGGCGACGCGCGGATTGTCACGCGCGAGTCGCACGGCCAGGGGATGTTCCGGCGCGATCGCCACGAAGGTCGCGCCCATGATGGTGTCGGCGCGCGTCGTGAAGACTCTGAGGAGCTGCTTCGCGCCGTCGATCTCGTAGGGAAAGCCGAAGTTCACGCCCTTGCTGCGGCCGATCCAGTTGGCCTGCATCACCTTGACGCGCTCCGGCCAGCCGTCGAGCCCGTCGAGCGCCTCGAGGAGCTCTTCCTTGTAGTCGGTGATGCGCAGGTAATACATCGGGATCTCGCGCTTCTCGATGAGCGCGCCGGTGCGCCAGCCGCGCCCGTCGATCACCTGCTCGTTGGCGAGCACCGTCTGGTCGACTGGGTCCCAGTTCACGATGCCGGTCTTCTTGTATGCGATGCCGCGCTCGAGCATGCGCAGGAACAACCACTGGTTCCAGCGGTAGTACTCGGGCTGGCAGGTGGCGAACTCGCGCCGCCAGTCGATCGCGAAGCCGAGCGATTGCAACTGCGCACGCATGTACGCGATGTTGTCGTAGGTCCACTTCGCCGGCGGCACGCTGTTGGCGATCGCGGCGTTCTCCGCGGGCAGACCGAACGCGTCCCAGCCCATCGGCTGCAGCACGTTGTAGCCGCGCATGCGCATGTAGCGCGTGATCACATCGCCGATGGTGTAGTTGCGCACGTGGCCCATGTGGAGCCGCCCGCTCGGGTAGGGGAACATGCACAGGCAGTAGTACTTGCGGCGCTCGGCGTCCTCCTGAACTTCGAGCAACTGCTGCGCCTGCCAGAGGGCGTTCACCTCGGACTCGAGCTGCGCCGGATCGTAACGTTCCTGCATCTGGATACTACGTAAAATCAAGGCCTTGCGGAGAGCGCGCAAGGATACACGACACTGCCATGCGCGGCCAAATCAGCGCTCTGGCGCGTGCGCCTGAACGGCGCTGTCTCACTTTGGGGTCATACGAATTTCATGGTCGCGGCGTTATGCTGCCGCTCCGCGCGACATGCGCTCCCGGGCCGCACATGGAAGGTGCCGCCTCCTCCGGGCGCAGCTCGCGGGGGCAAAAGGGGATTGCACCAACCTCATCACGCAACCACGGAGGATGCGCTCCATGAAACTCTCTCTCTGGCTTTCCGCTGCACTCGGCGTCGCAACGATCGGCATCGCTGCCGGCGCCGCGTTCGGCGACAACAAGGACGACAACAAGCATCATCGACAGGAAATCGTTCGCGCCACGCTGGTCGGCTTCAACGAAGTGCCGACCCTTTCCAGTCCGGCGAGCGGCCGCTTCAAGGCAGTGATCGACGAAGACGCAGGCACGATCAGCTGGGAGCTCAGCTACACGGGGCTGCCCGGTGTCACCCAGTCGCACATTCACTTCGGCCGCAGGGCCATCAACGGTGGCGTTATGGTGTTCTTCTGCAGCAACCTCGGCAATGGGCCTGCCGGCACGCAAGCCTGCCCCGACGGCGAAGCGACACTGAGCGGCACGATCCAGGTGGCCGACATGGTCGGCGGCGCGGCGGCCCAGGGCATCGCGGCGGGCGACTTTGCCGAAATGCTGGCGGCGATTCGCTCGGGTTCAACCTATGCCAACGTGCATTCCGCGACCTACCCGGGTGGCGAAATTCGCGGACAGGTGCTCGAGTCTTTCAGATAGTCAGTGTGGTGGTGCGCCGACTCGGATCGGCGCGCCATTCTTCTTGTTCGCGTAGTGTGCGGCTCCCAGCGCCGGTTCGCGCTCACGGCTTCCACACGTCTGAAAATACCCGCAGCAGGTTGCGCCCCAGGATCTTTTCGATGCGCGCTCCGCTGTGACCGCGGCTGGAGAGCATCGTGGCGAGTGTCTCGAAGCGACGCGCGCTGTTGAGATCGCTCGCGAAGAGGTAGCCGTCTTCGGTTTCGCCGGGCGCGGCGATGCCAGCTTCACGTCGCGCACGGATATTTTCGGCGAAGTTCCTGCGGAACGCGTCGTCGATGGTTTCCGGTGAGATGCCGCCGTCGGTGCCGATCGATACGTGGTCTTCGCCGGCGACCTCGATGGCATGCTCCAGGTGGGCGATCACGTTCGCGGCCGTCGGCTGATGCCCGTTGTTGAGATACGGCATGAAGTAGATTCCAGAGACGCCGCCCTTATCAGCAACCGCGCGCAGTTCTGCATCCGTCCGGTTGCGCGGGTGATCGCTGAGGGCCGCGCAGCCCGTGTGGGTGAAGGCAACCGGCCGCTTCGACGCCTGGATGGCG
>Ga0126377_10002548_pt1 | contig 12591 bp, 6 predicted proteins | sample PanSoiMetPlot_22_FD_92647 | JGI IMG/M metagenome (GOLD analysis project Ga0126377, IMG submission 92647) | Tropical forest soil microbial communities from Panama - MetaG Plot_22 | ecosystem: Environmental > Terrestrial > Soil > Tropical forest > Bulk soil | place: Panama | collected 2016-02-17
GTCAGGAATTCGTCCTTCGAGCGGTTGGCGGCTTCGGCGGCCGCGCGCGCGGCCTGCTCCAACGCCAGTTGCTCGCGCTCGCGCGCTTCAACCTGCTTGCGCTCGGTGATGTCTGTGCACGAGCCGACGCAGCCGAGAAAGTCGCCGCCGGTCGAGTATCGCGGGACGCCATGATCCAATATCCAGCGGTACTCGCCGTCATGACGCCGCAAACGATACTCCATCTTAAAAGGCTCCCGCGCATCGCATGACGCGTTAAAGGTTTCCAGGCAGCAGTCGTAATCCTCCTGGTGAACACCTTCCGCCCAGCCGTAGCCCAACTCCTCTTCCATAGCGCGTCCGGTGAATTCGAGCCACGGTTTGTTGAAGAAAGCGCGGAGTTTGTCCGTCCCGGCCACCCAGACCATGACCGGAGCCGTGTCCGCCAAAATACGAAACTTTGCCTCGCTCGCGCGTAGCGCCTCCTCGGCTCGTTTCCGCTCAATGCCCTGAGCGATGGGGGCCGCAACAGTGGCGATAGTCTCGACCGTGTCCTCGGTCAATGGATGGCGCGCAAACATCGCCATCACCCCGACGATTCGATCCTCCACCAGCAGTGGATAGCCCGCGAAGGCCACCATTCCATTCTCTCTCGCCCACTCCTGGTCGCTGACGCGCGGGTCATTACACACGTCGTTGGTCAGATGCGGTCGGCGTTCTTTGGCGATAAGGCCAATCTTGAGTTCTCCGAAGGGCACGCGGGAATGTCTGCCATTCAGGTGCGTATACATCCCGGCGCTGGCCTGCAGTTCCAGCAAAGACTCCTTCGGATTCAGTGTCCAGATGCGCGCAAACGCCGCGTCCAGATGCCGGACCATGGCTTCGACGCTCTTTTGCAGCATGCTTTGCATCGACACCTGGTGCTCGGCCAAAGCGACGCCCACGTCGGCGAGCAGCGCACCTCTCTTCAGGTTCGCCTCTTCCAGCCGCTTGCGCGCGGAAATGTCCTCAATGACGGCGACAAAGTAATCCGGCGAGCCGTTTGCCTTGCGCGCCAGGGAAACAGTCAGGTTGGCCCACACGATGGAGCCGTCCTTGCGATAGTAGCGCTTCTCCATCGAGTAATTCTCGATCTCGCCCGCCAATAGCCGCCGCGCCTGGTTCCAGTCCGACTCCAGATCGTCCGGATGGGTGATGTCGCCGAATGTCTTCGCCATCAGCTCCTCGCGAGTGTAGCCGACGATGTCGCACAACCGCTGGTTGACCTCCAACCAACAGCCGTCAGGAGCGACGCGGGCAATACCGACGGCGGCGTTCTCGAAGGTGGCCCTGAACCTCGCCCCGCTATCGCTCAACGCCTCAATTCTCTTATGACTCTCGCGAGGGCCCTGTATCATAAGACCACCTTTTACGAATATGATTTGAATTTACCGCGCAGCGCCAACAGTCTTTGTTGTGATTATAATTACATATCAAACAGATACCATTATACCTCTCGCCGGATAGTTGTGACGCGAGGGGTTGACGCCTTTCATATTCAAACGGCCGACGCCTGAGCGCCAACTAAACGAAAATGCGCTTTCGGCGGAGGCGCCCGCTTCAATCGCTATCGTATAGATTCGAGCAATTGGCGGGGCAGCGCCAGGCGCGATCATCGGCAGCGTAGCCGGAGGCGGCAAAGGCGCGGCGATCGACGCGATCATAGGCGCAGGCGCAGGCTGGGTTTATGTTCAGGGAGACAAAGACCTGCTACTCGAACCAGGCGCGCAGATGATAGCGCGCGCCACAGTTCTGGATCGCGAGGGAGCGACGACGCGCCTTTGACGAAAGTTATTCTTTCATCTCTCGCTCCCAGGCGCGTCTGGTAGTCACGCTGACGATAACCACCGCCAGTTCAGCCGGCTCGACCGGCTTGGTGACGTGCATTTGGAAACCCTCCCGGAGGGCGCGCAATCGATCCTCGCTCCGCCCGTGAGCCGTCAGCGCGATGGCCGGAATCTGATCCGCCGCGGCCCCGCGCGCGGCTTCCAGCGCGCGCGCTTTCTTGAGTACGGTGTAGCCGTCCTCGCCCGGCATGGCGATGTCCAGAATCAGCGCGTCGGGTCGGTTGCCGCCCGGCGGATCGGAGAGAAACGCCAACGCCTCCACCCCCGATGACACTGCTGTCACTCGCGCTCCGTAGTCGCCGAGCGTCTGGATCAGCAATTCGCGGGCCTCTTCCTGGTCATCCACCACAAGCACGCTCATGCCTTCGAGCGACAAATCCCGATCTATCGTGATGACGCCTTCCCCGCGGACTTCACGAGGCGCCACTGCGCGGGGCGGCGTCTCGATGAATTCGAACTGTCGGCGCGGCAGCGTGACGGTGAACGCCGCCCCGCGCCCCTTGCCCTCACTCGCCGCCGTGATCGTCCCACCGTGCAACTCGACAAGGTGTTTAACGAGCGAGAGCCCCAGCCCCAGTCCGCCATAACGCCGCGCGCTCGACGGGTCGGCCTGTCTGAAGTGGTCGAAGATGAAAGGCAGGAACTCCGGCTCGATGCCCTTGCCGGTGTCGCTGACCGTGATGCGGACGCTGTCGGCGTCTCCCTCCATCCGCAACTCGACGCGTCCGCCTTCGGGCGTGAATTTGACGGCGTTCGTGAGAAGGTTCCACACGATCTGCTGCAACCGCGTCGAGTCGCCGAGCACTTGTTCTTGCAGGGCGCCGAAATCGGCGGCGAGCGTGACGCCTTTCGCCTCGGCCGCCGAGCGCGCCGTGTCGATCGCGGCTTCGAGCACGGGAACGAGATCAACCGGCCCCGGCTCGATCCGCAGCTTGCCCGCGATGATGCGAGCGGAATCGAGCAGATCCTCGATGATTTGAAGCTGCGCCTTCGCGCTGCGCTCGATGACGGCGACGGCCTTGGCGGCCTCCTCACCGTCCGCCGAGCCGGATCGCAGCATCCGCGCGTAGCCGAGGATGGCGTTCAATGGCGAGCGCAGTTCATGCGAGACCATCGCCAGGAATTCGTCCTTTGAGCGATTGGCGGCTTCGGCGGACGCGCGCGCGATCTGTTCCTGCGCCAATTGCTCGCGCTCCGATTCAGCCTGCTTGCGCTCAGTGATGTCGATGACCGAGCCAACGTAGCCGAGGAAGACGCCCGCGTTATCAAAACGCGGCCTGCCGGTGTCGATGGCCCAGCGGTACAGGCCATCCGCCCGACGCAAGCGATAATCGAGCGTGAACGGCTCGCGCTTCTTGTTGGCTTCCAGGAAGACGCGACTAGACTCCTCGCGGTCGTCGGGGTGGACCGCGTCGAGCCAGCCAAACCCGCCCTTCCCCATGGCCTCTTGCTCAGTCTGGCCGGTGAACTCGTACCAGCCGCGCGAGATGAATGTGCAGCGCGCGTCAGGTTCGGTGACCCAGATTATGGCCGGGGCCGTGTCGGCCAAAATACGGAACCGCTCCTCGCTCTCGCGCAGATTCTCTTCGACCCGCTTGCGCGCGGAGATGTCCTCGATAACGGAGATGAAATAGTCCGGCGAACCGTCCGCCTTGCGTATCAGGGAAGAGGTCAGGGCGGCCCACACAAAGGATCCGTCCTTGCGACGGTAGCGTTTCTCCCTCAAATAGGTGTCAACCTCGCCTGCCAACATTCGCCGTAACGCCATCAAGTCCGCCTCCAGATCGTCCGGATGGGTGATGTCGCCGAAGGTCTTCGTCATCAGTTCCTCGCGGGCGTACCCGATTATGTCGCACAACCGTTGATTGACTTCCAGCCAGTGTCCATCCGGAGCGACGCGGGCGATTCCGACGGCGGCGTTCTCAAAGATGCTCCTGAACCGCGCCTCGCTGTCGTGGAGCGCCTCAATGCTCTTCTGACTCTCGCGCAAGCTCTCTGTTTCGTCGTCAGGCCGCCGGCCGATTTCCAAGCGAGCGACTCCATCATCACTGTGCGGGAGGGACTCAGACCGATCGATCGACGATCGCGCTTCATCACTTCCAGCGGCTGAAAGTTTTTTCCCCTGGTCGCTGACCATAAATCACCTCTCACCAAGATATTTGGATCCGTCGAGCGGCGCTACAGGGCTTTGCTACAATTATTGGTGGTTGACTGCATACAAGTAAATACCATGCTACGAATAGGGTTCCGTCGCTGTCGCTGATGACGCCTGATAATATATTTCTGGCGTCAATTCTGCGCGCGTTCGCCTGAACGATGATGAAGCTAGCCGCGATTTGCGCGTCCTCAGAGGTGCATATGAAGGAACTACAATTCTCTGCCATCGAAAAGGTCGAACAGCGGCGAGACGCCGCGCGTGAGCGCAGGCTTATCGATAAGCGCGCGGTCGTCTCGCGACCGGAGAACGCTTTTCACGATCAAACCGAAGAGCAGTTACGGGTGCTCAAAACGGCGATCGAGCAGAGTAATGAACCGGTCATCATTATGACTGCCCAACTCGACCCTCCGGGCCCGGAGATTGTTTACATCAGCCCGGTTTTTACGAAGATGACCGGTTACTCGCCCGAAGAGGCGCTCGGCAAAACGCCTCATATCTTGGAAGGGCCCAAAACCGACCGCTCCGCGCTCGGCCGGTTGTGCAAGGATTGCATGGATGGCAAGGTCTTCCACGGCGAGACGATGGGTTACCGCAAGGATCGTTCGGAAATTCATCTCGAATGGACCGCAGGGCCGGCGCCCAACGAGCGCGGCGAAGTGACGCATTTCGCCGCCGCGCTGCGCGACGTGACCGAGCGCCGGCGAGTCGAAGATGAGTTTCGCAGGGGCGAGGAAGAGCTTCGCTCGTTGTTTGATCTGTCGGCCATCGGCATGGCCCAGGTCTCGCCCGAAGGCAGATACCTTCGCGTCAATCGCAAATATTGTCAGATGCTGGGTTACTCCGAGCAGGAATTGCTCCAAATCACTCTCTATGACGTGACTCATCCCGACGACCGCGAGGCTAGCCTCGCCAAAGTGAATTCTTCCTTCGCCGGCGAGCCTGAAGAATACAGCATTGAGAAGCGTTACGTGCGGAAAGACGGCGCAATCATATGGGCGCTGGTCAACTGGACGATCGTCCGCGATGCGGAGGGCCGTCCGCTACACTCTGTCGCTAACATTCAAGACATCACAGCGCGCAAGCAGGCGGAGGCGGAGCGCGAAGAACTGCTCATACGTGAGCGGGCCGCGCGCGAAATGGCTGAGGCCGCGACTCGTTCCAAGGACGAATTTCTCGCCGTCGTTTCGCATGAGTTGCGCTCGCCTTTGAACGCGATACTCGGATACGCAGCCCTGTTGCGCTACGGCGGCCTGGACGCCCGGGAGGTCAAACAGGCGGCGGAGGTCATCGAGCGCAGCGGGAAGGCGCAGGCGAACCTGATAGATGACCTGCTCGACACGGCCCGCATCATCAGCGGCAAGCTCAGACTCGCCGTCGGCCCGGTGGACCTGGTCTCGGTGATAGCGGAAGCCGTTCAGACGATCAACCCGGCGGCGGAGGCCAAAGGCATCTCGCTCGAAGCAAACCTGCCACCTAGAATTGGGCAAATCACCGGCGATCCCGTCCGGTTGCAGCAGGTCGTCTGGAACCTGCTCTCCAATGCGGTCAAGTTCACGCCGCAGGGAGGCCGCGTCGAAGTGCGCCTTGAGCGTGTGGACCCGCACATTCGCTTCACCGTGAGTGACACGGGCAAAGGCATCAGCCCTGATTTCATGCCTTATGTCTTCGACCGCTTCCATCAGTCTGACGCGTCGAGCGCCAGAAGACACGGCGGCCTCGGCCTCGGCCTGGCGCTTGTCAAATACCTGGTCGAGTTGCATGGCGGGACGATTGAGGCCGAGAGCGCTGGCGATGGCCTGGGCGCGACCTTCAAAGTGACGCTGCCGGTCCGCGCCGTCGCTACGCCGATCGGGGAAGCCGAGGGCGCGCCTATTGCGGTCAAAAGCTCGGGGGAACTCGAGGGCGTGCGCGCGCTGGTGGTCGACGACGAGGACGATGCGCGCGAATTGCTCAAATCGGCGCTCCAGCATTACGGCGCAGACGTCACTGCCGTCAGCTCCGCCGCCGAAGCCTACACGCTGATTACCGCGACCTCGCCACGAGAGCTGCCCGAGGTGATGGTGACCGACATAGGAATGCCGGATGAAGACGGCTACAGCCTGATTCGTCGCGTTCGCGAGTGGGAGCGGACGCGCAGCGCTTACATCCCGGCGGTGGCGCTCACGGCCTATGGGCGAGTCGAAGACCGGATGCGCGCCCTTAAGGCCGGCTTCCAGATGCACGTCGCCAAGCCGGTTGATCCTGACGAACTGGTCATAGTGATCACGAGCCTTGTAAGGCGCCCGAACAGGGGCGAAATGACCTAGAGCGGATTTCGTTTGCGTGTACGGATCAACCACGGGGGGGCACGGGGATCACGGGGTAAAGAAAATGGAGGATTATTGCTCCCCTTCTTCAGCCCCGTGATCCCCGTGCCCCCCATGGTAAGTCAGCCTTTACCGTACCGATTTCAAATCCGATCCAGAGCGAATTGCGATTGCATATACGGGGAAGCGGCGTGATCTTCGGTACGGGGAGCGTCAGCCATGAGCGCGCCATCACCCGATCTCCTTTCTGCAATGCGGGCAAATCGTCTTCTCGGCCTTCTGTTTTTGAATCTCTTCGACAAACCCGGCGCCGAAGATCCCCACCGGCAGGGCGAACATCCCGATTCCGAGTATGGCGATCACCATCGTCAGGCATTTGCCCAGTGGCGTGATCGGAAAGATGTCGCCGTAGCCGACCGTCGTGAGCGTCATGACCGCCCACCACACTGTCGAGGGAATGTCGGAAAACTTGTCCGGCTGAGCCTCATTTTCGGCGAAGTACATAAACGACGCCGACATTATGATCATCAGCAGCATCACCATCATCGTGACTAAAAGTTCTTCCTTCTTGTTCCTGAACACGCGCCCGAACAAACGCAGTGACGACGAATATCGGCCCAGCTTCGCCACACGGAAGAGGCGGAAGAGCCGCAGCGCGCGAAGGAAGCGCAGGTCGGCGGTCAAGAACGTCAGGTAAAAAGGCAGCACCGCGATCAAATCAATCATGGCTATGGGCCGCAGCATGAACCGCAGCCTTCCGATCACCGGGCGCGAGTATTCGCTCTGCGACACGCAGGCCCAGACGCGCGCCAGGTATTCGATCGTGAAGACCGCGACCGAGAAGACTTCGAACCAGCGCAGCTCCGATTGAAAGCGCGCTTCGACGGATTTGACAGTGCCGAGGATCACCGCGATGACGTTGAGCAGGATGAGCGCGAGAATAAGGATGTCGAAGGCGTCGAAGACTCTGCCGCGTTCGTCGCCAGGCCTGTCAACTTCCAGAATTTCCCAGATTCTCTTTTTCAGGTCCATACGAATAGATTTCCTTGCGAACTTTGCGCCTTTGCGCCTTTGCGGGAAACCAGGCAAAGTGAGGCGAGTTTCTCGCAAAGGCGCAAAGGCGCAAAGTTCGCGAAGTCCTTTTTGGTGGTGTGCTCTGACTTCAGGAGAGAGGTCTTATTTTCTCAGCCAGCGCTTTGAACCTCGGATCGCCGCGCAATGCGTCCAGCATCGGCTCGACGTTGATGAACGCCATAAAACCCGAGCGCTCCTGGTAGGCCTTCTCGAGCCATTCGAACGTCCGGTCCAGATCGCCCAATCCCAAATAGATAATCGCGATGAAATAGGACGAGACGTACTGTCGCTTCGAGACGCGCTCTAACTGCGCGATCATCTGCCGGGCTTCGCGGCTCTTGCCCAACTGAGCGTTGGCGTATCCGAGGTAGGAGATGAAGGTCGTGGCCGGGCCGGAGAGGCTGATCGCTTTTCGCAGCGCGGTGATGGCGTCGCCGAACTTCTTCTGCTGGATATGGGCCATCCCGCGGTGCCAATACGCGAAGCCGAAGTTCGGGTCCATGTCCAGCGCCTTGGCGCCCTGCTCCATCGCGCGGTCATACTGGCGCGCGAAGTAATAGGCCCAGGCCAGACTGAGCGTGATGAACAGCGAGAGCGGCTCAAGCTCCTGGGCGCGCTGGCAGGCGCGGATGGAGGCTTCGCTCTGGCTCGTGGCTTTGAAGTAGAAGCCGTAGCCGTCCCAGGCGTTGGCGAAATTGGGGCTGAGTTCGATGGCGCGCCTGAACTCTTTCTCGGCGGCGGCGAAATCCCAGTCGTAAAGCAGCCGGAAGAACCCCAGCGTGCAATGCGCCTCGCCTAGAGTATCGTCAAGCTCCAGCGCCTTAGTCGCGGCGGCCTTGGCCTTCGGATAGGCCTCGCGCGGAGGCTGGCCCCCGGTCGAGGAGGCGAGGAAGCCGTAGGCTTCGGCCAGCCCGGTGTAAGCCAGCGCGTAGTTCGGGTCGAGGTCGATTGCCTGCAAGAAGCATTCGATGCCCTTCTTGATCCAATCGGGCGTGCGCTTGTGGACGAAGTGGCGGCCTTTCAGGTAGAGGCGATAGGCTTCGGTGTCTTCGGTGTAGCGTTTGACCAGCTTCTGCCGCTCCTCACCGGTCAATTGCAGCCGCAGCTTCCCGCTGATCTCCTGCGAGATGTCGTCCTGCAGCGAGAAGATGTCGGTGAAAGAGCGGCGGTATTGCTCGCCCCAGAGTTGCGTGTGTCGGCCCACGTCCACAAGCTCGGTCTTGACGATCAGCGAATCGCCGAGTTGCAGAATGCGCCCGGTGAGCACGGCGCGCACGCCCAGCTCCCTGCCGATTTCCTCGGGATCGACCTTCTGGCCTTTGTAGCGAAAGACAGTGCTGCGCGGGATTACGCGCAGTTGAGGCAGTTGCGTCAGGCTGTTGATGATGCTTTCGGTGATGCCGTCGCCGAGGTATTCCATCTCCGCGTCGGCGCCGTCGTTGACCAGAGGCAGGATCGCCAGCGAATCTATAGCGCGGCTGGAACTGCGGCGGATCGGCGCCGCGATGACCTCGTCCACAAAGCCGCTGATTTCGGTGGTCACGGCGTCGCCGATCTCAATTCTCGACTCGTCGCTCATTCCAAATAAGGATTGAGGCTGACCGGCGCGGGCGAGCGCAGATTCGAAGTCCAGCCGGCTTTTCAGGAGCTTCAGATCGCTGAGGAAGCTTCTGACGGTATCGTAGCGGTCGTCCCGCTCTTTGCGGAGCGCCTTGTTCAAACTCCATTCGAATTCCGACGGGATCCCGGCGACGAGTCGCGAGATCGGCGCCGGCTCACGGACCAGGATCGCCGCGATCACGTCGCTCGAAGTCGCGCCCTCGAAAGGCGGGCGCCCCGCAACCATTTCGTAAAGCATCACGCCGAGGCTGAAGATGTCGCTGCGCGCGTCGACGCGAAGTCCGCGCGCCTGTTCTGGCGACATATAAGTCACGGTGCCCATGACCGTGCCCGGATCGGTGTTGGGCCTGAGGATCGTCGCGGCCTCTTTATCAACCTGTAGGGGCTTCGCGGGATCGATCTTCGGGTCGGATTTTTCCGTGAGTTTGGCCAGGCCGAAATCCAGGACCTTAACGTAACCGTCGGGGCGGATCATCACGTTCTCCGGCTTAATGTCGCGGTGCGTGATGCCAGCCTCGTGCGCGGCCTGAAGCGCGCCGGCGACCTGGATCGCGATCTCCAGAGCCTCGCCTAGCGCCATCCCGCCGGGCGGCGATGACTGGCGCAGTGTGCGGCCTTCGATGAATTCGGTGGCGATGAAATGAGCGCCCTCGTGTTCGCCCACCTCGTAGATGGTGATGATGTTCGGATGGTTGAGGGCCGAAGCCGCCCTCGCTTCCTGCTCGAATCGCGCCACGCGATCCGGGTCTCGCGTGAAGTCGGCGGGGAGTATTTTCAGAGCCAGCTTGCGGCCCAGCCGCGTGTCTTCGGCCAGATAGACCTCACCCATCCCGCCAGAGCCGAGTTTGTCGAGGATGCGATAATGGGAGATCATTCGCGGGACCACTTCTCAATATTCGTATGTAACTGCTCAACTCCTTCCGCCGCGTTAGCGGCGCCTTGAATTTAGCCGTGGGTTGAAACCCATCGGTATCTATACAAGTTCGGGCTTTCCGGAATCCCACCACCGGCAGGTGGTGGATCGTTCAATCCCGACCTACAAAACACTTAAGAATCCTCTTGAATCCCACCACCGGCAGGTGGTGGGATTGCGGGGAATTTTCCCAGTCCTTGTAGGCTGGGATTGAACGATCCACCGGCTCCCGCCGGTGGGATTCGGTTGAACATAATTTGTGTGATACCAATGGGTTTAAACCCACGGCTAAATTCAAGGCGCCGCTAACGCGGCAAAGAATGTTGAGTGACTATATTCGTAATTCGCGCTTGCCGGATCAGATTATCAGTTGAGATTGAAGCCACTTCAAGCGCGTTATCTCGATGTGAGCCTGGGAAGAAAGTCACGAAAAATCTGCAAACAGATCGTAGGTAGTCGGAATCAAGTTTTAGGCGTCAACGACTCTTTATTATCGAGTCGTTGCCTGAGATAACTCGCGGAAAGCTCGTGATAAATCTTCGCGCTGTGTACGACCGACGCCAGGGCCGCGCCGGAGAGTTCTTTCTTGACGACGGCCGGGGAGCCTGCGGCCAATGTGCGCGGAGGTATGATCGCGCCCTGGGTTACTACACTGCCCGCCGCGACCATCGCCTGTTCGCCGATCACCGCCGCGTGCAGCACGACCGCGCCCATCCCGACTACCGCGCCGTCTTCAACCGTACAGCCTTCGAGCAACGCGCCGTGGCCGATGGTCACGTCCTCTTTGAGAATCGTGGGGATTTCGGTCGTGGTGTGAATGACGGCGTTGTCCTGAACGTTCGAGCCGCGACCGATGACGATCCGGCCCTCGTCGCCGCGCAGCACGACGCCGTACCAGACGCTCGCGCCATCGCCGATCTCGACGTCGCCGATGACCACCGCAGTCGGGGCTATAAACACGTCTTGGCCGATGCGCGGGCGCTTACCTTCATATTCGATTATCATCTCTCTTTTTCATTTATCAGATTTGCGTGGACTCCCCGCGCATCCGGCTCTTCTTGCTTCCGGGCGCGGTCATTGACCCCGAGGTTCTCGCGAACGCTCCCGTAAAACCTCAGGAAATATCCGTACATCGACCAGCACGACGAAATCACCACCAGCCACAGCAACCCGCGGCCCAGCCCGTAGAATAGCACTCTCCAATCGAGCCAGTTCAGGTCGCCGGAGCCGAAGAGGCGCCTCAGCGCGGTGTTCATTTCAGGCACCGTCCAAAAGGCGATAATGGGAAAGGCCTTTGTCTCGACCGGCGGCTGGCCGTCGACCGACGAGGTGATCAGCAGCGCGATGGTGACCACCTGGGAGAACATTTTGAACTTGCCGGCCTTCGAGGCCGGGATCGCCCACCCCTCGCCGGCGGCCACTGCCCGCAAGCCCGACACGGCGAATTCACGCCCGATGATGATCACCACCGCCCAGGCCGGCGCCAGCCTGTTCTCGACCAGCGAGATGAACGCGGCGGAGATGAGCAGCTTATCGGCTATCGGGTCGAGCAGAATCCCGAGCCGTGAGACCTGCTTGCGCCGCCGCGCGATCCATCCGTCGAGAACGTCGGTGATCGCCGCGAACAGAAAGAGGCTCACGCCGGCGATGTGCTGAGGCAACCCGACCCAGTCCTCGGAAAACCTGGTCAGCAACACCACCACCAGCAGCGGTACGATGAAGATGCGGACGAGTGTGAGCAGGTTCGGGAGATTCATTGCAAGGTGTCAGGTGTCAGGTGTCAGGTGTCAGGTGTCAGGTTCCAGGTATCAAGTGTGAGGTGTCAGGATAAGCGCAATTTCTACCGGCGCCTGACACCTGACACCTGGAACCTGACACCTATCCGTGAAACTTATTCGTGATCGGCATCCGCCGGTCGCGTCCGAAGGCGCGCGGCGTGATCTTGATTCCGGGAGCGGCCTGGCGGCGTTTGTATTCGCTGTTGTCAACCTGTCGGATGACCCAGCGGACGGTCTTTTCGTCGTAGCCCTCGGCCCCCGCCTTTTCCAAGAGGATCGCTTCGAGGCTCAAGTCCTGCTCGACGTATAGTTCCAGGATCGCGTCGAGGACCTCATACGGCGGCAGCGTGTCCTGATCGGTCTGGTTGTCGCGCAGTTCGGCTGACGGCGCGCGATTGATTATGTATTCGGGGATGACCGGTTTACTCGTGCGCCGGTTGACGTATTCAGAGAGCGCGTAAACCAGCGTCTTCGGCACGTCCTTGATCACCGCGAAGCCACCCGCCATGTCGCCGTAGAGCGTCGAATAGCCGACGCTGGTCTCGCTCTTGTTGCCGGTCGAAAAGACCAGCGCGCCGAATTTGTTCGAGAGCGCCATCAGGATGTTGCCGCGAATGCGCGCCTGAAGGTTCTCTTCCGCGATCCCCATCGGCGTATCGGCGAAGACCGGTTTTAGCATCTCCAGATACTGTTTGAAAGTATCTTCAATCGGGATGACGTGGTAAGCGACGCCGAGGTTTTCGGCCAGCCGCCTGGCGTCTCGCGCGCTTTCGGACGACGAATAACGCGTAGGCATAAAGACGCAGGTGACGTGTTCGGGGCCGAGCGCGTCAACGGCGATGCAGGCCGTCAGCGCCGAATCGATTCCGCCGGATGA
>Ga0126377_10002549_pt1 | contig 12589 bp, 8 predicted proteins | sample PanSoiMetPlot_22_FD_92647 | JGI IMG/M metagenome (GOLD analysis project Ga0126377, IMG submission 92647) | Tropical forest soil microbial communities from Panama - MetaG Plot_22 | ecosystem: Environmental > Terrestrial > Soil > Tropical forest > Bulk soil | place: Panama | collected 2016-02-17
GCACGTTCAGCCATCGTGGACTGGTTCACACAAAATCAACTTTGCAAAGGGAAAAAACGATAGCAATTCTGAGCCCTTAAAGTTAAATTCGCGAGCACTCCAGATCACACAGCAAAGACGGATTGGAGCCATGCTCGAGGCCACGCCGGTCAAGGCGTTTTCGGACAACTATATCTGGCTCATCCATGGCGCACGCCAGCGTATGCGCGTTGCCGCCGTCGATCCGGGCGATGCGAAACCAGTGATCGCGGCACTCGAGCGCGGGCACTTGCAGCTCAGTGCGATCCTCGTCACCCATCATCATCCCGATCACGTCGGTGGCGTCCCCGAGCTCGTGGCTCGCTTCAACGTCCCGGTCTATGGTCCGGCGGGCGAGACGATACCCGAATGTACGGTGAGCGTCGCGGGTGGCCGACAGGTGCACCTCGACGACCTCGAACTGCGGTTTGAAGTTTTTGACATCCCCGGTCACACGCGCGGCCATGTCGCTTACTGCGGACACGGCGCGCTGTTTTGTGGGGACACGCTCTTCAGTGCCGGCTGCGGACGCCTGTTTGAGGGCACGCCGGAGCAGATGCAACGCTCACTGCGCACGCTGCGCGAACTGCCCGCAGAAACGCGCGTCTATTGTGGACATGAGTACACGGTCAACAACCTGCGATTTGCACTCGCGGTAGAGCCCGAGAACGGTGCGACCCGCGAGTACCTGGAGACGGCGAAGGATCTGCGTTCCAAGGGCCGCCCGACCTTGCCGTCGAACATGGCGTTGGAGATCGCCGTGAACCCGTTCCTGCGCTGGGACGAGCCGACCGTACAGAAGTCGGCCGAGCGCAAAGCGGGTCGCTCCCTCGACAACCCGGTCGAGGTCTTCGCGACGATCCGGCAATGGAAAGACGGGTTCAGTTGAGGGCCAAGAATTGATAGAGCAACACTTGCGTCGCGTCTTTCTGGCGACACTGACTGTATCCGCGCTGCTCCTCGCCGCCTGCTCGAGCCCGGTTCGCGAGCCTGCGCCGGAGGCGACGGTCGTTGCGACCGCTCCCCCGCCGGCCGAGCCGCCGCCGGTGGATCCGAGATTCGCTCCTCCCCCGGCGCCCGAGCCTGAGGCGGCAGCGCCCGAGCCCGAATCGCAGCCCGTCGAGTATGCCGATCTCTTCGACCGCATCCGCGCGGGCTTTGCTCTGCCCGATGAGCAGGACGTCGCCATCGAAGTGCAGATGGCCTGGTACATCAACCACCCGGATTACATGGAGCGCACGTTCGTCCGCGGCGAGCGCTACCTCTATCACATCGTCAATGAGCTCGAGGCGCGGCAGATGCCGCTCGAGCTCGCGTTGCTGCCCGTTGTAGAAAGTGCCTACGAGCCGTTCGGATATTCCCGCGCTCGAGCGGCCGGGCTGTGGCAATTCATTCCCGCGACCGGCGCGCGCTTCGGACTGAAGCAGAACTGGTGGTACGACGGGCGTCGCGACCTGGTCGAGTCGACACGTGCGGCGCTCGACTACTTGCAATTCCTGCACACCGAGTTCAACGGCGACTGGCTGCTCGCGATTGCCGCGTACAACTCGGGTGAGATCACGGTGCATAGGGCCGTAGCTGAGAACCTGCGCCGTAACAAGCCGACCGATTTCTGGCACCTCAAGCTCCCCAAGGAGACGCGTGCGTACGTGCCGAAGCTCCTCGCCATGCGACGGATCGTCGCGGCGCCTGAGGCGGTCGGGCTCGAATTCTCCTCGATTCCCAATGAGCCCTACTTTGCGCGCGTCGAGACCGGCGGCCAGATCGATCTGAAACTCGCCGCGGAACTCGCGGGCGTCGACAACGAGGAGCTCGCCTACCTCAACCCGGCCTTCCAGCGCTGGGCGACCGATCCGGCGGGCCCCTACTTCCTGCTCCTGCCCGTCGATACCAGTGAGCAGTTCCGCGGCGCGCTCGACCTGCTATCACGCGAGGAGCGCGTGCCTTACACGAGCTACGAAGTGCAGGCCGGCGAGAACCTGACCACGTTTGCCAAGCGTTGCGGGACCACGCCCTCGGTCGTGAAAGAGATCAACGACCTTGGCGGCACGAAGCTCAAGAAAGGACAGGATCTGCTGGTACCGGCGAACGCGGGCGAGCTGCACCCGAAGTTGGCGTTGGCCGCGGCACGTGTCGATGGGCGCGCGCCGCCGATGCGCGGCAACTTCCACATCGTGCGTCGCGGTGAGTCGCTGTGGAGCATCTCGCGCAGCACCGGCATCAACGTCAATACGCTCGCGAGCTTGAACGGCATGGCCCCGGACGACGTGCTGTCGGCCGGCAAGAAACTGCGCCTGCACGGTGCCAGCGTTGCCGCCACGCGCTACACGGACCAGGTTGCGACGGCAATGGGCGATGCGATGACCTACACCGTGCGCCGCGGCGACACGCTCTACGACATCGCACGCCGCTTCAGCGTCTCGGTCTCACAGCTCCTCAACTGGAACGGCCTCAGCAAGAACGATTCGCTGATGCCCGGCCAGCGGCTCGTGATGTACCCGACGGCGCGCGCCAAGATCTGAATCGCTGAGCCGCCGGTTCTTCGCTCGTAACGGACGTACGAGCCGGACCAATCGCGGCTACAATTCCGCATCCTCACTGTCAGGAGCCCGCTCATGGGATTCCTCGCCGGCAAGCGCGCGCTCATCGTCGGGCTCGCGACCGAACGCTCCATCGCACACGGCATCGCACAGGCCATGCGCCGCGAAGGCGCCGACCTCGCCTTCACGTACCTGGAACGACTCAAGGATCGCGTCGTCGACCTCGCGGGCGAGCTCGGCTCGAAGATCACGATGCCGATGAACGTCGAGACGGACGAGGAAATCACCCGCGCGTTCGGCGATCTCAGGAAGCACTGGGACGGCGTCGACATCATCGTGCACTCGGTCGCCTTCGCGCCCCGCGAGGCGCTGGCAGGCGGCTTCGTCGACAGCACTTCGCGCGATTCTTTCCGCGTGGCGCACGAGATCTCGAGCTATAGCCTCACGGCGCTGGCTCGCGAAGGACGGGCGCTGATGGCCGGTCGCAACGGCGCCCTGCTCACCTTGAGCTATCTCGGCGCGGTGCGTTCGATACCGGCGTACAACGTGATGGGTCTGGCAAAGGCAAGCCTCGAGGCGAACGTGCGCTTCCTGGCCGCCGACCTTGGACCGTCCGGAATCCGCGTGAACGGCATCTCCGCGGGTCCCATCAAGACACTCTCGGCCGCCGGCATCGCCGGCTTTCGCAAGATGCTGGCCCACGTCGCGCACACCGCGCCGCTCCGGCGCAATGTGACGCTCGAGGACGTGGGGAATGCCGCGGCGTTCCTGTGCTCGGATCTCGCGGCCGGCATCACCGGCGAGATCCTGTACGTCGACGCCGGTTACAGCACGGTCGGCATGAGCTTCGGCGAGGAAACGGCCGGCGAGTAATGGCGCTGCGCTGGCTCGCGGCGTCTTGAACCCGATGGGGCAGTCGTTCGCGAGCCCGTTCGGATTTGACTGCTACGTCGAAGTCCATTCCGACGCGCGTTTCGGGATGCCGGACTCGCCTTCCAGGCGCGCGACGATCAGCGCGCAGCACGCGTCGGCGAACACGTTCACCGCGGTCCGACACATGTCGAGAATGCGGTCGAACACGAGCAAGACGCCGACCGCCTCGGCGGGGAGCCCCACCGCCGTCAGGATCACCGTGATCGCCACCAGAGATGCGGCCGGAATACCGGCGATGCCCATCGAGGTGATGAGCGCGAGCACCACGATCGTGAACTGGTGGCCGAAGCTCAGGTGCAGGCCGTACGCCTGCGCGATGAACATCGCCGCCGCACATTCATAGAGCGCGCTGCCGGCGTGATTGAGTGATGCGCCCAACGGCATCACGAAGCCGGTGACGCGGTTGGACACCCCGACACGCCGTTCCACGCAATCGATGCTCATCGCGAGCGTCGCCGAGGATGACGCCGTGGAAAACGCCGTCAGCAACGCAGGCGCCATCGCCGGGAACATGGGCCAGGGATTCGTGCGGCCTGTCAGGCGCACCAGCAATGGCAGCAGTGCCACGAAGTAAATCAGCAATCCCGCGAGCACCGTGGCACTGAAGAGCAGTAACGGCCCCGCGGCGCCAAAACCGGTCTTGGCCACCGTGCGCGCAGCGAGACCGAACACACCGAGCGGCGCGAAACGCATGACGAACTCGGTCATGCGCATCATCACCTGGAACATGCCGTCCCAGAAGCCGCGCACGGGCTTCGCCTGCTCCGCCGGTATGCGCGTGAGAAAGAATCCGAACAGGATGCTGAAGAACACGAGGCCCAGCAGCTTGTTGCCGATAGCCGCCTCGATCACGTTCGGTGGAACGATCCCGAGGAAGGTATCGACGAGCTTGCCGCCGCCGTGTTCGACCGCGCCGGCGACCTGATTCGCGCTGGTTTCCAACGCGAGCAGTTCGCGAGCGGGCATCCCGTTGATGATTCCCGGGCGCACGATGTTGAGCACGGTGAGCGCCACCAGCACCGCGATGAGCGTGGTGACGATGTAGAACAGCAGCGTCTTGCCGCCGAGCCGCCCGAGGTCACGCGCCGAGCCGATGCCGGCGACTCCGCTGATCACCGAGGAGACGATCAGCGGTACCACCAGCATCTTCAGTGCATTGACGAACAGCGTGCCGAGGAAATCGAAGACCGACACCACCGGCACGCTGAAGATCGCAGCATCGGGGCCGACGAGGTAGCCGACGAGCGCGCCGACCGCGATCGCGATCAGGATCTGCCACTGCAACGGCAGGCGCAGCCACGCCGTGCGCTCACTCATGGATCACCGCGACGCGTGCTGTCGGCGTGCAGGACGGCGATGGCATGACCACCGCTACTCGAAGACCTTGCTGTTCTTGGTGACGTTCGCGCTGGCACGCAGCGCGCGGGTGTAGCTCATCACCTCGCCGGTGCCGATGCGGATGTTGAGCTCGCGCTCGCGGTTCTGCTGGTCCTCGGCCGGCTCCGGGCTCGTGTCCTGGCGTGTCCCCGAGAAGGCCAGGAGCGCCGCATCGCCGTTGCCCATCGGCACCGCCTGGTAGCGAGCTCCCGACTCCGGCCGCGGCGCGGCGAACAGCGCAGTGCGCAGTTCCGTCGGCATGGCGGATTCCGTGCGACCGACATATTTCGGCCCGTCGACTTCGAACTTGTGCTCCGCCGCCGCCTGACTCCATGTCGTGCCTCCCGAGCGAAGTTTCTCCGCCAGCTCCGTCGCGGTCTTATGCGCGGCGGTGCTGGCCAGCTGCCCGCGCAACGTGTCGACGATCTGCGCGCGCACCTCTGCCAGCGGCTTCTGTTGCGGCTCATGCCGCGTGGTCACGTGCAACACCACGACGTCGCCTGGTGCGAGCTCCACCGGACGGCTGTTCTGCCCGTTGAGCACGTCGTTGTTCTCGAACACGGCGCTGATCAGCTCGTCGCGCTTGCCGAAGGGCGCGCCGCCGTTGTCGCGCGTGAATTCGGCAATCTCGTGCACCGGGAGCGAGACTTCCTTGGCGACCGCGTCGAGGTCATCGAGATGTTCGAAGGCCTTGTCGGCCAGCTGCTCCTGGCGCTCGCCGAACTGCTTCTCGGCTTCCTGGCGCCGGTATTCGGCCTCCACCTCAGCGCGCGCCTCCTGCAGCGTCTTCTGCTTGCCTGGCTTGACCTCGTCGAGCTTGATGATGTGGTAGCCGAACTGCGTGCGCACCGGACCGCGGACCTCGCCGGGCTTCATGCTGAAGAGCGCGTCAGCGAACGGCCCGACGAAATAGCTGCGTTCCGCCCAGCCCAGGTCGCCGCCCTGCGCGGCGGAACCGGCGTCCTGCGAATATTCCTTGGCCAGCTTCGCGAAGTCGCCGCCCGCGTTGACCTTGGCGAGGGCCTCCTCGGCCTTCTTGCGTGCCGCCGCATCGTCGGCATCGCTCGCCACCTGGATCAGAATGTGTCGGCCGCGACGCTTCTCGGCTTCGACATATCGTTCCTTGACGCTGTCGTAATAGGCAGCAAGCGCGTCGTCCGTGACCTTCACCTGCGCCGCGATATCGTCAACCTTGAGCTCCAGGTACTTCAGCGCCACCGTGTCCGGCGTCATGAAGCTCGCCTTGTTCTTGTTGTAGTACGCGCTGATCGCGGCATCGTCCGGCTCTGATTGGGCGAGGAATGATGCGGCCGGAATCAGCATCCAGCTCGCTTCGCGCTGCTCCCGCTGCAGCGCGCGGGCGCGCGCCAGCTCCGCGGGCGTCACGAAGGAAGACAAGACCAGGCCATTCTGCAATTGCGAGATCTGCAGCGTGCGGCGCTGCTCGGCTTCGAATTGGGCAGGCGAAAACCCCTGGGTTTCCAGCAGGCGTTTGGCCGCTTCAGCGGAAAACTTGCCGTCGACCTGGAACTGCGGAACCTCCTCGTAGGCCTTCATCACCTGGGCATCGCTCACCCGGTACCCGAGGTTGGTCGAGTGCTGGGTGAGGATCTCGTTGCGGATGAAGGCCTCGAGCACGTTCTCCTGGACCATGGCGCGCATCTCGGGCGGCACGTCCTTGCGCAACTGTTGCTGGTATTGCGCCATCTGGTTCTGGTAGGCGCGCCGCACTTCCTCGGAGGAGACCTTGGGCGAGGGCTTCCACCACGGCCAGTCGCCGGTGCTGACCTTCGCCGCGTAACTGACGCTGCCGAAGCCGACGTTGATGCCCCAGAAGATGAACGCCAGGAAGATGGGGGCGATCACGATGGCGGCGATCCAGCCGGTGATCTTGTCGTGGATCTTCTGCAGCATGGTTAGCTCTTGACCGGTCTACGGGAAAACAAGGGCGCGAATCCTACCAGAGGGCCAAAGCACCGGCACGGTTCGACACCCTTCGGTGGAGGCAGGCGGATGACTCAGGAGAGTTGGCGGAGCGGACGGGACTCGAACCCGCGACCCCCGGCGTGACAGGCCGGTATTCTAACCAACTGAACTACCGCTCCGATCTGGTGGGTGCTGAGGGGATCGAACCCCCGACCTTCGCCTTGTAAGGGCGACGCTCTCCCAGCTGAGCTAAGCACCCGGATCTGGGAGGGCGCGTAGTGTACGGGCTGACGCCGGGGCGTTCAACGAATCGGCGGTTTCGCGTGCTCGGACGGGGACGTGCGCCCGAGTCCTCGGGGGCGATCAGCAGATCGCCCCCGAAGCAGTTGGCTTGAGGTCAGTGGGCCCGCTTGGCGGAGCGGCGCGCGCGCTTGTCCGTGGACGCCACCAGACGTGGCTTTTCGGCCTCCGCGGGCTCGGTCTCGCCAGCGGTGACGGGCTGCGGCATGTTGCGCATCGCGACCTGCAGCACCTCGTCGATCCACTTCACCGGCTTGATCTGCAGCTTCTCCTTGATGTTCGCGGGAATCTCCGCCAGGTCCTTGGTGTTTTCGTCCGGGATCAGCACGGTCGTGATGCCGCCGCGATGCGCCGCGAGCAGTTTCTCCTTCAGGCCGCCGATCGGTAGCACTTCGCCACGCAGAGTGATCTCGCCCGTCATGGCCACGTCCGAGCGCACCGGGATGCGCGTCAGTGCGGACACCAGCGCCGTACACATGCCGATGCCCGCGCTCGGGCCGTCCTTCGGCGTCGCGCCTTCCGGCACGTGAATGTGCACGTCGTTCTTCTGGTAGAAGTCCTGGTCGAGTCCCAGCACCTGCGCGCGGCTGCGCACCACCGTCATCGCGGCCTGGATCGACTCCTGCATGACTTCGCCGAGCTGGCCCGTGTGAATCAGCTTGCCCTTGCCGGCGACGACCGCGGCTTCGATCGTGAGCAACTCACCGCCCACTTCGGTCCATGCGAGGCCCGTGACCTGGCCGATGTGATCGGCCTCCTCCGCCTTGCCGTAGCGGAAGCGACGCACGCCGAGGTACTTGTCGAGGCTGCGTGGCGTGACGTTGATCGCCTTGTCGGAGGGCTTGAGCAGGAGCTGCTTCACCGCCTTGCGGCAGATCTTCGAGATCTCGCGCTCGAGATTGCGTACGCCCGCTTCGCGCGTGTAGTAGCGGATCATGTCGAGGATCGAGCCATCGGAGACCTTGAGCTCCGTGGGTTTCAGCCCGTTGTTCTTGACCTGCTTCGGCAGCAGGTATTTGCGCGCGATGTTGAGCTTCTCATCCTCGGTGTAGCCGGGGATGCGGATCACTTCCATGCGATCGAGGAGCGGCGGCGGAATGTTCAAGCTGTTCGCCGTGCACACGAACATCACCTGCGACAGGTCGAAATCGACCTCGAGATAATGGTCGTTGAACGATGAATTCTGCTCGGGATCGAGCACTTCGAGCAGCGCCGACGACGGATCGCCGCGGAAGTCCATCGCCATCTTGTCGACTTCATCCAGCAGGAAGAGCGGGTTGTGAACCGCGGCCTTCGCCATGTTCTGGACGATCTTGCCCGGCATCGAGCCAATGTAGGTGCGTCGGTGACCGCGGATCTCGGCCTCGTCACGCACGCCGCCCAATGACATGCGCACGAACTTGCGATTGGTCGCGCGCGCAATGCTCTGGCCGAGCGAAGTCTTGCCGACGCCCGGGGGACCCACGAGGCAGAGGATCGGGCCCTTCAGTGTGTTGACGCGCTGCTGGACCGCCAGGTACTCGACGATGCGTTCCTTGACCTTCTCCAGCCCATAGTGATCTTCATCCAGCACCTTCTCGGCGCGGGCGATGTCCTTGTGGACTTTCGTGCGCCGCTTCCACGGCACCTTCACCAGCCAGTCGACGTAGTTGCGCACCACGGTCGCTTCCGCCGACATCGGTGACATGAGCTTGAGCTTGTTGAGCTCGGCGGTCGCCTTGTCGCGCGCTTCCTTGCTCATGCCGGCCTTGGCGATCTTCTGTTCGAGCTCGGCCAGCTCGTTCGGGCTGTCCTCCATCTCGCCCAGTTCCTTCTGGATCGCCTTCATCTGCTCGTTGAGGTAGTACTCGCGCTGGCTCTTCTCCATCTGCTGCTTGACGCGGCCGCGGATGCGCTTCTCGATCTGCAGCACATCCATCTCACCTTCGATGACCGCGAGCAGGTGCTCGAGGCGCTTGCGCACGTCCTGGATCTCGAGAACCTTCTGTTTCTCGCCGAGCTTGAGCGACATGTGCGCAGCCACGGTGTCCGCGAGCCGCCCCGGCTGCTCGATGCCCGCGAGCGAGGTCAGGATCTCGGGCGGCACTTTCTTGTTGAGCTTCACGTACTGCTCGAACTGCGAAATCACCGAACGCGTCAGCACGTCCATCTCGCGTTCGTCGTACTGCTCGATATCGGGCAGCGCCGTGATCTCGGCCGCGAACATTTCGCCCGAATGCAGCTTGTCGATGCGGGTGCGCTCCACGCCCTCGACCAGCACCTTCACGGTGCCGTCCGGAAGCTTGAGGAGTTGCAGGATCGTCGCGACGGTGCCGATCCGGTACAGGTCCTCGGCCTTCGGGTCGTCGACGTCCGCCTGTTTCTGCGCAATCAGCACGATGCGCTTGTCGGCCTTCATCGCCAGGTCGAGCGCCAGGATCGATTTCTCCCGGCCCACGAACAGCGGGATCACCATGTGCGGATACACCACCACGTCGCGCAGCGGCAGCACCGGCACCACGTTCGCGGTGGGTTTGACGGTCGAGCTATCTTCTTCGGTTGTCACGATGTCAGTCCTTCTGACGGCTGTGCCCACAGGCGCAAGCCGTTGTCAGCCTTGGAACAGGGGAGCTTGGGGGGACAGTGAGGTCTGCGGCGCCGCTTTTCAACGCGGCCCGGGAAACTCGCTACGGCGCCAGGCTCAATGATGGTGGTCGGATCCCGTGGGTCGTCGGTGATCTTCCACCGCCGCGAGGCGGCCGTCGTCGGAGCGGTGGACGATGTACGGCTTGCGTTCACCTTCGATCACCGACTCATCTACCAGAATCTTTGCCACGTTTCGCATCGAGGGCAGCTCGTACATCGTGTCGAGCAGCACATTCTCGAGGATCGTGCGCAGGCCGCGTGCGCCGGTCTTGCGCTGCATGGCGCGGTGCGCGACCGCGCGCAACGCGTCGTCGCGGAATTCGAGCTCCGCGCCCTCCATCTCGAAGAGCTTGCGGTACTGCTTGGTGAGCGCGTTCTTCGGCTCGACCAGGATCGACATCAGCGCCGACTCGTCCAATTCATCGAGCGTCGCAACCACCGGGAGGCGGCCGACGAACTCGGGGATCAGGCCGTACTTGATCAGGTCTTCCGGCTCGACGTCGTGGAACAGGTCGTTGCCGTGCGGACGCGCGTTCACCTCGCGCACATCGGCCATGAAACCGATGCCGCTCTTCTGCGTGCGGTTAAGGATGATCTTCTCGAGCCCCGCGAATGCGCCGCCACAGATGAAGAGAATGTTGGTGGTGTCGACCTGCAGGAATTCCTGCTGCGGATGCTTGCGGCCGCCCTGCGGGGGCACCGAGGCAATCGTGCCTTCGATCAGTTTGAGCAGCGCCTGCTGCACGCCCTCGCCCGAGACGTCGCGAGTGATCGAGGGGTTGTCGGACTTGCGTGAGATCTTGTCGATCTCGTCGATGTAGACGATGCCGGTCTGCGCCTTCTCCACATCGTAGTCGCACTTCTGCAGGAGCTTCTGGATGATGTTCTCGACGTCCTCACCGACGTAGCCGGCTTCGGTGAGTGTCGTGGCGTCAGCGATCGTGAAGGGAACGTTGAGCAGGCGCGCGAGAGTTTCGGCGAGCAGCGTCTTGCCGCAACCCGTCGGCCCGATCAGCAGGATGTTGCTCTTGGCGAGCTCGACGTCGTCCTTCGCGCGCTCGGAGCCACGGTTCTGCAGCCGCTTGTAGTGGTTGTACACCGCGACCGAGAGGACTTTCTTGGCGCGCTCCTGCCCGATGACGTACTCATCGAGCACCTTCTTGATCTCATGGGGCTTGGGGAGCTTGTCGCGCGTGCGCTCGGCGCGCTCTTCGAGCTCCTCGCGAATGATGTCGTTGCAGAGTTCGACGCACTCATCGCAGACGAACACCGAGGGGCCGGCGATCAACTTGCGTACTTCGTGCTGGCTCTTGCCGCAGAACGAGCAGTACAGCAACTTGCCGTCGTCGTGCTTGCCCCGTGAGTCTTCGCTCATCCGCGTTCCTGGTCTTGGTATGACCCTTTAAAAATCATGCGCTTACGCGCGAACAATTGCGCTGACTTATAGCATGCGGGGCGCCCCGAACGCAAAACTCGGGGAAGCCCCGAGCCGCGATTCACGACCCCGTTCAAGTCTTGCCGCCCGCCTCGGTCGGCAGGTCGCCCCGCTGCTCGAGCACATGGTCGATGATGCCGTACTTCACCGCGGCCTCACCGCTCATGAAGTTATCGCGGTCCGTATCCTGCTTGATCTTGTCGATCGGCTGGCCCGTATGCTTCGCCAGGATCCTGTTCAGGCGATCGCGGGTTTCCAGCACTTCGCGAGCATGAATATCGATGTCGGCGGCCTGGCCGTGAAAGCCCCCGAGGGGCTGATGAATCATGACGCGGGAATGCGGCAACGCGAAGCGCTTGCCCTTCTCCCCGCCTGCCAGCAGCACCGCGCCCATGCTCGCCGCCATGCCGACGCAGATCGTGCTGACTGACGGCCGGATGAATTGCATCGTGTCGTAGATGGCCAGGCCCGCGCTCACTTCACCACCCGGGCTGTTGATGTAGAGCGCCAGGTCCTTCTCGGGATTCTCGGATTCGAGAAACAGCAGCTGGGCCACCACGAGATTCGCCATGTGGCTCTCGATCTCGCCCACAATGAAGATCACGCGCTCCTTCAGCAGGCGTGAATAGATGTCGTAAGCCCTCTCGCCGCGGGCCGTCTGCTCGACGACCATCGGGACCAGGTTCAGCGCACGGGTTTCTCGGGTTTTCATGGCTCTGGATGTGGGTTCCTGTAAATCGTAGGACAAGGGCTGGGCCAGTTTGTTGGCTCAGTTCCCGAAATTCATGACGGCTTTGAAACTGCTCGGCTGGTCCGTGACTTTGACGCGGCCCAGCAACCAGTCGACCACCTGGTCTTCAAGGACCAGCATCTCAACCTGTTGCATCGCCTCGCGGTTTTCCCGGTAGAGCCGCAGGGCCTCCTGCGGGTCCTTGTAGGAGGTCACCAGCTCCTCGAGCCGGCTGGCGACCTTGGCCCGATCCAGCTCGATCTTCTCCGTCTTGATGATCTCGTTGATCAGGAGGCCCAGCGCCACGCGGCGGCGTGCGGGCTCCACGAACGGCTCGCGCGCGGGAATCTGCGCAGCGTCACGGACTCCCATGCGGCGCGCGGTATCGATCTGCATATCGCGGACCTGGCTTTCGACCAGCGCCGCCGGCAACTCCACCGGGTTCGCCGCCAGGAGCTTGTCGAGCACCAGCGACTTCATGCGAGCGCGGACGTTCTGCTCCAGCTCGCGGCGCATGTTGTCGCCGACCTCCTCGCGAAGTTTCGCGACGCCGCCCTCGCTCACGCCGTAGGCCTTGGAGAACTCCTCGTCGAGCGCAGGGAGCTCGGGTTCCTCGACCTTCTTCACGGTCACCGCGAATTCCGCCGTCTTTCCGGCGAGGTCCTTCGAGTGGTAGTCGTCCGGGAAACGAACGTTGATCGTGGC
>Ga0126377_10002550_pt1 | contig 12587 bp, 13 predicted proteins | sample PanSoiMetPlot_22_FD_92647 | JGI IMG/M metagenome (GOLD analysis project Ga0126377, IMG submission 92647) | Tropical forest soil microbial communities from Panama - MetaG Plot_22 | ecosystem: Environmental > Terrestrial > Soil > Tropical forest > Bulk soil | place: Panama | collected 2016-02-17
CCCACGCAATCTCGGCCTGCGGCACCTGCGTGAAGCTGACCGGGTCGCTGTCCCAGACCATGCGCCGGTCGAGCAGCCCGCGGTAGTCGGTGGCCTTGATGGCGACCGAGTGGCGCTCGGTGTCGAGCTGGTCTTCAGCGGTGGTGATGCGGCCGCGAAACATGAGCTGCGTGCCCCGGTACACCAGCAGGTCGGTGGCCAGCTCGGTCACCAACGCTGCGTCCATGGAACGGCCGGCGATGGTCAGCGCCGCGTCGCAGGCGTCATCCACCCGCAGGCTGATGCTGAGGTCGCGCCACTCGCGGGCCTCGCCCTCAACGCGGCCGCCGGTCATGAACGCCACGCGCCAGCTCACAGCCATGCCTGCCGCCACGAAATCTCGGCCACCGACCCGGGGCTGAATTCGTCGGGGGTGAAGCGAATGGTGTTGTTGCCCGGCTGCAGCAGCCACCATTCCGACTCGGCCAGGTTGAGCCGGTCGAAGCGGTTGGCGCCGTCTTGGGTGACGGTGTGTGCCCACGCGTCGAGGTCGATGAATTCGCCGGGGCCGAGCGTCAGGCCGCCGTTGGCGTCGAAGTAGAGCAATTGCCCGGTGGTGTCGTTGGCGAGCAGCGGGTTGACGCAGGGGCCGTAGATGCGACCCGTCCACGTGACCGCGACATCGCCCGGGTTGATGACGGTGACGCCGAGAGTCTCGGTCGGCGGATAGCGCCGGCTGTAGGCGCGGCCGTACGCGCCGGTGGCCGTCCCCGGGGCCGGCTCATCGGGATGGTGCCAGGCGCCGACGCTGCCTTCGAACAGCGCACAGCGGTCGAAGTAGACCACGCCGTTCGCGGCGGTGATCCAGCACGACATGAGTAGCTGTCCGATGGTGGCGGTGTTGGCGGGGGCCGTGAATTGGGCGACGCAGTGCCGCCACTCGCCCGGGAGGCCGATGAACGTCGAGACGGGGATTGTTAGCTGGGTGCCGGTCGCGTCGTTGAAGCGGACCTGTATCTGCGCCGCCGAGTCCTGAGTCACCGGGAAAGCCGAGAAGGCGAACGTGTAGGTCGCAAACGGCTTGGCCGGGTAGTAGGCGGTGGTGGAACCGGCGCTGCGAGGGGCATAGGTCTGGCCCACCGCAGCGCCGGGGTTGCTGGACTTGAGGCTGTGTGTGCCCTCGGCGGCCTGCTCGGTCGACCACACCGCGGTGCTGCCGCCGCCCCAACTTTGCCAACCCGAAACCCGACCGGTCCCCGTGTTGACGTTCGTTTCGAAGGTGGCCAGCTCGGTGCGTGGCGTCGGCGCGTCGGGCAGCAGGATGTTCTGCGCCCACGCGTCGGCCGGGTCGTACCACTCGGTCACGTCGCCCCGATAGAAGGCCATTTGGTCCATGTACCAGCCATTGCCGACCGCAGTGTTTTGGGTTGGTTGGGGCAGGCAGCGCACCGCGTCCGCGGGTGTCACGAACGTCTGCCGCAGCGCCGTCCACGCCGTTGTCGCGACCGGAAAGTAGGTGACCGGGTTGGTGATGATGGCCCCGGCGGCGTTGAAGAAATTCAGCTGCAGCCCGACCTGCGTAACCCCGATTCCCCAGAACTGGCCCATAAACGTGAACTTCTCGCCGGGGGCGCAGGCGTGGCCGGCGTTGCCCGAGGACAGGGTGGTCGGCGCCGGAGCGAGCCAACCGGCACTCGCGGTCTTCAACACCTTGACCGAGTGGGTGCCCACCGCGGCGTGATCGGTGCTCCATTCGGCCGTTCCGCCGTTGGCAAACCACCCGCACGCCCGGGTAATCGCTGGCGCGGCGGACGCCGAGTAGTTGACTTCCATCGTCGCCTGCTCGTGGGTGAACATGTTGAGCGGCGGCGACGGTGGCGTCAGCACCGGCGCCTCGTTGTAGCGGCGGCCGTCTTCGGCGCCCGAGCTAGCTTCGATCGTGCGGGTGAACGTGGCCTCGGAGTGCATGAGGCCGTCGGGCACCACGAACGCGAGACCGACGCGGGTCCACTCGTCCTGGCCGCCGTCCCACGCCCACGCTTGATCCACGCCCGGATTGGCTCGCAGCGTGATCTGACGTGTCGGGTCGGCTCGCACCCGCCACGTGAGCGTCGGTCGCAGCTCGGGCCGGCAGAACGCCCGCAGCCGGTCGACCTGGCCCTGCACGGTCAGGCCGCGGGCCGGGAACACGACGACGGTCATCACCAGCGAACGGGCACCGATGTAGCGGGTGCGGTCGCGGGTGCCGTTGGCCAAGGTGCGGTTGTTGACCAGCTCGCGTATCTCGGGCGGCCCGAGCGCCCAGCGCTCGCACACGTAGCCCTCGGCCGGGTTGTCGAGGTCGATGGCCTGCACGTCATCGGCGTTGAGCACGAGCACGGTCACACCCTCCCTGCGGCAACGGCCAGGTTCATGCGGCCGATGAGCGTGTCGAGGTCGACAGGGCTGACGAAGGTGGCCTCTGCGATGGCGACCGCGGGTTGCGTCGCGGCGGCGCCGTTGCGGCCGCCCACCGGCATGACGTACTCGCCGCCGTGCACGATGGCGAGCAATGGCACGCCCCGACGGCCGGGCACGAGGCCACCGGCGGCAAACGTCGGTATCGGGCTGTCGGGCAGGTCAATGCTCGCGGGGCCGAACCCGATGCTGTTGGGAATGAGGTCGTTGACGGTGCGAGCGAAGGTGTTCCACGCCGACTTGACCGCGTTCACCAGCGCGTTGGCGACGTCGGCCGCGAAGCCGGCGGCCCCGGTGACGGCATTCTTGATGCCGTCGATGAGGGCACCACCGATCGCCGCGCCGGCGCTCAACATGCGGCCCGCGAAGCCGGCAATGGTGTCGATCATGCCCGACACCGCGCCGCTGATGATGCGCACGGCTCCGCTGACGATCGACGTCGCCGCGTCCCATGCCGCCGAAAAAGAGCCGCTGACCGTGTTCACCAGGCCCTGCACCAGCCCACTGATGAAGCCCACCACCGTCGAAATAACGGTGCTGATGATGTTCCATTGGGTGGTGACGATCGTGGCCAGTACACGGAATTGCGTCTCGACCAGCCCGACGATGAAGCCTACGACGGTACTGACAACCGAGCTGATGATGTCGAAGGTCGTGGTGATGACGTTGCGTATCGTGTCGAAGTTCGTCGTGATAATCGCCACGATCGTGCCCAGCGGGCCGGTGATGGCGGCGACCAGCATCTGCCAGTGGTCGACCACGAAGCCGACGACGGCGGTCACCACGTCAACGATGAACCCGAGCACGGTCGCGATGACGCTGCGAATAGTGTTGAAGTTCTCGGTGACGATCTTGACCACCAGACCGAGCGGCCCGAGGAATATCTGCGCGATGCCGCGCCAGTGCTCGGCCAGGAAACCGATCACGGCTACTACCACGTTGATGGCGGTCGTGATGACGCTGCGGATGGTGTTGAAGTTCTCGGTGATGACCTTCACGACGAGGCCGATTGGGCCGAGCAGTAGCTGCCCGATGCCGCGCCAGTGATCAACGATGAAGCCGACGACGGCGGCCACGATCGGGGCCAGGAAGTTGAAGGCGGCCACCACCGCGTTGATGGCGACCTCTGCTGCGGCCTTAAACTTTTCGAAGTGGTTGATGATGAGCACGATTACCGCGCCCAGCGGGCCGCCGAGGACAGCGACAAGTATTTGCCAATTTTCGGCCAGCCAACCGAAGACCTTGCGCGCGATTTCAAACATGAAATTCCACGCGGCCACAATGCCGTCGACCGCAGTGTCAACCGCGTTGCGAAACCAATCGACGCGCTGGTAGGCGATGACCAGGGCGGCGACAAGGGCGCCGATCGCAGCCGCGATCAGGAACACCGGGTTGGCCTCAAGACTGATGTTGAGCAGCGCCTGTGCTGCTGCCCATACCTTCGTCGCGATAGAGACGATCTTGATGGCGGCCGCGGCTGACAGCAGCACCTGAGCGAGCGGCACCAACCACGATTGGTTGCGCTCACCAAACTCTGCGACCGACTTCAGCGCGGGAATGAGCCAGTCAACGAAGGCCACCGCCACGTCGAGCACCGTGCCTGCCCACTCCTGCAAGGTCGGCAGCATGCGCTCAATCATCGGGATAAACACGTCGGCAAGCACCATGCCGATGTCGCGTAGCCCGGTCAGCCATTCCTGAATCTTCGGCCACGCCTGTTCGAATGCCCCGACGAGCCGGCTGATGATGACCCCCGCCACGTCGCGGACCTTGTCCATCCACTCACCCAAGACGGGCACGAAGTCGTTGAAGGCCGGGATGACGGTCGTCGTCATGAAATTGGCCAGCTTTTCAACGATGGGCAGCAGCAGGGCGCCGACGGCTTCCTGCGCTTCACCCCACGCGATTCCCATCTTTTGACTAGCGGTGGCCGTGGCCTCGGCGGTGCCCTGCACCTGCGATTCGATGGCACCGAGGATCATCTTTTGCGCGCCGAGCTGGTCGCCCGACTCGACCATTTTCGTGATCATGTCTTTTTGGGCGTCGGTGAACGTGACGCCCGAGCGGGCGAGCGCGCTCAGCCCCTTCTCTGGGTCTTGCAGGGCCTTGCCGAGCTGCACGGCGTTGCCCGCCATGTCACCGAAGCCGGCGGCAGCGAGGTCGGCGGCCGCCGCCGTGGCCCGGTCGAAGATGCCCTCTTGGCGGGCCACTTCGTTGCTGACGGCACCGAAGGTCGCGAGCTTGGCTTGGGCCGCCATGATCGTTTCGTCTTCAACGCCGATCTGCGCCGACAGCGCCGACGCGTAGTCCATGGCCGCCTGCGCGGCCTTGCCCGTCTCGTCGCCCATCGACGCGAACACCTGCGTCAGCCGAGCGGTGGCCACCTGCGACTCTTCGGCCGCCTTGACCGAGCTGACGCCGAACGCGACGACGCCCGCGGCCGCGGCGGTGACACCTACGACTGCTGCGGTCTTGAGTGCGGTTCCGAACCGGCTGCCGATGCTCGACCCGGCCCTGTCGGCGTCGTCACCGGCCCGCGCCATTCCTGACTGCACCGACGTGCCGAAGCCGGTCATGTCGGGCTTGATGTCGATGAAGGCGGTACCGATGACGGTCATGACCTACGACACCTTCGGGGCCACTGACGCCAGCCACGCGGTGAAGCGGTAGGGGTCGAACTTGGCCGGCGCCTGCTGCTGCTGGCGCAGCCCTTCGGGGCGCGGCACCGTGATGGACTTCGGCAGCTTGCGCCGAGGCGTGCCCGCCATGGCGGCCGTGGCCCGCACCAGCTCGCCCAACAGCTCGACGGTGGCGGCCATCAGCTCTCGCTCGACCGTCCACGCCATAGGCGTGTTCGTCCACACGGCGGCGTCATGCGGCAGCCACCGCAGCAGGGCGCGCATGCGGGCCATGGGCATGTAGCGGGCGTCGGTCGGGTCGATGCCGTAGAACCGAGCTAGGTCCGCCTCGACCGCTTCCGCGTTGTCGATGAGGAAGCGGCCGAGGCTGACGATTCCCCCAACTCGACCTCATAGACCTCTTTCATGAGCCACATCAGCTCGTCTACGTCGACCGAGGCGACCAGCTCGGGCGCGTCGTCGCCGCCGACCATGGCCCGACAGATCGTCATGAAGACGGCCTCTTGGGCTTCCGCGTCCATGTCGCCCGACGCGAGCCGGGCCGCCTGCAGACCGATGCTGACCGGCAAGCGGGCGCTGAAGTGGTAGGTGCGCTCACCGATGAGCACGTCGCACGGTTCGCGGCCCGACGCCTTGCGTTGGGCGTTGAGGTCGATGACGCGGGTCATGCGGCCGCCGTCTCCGTGTCGGCCTGCAGCGCCGCGTTCAGCGTGCTGGTGTTGGGCGGCATGCGGAATTCGAAGGGCGCGCTGTTGTCGGGCGCGGCGAGCATGTCGAAGCGCACCGGGAACGTGGCCAGCTCGCTCGACGTCAGGTTGATTTCGCCTGCGGCCGAGGGCTGCACCCGCTTGATGCACCAGCGGTACTGGTCGTCGCCGTCGAAGATGTCGATGACCAATGCCGACTCGGGCGCGACCGCGCCGGGCGTCGGCGTCCACACGTCGGCCGTGAGGGTGCCGGGGCCGAAGTAGAGCGACAGCGTGTTGGGGTTGACCTGCATCAGATCGGCGCTGAAGGTCGGCTCGGTCTGCCCGGGTGCCGAGCGGATCGCGGTGCGCGGCGACTGCCACGAGTAGAACTTCTCGCTGTCGGCGTCGAACCCGGAGGGCCGCGGGCCGTCGGTGGTGATGTGGCCGACCGACTCCCACGGCGTGGCCGGGGCCGTGAACAGGGTGGGGAAGGCCGTGCCAACCGGGGCGAAGTACACGTCGCCGGTCGATTGGATGACGGTTTCTGTTGCGTCGAGGGGCATGACGGTGCCCTTTCGCTAGGGGACGGTGATCAGTGCGGGGTCGGGGTGGCAGGTGACCGTGACGGTGGTGACCCACCGGGGCAGGGCGCGGCCGGTCGAGGCCATCAGCGCCTCGTCGGGGGTGGCGGTGAGGTTGAGCGTCGACACCCACGCCACGACGCCCTCGGGGTGCGTGCCGACGATGCGGGCCATGCACAGCGAGCGGGCCAGCTCGCAGACGCGGCGGGCGACGCGGTCGGTGGTGCCGTAGGCGGCGAGCTGTATGTCGGTGCGCTCGGCCCACCAGGGCCGCGACGTCAGCGGCGAACTGCCGACCTGCGCCACCCACAGCAGCGGGTAGCGGCGTTCGCCGGGCATGACGGTGTACACGCGGTCTTCGACTTCGGCGGTCAGCTCGGGCTGCGCGGCCAGGAAGGCGTAGACCAGGTGCAGGGCGTCGGGCAGCGCTCGCAACGGCTCGTGTGGGAAGGCCACTAGTCGCTCTCCATGCGCAGCCCGAGCGAACGAGCGGCCCGGCGCATCGGGGCGAACGGCGGGTTGTTGACCGAGCCGAATTCGATGGGAACGGCGCCCGGGTCGGTGTTGCCGAGGGTGCCGACAGGGCCGGTCGCGCCGACCGACACGTCGGTGGTGAACGAGCGCGAAAACTTGCCGGTGCGCTGGGGTGAACCGGCGCGGGCTTCGTCGGCCAGCGCTTGGGTGGCGTCCTCCCAGTAGGCGACGGCCTCGCGCTCGCTCAGCAGCTCGACCAGCGCGCCCGGGTTGAGGTCAAACCTCATGTGTTCGCCTCTGCGAGCCGGCCCCGCAGCTCGATGTGGTGCACGAGGTCGCTGTGCGGCTCGGTGACCGGCCAGGGGCCGCCGGTCACTTCGAAGGGCAGCGCGCCGACGTCGACACGGTCCCAGCCGTCAAGGTCGAGGCCGTCGACCGCGGCCAGGAAGATGCGCCAATCCTGTGTCGGCCAGGCCGGCTCGCTGCCGGGCGACTCGGCTGCGTTGGCCTGTTCGGCGTAGCCGGTCGTGGCCGTCGCGGTGACCGTGAGCTGCGGCACCCCGTCACCGTCGGGCGGCCCCTCAGCCCGGCGATGCACGGTGACGGGGTGCCGTAGTAGGCGCCGCAGCATCCACGCGCTGGGGAGGATGGGCGCGGGCACTAGTCGACGCCTTCAGGGTCTAGGTCGCGTTCCCAATCGAAGGGGCTGATGACCGTCGTGTCGCCGCCGCAGGGGCCGGCGAGCGGCGTGCACACCGTGTAGGCGTCGTACTCGGGCGCCAGCCACGGCCCGAGCGTGGCCCGGTCCTCGTCGGTGAGGGCCATGCCGCCACCCGGGTAGGTGAAGCGGGCGGCCCCCAGCGATTCGGAGCTGAGCGCCGCGCCCGGGTTCGCCATGGTGCGCACGACAAGCGACGCGGTGACGTAGGCGACCGAGCGGGGCACGCTGGCCGTGTCTTCGAAGTAGACCGACAAGGCGCCGTCGACCACATCGGAGGCCATGCCGATAAGCGTCTGCACCCGGGCGACCTGTTCGGCCGGGATCGGGTAGCCCAACACGGCCTCGACGTCGGCAACGGTGCAGTAGTCGGTCACAGCTCAGGTGCCCCGCATGGCGTCGAGCTGGTCGAGCAGCGTGACGCGGGCTTTGCCGGCGTTCTCGGCGTCGTAGACGGTGTCGAGCTGGTCGGGGAAGTCTTCGACGTAGGCGACGACCTCGGCCACGGTGTGCTCGCCCGGGTCGAAGACACCGGCCGCCGTGACGGTCAGGGTGAGCGCGTTAGACCACGCCTGCCAGTCCGCGGCGCGGAACCGGAGCTGATGTGTTCCCTCGGTCAGCCCCGGCGCCGGAATGTCGAACATCAGCGACTGCGGCGCCTGAATACCGGAGGCCGTAAAGGTCTGACCGTCGATCTGCAGCTCTCCGGGGAACCTGAAACCGTTGTCTGCGTTGGCCCTGACTTCGATCGTCGGCGTGGTGCCAGCCGCGAACGTGTCGGGGGCGACAGTCAGTAGTTCGGCGCCAGGGGAGAGGGCGCCACCACCGGCGCCAGCGAGCGGCCAGGGCTGCACCGTGAACGGCACGCCGTTCGACACCAGAACTTGGCCGTCGGGAGCTGTGCCCCAGACCTGCACCCACAGCGAGCCGGGGATGTCGGCCGCCGCGTCGACCTGAGCGAACAGGGTGCTGTCGTCCACCACCGTCGTGTCGATGCCGATGGCGACACCACCCATCACCACGAGGGCGTCGGCCGGGAAGTTGCGACCGTAGACGGCCAACGTGAACGGCCCACTGTTGAGAGCTACCGCGCTGGGGTCTATCCGGCTGATGTGTGGCCCCGACACGCCCACGCCCGCCACGCCGACGGGCACGGAACGGCGCCCCTCTTTGGCGCTGAGGATGGCCGTATAGAGGCCAGGCCGTGCGTAGTCGTGGCCTTGCACGAGGTCGGGGCCTGTCTCGCCGGTGCCGTCGCCCCACCCCCATTCGATGGGCGGCGTCGCGCCTGTCACCGTGAATGTCACGGTGCGGTTGTCGACCTTCGCAGCGACGGCAACCTGAATGCCGGTCACGGGGTGGTCGCAGCCTTGACGAGCGCGAACGGGTAGGTAGCCGTGCCGGTGATGCGGGTGACCGGCTGTCCGATGACGACGCCGAGGCGCATGTGCACCCGCAACAGCACGAGGTCGTCCTGAAATGCGTTGGCGACGACCTTGCCGGTGTCGTCGGTCAGGACGCCCGAATCCGACGTGTCGAAGGTCATGTCGCGACGGACGCCAACGACGAGCTTCGTCCAATCGCCGGTGATGAGGTCGGCCACGCTCGTGTCAAACGCGCCGTTGGCGCTGAACACCACGGGCAGGCCGTACAGCATGTTGCCGCCCTGCTCGCGAATGTTGGGGATGAAGATGGGCACGCCGTTGTTGTCGCGGAGGGCGCGCAGCTTGCCGCGCACGCTGACATCCGCGCCGTGGCCGGTGACGTTCACGCCCTTGGCCTCGACCGACGACATGGCCTCGTTCACGGCCACCGAATAGTCGGGATCGCTGAACGCGGCGCCGGCCCCGGCGACGAGGCCGCCGACGGGGAAGGTGGGCGGCGCATCGACGCCGAACAGGACGGCGGCGTCGATGCTGTAGGCGATGGCCTCGCTCAGCCGGTTGCGGATGGCGGGCCACAGCGGGATGCCCGAGTCGTCAATGTACGCCTGCGGCACACCGACAACGGCGGCGACCTCTTCGGGCACCAGGTGATCGCTCGACCACTCGACGTTGGTGATGGGCTTGCGGCCACCGATGCCGTTGACCCACCCGGTTGAGGGCAGCGTCTGAATGATGGGCACGACGCCATGGCCGGTCGGCATGGCCTGTCGGTTCCCCAGCTCTAGGACGATCGACTGCGTATTGGCCTGGTCGAAGAGGTCCGACATGATGTTGGTCGGCACCAGGTCTTCGGTGATGATGGGCACGGGCGGGCACTCCTGTGGAGAGACGGTGTTGCTGTCTCTCGCCCGGCCTCACGCTCCGTCAGCGAGGCAGGCCCGGCCTCACGCTCCGACGGCCCACGAGCGCCAGTGTCGGCCCGGCTGTTGTCATTGTCAACTAGACGCGGTGGCGCCGAATGGTCGAGCGCAGGAAGTCGTCGGCCTCCTGATGTGACGGCGCGCCGTCGCGGGCACCTTGGGGCACGCGAGACGTCGGCGGCGCCGGCCCCTGTTGCTTGGCGAGATAGGGCTTCGCCTTGACGAGCGTGTCGAGCGCGGCCGTGATGGCCTTGGCGTCGGGGCTGCCGTCCTCGTTGGCGAGGCCGTCGAGGTCGAGCAGACGCACGGCGTCGCTGGGGTCGGCCAGGCGGTCAGCCGCGATGGCCCGCACTTCCGCGGCCAGCAGTCGGCTGTTGACCTCGGCCCACGCTTCGGCGCGACCGGCCTCTTTCGCCTCGGCCACGGCCCGCTCGTTGTCGTCCATTTGCGACTTACGCAGGGCGGCTAGCTCGCGCTCGGCCTTCTCCCACCGCTTGCGCTCGTTCGCGAGGGCGCGCTGCAGCTCGTCCACGTCGGTGGACGGCGGCGTCTCGGGCGGCGCTTCCTGGCCGTTCGTTTCGGTCGACGGCGGCTGCTCGTCGGTCGTCTCCGTGTCGGTGCTCATCGTCCTCCCTAGGGTGTGCTGGGGCCTGTCTCGGTATCGACCACGGGCATGGCGTCAAGGGCGTCGGCGGCCTCGTCGGGTTCCATGCCGGCGCTGGCGAGCGCGTCATCACGGGTGACCCGGCCCGGGTCGTGGCGGCCGATGACGGGCGCCTCGCCGCACGCGCACTGCGGGTGGGCGGGCGCCACGTGGTCGAGGCCGTAGGTGCCGGTGGCGACCAACGTGCAGTAGTCGCAGGCGCCGGCCCCGGGCACGCGCACGTAGCCGGTGCAGCCCTCGGTGGCTTCCTGCGTGGCGCTGGCGCCAGCGCGCCCGGCCTCACCGACGTCGGTGCGCACCAGGTTGGCCACGTTGGCGGCGCCGGTGCTCATGGCGCTCGCGAAGTCGTTGCCCTGCGACAACGCCCACCGGGCGGTCACGATCGGGCGCGTGTACGCCTCCGCGGTGGCCGTGCCGGGACGCACGGCGGCGGCGATGGCGGCCGCGTCGGGCAGGGCGCCCATGGCGGCGCCGGTGACGCCCGCGTACAGACCGCCGAAGGCGTAGGCGGCGCTGATGGCCGTGAGCGCCAGGCTGTCGGCCAGGGGCACGGCCACGTCGAGCCAGACGGCTAGCTGTTCTTCGCCCACGCCGTCGAGGGTGAGGAAAGCGGCGCTGAGCGCGTCGGCGCCACGGCCGGCGATGGTGGCGAGCTGGCGCTGCTGCCGTCGAGCCAGCTCGGCCAAGCGCCGCTCAAGGGGCGACGCCACCGGCAGCCTCTAGCGGCGCCATACCGGTGAGCAACGCGTCTTGCGCCCGTAGCGCAGTCCAGCGGCGCACTTCCTGTGGCGACGCGCCGGCTTTCTCCCACAGGACGGGCAACGGCACGCCGATGCTGGCCAGCTTCACGAGGGCATCGACGTGCTCGGCCTCGCTGCGAGTTTCGAAGTCGGCCCACATCGTCTCGGCCTCGAAATCGACGGCGCGGGCATCGCCCAGCGCGCTGAACGCCAGCCGTAGAACTTCCTCCCACGCTTCACCTAGATGGGCGGCGCGGAACCGCACTTTGGCGACCAACCCGGCTTCGGCAGCCTTGAGGGCGTCGCCGGACGCGTTGACGATCTGACCGAGCAGATAGTGCGGCGGCGTGTGGGTGATAGCGGCCAGGTGCTGCACGTCGGCATCGACCGCTCGTATGTAGCCGGTGAGGTCAGATTCACTGAATTCACCGAACTTTACTTGTGGGTCTTCGGCCACCCACAGCCGATCCATTGCGACGTCGAACGGCTCAATGGGGACGGTATTGCCGGTGTTCGGGTCGCGTATTTCCTCGCCGGTGACCGGGTCACGCTTCGTTGGCAGCAGCATGCCGGTGGCGTATTTCTGCCTAAAGGCGGCGTATTCCGTGGCCATCATGCGATTCATGATGGTGGCATTGATGCGGTCTTGGACGTTGATTACGCCCCCGTCTATCTCCGACCAGCTCGGGCCGAGCGTGCGCGGCCAGGGCCGCAGCTCGACCACCGGCACTTCACCCATCGGGTTGGCGTCGCTGTCGATCAGCTCCCAGCCGGCGCCCATGTCTTGGGCGGTGTTCTCCGTCTCGGTCGCTTGACGCTGCCAGCGCCACCAGCCCTCAGACGTGAACAGCACGGCGTCGCGGATCGCTGATATCGGGTCGACGTAGGTCTTGAGGGCGGCCATGCGCTGGCGCCGGTCGCCGGGTTCGTAGGCGACGGTCACCTGCAACGGGTGCTCGTTCGATATGCGCACGCCGACGGGTGAACGCTCGTCGGGCCAGACCATGACGAACGTGGAACCGCACACGAGTGCGTCGTTGTGGACTAGCTCGTGGTTGGCGTCCATGCTGTTGGCCTGCCACAGCGCCCATGCGTCGTTGTCGTCGCCTTGGGTGCCGCCGAAGCGAAAGCCGACGACGCGCAAGCGCTCGGCCACTGAGTCAACGATGAGGCGACACCAATTGGTGCGGGCCGTTTCCAGCAACCGGCGGTAGGCGGCCGCCGCGTTGCGGGGCACCTGGGGCAGCCGATGATCGCCCGCGTAGTAAGCCATCAGCTCCGTCACATGCGGCCGGTGCGCGTCCAGCTTGGCTAGCAGCAGGTTGCGCCATTCGGCGGCCA
>Ga0126377_10002551_pt1 | contig 12585 bp, 7 predicted proteins | sample PanSoiMetPlot_22_FD_92647 | JGI IMG/M metagenome (GOLD analysis project Ga0126377, IMG submission 92647) | Tropical forest soil microbial communities from Panama - MetaG Plot_22 | ecosystem: Environmental > Terrestrial > Soil > Tropical forest > Bulk soil | place: Panama | collected 2016-02-17
CGGCAGGAGATGGGCTCGACCGGCCAGGTCAGGTTCTTGTGCGCGATCTCGGTCGAGCTTCCGTCGAAGGGCGGCTTCCCGGCCAGCATCTCGTAGAGGACCACGCCGAACGCGAAGAGGTCGGTGCGGCGGTCGACCGGATGGTCGAGCATCTGCTCCGGGGCGATGTAGACCGGAGTGCCGACGACGAATCCGCTCTCGGTCAGACGGTCGGTCGACTCCTCGGTCTCGCGCCTCGAGATCGAGATGGCGAGGCCGAAGTCCACGATGCGCGGCATGGCCTCTCCTTCGCCACGCCGCTCCAGGATCACGTTGCCCGGCTTGAAGTCGCGGTGGACCATGCCGTACTCGTGGGCATGGCCGAGGCCGCAGGCGAGCTGGCGGGCCAGCCGCAGGGCCCGCAGCGGGTCGAAGGGCGCCTCCGCCTTGATGACCTCCGACAGCGGCGTCCCCTCCACGAAGTCCATGACCAGGTAGAGGAGCCCCAGCTCGCTGCGCCCGAAGTCCACCACCGAGACGACGTGGGGGTGGTTGAGCTGGCTGGCCAGCGCCGCCTCCTGGGCGAAGCGGAGGCGCATGCGCGGGTCGCTGACGAGATCGCCGAACAGGATCTTCACCGCGAACTGTCGCAGCAGGTGGATGTGACGGGCGCGGTAGATGAGACCGGTGGATCCCTCGCCCACCCGCTCCTCGATGATGTAGCGCCCGGCGATCTCGACGCCGATGAGGGGGTCCGACGCGTCCGTCCACGGCGCCAGGGCAGTCCCGTCACCGGGGCAGAAGTCGTACCCGGTGCGAAAGGCGGCCGCGCAGGTCGGGCACCGCATGCGCCCACCCGCGTAGCTCCTGCTCATCGGCGGCAGTCTGGACATCGTCTCGTCTTGACCTCCCCGCGATGCACCACCGGCATGGCGGGGATTGCGAGTCATGTGCCACAGCTCCCCATGGCGCGCGCTTCCAGCCGGAGTCGTGGAGATGGCAGTTTGGCCACGCCGCGCACGGATGTCACCGTTTTGGAGCGAGCGGCGCTGCACAGTGTGCGCTCTCGCCACGGCGCTCGTTCCCGGGTCCGCGATCGGTTTGCGGAAAGCGAGCGCGGGCCTGGTGTAGGTCTCGAAGACATCGCTTGACGGAGCGCATCTGGAAGTGCCTTCTCCATGTTCGATGTCGATGTCGGGCTGGGCCCAGCCCGGTCAGCTCGAACCTGCCCCGGGGACGTGAATGATCGAACGGCTCGGCCCGCGAACAACTTCGCTCGCGCTGGTGGTGGCCACCGCCGCGCTACTCATCGGAGCGCCTCCTGCCCGCGCTGACGAGCGCGCCGAGGCGCGGCGCCATTTCCGCGAGGGGATGGACCTCATCCACGACGGCAAGTACGACGAGGGAATCCGCGAGCTCACCGAGGCGTATCGCATCGTTCCCCACCCGGCGGTCCTCTACAACATCGGCCGCGCCTACTTCGCCGCCGGGCAATACGATCGCGCCATCGAGGCGCTTCAGAGCTACGCCGACACCGACCCACCCGATCGGGCCGATGTCGTTCGCGTCCTCGAGGTGGCGCGCGCGAGGCTCCGCGAGGAGGAGCGGGCCGCGGCGGCCGAGGCGCCTCCTCCGGCCGAACCACCGCCTCCGGCTCGCGCTCCCGAGGTGAGCCGCGAGATCGCCGACATGCGCAAGCAGCTCCGGCAGATGGCCGACCGCATGGATGCGCTGCAAGGAGCCGTCGATGCCGCGCCGGAAGCCGGGCCGGCTCCGGCGCGCGCGGAAGCGGATCCACCGCATGCAGCGGATGATGCGCGGCGCGGGCGGAGCGCGGCGGTCGGCGTCGGCGGAAGCGGCGGCCGCGGGAAGAACGCCGCGGACCCGCCCGCCTCCGCCGAGGTGGTGGCGAAGCCAGGCGACGCGCGGAACGCGGTGCTCGACGACCCGTATGCGCCGGTCGTCGTCACCTCGTCGCGCTACGGGCAGAGCCCGCTCGACGCTCCCAACTCCGTCACCGTCCTGACCGGCGACGAGCTGCGCGCCTCCGGTGTCACCGCGATCCCGGACTTTCTCCGGCGCGTCCCCGGCATCGACATCATGGCCATGAGCGCGGGCGACTACGACATCGGCATCCGCGGCTTCAACGACCGCCTCGCCAACCGGGTCCTCGTGCTGGTCGACGGCCGCTCCATCTACTTCGACAACGTCGGCGCCACGTTCTGGCCGCTCCTCCACATCTCCCTGGCCGACGTCGAGCGCATCGAGATCGTCCGGGGCCCGGGCGCCGCGCTCTACGGCGCCAACGCGGTCTCAGGCGTCATCAACATCATCACGCGGAGCCCGGGGCTGGGCGCGACCCGGCCGGTGGCGGAGCTGTGGGGCGGACTCCCCGATCAGGGCGGCGCCTCGCTGCGGCTGAACGACCGGGCCGGGTCGACCGCCTATCGCGCCTCGTTCAGCTTCGAGCAGAAGCGCCGCTGGTACCGCGAGGTCGACCCGGAGCGCACCGACTACGAGATCCTGCCCGACTACCCGGACCAGTCGGTCCGGGTCGGCAAGCTCGACCTCCGCCTCGACCAGCGCATCGGCCGGCGCGCGTCGGTGTCCCTGTCCGGCGGCCTCGCGGTCGGGCAGCACGAGTTCGCCGCGTCCGGCGCGCTGCGCGACTTCTACCTCGACGGCTTCTCGAGCTACCTGCGGGCCGACGCCCAGCTGCCCCAGGGCATCTCGGTGCGCAGCTTCTGGAGTCGCATCGACGTCCGCGCCGATCAGTGGGCCCGCCCGGTTGGCGGGTACAGCATCGCCACCGATCTGGTCACCGACGTCGTGGACACCGAGATCGAGTCGTTCCGCCAGGTCGAGTTCTTCGGCCTGGCCCAGCGCATCAATTTCGGCATCGGCCATCGCTTCAAGACGACCCGCTGGAACTGGCTCGGCAGCGAGCCGGAGGAGCACCACCTGTCGGCTTTCTTCCAGGACGAGGCGCTCCTGTCCGAGGACCTGCACGCCATCTTCTCTCTCCGCATCGATCGCCACCCGCTGCTGGTCGACATCGACGACGCCGCGTTCACCGACCGGTATGCCTTCTCGCCGCGCGGCGCGCTGGTCTGGCGCGTGGTCCCCGGTGGGTCGCTGCACGCCACCGTCGGCACCGCCTTCCGGACCCCGACCTTCCTCGAGAGCTACGTCGACACGCCGTTCCCGACGACCACCGATGCGGTCGTCGTGCTCAACCTGGGCAACCGTGACCTCCTGCCCGAGCGCATGCTCTCCACCGAGGTGGGCTGGAGGAGCGAGCCGGCCTCGAGCATGTACACGTTCGAGGCCGCGACCTACTACAACCGGATCTCGTCGCTCATCCAGCTCTCCGAGCTCGGCCCCTTGCCGGCCGGCATCCCGAGCTACGACCCGGCGGCCGGCGTCTACTACGCGGGCGAGACCCACTACGAGAACGTTGACCAGGACTACAACGCGTTCGGCCTCGAGCTGGGCGGCAAGCTGCTCCCGACCGACGGCATCGACCTCTACGCCAGCGCCGCGTTCGAGAGGGTCAGCCGGGGCGGCACGGCCATCGAGAGCACCTCGCCGGTCAAGCTGTCATCCGGCGCGCGCGTGCGCCAGGGGCACTTCACGCTCGGCGGCGACCTTCATTTCGCCTCGGCGCAGACGTGGGGCATCCGCAGCTTCGACGCGAACGGCCAGACCGTGGTCACCGACGTCGACCTCCCCGCCTACGTGTGGGCCGGCGCCCGGGTCTCGTACCTCATCCCCGACACCCGCCTCGAGGCGGCCATCGCCGGGCAGAACCTCCTCGCTCCGTTCCAGCCGGCCGTCGAGCCGCTCGACGGCGACATGAGTCAGGTCACGACGCCGGAGGGGGCGCACCGCGAGCATCCGCTGGGCCAGCCCATCCCCGCGAGCGTGTTTGCGACGCTGACCTACCGGATCTGGTAACCCGACCGGCAAGTTCTTGCTCGAGCGCCGGTTCGCCAGCCGCTCGCGCGCCCTCGGCGCGGACTTCACGGTAAGGCGCTTCTTCACCGAGCTCGACCAGGCCGGCCTGATCCCGGTCTCGCTCATCGCGTGGCAGCTCACCGGCGAGCGAAGCCCGATCGGCGCGCGCGCGGCGGGCCAGTAAGCGGTTAGCCGGAGGCGGGCGGACGCGACCCGGCTGCCGGGTCAGCGACGGCCTCGCAGGGCCGGCCGATTCGGCATGCCGAAGGGGCAGGAGGCGGGCGCCGTTCGCCGGTCCGCCGGGGCGACGTCGGCCAAGGACGCGGATCGCGGTGCGTCCTTGCGCGGCACGACTCTTGATCGAGCGGGTGGGTGCATGCCGGCCTCTTTCGCGAGCCTTCCCGTCCTCGCCCCGTTCGACGCGGCGGACATCGAGACCGACGTCGCCGAGCCGCCTCCCCACTGGTCCGAGGTGCTGGGCGAGGCGCCGCGGGTGTGCCGCGATCCGTGGCTGCGCGAGCTCCTGGCGCCGCACGACGAGCACACCTTCGTCACCGAGTTCCTCGGCCGCAAGCCGCTCCACGCGCCGTGCCTGCCGGGTCGCCGCGCCCATCTCCACATCCTCACGCTCGAAGGGCTGCTCGACGGCATCGCGGCGCATCGCATCCCGGTCGATGCGATCTCCTTCCTGTCGGGCGACGGCGCCGGCCCGCCCGATCGCTTCCAGGAGGAGAACTTTCTCGTCCCGGAGCGCCGGCGGCCGGCGTTCGACTTCACTCGCATCCGCGACTACCTGGCCCGCCGCCGCGGCTCGCTGGTGGCGTTCGGGCTCGAGCACTCGTTTCCGTCGGTGTGGCACTTCATGGCCGGGGTCGGCGAGGTCACCGGCAGCCTGGTGGGGGCCAACGCCTACTACACGCCGTCGGGCTCGCGCGTCTTCAGCCCGCACTGGGACACCCACGACGTCCTGATCGTCCAGCTGCACGGCTCGAAGCGCTGGCGCGTGTACGAGACGCTCCTCGCCCATCCGCTCCAGGGTCGCCCGCACATGGAGTCGAACCGCTACCGCGGCTTCGCCGACGACCTCGGCTTCGAGGAGCTGACCCTCCACGAGGGCGACCTGCTCTACCTGCCCGCCGGCACGCCGCACGCGGCCTGGTGCGAGGACGACGAGTCGCTCCACCTGACCGGTTCGATCCTGCCGCCGCGCTGGCACGACGTCCTCATCGACATGACGCGGCTCGCCCTGCTCGAGTGCGAGAAGGAGCTCGAGCTGCGGCGCCCGTGCCCGGCGTGGTTCCTCGGCTCCGACGACGCGCGGGTGGTCGCTGCGCGCGCCGCGGCGATGGATCGCTTCGTCGAGCTGTTCCGCGAGGTGGCCCTGTCCCGGGTGCTCGACCGCTACTTCGCGACCCAGCTGCCGTCGCCGGCGGGGCGAGCCCTCGCCCCGTCCGACCTCGCCCTCGACACGCCGCTGGTACGGCCTCCGATCGTCGCGTTCGTGCGCGGCGGCGACGACCTGGTCGAGCTGGTGTTCCTCGACCGCCGGATCCCGTTCGCCGCCGGCGCCGGGCCCGCGCTGCGCTGGATGCTCGAGCGCCGCACCCTCCGTGCCGCCGAGCTCCCGGGGCTCGACGACGAGACGAGGATCGCCGTGGCGAGGCGACTGGTCGACGATGGATTCCTCCAGCTCGGAAGCGGGGCCGGGCCGGAGGTCGATGCACTCTCCCCGCAGGGAAAGACGCGATGAACAAGAAGCCGAAGATCAAGAAGCTCGAGAAGTACGTCCGCACCATCCCGGCCGACGATCTGAAGAAGGCGTCGGGCGGCGTGAACGCCGATGAGCAGGACCGTCAGGTGCCGCACAGCCGTCACTGATCGCACTGACCTCCTCGCGCCGGAGCCGGCCCGGCCGGCTCCGGCCTACCTGTCTCATGGCCACGCGCTCCCTCCACGCCTTGCTCGCGCCGATCGCCGCGGCCCCGCCGGCGCGCACCGTGATCTTCACGGGACCGAGCCTGGCGATCGCCGAGGCCCGACGCCGCCTGCCCGGCGCCGAGGTCCAGCCGCCGATCCGGCGAGGCGATCTGCCCCGGGCGATCGCCGACGGCTTCACCGTCGTCGGCATCATCGACGGCACCTACGTCACCGAGCGCACCGTCTCCGCGCACGAGATCCTCGACGCCCTCGCCGCCGGCGCCGCGGTCTACGGCGCGGCCAGCCTGGGCGCGCTGCGCGCGGTCGAGCTGCGCGGCGCCGGGATGGTGGGCGTCGGGGTGATCCACGACTGGTACCTGCGCGGCGTCACGATCCGCGACGACGAGGTGGTCGTCGGGATGGATCCCGACAGCTTCGCCGCTCGCAACGATCCGCTGGTCAACCTGCGCCACGCCTGCATGCGAGCGCAGCGCGCCGGGCTGCTCGACGCCGCCGCCGCCGGGCGCCTGCTCGCGCGTTACGCCGGCTACCACTTCGCCGACCGCAGCTTCGCCCGGCTCCTGCGCGAGGCCGCCGCGGCCGGCGACGCACCCGCCGGGACGTTGCGCGGGTTCGGCGCCTTCGTCGCGGCGAACCGCGAGGAGCTCGACCTCAAGCGGCGCGACGCGCTCGCGCTCCTTCACCACATCGCGGATGCCCACCATGTCGGCGCCTGATCTCGACGCCGCGCTGCGATCGCTGTGCGGCGACGATGTCGCCCTCGACCGGCGCCCGCTCGAGCTCGAGGGCACCCTGCGCTGCCGCCCGATCGCCGACACGCTGGCGAGCATCGGGTCGCGATTCGCCGATCTCGGGATCACGCGCCTCATCGATCTCACCCCGCTCGATCGGGTCGGAGTGCCGGTCTTCAACGTCTGCGTCCCCAATCCGCGCACCGAGTGCTACGCGGCCGGCAAGGGGCTGACCCGCGACGCCTGCCTGGTCTCGGCGCTGATGGAGGCCTTCGAGCTGCGCGCCGCGCTGGCCCGGCAACCGCGCCACGAGGTGCTGGGGCGCCGCCACGTCGACATGGCGGCGCTCGGCGAGGCGATCGCGCCCGCCGATCTGCCGCTGCCGGTCCGCGGCGACTTCACCGGAGACGAGCGCCATGACTGGCTGCGCTGTCTCGAGCTCGGCACCGGCCGTCCGGTCCATCTGCCGGCCGACCTGTTCGGCTTCGCCTACGGCCGCGGCCCCGGGATCACGCGCGCGGTGCCGCGCGGCAACACCAACGGCCTGGCCTCCGGCAACAGCGCCTACGAGGCGATCCTGCACGGCCTGTACGAGCTCATCGAGCGCGACGCCCTCGTGCTCTCGAACTTCGGCCAGCCGCGCCGCCTGCTCGTGCCCCGCGCCGGGCTCGGGCCGCGGCTCGACGAGCTGCTCGATCGGATCGACGGAGCCGGCCTCGAGCTCCGCCTCTTCGACCTCACCTCGGATCTCGACGTGCCGACCTACCAGGCCTACCTGGTCGACCCGTGCGGCTTCGCGACCTACCACCTGCACACCGGCCACGGCTGCCACCATGACGGCCGGGTCGCGCTGGCCCGCGCGATCACCGAGGCGTGTCAGGTGCGACTGACCACCTTCGCCGGCGCCCGCGAGGACGTCGCCGATCCGGTGGTCGACGAGGCCGCGTACCGCGCGCTGGTCTCCTGCCACGAGGCGGCGACGCCGACCGCGCTGCCGCCGACCGGGCCGCCCCTCGATCTCGACCTCGCGGTCGCCGACCTGCTCGAGCGCCTGGCGGCCGTCGGTTGCCCCGACGTCTACGTCGCTTCTCTGGGCCTGCCCGGCTTCGAGCAGGTCGCCATGCGCTGCTACGCGCCCGGGCTGGAGGCGCCGAACCGGGATGACGCCGGCCAGCTGGCGGTGGGCGCCCGCGGCTGGTCCTACCGCGAGCAGCACGGCGCCCGTCACTTCGGCTTCTGAGCCCGCGGCCATCTCCGGCGCCCGCGCATTCGCCGCGTGGCATCACCGCCTGGCTGCACCGTGACGGATGACGTGGGCCGGACCATGCACCTGGTGGGGCTCGATTCGACAGCGCGGCGAGGGACCGACAGAAAACCGTCGAGGCCGATCGGAAATGTGAAGATCGCTGACACCCCGGCAGGGTCGCATCGCTCGTGACGGCAGCCATGCGACGCCGACACGCGCCCGCTTCGCCCTGCCGCGGAGGGCGGTGCGGCGTGCTCGCCATCACCGGGCGCGACCGACTGCATCGATCGGCGCGGCGCGATCCGCATGAGCCGGTCGCCCGGTCCGGAAGGAAGTCGGTCTCGAGTGTCTATGGGTCGACGCTTGCTTGCAGCACGCGCACGAACCTGCGCTCAGGAGGCCCGGCGATGCGGCTACGAGGATCACGAAACAGACAGGGACTCGCGACGGCTCTTTGCGGTGCATCACTGCTGGCTCTTGCCGGCTGGGGATGCAGCGCGCTGGAGTCGACCGACGACGACAGCGACTCCCCCCCTGGCAACACCGGCGGACAGGGAGAAGAGGGAGGAGGAGGAGGCACGGGAGAAGGAGGCACAGGAGGCGGAAGCGCGAGCAAGGCAGAGTACGCGCCGGACTCGGTGATCGTCCGCTTCCGCGCGACGCCGACCCCGTCGAAGCTGCGCGCCAGTCTCGGCCGCGTGCGCGGAACCATCGAGGACAGGAACAACGACGGCATCTACGATCGCTTCTCGCACATTGCCGGCGGACGGCTGGCCGTCATCCACCTGAGCGCGGGCACGGACGTCGAGAGCGCGATCAAGGAGCTGCGCAAGGACCCGAACATCCGCTACGCGGAGCCCAACTACATCGTCCGCGCGCTCGCGACGCCGAACGATCCGCGCTTCCCCGAGCAGTACGGCCTCGACAACACGGGACAGACCGGCGGCACACCCGATGCCGACATCGACGCGGCCGAGGCATGGGACAGCACGGTGGGCGGCTCCGACGTGGTGATCGCCGTCATCGACACCGGCATCGACTACAACCACGAGGATCTGGCCGCCAACATGTGGACCAACCCGGGCGAGATCCCGGGCAACGGCCTCGACGACGACGGCGACGGCGTCATCGACGACGTGCACGGCTTCAACGCCATCAACGGCAGCGGCGATCCGTTCGACGACTTCTTCCATGGGACCCACTGCGCCGGCATCATCGGCGCGGTCGGCAACAACGGCATCGGCGTGACCGGCGTGAACTGGGAGGCCCAGATCATGGCCATCAAGTTCCTCGACTCCAGCGGATCCGGCACCAACGAGGACGCCATCAGCGCCATCGACTACGCGATCGCGCGGCGCAACGCGGGCGTGAACCTGCGCGTGCTGTCGAACAGCTGGGGCGGCGGTGCGTTCAGCCAGGCCATGCTGGACGCCATCAACGAGGCGGGCGACGCCGGCATGATGTTCGTGGCCGCCGCCGGCAACTTCGCCTCCGACAACGACGCCTTCCCGACCTATCCGGCCAGCTACGACGCCCCCAGCATCGTCGCGGTGGCTGCCACCGATCACAACGACGCGCGCGCCGACTTCTCCAACATCGGCGCCACCACGGTCGACCTCGGCGCCCCCGGCGTCGCCGTGCTGTCGACGTTTCCGTTCAACTCCTACGAGCTGCTCGACGGGACCTCGATGGCCACGCCGCACGTCGCCGGCGTCGCCGCCCTGGTCCTGTCGGTCAACGGGACGCTCACCGTCGACGAGCTCAAGGACATCCTCCTGACCTCGGGCGACCCGCTGCCGTCCCTCGACGGCGTCACGGTCAGCGGCCGCCGCGTCAACGCGTCCGCCGCGCTGGAGCAGGCCGGCCCGCCGGTCCCGCGCTTCAGCCTCGCCGTCAGCCCGCAGAGCCTGGTGGTCACGCAGGCAGAGACGGCGACCTACGGCATCGACGTGGCCGCGCTGGCCGGCTTCACGGGGGACGTGGCGCTGACCGTCACATCGGATCCGGCGATCGACGCGACGATGACCGTCACGCCGAGCATCCCGGCGCCCGGCACCGGCGAGCTCACCGTCGAGACATCGCTGGCGACCACGACCGGCGTGTACGCCCTCACCGTCACCGGCACCAGCGGCGACATCGTCCGCTCGCGCACGGTGTCGCTGCGCGTCCGCGCCGAGGGCGACCCGCTGTTCGGCGTGAACCTGTCGCCGGCCAGTCAGACCGTGCTGCCGGGCGACTTCGCCGAGTTTGCGGTGCAGCTCGAGTCGTTCGGCCTGGAGGGCAGCGTCTTTCTCACCGTCGCCTCGGATCCGCCGTTCCCCGGCTTCATCGAGCTGGACCCGACCCAGGTGCCGGTGCCGGGCGGCGCCTTCCTGATCGCCGGCACGGACTGCGGGGCGACACCCGGCGACTACACCTTCACCGTCACCGGCACCTCGGCGGACGGCGAGACCGCCAGCGGAAGCGCCGTCTTGAGCGTGCTGTCGGACGAGGAGCAGCCGCCCTTCGCCGACTTCTTCTGGATCCCGGACAACCTCACGATCCAGTTCATCGACCTCAGCTTCACGCCGGGCTGCGCGTCGTCGCCCATCGTCGAGTGGTTCTGGGACTTCGGCGACGGCGACTCGTCGACCGAACAGCACCCGATCCACACCTATGCCGAGCCCGGCCTGTACGACGTGACCTTGACCGTGTTCAACGCCAGCGGGCTGAGCGGCTCGGCCACCTTCACCGTGGAGGCCACTCCACCGCCGCCGCCGCTGTCGATCTTCCGCATCGTTCGCATCCCGGAGCGCAACGAGTTCCGGGTCGATCTGCGCTGGAGCGGGCTGTCGGGCGAGCTGGTCGAGCTGTTCCGCAACGGCTTTCTCGCCGACATCCCGGACAACGACGGCCAGGTGCGCGATCGGTTCCGCCGCTACGAGACCGCGTACACCTGGATCATGTGCGAACAGAACGAGGTCGTGTGCACGAACACGGTCTCGGTCGACTTCGGGCCCAACCTGGATGACGGCCAGGCCACGGTCACGGCCGTGATCGACGGCAAGGAGACCGTCCAGGCGGTCCGCATCACCGAGGAGTAGCCCATCGAGTCCCGGCGCGCGCCGCCCGCCCACCGCGGAGGGCGGCGCCGCCGGCCACCATCACCGGGCCTCGAACACCTCGGCGGCGGTGGATGAGGGATCAGGGGGCCGGTAGCGCGTCCAGGTACGCCCGGTGATGTTGCGAGAAGTCGAAGCCGGCGAACCGATCCCAGTTGATGGACCAGCTCATCAACCCTCTCATCGCCGGATAGCCGCCGGAGTTGCGCAGCACGTAGGTCCCGCCGAAGGACCGTCCGCGGATGAGGTAGTCGAGCGCCCTCTGCACCTCGGCCACCGGGGTCCAGCCGTTCCCGGCGTTGACGTTGGCCGGCAGACCGATGGCGATCTGGTCCGGCCGCAGCCCGGGGAACGTGCGGCCGGTGCTGGCGACGGGGAAGCCGGTCATGAGCATCTCGGTCATGGCGACGTGGAAGTCGGCGTTGCCCATGCTGTAGAAGCGGTTGTCGAGCGCCGTGACCGGACCGGAGTTGTAGTCCTGCACGTGCAGCAGGGTCAGGATGTCGCGCACGCCGTGAATGACCGGGAGGTAGGCCCCGGTGCGGGTGTCGCCGTTGCTGGTCCCGCCATAGAACTGGTAGCCCACCTGCACGAAGAACGTCTCCGGCGCCATGGTCAGGACGAAGTCGGGCCCGACCCGGTCGTGGATCTGGCGCAGCGCCTGGATGAGGTTGACGATCACCGGCGTCGTCGGGCTGGTGAAGTCGCTGTCGCCTCGATCGACGTGGACGGACTGGCCCTCGAAGTCGACGTCGAGGCCGTCGAGCCCGTACAGGTCGATGATCGCGGTCACCGAGTCGACGAACTGCTGCTGCTCGGCGTCGCTGCGCAGCTCGACGTGGCCGTTGGCGCCGCCGACCGAGAGGAGCACCTTCTTGCCGCGACCGTGCAGGATCTGGACGTCCGACTGGATCTCGGCCACCGACGTGTGCGCGTCCGGCGTGAAGGCGATCTGCGAGGTGGAACCCGCCACCGGCTCGCCGAACGCGAGGTCGATGACGTCCCAGTCCGGCGACACGTCGCGCAGCTTGATGAAACCCGACCCGTTGTCGAAGTTGTGCCAGTAGCCGACCAGCACGCGCGCCGGCAGGCCGCCGCCGCCGCCATCCCCGCCGTCGTCATCGCCGGAACCGTCATCGCCAGCGCCGTCGTCGCCGCTGCCGTCATCGGCGCCGCCATCGCTGCCGTCATCGGCGCCGTCATCGCCGCCGCCGTCGCAGTCGACGACGCCCCACAGGGCCGGGACCGCAGGCGGCGTCCAGTCCGGCTGGCTGGTGTGCGCCTGGATGCACTGGTAGGTCTGGCCGGCGAACGTCACCAGCGCGCCCACGCCGTAGGCCGCGCCGGCGGTCCACTCGGTGGCCGCGTCACAGCTCACGGCGAGGGGCTCCGATGCGGTGCGGTCGCGTTCGGCGCCGCACGCGCTCGCCGCGCACGCGATCGCGAACAGGACAGTGGTGCGAGCACGAGTCTTCATGACAGAACCTCCATGGATCGAGTCAATGCAGGCGCTCGCGGCACCAGAAGCGCCACCGCCATCACCGCGGTAGCAGCGGCTCGCCGCCGGCCAGGCCCCCATCTCGCGCTATCAGCAGTGGTATGCAATTGGTCTGAAGAAGTACTACCACTCAAG
>Ga0126377_10002552_pt1 | contig 12582 bp, 17 predicted proteins | sample PanSoiMetPlot_22_FD_92647 | JGI IMG/M metagenome (GOLD analysis project Ga0126377, IMG submission 92647) | Tropical forest soil microbial communities from Panama - MetaG Plot_22 | ecosystem: Environmental > Terrestrial > Soil > Tropical forest > Bulk soil | place: Panama | collected 2016-02-17
ACCGACGACCACGGCGGTGGTGGCGGAGGCGGCGGTGGCGACGACCACGGCGGCGGCGGGAACTCCGGCCATGGCGGTGGCGGAGGCGGCCACGGCGGGGACGACTAAAGGCGGTTCTTCAGCTCCGAGAGCGCCGACCAGCGCGGGTCCGGCTCGGGCTCGCCGTGGTCATGCGGCTCCTCGTTGAGGTCGACGCCGCAGACCGGGCAGAGGCCGGCGCAGTCCTCGCGGCAGAGGATCTTGTCGGGCAGCTCCAGCGCGAGCGCGTCGTGCGCCCAGGCCGAGAGGTCGAGCCGGTCGTCCTCGAGGTAGGGCGTCCTGAGCTCGTCTGAGTCGGGGCTCGTCGCCTGGTACTCGCGCGCCGAGATCGGGAGGTCGAGCACCGCGTCCTCGAGGCAGCGGTAGCACGGGCCGTGCAGGCGGACGTGGAACGCGAGCTCGAAGACCGTGCCGCTCGCCGCACGCGTGATCGTGAGCTCGGCGGGCACGACCTCGGGCACGGGCAGGTAGCGCTGGCCGCCGAGCTCGAGCGGCTCGAGGCGGATCTCGCGCTCGTCCCGGAACTGCTCGCCCGAGCGGAGCTTGATGGTGCGGAGGTTCAGCGTGGTCACGCGAACCACGGTAGCAACGCTCAGAGCCGGCGCAGGACCTCGCTCAGCGGCTTCCGGTTGGCCTCCGCGGCCCACTCGGCGGGGCTCTTGCTCTCGGGCTCCACCGGGCGCCTCGGGTAGCCGAAGCTCGGGATGTTCACCGGGAGCAGGTCGCCCTCGAGTCCGAGGGCCCGGGCCGCCTCTTCCCGGTCGCGGACGCCGTTCGGGCACGACGCGACGCCCTCGCTCCAGGCCTCGAGCAGCATGCTCTGCATCGCCCGCCCGACGTCGAGCGGGTACTTGCCCTCAGGGGTCGCGATCGCGACGAGGAAGGCAGCTGCGCGCACGTTGTCGGGCTCGTAGACGAGGTCCTCGAAGCGCTCCTTCGCCTCCGGGCTCTCGACGAGCACGAACGTCCACGGCTGCTGGTTCTTGTGGCTGCCGGAGACGCGGCCGGCGTCGACGATGCGCTCCTGCACCTCGCGCGGCACCGGGCGGTCGGCGTAGCTGCGCCAGTCGCGTCTGCTCGCGACCGTCAGGTAGGTGTCCACCGGGCTAGTGGGGGTACTCGTCGTTCGAGCTCTCGACCGTGGCGACGCCTGCGACCACGGTCTCCTGCGAGCGCTCGTGCAACCGCTCCCGCCCGCGCTTGACCGCGGTCAGGAACTTGTCGAGGTTGACCTCGAGGGTGGAGAGGATCGAGTCGGCCCAGTCCTCCATCTCGAGCCGAGTCTCCCTCGCCTGACGCCTCGCATCGTCGACGATGTCTCCCGCCTGCCGCTCGGCGAGCTTGACGATCTCGGTCTGCGACGCCTCGCGCACGGCCTGCTCACGGGCTTCGCCGAGGATCCGGTCGCACTCGCGCTTGGCCTCGGCAAGCATCTCCTGGCGCTCCTTCACGATCCACCGCGCCTGCTTGATCTCCTCGGGGATCGTCGCCCGCATCTGGTCGAGGATGTCGTAGATCTCCTCGCGGTCGATCCGCACCTGGTCGGTGAGCGGGACGGCCTTCGCGTTGTGCACGAGGTCGTCGAGCTTGTCGATCAGAACCAATACGTCCATGTGCCGGAGTGTACAGAGGAGGGTCGGCTACTACCGGCGCCAGAGCCGGCGGAATCTGCCCGGCCGCTCGAGCTCTGGATCGGGCTTGCGCTCGGGCTCCGGCGCCCGCTGCGGACGCTCCCGAGGGGCCTCGGTCCCGGAGAGCCAGCGGCGCCCGCTGGCGCGCAGCTCCTCGAGCAGCGCCTGGGCCTCGCCGGGCTCGAGCACGACCTCCTCGGCCTTCGCGAGCTCGGACTCGATCCGGTCGGCGGACTCGCTCCGGGCCCCGCGGGCGCGGAGCTTCTGGAGCACCTCGTGGGCGTCACGCTTGCCCAGCCGAACCTGGTGGCCCGAGGCCAGCAGCGACTCGATCTTCGCGGTCTCGTTCACGCCTGCGGGTTCTCCGGCGTGCCCGGCCGCCCGTCGGGAAAGAGCTCCTTGAACCTGCGTGCGACGGCCTCGGGCACGAGCTCGTCAACCTTTCCGCCGAACGACGCGATCTCCTTCACCCCGCTCGACGAGACGAAGCTGTACTGCGGACGGGCCATCACGTAGAGGGTCTCGATCTCCGGCGCGAGCGTGCGGTTGAGGTGGTTCATCTGGAACTCCCACTCGAAGTCCGAGATCACCCGCAGGCCCTTCACCAGCGTCTTCGCGCCCCAGCGCTGGGCGAACTCGACCACGAGCTCGGCGAAGACGTCGACCTCGACGTTGTCGTGGTCCGCCAGCGCCTGCTCGAGGAACTCGACCCGCTCCTCGACGGTGAACATCGTGCCCTTGTGGTGGGGGTCGCGCACGACGCCGACGACCACACGCTCGAAGATGGCCGCGGCCCGCGTGATGATGTCGAGGTGGCCGAGCGTGACCGGGTCGTAGGAGCCCGGGCAGATCGCGGTGAGCGGCGCGCCGTCACTCATGCTCGAACACCGTGAGCCGCGCGGAGCCGTAGCGGCGGCTCGTCCGAACAGCGAGGGGCAGGTCGGGCTCCTCGGCCCCGGCCGTCTCGACGACCAGCAGCCCGTCGGCCTCGAGGATCTCCGGCAGATGCTGAATCAGGGCGTTTTGCAGGGAAGAAAACCTCCGGTAGGGCGGGTCGACCAGCACGAGATCGTAGCGTCTACCCCCGCGGGCATCGGCGCGGAGAGCCGAGAGGGCGTCCTGGCAGAGCACGGTCGCGCCCTCGAGCCCGAGCTTGTCGAGGTTGCGGTTGATCGTCCGGCAGGCCTCGCGGTCGGACTCGACGAAGGTCGCGTGGGAGGCGCCGCGGGAGAGCGCCTCGAGCCCCATCGCGCCGGAGCCGGCGAACAGGTCCAGCACGGTCGCGTCCTCGACCCGTCCGGGCCCGATCAGGTTGAAGGCGGCCTCCCGGACTCGGTCGCCGGTCGGCCTCGTGTCGCTCCCCTTCGGGGCGAAGATGCGCGCGCCCTTGCGCGAGCCGGCGATGATCCGCACGCCTCAGGCCTCCTCCGACCGCGGCAGCGGCGGGTCCTCCTCGCCGTCGAGGAGCCGCAGCGCCCAGGCGGCCTCCTCGGCGACCGTCCACCAGCCCTCGACCTCCTCGTCGTCGGTCGCGGCCAGGTGCTCGAGCTGCGGCCGCGCCTCTTGGAGGCCGAGCACGCCGGAGGCGAAGGCGCACCAGAACCGAACCTCGGCGGCCGGGTCGCGCAGGCCCGTGCCGATCGGCGTCCGCACCTCGGCCAGCACGGTGTCGTGCTGGAGCAGGTGGCCGAGCGCCTCGGCCGAGTAGGCGCGGACGGTGTCGCTGTCCTCGCGGTCGGCAAGAGTGGCGGCGAGAAGGTCGGCGGACTCCGCCGAGGCGCTGAAGCCCAGAACGTAGGCGGCTGCCGCGCGCGGGCCCTCCTCGGCGTCGGTGTTCTCGAGCACCCGCTCGACCCGCCGCACGGTCCGCGAGTCGCGCAGCTCGCAGAGCTCCTTCGCGGCCTGCCAGCGCCGCTTCTCGTCGCCGTCGGAGAGGGCGGCCACCAAGCGGCGGCGCCTGAGCGGCGCGCTCACACGGCCACCTCCGACTCGCCGAAGCGGCGGTCGACCTCGTCGGCCAGCGGGCCCTCGTGCTCCACCAGCTCCTCGGCGGCGGCCCGCGCGCGGTCGACGAGGACACGGTCGACGCGCCAGTGCGCGAAACGGAGGTCGGAGAGGCCCGCCTGCCGCGTGCCGAGCAGCTGTCCCTCGCCGCGCAGCTCGAGGTCCTTCTCGGCGAGCTCGAAGCCGTCGGTCGAGTCGACGAGCGCCTGGAGCCGCGCGCGGGCGTTGTCGGTCAGCTCCTCCTTCGCCCGCGAGATGAGCAGGCAGTACGACTGCTCCGCCCCGCGGCCGACCCGGCCGCGGAGCTGGTGCAGCTGCGCCAGGCCGAACCGGTCGGCCTCCTGGACGATCATGATCGTCGCGTTCGGAACGTCGACGCCGACCTCGATCACGGTGGTCGCGACGAGCACGTCGAGCTCCCGGGCCTTGAAGGCGGCCATCAGCTCGCGCCGCTCGGCCGGCCGCAGGCGGCCGTGGAGCAGCCCGACGCGGTAGCCCTTCAGCTCCGCGCGCCGCAGGCGCTCGGCCTCGGCCTCCGCCGCACGGGACTGCGAGGTCTCGGACTCCTCGATCAGCGGGCAGACGACGTATGCCTGCCGCCCCGCGTCGAGGTGCTTGCGCAGGCGCGTGTACGCCTCCGAGCTGCGCTCGGCGGTCACCCAGGAGGTGACGATCGGCTTCCGGTTGGCGGGCGGCCTGGCGATCTCGGTCACGTGGAGGTCGCCGTACAGCGTGTGCGCGAGGGTGCGCGGGATCGGCGTGGCGGTCATGTGGAGCACGTGCGGTGTGCGGCCCTCGACGAGCGCCTGCCGCTGCTCGACCCCGAAGCGATGCTGCTCGTCGACGACCGCGACCGCGAGCTCGCGCAGGTCGACGCCCTCCTGGATCAGCGCGTGCGTCCCGACGACGATGCTCGCGCTCTCGACGTCCGACTTGACCGAGCCCGTCAGGAGCGCGACCGGCACGCCGAGCTCTGCGCAGATCGGCTCGACCGTGAGGAAGTGCTGCTCCGCGAGCGTCTCGGTCGGCGCCATCAGCGCACCCCTCCGGCCCGACTCGACCGCCCGCAGCAGCGCGTAGAGCGCGACGACCGTCTTCCCCGAGCCGACGTCGCCCTGGAGGAGGCGCTGCATCGGCGCCTCACGCCCGAGGTCGGCGTCGATCTCCTCGATCGCGCGGACCTGGTCCGGCGTGAGCTCGAACGGCAGGAGCCCCCGGTAGCGGGCCACGAGCTCGCCCGGCTCGCCGAGCGCCGGCGCGACCGCCGCCTTCGCACCGGCCCGCGCTCGCGCGAGGCCCAGCTGGAGGACGAGCAGCTCGTCGAAGGCGAGGCGGCGCCGGCCCTCCTCGCCCTCGTCCGGCGAGCGCGGGCGATGCAGCGCGACGATCGCGTCGGCGCGGAGCGGCAGTGCCTCGCGCACCTTCAGCGCAGCCGGCAGGACGTCCGGCTCGTCGGCCGCCTGCGGGAGCGCGCGCTCGACGAGGCCGCGGAGCCGCTTGGGCGGCACCTCCTCGCTCGCCGGGTAGACCGGCGCGTAGTCAGCGGTCGCCGAGACCCCGTTCAGGTCATAGGAGCGGACGGTGAAGCCGTTGCGCTTCAGCTGGCCGCGGAGCCGCACCCTGGTCCCGGGCTGGAGCTTCTCGGCGAGCCAGACCTGGTTGAACCAGACCGCGGTGATCTCGTCCGTGCCGTCCGCGACGCGCGCCTGCACAATCGCCAGCCGCCGCGACGGCCGCCGCACCGTGACGCGGACGATCTCACCGGCGATCGCCGCCTCCTCGCCGGCCAGGAGATCGGCGATCGGGCGCTCCGGCACCGCCTCCTCGTAGCGGTGGGGCCGGTACTCGAGCAGGTCGCGCACCGTCCGGAGGCCGAGCTTCGCGAGCTTCCCGCTCAGCGACGGGCCGACGCCCTGCAGCGACTGGAGCGGCAGCTCGAGGCGCTCGGAGCGCGGCGTTCCGGGCAGGCGCGGCCACCGCGCCGGCGGCGACTCTCCGGCAAACCCCGTAGGCACCGTCACGGCGGCCAGTCTAGGAAGACGTTCAGCCGTCCTCGAACCAGAAGAGGCCGATCGTCCCGGGGCCGGCGTGTGTGCCGACGACCGGCCCGAGGGCCGTGACGAGCTCGAGCTCCGCCGTGGGACGCGACTCCCGCACCATCGCCGCGAGCGCGTCCGCCTTGTCCTGCGCATCCGCATGCGCGATGCCGACCTTGACCGCGGGGCCGTCGCGCGTCCCGTCCCGAAAGGTCGTCGCGAACTCCAGGAAGGCCTTCTTGTTGCCGCGGACGCGCTTGATGGGCACGACCTCGCCCTCCTTGATGGTCAGGATCGGCTTGATGTGGAGGAGCTCGCCCGCCCACGCGCGGGCCCGGCCGATGCGGCCGCCGCGGGCGAGGTACTCGAACGTGTCGACGGTGAACAGCAGCCCCGCGTCGCGCCGGTAGCGCTCGACGAGAGCGTCGACCTCCTCGTCGGTCGTGCCCTGCTCGAGCCGGCGCTGGATCGCGAGCCCGAGGATCGCGATCGCGGCCGAGGCGCTCTCGGAGTCGAGCACGCGCACGCGATCCCCCCCGAGGTGCTCCGCCGCCGAGCGCGCGCTCTCGATCGTGCCCGACAGCTTCCCCGCGATGTGCAGCGAGAGGATGCGCTCGTACGAGCCGAGTTCCTCGTACGCGGCGAGAAAGTCCCCCGGTGTCGGCTGCGAGGTCGTCGGGCTCTCCTGCGCGGTGCGAAGCCGCGTGTAGAAGGCCTCGGGCTGGAGCTCGACGTAGTCGCGGTAGCTCTCGTCGCCGAAGCGGACGTAGAGGGGGACGACCCGCCAGTTCGGGAAGCGCTCCGGTGCATCCGGGAAGTCGGCCGTCGAGTCGAGGACGATCGCGGTGTTCTCGGCGCTCAGGTCCACTAGGCGGCCGCCGGGCGCGCCGCGTCGCGGATCGCGCCGAAGATGGCGTCGAGGCCGTCGTCCTTGCGCAGGCAGGCGACGGCGCCGGCCTCGATGAGCGCGTCACGCTCGCGGATGTTCGCCGAGGCCGTAAGGCAAACGACCGCCGTGCGCGGGCACGCCTCGAGCACGGCCCGCGTCGCCTGCACGCCGTCCAGCCCGGGGAGCCGGTAGTCCATCAGGACGACATCCGGCTCGTGCTCCGCGGCGGCCGCGGCGGCGTCCGTCCCGTGGGCGACCGAGGCGACGACGACGATGTCGGAGCGCAGCCCCAGGAGCAGCTCGAGCGCCTCGCGGAAGACGTCGTTGTCCTCGACGATCACGACCCGGATCGGCTCGCTCACGGATCGACTCTAGCCGCCTATTCGGCGGATAGCAGCAGCGGGTAGTGCGGCTGTCCGCCCTCGTGCACGTCCACCTCGAGCTCCGGATACCGGGCCGCGAGTGCGTCGAGCACGCCGTTCAGCGGCGGGGCGCCGGCCCCCGTGAGGATGGTGAGGACGTCCCGCGGCTCGGCGAGGAGCCGGTCGAGGAGCGCGTGTGCCACCTTGTCGAAGTCCGGGCCGGACGCGACCGCCGACCCGTCGAGGAGCGCGAGGTAGTCGCCCGTGCGGACGGAGACGCCGTCGACGGACGAGTCGCGCGAGGCGACGGTGAGCTCGCCGGTCGCCACGCCTTTCAGCGCCGCCTGCATCTCGGCAGCGTTCTCCTCGGCCGAGCGCTCGCCGTGGAACGCGACGAGCGCGGCGAGGCCCTCCGGGAGCGATGTCGTCGGGACGACGGTGACCGGGCGGGAGGCGAGGCGCGCCGCCTGCTCGGCGGCCATGACGACATTGCCGTTGTTCGGAAGCAGCACGATCTCGTCGGCGGGCGCCGCCTCGATCGCCGCCAGCAGGTCGGAGGTCGCCGGGTTCATCGTCTGGCCGCCCTCGATCACCTTCCCCGCGCCGAGGCTCTCGAAGAGCCGGCTGTTGCCCTCGCCTGCGACCACGGCGACGACGGTCGACCGAGAGGCGCCCCCGGGGAGGGCCTCCAGCAGGCGCTCTTCGCGCTGCTCGGTCTGGCGGTGCATGTCGGCGATCTCGACGCCCTCGATCGCGCCCGCGCGGGTGCCGAGCGAGAGCGCCGCGCCCGGGTCGTCGGTGTGGACGTGCACCTTGATCGCGCTCGGGTCGCCGACTACGAGCAGCGAGTCGCCGAGCCGCTCCAGCTCCGACTCGAGCGCCGTGGAATCGAGCGCCTCCCCCTCGATCACGAAGGTCGTGCAGTACCGGTAGCGGGAGAGCTCCTGGTGGACGGCGTGGACGGAGAGCTCCTCCGACGGAGGTGGCTCCTCCAGCGGCTCGCCGGCGGCCACGGCGGCAAGGCCGCGGACGAGCTCGACGAGACCGGCTCCCCCGGCGTCGACCACGCCCGCCTCCCGCAGGACGTCCAGCTGCTCGGGCGTCCGCTCGAGGGCCTCCTCCCCGCGCCGCAACGCCGCGGCAAGGACCGGCGCCGGCGTGTGCTCGCTCGCCGCCGTCCGCTCGGCCTCGTCGGCCATCTCGCGCACGACCGTCAGCATCGTCCCCTCGACGGGCTTGCGGACGGCGCCGTAGGCCTCGTCGCTCGCGGCCCGGAAGGCGCGCGCGACCGCCTCTGCGTCGATCCTCTCCGCGCCGCCGAGCACCTCGGCGGCTCCCCGCACGATCTGGGAGAGGATGACGCCCGAGTTGCCCCGGGCCGACATCAGCGCCGCCCGCGAGGTCTCACGCACGAGGGTCGGCCGGTCGGCGGCCTGCGTCGACTCGAGGGCCTCGCCGATCCCCCGGACGGTCAGCGACAGGTTCGTCCCCGTGTCGCCGTCGGGCACCGGGTAGACGTTCAGGTCGTCGATGTGCTGCCGGCTCAGGTCGAGCGACGCGGAGGCCGCGCCGACGAGCTCCCGCAGGGCATCGAGGTCGCTCACGCGGATCGCTTGACGTCCTGGATGTGCACGTCGACCGACGCGACCCGCAGGCCGGTCAGACGCTCGACCTCGTACGCGACCTGCGAGCGCACGGTGGCGGCCACCTCGGCGAGGTTCAGCCCGTAGGCGACGACCACGTACAGGTCGAGCGCGACGGCGCCGTCGAGGTTGCGGACGACGATCCCGCGCGTGGGCTTTCCCTTCGGCAGCAGCCGCGTGACGCGCTCTCGCGCCGGCCCGGGCGTGCGGAGCGACATGCCCACCACGCCGTAGCACTCCGCCGCGGTGCGCCCCACGATCTGGGCGATCGCCTCGGGCGAGATCGTCACGCGACCGAGTTCGGACGGAATCGTGAGCGCGGTCTCGTCCACGGCTGTTAGACGCCCCCACGGCCGCTGCCGGTTGCGGCGCCGTCCGTCGTCACGCTTTCGGCCCACTCCCGTCACACACCCGCGCGCCGCTCCTCGCTAGGCTCGCAGCGGGGAGGAGGTCGGCTGTGCCTTAACCAGAGGGGTCGACGGGAACGCCGGACGCGGCGTTCAGACCGCCTTCTCGACCCGGCCGCTCTTGAGGCAGCGCGTGCAGACGTACGCCCGCGTCGGCTTGCCGCCGAGCAGCACACGGACGCGCTGGAGGTTCGGGTCGAAGCGCCGCTTCGTGGCCACCATCGAGTGGCTCCGGTTGTGGCCGAACGAGGGCTTCTTCCCGCAGATTGCGCAGACCTTGGACACGGCGGCGCAGTCTAGCGAAAGGCCTCGAGGCCGCTACTGGCCGCCGTTGCCCGCCGCCGCACGCAGCTGGGCGAAGACGTCGGCCATCTCGAGCGCCGTACGAACCGCCTCGGCGCCCTTGTCCAGACGCTCACGCGCCTGGGCCTCACTGTCGGTCGTAAGCACGCCGAACGCGACCGGCACGCCGGTCTCGAGGCCCGCGAGCTGGAGCCCGCTGGCGGCCTCCCCCGCGACGTAGTCGAAGTGCGGCGTGTCGCCGCGGATCACCGCGCCGAGCGCGACGATGCACGAATAGCGGCGCGTCTTCGCGAGCGCCATGGCGGCAAGCGGAAGCTCGAACGCGCCCGGAACGGGCACCACCGTGACGGCCTCCCTCCCCACGCCGGCCCGCTCGAGCTCGTCGAGCGCGCGGTTCAGCAGCTGCCCGGTGAGCTCGCCGTTGAACCGGGCGACGACCACGCCGACCGAGCGCCGCGAGCCGCTCGGCTCGCCCTCGATCACGCCGTAGCCGTCGGGAATCTGGAGGTCACCGGCCGCGTGCTGCGACCCGCGCGGGAGCTCGTCCTCCTCGGCCGGCATCTCCTCGGCCGGCGGCTCCTCCGCCTCTTCGGCCTCCTCGACCTCGACCTCGTCGACCGGAGCTTCGTCGGCGTGGGCGTCGGCTTCGCCTTCGGCCTCCTCCTCGGCCTCCTCCGACTCTGCCTCGGCCGGCGGGGTGATCTGGCTGGGCCAGTCCTGCTCCGAGACGACCTCGTCGTCGGCGCTCGTCACGTCCTCGCGCCGCTCCTCGTCGGGCTCGGCGCCGAGGTTCAGCCGCGGCCGGTCGAGCCCGTCGCTCACTCGTCGGCCTCCCCGCCGAAGCGGAGATCCTGGTGGTGCAGCCGATGGCCGAGCTTGTCGCGCTTGGCCTGGAGGTAGCGGCGATTCTCCGTGTTCGGCGGCGTCTCGATCGGCACCTGCTCGACGACGGTGAGGCCGTAGCCCTCCAGCCCGCTGATCTTCTTCGGGTTGTTGGTCAGGATCCGGATCGTCGTGAGCCCGAGGTCGGCGAGGATCTGGTTCCCGATCCCCCACTCGCGCGCGTCGGCCGCGAAGCCCAGCTCGAGGTTGGCCTCGACGGTGTCGAGCCCGTTCTCCTGGAGCTCGTAGGCCCGGAGCTTGTTGAGCAGCCCGATGCCGCGGCCCTCCTGCGCCATGTACAGGAGCACGCCGCGGTCCTCAGCGCCGATCTGCAGGAGCGCCTGGTCGAGCTGCTCCCCGCAGTCGCACCGGAGCGAGTGGAAGACATCGCCGGTCAGGCACTCGGAGTGCACCCGCACCAGGACGTCGTGCGCACCGTCGACGTCGCCCTTCACGAGCGCGAGGTGGTGCTTGCCCGTCAGCTTCTCGCGGAACGCGACCGCCGTGAACTCGGCGTACGCGGTCGGGAGTCGAACCGACGTCGTCCGCTCGACGAGCTTCTCGGTCCGGCGCCGGTACTCGATCAGGTCGGCGACGGTGATCATCTTCAGCCCATGGTGCTCGCAGTACGGGACGAGGTCGGGCACGCGGGCCATCGTTCCGTCGTCCTTCATCACCTCGCAGACGACCCCGGCCGGGTTCAGACCGGCGAGCCGGGCGAGGTCGACGGCCGCCTCGGTCTGGCCGGCGCGGCGAAGCACGCCGCCGGTTCGCGAGCGCAGCGGGAAGACGTGGCCGGGCTGGACGAGGTCGGCCGCTCCCTTGCTCGGGTCGATTGCGACCTGGATCGTCCGCGAGCGGTCGGGAGCCGAGATGCCCGTGGTGATGCCCTCGCGCGCCTCGACCGAGATCGTGAAGGCGGTGCCGAAGGGCGTCTCGTTGCGGTCGGTCATCGGGCGCAGCCGGAGCTCGTCGCAGCGCTCCTCGGTGAGGCACAGGCAGATCAGCCCGCGGCCGTGCGTCGCCATGAAGTTGATCGCCTCCGGTGTGGCGAACTGCGCGGCGATCGTGAGATCGCCTTCGTTCTCGCGGTCGGCGGCGTCGACGACGAGGACGAACTTGCCCTGGCGGAAGTCCTCGATCGCCTCCTCGATCGAGGCGAACCTGGTGTCGCGCTCGGTGGCGTCCATCGCAGACCGGATCGTACTCATCGGGACGGCGCCAGCCGCTCGGCGTACTTCGCGAGGACGTCGACCTCGACGTTGACCTCGGCTCCGGCTTCGAGCGTCGACAGCGTCGTCTCCTGAAGCGTGTGCGGAACGAGCGCGATCGCCACGCCCCGGTCGTCGAGCGTCGCCACGGTCAGCGCGACGCCGTCGGCCGTGAGCGAGCCCTTCTCGACGCAGTAGCGCAGGAGGCCGGGATCGAGATCGAGCCAGAGCCGCACGCCGTCGCCCTCGGGCTCGAGCGAGCGGACACGTCCGATCCCGTCCACGTGGCCCTGGACGAAGTGGCCGCCCAGAGCGTCGCCGACCCTCAGCGCCGGCTCCACGTTGACCTCGGCCCCCACGGAGAGACGGCCGAGGGTCGTCCGGGAGAGCGTCTCCGGGACTGCTTCGAGGTCGATTCGACCGTCGTCGACCGCCACCGCCGTCAGGCAACAGCCCGCCACGGAGACGGAGTCGCCGAGCGAGGTCGAGCCCGCGGTCGCGGGCGCCTCGATGCGGAGGTGGAGACCCTCGCCATCGGCTGTTCGGTCGGCCGCGACGACCTTCCCACGCTCCCGGATGATCCCCGTGAACACGGGTCCAAGGCTACTCCGCGGGCCTTTCCCGGACTCAGCCCTCGAGTGCGAGCGCCTCGAGCGTCTCCCGCGCGACCATCTCGAGCTCCGCCCGCCCGCTGCCGCTCGAGAGCTCCCCGTGGAGCTCGTCGACCGCAGCGGACTGATCGGGGCCGAGCTCGTCCGTCCCCACGCGGTCGAGCTCCTGCAGCAGCTCCTCGTCCGAGACGTGCCGGGCGAGCCAGCGTGAGATGGCGGTCACCAGCCGGTCGGCGGCGCCGGGCTCAGGGCTCATGCACGTAGGCGGTCAGGAGCACGTCGTCGCCGACCGGCTCCGAGAACAGGTGCGACAGCGACCCGGGCTCGGGAAGCGCGGCGACCGGAGCCGGCCCCTCGCCCGCGATCGTCGGGGCGACGAAGACCATCAGCTTGTCGACGAGGCCAGCGCCGAGGAAGGCCCCGGCGAGGGTCGGCCCTCCCTCCAGCAGGAGCGTCCGCACACCGTCGGCCGCCAGCGACGCCAACTCGTCCTCGAGCGGGCCCGTGCGCAGCTCCAGCTCCGAGCCCTCCGGGAGCGGCCCCGCGCCGAACGCGAGGCGCCGC
>Ga0126377_10002553_pt1 | contig 12581 bp, 11 predicted proteins | sample PanSoiMetPlot_22_FD_92647 | JGI IMG/M metagenome (GOLD analysis project Ga0126377, IMG submission 92647) | Tropical forest soil microbial communities from Panama - MetaG Plot_22 | ecosystem: Environmental > Terrestrial > Soil > Tropical forest > Bulk soil | place: Panama | collected 2016-02-17
ACGACCTGAATATCGTTCCACGCGAATAACGCGGGGATCGGATCACTCGCGGGGTAGGCGACAGCGGCGATCGAAAGCGCCGCGCCAAGGAGAGCGGCCGCGTGCCGGAATAAGATCATGCGTACAGAGTAGGACGTCAGGAGTCGGCTAACGAGGCTGTAGAAACTCCTACGGCCTCCACGCGCGAGTTCAGCTTCGAACAAGTCAAATAGAAGCGCGTGCGCAGCTTATGCAATCCTTTCGGCGCGCGGGCTCGTCGTGGATGCCCAATGGCCGCTTCGTTAGCAGACGATGTCGAGCGTCAGAAGCGTTGTCAGCTCGAGCGTTCGGCTCCGCTCGACCATGACCCACCCCGTGCGCGGGCGATAGCCGATCCTGCGCAGACGGAGGTAATAGCGGCCAGGAATCAGTGAGTCGAATGTGGCGACCGAATCATTCTCCGGCGAGGCGGGTCGCTCGCTCTTGCGTGGAGTCGAGCTGTCGGTCGCGAGTGTTGCAAACCAGGGCGGTGAGATTGGTCGTCGGCTGGCGCTGTCCAGGACGACGACACGAAGCCGACCGCGAGTTGCCTGTGCAGCAGGCTCCGTCGTTTGGCGCGCGTTTGCGACGAGGAGCGTGGCTGGTCCCAAGCCAGGGCAGGGAAAGCCGACGACGACCGGCCTGTGAGAACGACACGCTGCGGCCACGAGAAGAGATGTTACCACGAAGACGGCGGCGAGTTGTCGGATGTGCATCGAATCGGCAGCGGGTGAGGGAGGCTGAGAGTGACTGAGTCATGTTGAGCCGGCACCTTGCCCATGCGTCCGGAATAGTGTCAGCGTCGATGGCATTCGTATTCTAGGATCACTGGCCGCAGCAAAGAACCTGAATACTCATTTTGAAGCTTATGGGATGCTATCAGGAACGACGCGGATCCAACCGGAGAAGCTCGATTGGGCAGGCGCGGCGACACCAGCTCCAACGTCCGCGGGGAGCATACGCGTGCTGAGACTTCTCAGTTATCCGTCCGTCAAAAACGCAGCTTCAACGAGCGCGAGTTGCTTTGCGATTTCTGCGAGATAGCGCTGGAACAATGACTCGTCGGGTTCGTTCCATACATGCCGGCGGCGATATACGCTGTTGACCTGGAAGAACGCCGCCGACGGGCCCAAAGACGGAATTCGTCGTGCGTATGGCACGCCATTGCGCGCAGCCCATGGGACCGGCCGGTCTCCCGAATCCTGAGCTGGAAAGAAGAGCTCCACGAGCGGCGCTGCACCAGGCTCCCACGCGATCGACACCGTGCGAGAGCCCTTGTGGAACTGAACATAGCCTTCACGTCCAAGCTGTTCGAACTCAGGCGCCGCGAACCCAAAACGCTCGCAAAGAAAGACGAAAGCGTTGCTGCATGCTCGCTCGAACGCTCGGTGTGGATCAGTCATCACGTGTCAATCGAAAACGCTGAAGCGAAGTCTACGCAACTCGGCGCACGCCATCGCCGCTACCGCCCGCCGTTCTCGGCGCGGACCCGCGCAAGCATCGCGTCGAGCGTCGCGCGATCGAAGAGACGACCAGCTTGCACCACCGCACGAATCCGTCGCGTGTTCGAGATATTGGCCAGCGGATCAGCATCGAGGATCACGAGATCCGCAACTTGTCCCGCAGCAAGCCGTCCGACGCTGGAGTCGAGCCCAGCGAACTGCGAAGGCCCCGCCGTCGCACTCCACAGCGCGTCCCGCGGAGTGAGACCAGCCTGCACGAGAAGCGCCAACTCCTCGTGAAGACTCGGTCCCGGATAGACCAGCACGGAACCAGCGTCCGTCCCCGCCAGAATCCGAACACCGGCAGCGTGGAACGCACGCACATCCTCGAGACTACTCTCAAAGATGCGTCGCGCATTCGCCGCGTTCGTCGAGCTCGTGTCGGCGATTCGCTCATCGACCTGCATGCGCCACCAGCCGAGGAGCCACGGTGACGCATAGCCGCGCTTTGCGTTGATCGCCGTTGCGCGTGGCCCAAAGATCAACGTGTTCGCCGAGTCGCCAGAAACAGTCCCGGCCTGTGTTACGACGAGCGTCGGCGTATACCACGTTTTATGCGCGACGAAGCTCTGCGTGCGCAGCGCGCGGTCGGCAGGCGTGAACAGCACGAGCGCGTGCTCGATGTCGTCCTGGCCGGAGTCGGCAGCGACGTGCGACGGCACGACACCCGGCGAATGTCCGGCGACGCGCAGTCCCGCGCGATGCGCCTCCCTCACGATCGCGTAAAAGGCATCTGGTGACGCGACGGTCCGGACCTTCACAAAATCCACATGAAGGCCGACGAGCGAGTCGATCACTCGGCGCGCGTCGTCGGCCGTTGCAATGCCGACGCGGTATGGCAGGACACGCGGCGCGAGACGCCCCTGGAGTCGTTCACTTCGGTCTCGGACGCCCTGCAAGTACCGCGGGCTTTCCAGGATTGGCCCAGGCGTCATGATTCGCGGCCCTTGGAGAGTTCCTTCGCGCATCCGTGTCTGCCAGACGCGCGTGCTGTCGAGGAACCCGCCCATCTCTCGGACCGTCGTCACGCCATGAGCCAAGAGAACCGGAAGCGCGGTGACGCCGGCATTCATGAAATGCACATGTGAGTCCCAGAGACCCGGGATCACGAATCGGCCGGCGCCGTCGATGCGGCGCGCGTTGCGCGGCACGGCGACGGACGCGCGCGGCCCGATCGCAGTGATGCGACCGTTCTCGATGAGGATTGTTTGATTGTCTCGCCGAGCAGGAGAGTGAGTCGCGTCGATTGTACTCACGTCAACGATGGCGAGCGGCGTTTGAGCGACGCCGAAGGCCGATCGGGCGCAGAATGCTGCCGCGAGTGAAACGACGAGAACAGGGCGCATTCAGAACGTTAGTGCGTCAGGGCACCCAGGTTCAATCATCATGTGAGACAGCAAGTCGCGAGATGCTAGTGCGCGCGCCCGAGACGGCGCCAACGCACAGAATGCGTCGCCGAATCCCATGAGAAGTACGTCAGGAACGGACGCGCCGTAATGGAATCACGCGGTACGAAACCCATGTATCGACTATCAAGGCTATTGTTGCGGTTGTCGCCGAGAACAAAATAGTTGGCAGGCGGCACCACGAGCGGTCCCCAGGTGTGGAGAGATCCTACATAAGATGTTCGGCTCACTCCCTGAGCCAAGAAGTCGCGCTGCCAGTTGAATTCATCGGGGGCAGGGTCAGTCGTCAAGTCGTGCACCTCGTATGGCTCATGCACGACGCGACCATTCAGCAGCAGCGTTGCATTTCGCATCGCCACTGTGTCGCCTGGTCCGGCGACAACACGCTTGAAAAACGCACCGCTCGCGGTGCGGTAGACGACGACGTCGCCACGACGCGGGGCAGAGCGCAACGGCGATACGAGTAAGAAATCGCCGGCTTGATAGGCCGGCGCCATCGATCCACTGGGCAGTCGATATGCTTCCGCGATGTGTCCCTTGAGGAACGTCCTCAACCGCGGTTGGACAACAAGCGAAGCGAGTCCGATCGCTGCGGCATACCAGTACCACCGATTGTACCATTGCAGCGGGTAAGCGCTGTCGCTCGCGCGAGCCACGCGCCAGGCATCAACCGCAACCGCGACTGGTGGGCCAATCAGCAGTACAACGAATACGACGAGTGCCGGCGTAGACGGAAGAACGACAACCAGGAAGAGCGCAACTAGCGCCAGCAAGAACGTCGCAAGCCAGAGCGTAGCAGCGCGCTTTGGCCGACCAGTGTACACGTGTCCGAGTCCCGTGAGAAGCAAGGAAAGCAGCGCCGCCAACCAGGGCCGCCTGCGAGTTGTGGGGCTGGGAGAGGCGATAGCAGGGTGTGACACAATGTCCCTTCGGCTTCAACGTTCGTTTAGGACGCGCGGGCGAGGATCCTCCTAGACAAATCTCGAAACAATGCAGGCTGTTCGCAAACGACGCTCGGTGTCTGTACGAACGGAGTTCGTCGTCGGGCAGCCCCCGCGTCCCGCGTCAGGCTTTCGCCGACGCACCATTCCGGCTTCCCCGATTCATTGCGCCCGCACGCCGACCGATCTTCGCATCCAGCACGATCGATCACCTCCAATTCATCGAGGCGGGCGCATGAACTTCAAGATTCCGCGCTTCGCGCTGCTCGCAGTCGCGGCAGCCGGAGCCATCGGCCTCGCGTACGCGTGCGCGCCACGCGGACAGCGACAATCATCTCTCATCAGCGGCGACGCGGCCTCGAAGGTCTACGTCGCCCCAGGCGCATACGACGAGTTCTACGCCTTCCTCTCCGGCGGCTACAGCGGGCAGATCGCCGTCTACGGATTGCCGTCAGGACGACTCCTTCGACAAATCCCGGTTTTCTCACAATTCCCCGAAGACGGCTACGGCTACAACGAAGAAACCAAACCGCTGCTGCAGACGACGTACGGCTTCGTTCCGTGGGACGACTCTCACCACCCGGAGCTCTCTCAAACGAACGGCGTGCCCGACGGACGCTGGCTGTTCATCAACGCCAACAACACACCGCGCATCGCGCGCATCGATCTCACACGCTTCGAGACCGACGAGATCATCCAGATCCCCAACTCCGCCGGCGGTCACGCATCGCCGTTCACGACGCCGAACAGCAAATACGTCGTCTCGGCGACGCGCTTCAGCGTGCCGGTGCCGAACACGGACGTCGCGATCGACAGCTATAAGAAAAACTTCAAGGGGACGCTGTCGTTCATCACCGCGGATCAGCCGGGCAAAATGGACATCGCGTTCCAGATTCTGATGCCCGGATACAACTATGATCTCGGCCACGCCGGCAAGGGCCCGTCCGACGGCTGGTTCTTCTTCACCTCGTACAACAGCGAGGAAGCGAATACCAAGCTCGAGGAAAACGCCTCACAGGCTGACAAAGACTATATCGCCGCCGTGGACTACAAACGCGCCGAAGCGTGCGTCTTGGGCGGCAAGGCAAAGCCGCAAGCCGCCGAGTATCTGCACAACTGGGTGGACGAGGGGACGCGGACGGCAAAGTCGGAAAAGAAGACATCGGTGAAGATGCTCGATCCGCGCGACTGCCCGGGGCTGGTCTACTATCTGCCCACCCCCAAGTCGCCGCACGGCGTGGATGTCGATCCGACGGGTGAATACATCGTCGCCGGCGGGAAGCTCGCCACCGTCATCCCGGTGCACTCGTTCACGAAGCTCAAGAAGGCGATCGCCGACAAGGTGTTCGACGCCGACCTCCAGGGCATTCCAGTTCTCAAATACGACGCCGTGATGGCGGGTGAAGTGCAGAAGCCCGGCCTCGGTCCGCTCCACACAGAGTTCGACGGGAAAGGCTACGCATACACGTCGTTCTTCATCTCGTCCGAAGTCGTAAAGTGGAAGCTTGGCACCTGGGAGGTCGTCGACCGGATTCCGACGTATTACTCGATCGGGCACCTCATGATTCCCGGCGGCGACAGCAAGCAGCCGTGGGGCAAATACGTGTTGGCGATGAACAAGATCACGAAGGATCGCTATCTGCCGACGGGCCCTGAGATGGCGCAGTCGGCGCAGCTCATTGACATCACCGGCGACAAGATGAAGCTCCTGCTCGATTTTCCGACGATCGGGGAGCCGCACTACGCGCAGGCGATTCCGGCAAGTCTGATCAAGGACAAGCAGGTGAAGTTCTTCAAGCTCACGGAAAACACGAACTCGTGGATCACAAAGTCCGAATCCGACGGCGGGATCACGCGGAACGGTAAACGCGTCGACATCAAGATGATCGCGATCCGCAGCCACTTCGCGCCGGACAACCTCGAGGGCGTACAGGTCGGCGACAGCGTCTTCTTCCACGTCACCAACATCGAGCAGGACTGGGACATCCTGCACGGCTTCGCCGTGCTCGGCATGAATACGTCGGAGCTGATCATCCAACCTGGTGAGACGCGTACGCTGGCATGGGTCCCGAAAGCCCCAGGTGTGTTCCCGTTCTACTGCACGGACTTCTGCTCGGCGCTGCACCAGGAGATGCAGGGGTACATCCGCGTGTCGCCGGCAGGATCAGCCACGAAGCTCATGGCCAACGTGAGCAAGAAAGCGCAAGCACAGCTGAGCAACGCGCGGGCGGGAGTGCGATAGATGTCTCCCCGTTCGAGAGTGCTCCTCGCGATCGCGTCCGCGCTCCTCCTGTTTGCGCGCGCGCTGCCGCTGTGGCGAATTCAGCTCGTCGCGCCGCAGTACCCGGAAGGACTGGGAATGGAGATCTACGCGAGTACGGTGCGCGGGGCGAAGGAGCACGACCTCGAGAATATCAACAAGTTGAATCACTACATTGGCATGAAGCGGATCGAGCCCGAAGCGATCAGCGATCTCCGCGTCATTCCATGGTTCATCACCGGACTCGCGGTGGCGGGACTCGTCTCCGCCGCCGTGGGTCGGCGCCGCATGGCAATCGCTTGGCTCGGGGCGTTCGTCGTCGTCGGCGCTGCCGGCCTGTGGGACTTCCGGCGCTGGCAACACGACTACGGCACCAACCTGGACGCCAAGCATGCGATCATCAAAGTGCCGGGGATGACGTATGAGCCGCCGCTGATTGGGAGGAAGCAGCTTCTCAACTTCACTGCGACGTCGTGGCCTGCTGTCGGCTCGCTCGTTCTCGCCATCGGGTTTGGGCTCGGTGTCATCGCCGTGATGCGTCGTTCGCGCAACGCGCCACAGTTCTCTCTGGCGTTCGCGACGCTCGCGTCTCCGTCACTGGTTCAGCGACACATCGATGTGGCGCCCGGTCCGGGAACGCCCATCGCGACGGCCGTCGCAAGCGCTCGCGCGATGGACACGATCGTAATCCACACGGGCCGCTATGCGGAACCGCTCGTCGTCGTCGAGAAGCCACTTGTGCTCGTAGGCAACGGAGATCCCGTGCTCGATGGCGGCGGGCGTCACGGGCTTCTGCTCATCAAAGGGGACGACGTCACGGTGCGCGGACTCGTGTTGGCCAACGTCGGAACGAGCTTCGTCGAGGATCGCGCGGCGATCAAGGTCGACGGCGCCCGTGATTGCACGATCGCCGACAATCGGATCGACAACGCGTTCTTCGGGATCTATCTCGCGAACACGACCGGCTGCGTCGTCAGCCGCAACGTGATTCGCGGTCGTGCGGAGCGAGAGACCGAAGCGGGAAACGGCATTCATCTCTGGACGTCGCGCCAAGTGACAATTGTCGGAAACCGGATCTCGGGGCATCGCGACGGGATCTACTTCGAGTTCGTGCACGGCGGCGACGTGCGCAACAATGTCAGCGTCGGGAATCTGCGCTACGGCCTGCACTTCATGTATTCGGACGACTGCGCGTACAGGTCGAACGTATTCCAGCAAAACGGTTCGGGCGTGGCGGTGATGTACACGAAGCGGGTGCAGATGACCGAGAATCGTTTCGAGAATAATCGCGGCGCCGCGGCGTACGGTCTGCTGCTCAAGGAGATCTCCGACGCGCGTCTCGAGCGAAACACGTTTGCTCATAACACGACGGGCCTCGTCGCCGATGGTGCAAACCGCCTCGTCGCAGAGCACAACGAGTTCACGGGCAACGGTGTGGCGGTGAGGCTGGATGCGAGCACGGACGGCGGACGCTTCATGAGAAACGAATTCACCGGCAACTCGTTTGACGTCACCACCAACAGCCGTTCGCCGTCCACCGTGTTCGCCGGCAATCACTGGGACGCGTATCGCGGGTATGACCTGAACCGCGACGGCGTCGGCGATGTGCCACACCGGCCAGTGCGTCTCTTTTCACTGATCGTCGAGCATCATCCGCCTGCACTCATTCTCATGCGCGGTGCATTCGTCGAGCTGCTCGACGTGGTCGAACGTGTGTGGCCGACACTTACACCGGAAACCGTCGTGGACGCGTCGCCCGTCATGCGGAGGGTCCGGTGACGACCCCCATGGTGGAAGTGGCCAGCCTGACGAAGCGGTTCGGCAGTGTCGACATCCTACGCGGTGTCGACGTGACCATCGCGCGCGGTCGCATCACTGGCATCGTCGGACCGAACGGGGCGGGGAAGTCGACCCTCATCAAGCTCATTCTCGGGCTCACGCGTCCCACGTCCGGTCGGATTCTCGTCGACGGACATCCCGTCGATGAAGACGGGGCATATCGCGCGCGCATCGGCTACATGCCGCAGATGGGACGGTTTCCGGAGCATCTCACAGCCCGCGAGCTCTTCGACACGATGCATGAGGTGCGCGGGCGCGATGTTGAAGTGGATGATGATCTCGTCGGCGTATTGTCGCTCCAGGACCAACTCGATAAGCCGTTGCGCACGCTGTCAGGCGGAACGCGCCAGAAGGTCAATGCGTGCCTCGCGCTGCGGTTCAGCCCTGCTCTTGTCATCCTCGACGAACCTACCGCTGGATTGGACCCGCGGTCGAGCGCGTTGCTCAAGGACGCCGTGCTCTCACTTCGCTCCTCGGGAGTGACGACCATCGTGGCTTCGCACGTCATGAGCGAGCTGGAAGAGCTCTGCGACGACATCGTCTTTCTGCTCGACGGGCGTGTGTGCTATACCGGCCCCATTTCGGACCTGCGCGGCCTCACGCGCCAGGCCAACCTCGAGCGCGCAGTCGCGGCGCTCATGATTCGAGAGGTCGCATGAGCATCGCCCTTCGACTCGCTCGCATTCACGCCCGCGATGTCCTCCGAGGGCGTTGGTTGATCACCTACGCCTCAGGCCTCGCGCTTCTCGCCGAGTCGTTTCTCAGGTTCTCGGGGAGCGAATCCAATGCGGTGTTGGGACTCGGGACCGTGACACTCATCGCGGTTCCGCTCCTCACGCTCGTCGTCGCGACGGTGCATCTGTATGCGGCTCGCGATTTCATCGAGGCGTTGCTCGCACAACCAGTGCGGCGTCGCGCCCTCTTCGCCGGTCTCTACCTCGGCCTCGCGTTACCGGCTGCGGGTGCGTTCCTCGTGGGCGTGGGTGTCCCGCTCGCGGTTCGTGGATTTGGTGACGAGCTTCGCGGCGCGTGTGCAACATTGCTCGTGTCTGGCGTCTTATTGACACTGACGTTCGTCGCCATCGCGTGCTGCGTCGTATTCATGGTCGAAGACCGCCTTCGCGGGCTTGGCGTCGCGCTTGGCGTATGGGGGCTGCTCGCAGTGTTGTACGACGCTGGAGTTCTGATGTTCGTAGCGATGGCGAGTGATTGGCCGCTCGAGAAACCGTTGCTTGCGCTCACCTTCGCTAACCCCATCGATCTCGCCCGCGTCTCGTTACTGCTTCGACTCGACACGGCTGGTTTGATGGGATACACCGGCGCCGCGTTCCAACACTTCTTCGCCGAGTGGTGGGGAGCCGGTCTTGCGCTGGCCGCACTGACGGGGTGGGTGGCGATCCCTGTCCTCATCAGCGCGCGCGCCTTCAACCGAAAGGACTTCTAACAACAAGCATTCACTCATCATGTCGATTCTATTGCTCCGGCGGTGTCTGTCCGCGTGTGGTGTTCTCGTTGTCGTCGCTGCGTGTCGGGGCGACAAACAATCTCCTTCGACCGTCGACACGACCATCAAGCAGCCCGCCGCACAGTCGGCCGGGCCCCTCACTCCCGCTCCGGGTGGAAAGACGATCGAAGTGACGATGGTCAGCGACGGGGAGGGGAACTACTTCCAGCCGAAGGAGGTCCACGCGAATCGCGGCGACGTCATTCGGTTCACGCTGAAGGTCGGCGTGCACAACGTGCACTTCGTCGCCGACTCGAACGCCGGCAAAAGCGGATTTCCGACGTCGCCGAGCGAGTTCTTGCAGCTCCCGGGTCAAACGTTTGACGTGGCGGCGAGCATGAATCCAGGCACGTACTACTTCCAGTGTGATCCGCACGCCATGCTCGGCATGAGGGGACGCCTCATCGTGCATTGAGCGAGCTATAAGAGATTGCTCGGAGCCTTCTTGGGCGGACCATGTAGGTGATCCCCCTACAAGGCGCACGGGAATGCCGCATCCAAAATCGGGGTGCCGCCGACGGTTTGAAACGATGGGAAGGGCGATTCTCCAGTACGAAACGAGAACGCCAACCCACGGCCGAGGCCGTCATTCCCCATGTTGATCAAGAGTGTTAGCCTGAGACCCAGCGCCGTCGCGACGAAGCGTGCGCTGCTGGCGTCGCTGATCGCTACCATCGGCGTACTTGCGACCGTCTCTGCGACGGGTTGTACTGGAAATGCCGATGCAGCCGAGAGTCCGTCGGTTGTCCCCGTTCGTACGCCGCCGGCAAAGATCGAGGGCGAGGAGATCGCGCTTCTCACCGACGCGCCCAACGTGCCGCCTCCGATCACGCGCACGCACGCGACGAAAGTGATCGTCAATCTCGAGGTGATCGAGAAGACGGTCGAGATCGCGGACAGCGTGCGCTATCCGGTGTGGACGTTCGGTGGCTCGGTGCCGGGCAAGTTCATTCGCGTGCGCGAGGGCGATCTCGTTGAGATGCACTTGAAGGTCGCACCGAACAGCATGCTGCCCCATAACATCGACCTGCACGCCGTGACAGGTCCTGGTGGCGGCGCCAAGGCCTCACTCACGATGGCCGGTCATGAGTCGGTGTTCAGCTTCACGGCGCTCAATCCGGGTCTCTACGTCTATCACTGCGCGACGTCGCCGGTGCCGATGCACATGGCGAACGGGATGTACGGGATGATTCTCGTCGAGCCGAAGAACGGGCTGCCGAAAGTGGACCGCGAGTACTACGTGATGCAGAGCGAGTTCTACACGAAACCGGTGCCGGGCGTCGCTGGACTCGTGCAGCTCGACATGGACAAGGGCATCGAAGAAAAGCCGACCTATGTGGTGTTCAACGGAGCTGTCGGAGCGCTGACGGGTGACAAGGCGCTCAAAGCCAGCGTCGGCGAGCGCGTTCGCATCTTTGTTGGAGACGCGGGTCCGAACCTCACCAGCTCGTTTCACGTGATTGGCGAAGTGTTCGACAACGTCTATCAGGAAGGTGGCTCGGTCGCCACGCAGCACAACGTTCAGACAACGCTCATTCCATCAGGCGGCGCGGCGGTCGTCGAGTTCGGCGTCGAGAATCCGGGCGAGCTGGTTCTGGTCGACCACTCGATCTTCCGCGCGTTCCACAAGGGCGCACTCGGCATGATGCGCGTTGAAGGGAAGGCAAACGCGAATGTCTTCGCCGCGATCAAGGGAATCGGCGGCGCAGCGAAACACGCCGAGTAACGGACCTCGAGGCAACTCCGATGTTGGCTGCTGCACTCTTTGCGCTGATCGCCGTGACTCCTCCGGCTGGAATGGTGAAAATCCCGGCCGGAGCCTACGTCCCGATCTACGGTCAGCCGGCTCAGGTAGCGGCGTTCGCGTTGGACCGCATGCCGGTGACGCGCGGCGAATTCCAATCCGTCGTCGGCGAGGACGCAAGACGCCCGGCTGTTGGCATCACGTGGTTCGAGGCGAAGCAATACTGCGAGGCGCGCGGCAAACGTCTTCCGACGACGGCAGAGTGGGAGCGCGTTGCATCGGCGACTCCGATTCACGAGCAAATGTCGCTCTATGCGACACGACGCATTGGAGCGAACGCTGGCACGGTGGGTCGCGGCGAGCGGAACCGATTCGGCGTGGCTGATCTGCACGGGCTCGTCTGGGAATGGACGCTCGATTTCGACGCGCCGGCCCATAACGCTTCACACCACGCGCACGCGGAGCACAACGGTGTATCTTGCGCAAGCGCGGCAATCGGCGCGACGAACACCAACAACTATCCGGCGTTTCTGCGCAACGCCGTGCGCGCCGGACTCGAACGGAACACCGCGACCGCGTCGTTGGGATTCCGCTGTGCAGCCAATCTATGAATAGCCTTACAAGTGACATTCAAGCGCGCCTGGCGACCGTCTGATGGACTGGTTCGCGAGACGTTTCATCAAAGCGAGCCTGGTCTGGTTGTGCGTCGCGGTCGTCTTCGGCGTCGCCATGGCGATTCATCCAGCCTGGACGATTTACCGAACCGCGCACATGCACGCCGCGCTCCTCGGCTTCGTCACGATGATGATCTTCGGCGTCGCCTATCACGTGCTTCCCCGTTTTTCCGGAAGTCCGCTCCACAGCCGATCACTCGCGGGCTGGCACTGGTGGATGGCCAACCTCGGACTCGGCGCGATGATCGTCGGGTTCATCGTGCGCGTCAACACCGCCGTTCCGGGCGCCGTTGGTGCGACGTCGCTTGCAATCGGAGGTTTGCTCTTCGCGTTCGGGGCGTTCGCCTTCGCGTGGAATATCTGGCGCACCATGGACGGTCCGCCGGCGGTCGTCGTCCCGAGCACCAGGAGACGTGTGGGGTGACGGCTTAGGCGTCGACGACGAGAAAGCCGATTGCGCCTTTCTGCCCGTGACCGAATCCGTGATTCACGAACGGGAATTCACCGGGCACGTCACACACGAGATCGAAGCACATGCCGCCGCCCGGTGCGACAGCCCACGTCTGTACTCCACGCAAGGGTGATCCCGGGGGCGCGGCGAGGTAGACTGTGTCGAACTGCTCGCCGACGACGTGAAAGTTGCACGGATGCGTCGGCCCGGCGTTGACGACCCAGAAGCGCACGCGATCGCCC
>Ga0126377_10002554_pt1 | contig 12581 bp, 9 predicted proteins | sample PanSoiMetPlot_22_FD_92647 | JGI IMG/M metagenome (GOLD analysis project Ga0126377, IMG submission 92647) | Tropical forest soil microbial communities from Panama - MetaG Plot_22 | ecosystem: Environmental > Terrestrial > Soil > Tropical forest > Bulk soil | place: Panama | collected 2016-02-17
CGCGCTCGAAGTAGTCCCAGGGCGTGCGGATGACCAGCGCATCGAACGCGTTCCAATCGACGCCGGTGTCGCTCCACACCGCCGGCACGGAGCGGATGCCGATGGCGTCGAGGGCTCCGACCAGCAGGCGGTCGTCTTCGTACAGGTTGCTCAAGGCCTCGCAGGTCACCAGCGCAACGCTGGGGGAGTCCATGCCGACCGAGCGCACGAGCCCGGACTCGTCGTCCACGTGACGGCAGTTGAGCCTCTCGGCCGTGCTCCCGCCGGGGCGCTGCAGCGCGCCCAGGACGTGCCGTGCGCAGTGCTGCGCGTCCGTTCGCAGCTCCGGAACGGCCGTGTTCTCCCACAGCCGACCGCGTCGGAGGGGACCGGCCAGGAACAGGCGCGGATGCGGCGCGCCGTTGGCGGCGATGAGCCGGTTGCATGCGTCGGCGTCCAGGCCGAGGCCGAGCTCGTCGGGCCGGATCATGCCGGCTTCGCGGAGCTGCCGGACGAGCGGTTCGGCGACGCGGGTGAGGTCCGTGTCCGGACCCGTGCAGTTGACGACGCGCGCCACGCGAAGCCGCTCCGGCGCTGAGCCGCCGCGCTTGCGAATCGTGGCGACGACCGAGTCACCATCGACCTCGTATCCGAGCACGCGCCCGGCGAGCACGCGCAACTGACCTGAGTCACGCAGTCGCTGGATCGTGCGACCGATGTCCGGCGCCGCGCGGTGACGATGCGTCTCCCAGTACGGGCGCAGGTGCCCGAGGAAGCGCCGGCGCTCTTCTTGCGGCAGCGCGCTCCACAAGGCGGGTGTCACGGCGCGCATCGAGCTCACGATGTCGCGCCAGCCCGTGCCGTCGGCCGTTCGACGCGTGATCTCCGCGCGCAGGCCGCGCAGGATTCCCAACGCCGTCCTGGGCCAGTGTTCCGCCGCGGCAGGCGCCGGAAGCTGCGGCGGCGCCGCGCTCAGGTCGCGATGGAACTGCGGCAGCAAGCCGCGCCGCGAGATGCAGTGGATCGCACCACGGTGCCGGGCGGAGTCGAGCGCGACGGCCACGTCCACCATCGTCAGACCGGTGCCGAGGAGCAGCACGTCGCTGGCGAGATCGACGCTCAGAGCGTCCGGCGACCACGGATCGCGGCGATAGAGAGCGCTCTGGTAGAAGTCGGGCGTCCGGCAGGCCGGATGGGCCGGTGGGTAGTTGCCGATCGCCAGCACGGCCGCGTCGCAGGGATACGAGCGGCCGTCGGCCAGTCGGAGCGCGAGGCTGCTGCCGCCCGTGCCGTTTTCCAGCGAGGAAGCCTCGCCGTGGACGAGATCGATCGTCACCCCGCGACGCAGCCGGCGGCGCGTGTCGGCCAGCACTTCGCCGAGGTACTCGCCATACAGCTTCCGCGGGACGAAGTCTCCATCACGGATGGCCGAGTCACGAGCCTGGGCCCAGCGTAGAAAGTGTCCGTCGTCCGCGGGATACGCGCTCATCTGGCACGCCGGGACATTGAGCAGGTGTGCCGGATGCGGCGTCGAGTAGGCGACACCCGCCCCGTGTCGCTCTGCCCGCTCGACCAACGTGATGGCCAGGGGCGCGTCGGTCTCGCGCGCGAGGTGGACGGCAACCATCGAGCCCGTGAATCCGGCGCCGATGACGACGACCTTCACGTCGCCTCAGTTCGCCGGAACGACGCGGCGCAGGTCGACGACCGTGAGCCGCGCGAGGTTGCGCACGCTGCGCGAGCCTTCGCCGTCGGTCGGCACGAGGAGGCGCAGCGGACCTTCAGTGGAATCGAGCGGGCCTCCATCCGCGGCAAGGGCGACGTAGACCTTGGAGCAGCCCATGCCGGAGAACACCTCGGCCACGCTGAACACCGCCTGGAAGCCGTCCGGCGCTGTCGCCACGACCGCGTACTTCCACAGGGGCCGCTTGGCGGCCGGCGCGGCGCCGGCTTCCATCGGGCCCGGGGCCAAGCCAATCTCCCGCAGGACGGACTCGAGTGGCACCGCGGTGAAGCGCCGCGTCTTGCCCTTGTGGTTCCATTCGACTTCCGAGGTGCCAAGCTTGCGGAGGTCCTCCGAGGACAATTGCCGCAGTCCTGCGTCGCCGTCGACCTGGAGCAGGCCGTAGGCGGCCGTGCCGGCCGGTGGTGGGACGGCGTCGTACCGCGAGAGCACGCTCTCCGTCGGGCTTGAACAGCCCACGACAACGGCCAGGGCACTCACGAGCCAGCGAAGCATCGCGACATCGTAACGCCCGCCGCCTGCCCATCCGGTGCTGAGCCTTCACGCCTGGGGGCGGATGCGCGCCTCCGCCGTGCGGAGCAGCCAGCGGAAACGGGCGGCGCTGTCGAAGCCGGTGTCATTGCTGATGCAGAGCTGGCTGGTCATGGTCCCGATCAGCACCACCACCGACCGGCCCGCGGTCAGCGGCGCGCCGACGCCGAACGCGAAATAGTGGTCGCCGGGTATCAGGACCTCATGGTGACGGGTGGGGTCCCAAACATGGAGGACCATCGAGTCGTCAACGGCCTCAGGCGGCTGGAACCTTGCGACGCCGTACTGATCAGCGTCGAGAATCGACTTGAATGAACCCGCGACCTTCGGGTTTTCCCCAGTGAGACCACGACATGTCCACCTCTCCGCGCTTGTGGATTCCGCTGCTGCTGCTCTGTGGAACGGCCCGGTCGCAGCAGGCCGAGTCGCAGCAGGCCGCGCCGCCGCCGCTCGACGTGCGCGCGTCGGCGCTCTCGCGGCCTGGCGACGGATCGCCGGTGTGCGGGCTCGGCAAGGCCTTCCACGCCGGGCGGCGCGCCGCGCTGCGCGCCAAGCTGGCCAAGGGCCTGTTCCTCGCGCGCGGCCTGCCCGACACGCGGGACTACGTGAACTTTCGGCAGGACAAGACCTTCTGGTACCTGACGGGCATCGAGAGCCCGGACGCCACGCTGCTCATGGATGCGGAGACCGGACTGGAGCTGCTGTTCCTGCCGGCGCCCGATGCTCAGCAGGAGATGTATGACGGCGAGCGCTGGGATTCAGGGGACGCCTGGGTGCCGGAGCTCACCGGCCTGCCCACCGTGAAGGACAACGCGGAGCTGCTCACCGTGCTGGCCGAGCTCGCCAAGGACCACGAGGTGATTCACGTGCCGATGGATCCCGTCATTTCCCTGTCCGGCGCCGGGGACCGCGCCAGTCGCGCGGACGTCCGCCAGATCAGGGACCCGCTCGACGGCCGCCCGACGCGCGAGCAGCGCCTCGCGGACGAGCTGGCCAAGCGCTTCCACCTGCGCGTGGAGAGCTGCTCGAACCCGCTGTACGAGCTGCGCCTCGTGAAGACGCCCGAGGAGCTGGCTGCGCTGCGCCGCGCCGCCCACGCCGGCGCGCTGGCGATGGTCGAGGCGATGCGCAGCACGCGCCCCGGTCTCGGCGAGTGGGACTTGCGCGCCGTCATGGACATGGTGCACCGCCGCGCCGGCGGCGACGGCCCCGCCTACGACGCGATCATCGGCTCGGGCCCCAACTCCGTCTCGCTGCACTACTGGCTGGACAACCGTGTCATGCGGCCGGGCGAGATGATCTGCCTGGACTACGGCCCGGAAGTGGATCACTACACGACCGACATCACGCGGAGCTGGCCCACCGACGGCGTCTGGACGCCACGCATGGTGGAGCTGCACGACGCGGTCCTCGCGGCGCAGGCCGCCGGCATCGCCGCCGCGAAGCCCGGAGTCAGCCTCGCGGACGTCGAGCAGGCCTGCAACGCCGTGCTCGCGGAGCGCGGCTTCGAGAAGCTGATCCGCCACGGCAACTGCCACTGGGTCGGCCTCGAGGTGCACGACACGGCCGACTACGGGTCGGTGCTGAGGCCCGGCTGCGTCTTCACGATAGAACCCGGCCTCTACGACGCGGAGCAGCACATCGGCATTCGCGTCGAGGACGTCGTGGTGATCACGCCCGAGGGGTGCGAGGTCATCACGGGGCTCGTGCCGAAGGACCGCGCGTCGATCTCGGCGCTCGTCGCCGCGCCGGGCGTGCTCGACCTGATGGACGGCGCGGCACGCTGAGCGGCGCGTCGGCTCCCCGCGATGCGGCGGTTGTCGGGATGGTAGCGGGGGCGGGATTTGAACCCGCGACCTTCGGGTTATGAGCCCGACGAGCTACCGGACTGCTCCACCCCGCGTCGTGTTGCCGTGCCGCGGCGCTGGTCTGGAAGCGCCGCTTGAGCCCCTTCTTTTAGCGAACGCTCCGCCCCGCCGTCAAACCGCGCCGTCAAACCGTGGCGCGCATTCCCCACCCAGCCCGCGCGCATGGTGCCGGAAACAGGACTTGAACCTGCACCCCGTTTGACCGGGACCAGCCCCTCAAGCTGGCGTGTCTGCCAATTCCACCATTCCGGCAGGAAGCGCGGCGTTGGGACGGAGGATTGCATCGCACTCGGCCCAACGGCGTCAAGCCTGCGGCCCGCCCGTCCTCGACACCTCTCCTCTTGTCCTCGACTCCTGGACGGCGCCGCCCTACGGCAGCCGCCGCCCCAGCGCCGTCGTCGCCCGCACCTGCAGGTCGGCGTCGTGCTCGCCGAGGCGCAGGCTCGCGGCGGCTGTCTCGAGCAGGCCCAGCCACTTCAGCTCGTCGGTCCACGCGGCCGCGGCCTCGGGGACCCGCTGCTCGCGCCGCTGCTTCTCCGAGGCCTCGATGCGCCGGTCCAGCTCCGCGTCGAGCGCCGCGGCGTCCTCCTTGGGCATCTGGTCCTCCTTGCCCTGCCACTTGGACCAGGCGCCGGTGGCGAGCAGCTCCTTGCGCAGCGAGAGGCGCAGCGGCACGAGGTCCACGCGCGTGCGGTCCTCGGCCAGCCACGCGGCGTAGGGCTCGAGGATGTGCCTGAGGGCCTCGGCGTTGCCCCACAGCGCCACGCTGCCGCGCGCGTCGTCGAAGGACTCGACCATCGTGCGCACCTCGGGCCGCGTCATGAGCGAGCTGCGCGAGTTGGTGTAGATGGACACGATCTCGCGCAGGAAGTCGTCGTCGGTGGCCACGATCGCGGTCTTGCGGTCCAGCACGATGTACGCGATCTCCTGCATCGGCAGGCCGCTGACCTGCAGCCACTTGCGCTGGCCCACGCCCTCGTCCTGCTGCCACATGCGGTTGCTGTCCAGGCCCAGCTCCTTGTGCCCGCGCACGATGGCCTCGTCGAGGCCGTTCCACATGGTCAGGTCCTTGACGTGCAGGATCACGGCGACGAGCGGCAGCGGCTGCGCCCCGACCGGCACCTCGTGGTCCAGCGGCCGGATCGCGACGCTCACCTCGTTCTCCAGCGTGCGCCCGAGGTAGCTGATCAGGCCCGCGAGGTTGTCCACCTTCCACGTCGGGCTGTAGCGCGCGACGCCCTTGATCGTCTCGTTGAGGAGCTGCTGCACGTCGGGGCCCAGCGAGTCCGCGATCGCGGTGAGCAGCGCGCGCAGCTCGACGTTCATGGTCAGCAGCGCCGAGGTGTCGGCCGGCATCAGGCCGGCGAGCTCCGTGAACCGCTCGCGCACCACGAAGCTGGCGCCGCCGAGGATGCCGGCGCGCGGGGTGGCGTCGCCCGCGTCGGTCAGCTCGGCGTGCGCGCGCAGCGAGACGCCGTCCGAGACCGCGAGCCGCGCGACGGCCTCGCCGAACAGCCGCACGTCGACCAGCTTCCCCAGCGTGGTGAGCAGCGCGTCGGGGCCCAGCTCGCCCTGCGGCGAGGACGGCGACGACGGCGAGGCCGGGTCGGCGCGCGCGACGAGCTGCCGGCAGTCGGCCATGAGCTCGACGGAGAGGTGCTCCTCGGGCGCGGCGGGGTCGCGCGGCAGGTGGTCCCACAGGCGCGACTGGCCGAGGCTGGTCTCGGGACCGTCGCGCACCTGCCGCAGCACGTCGCGCAGCAGCGCCTCGTCGCGCCCGACCACGAGCAGGTCGTGCTGCCGCGCGTAGAAGACGGTGCCGGTCTCGGGCAGCTCGAGCCGGTTCCAGGTGACGCCCGGCACGTCGGGGTCCTCGACGCGCGTTCGCGTGGCGCCGGGGAACGCGCGCTCCAGCGCCGCGTCGAAGGCGAGCAGCTCGACGGCCAGCTTGGCCCGGTTGCTGATGCGCGCCATGAACGCGAACTGCGGCTCGCCGCTGCCCGGCTCGGGCACGCGGCCCACCACGGACACCTCGCGCCCCAGCACGTCGCGCAGCGGGTCCAGCGGCGCCTGCGCGAGCTCCTGCTGGATGCGGCCGTGCAGCGCCTCCAGGTCGCGCGGCCACGTCAGCCCCTTGTAGAAGGCGGTCTCGCTGAGCTCGCGCCAGCCGCGCGTGCGCATCAGCCGGTCCGCGAGCAGCGGCGTCGGGAAGACGGTGAAGTCCGAGTCCAGGCTCTGCCGCCGCGCGAACAGGTCCACGTCGCGCGGGACGAGCCAGTCGAAGGGCGGCTCGGCGCTCTCGAAGGGCGAGAAGAAGACCTTCGTGAACGCGAAGTAGAGCAGCGGCACCGCGATGGCGATCCCGATCAGGATGCGCTTCAGCGTGGAGCTCGAGCGCCGGCGTCGCTCGCGCCGCTTGAACTGTCGCTTGCGGGCCATGAAGGCGGGTGCTGCTCCTGCTCGGCCGGCCGAGCTCCGTGGCGGCCGAGCTCCAGGGGCCGGCCACACGGGCCGGCGCTCGCCGCCCACCGCGCCGGCGGGGGGATTCTAGCCAGCACGGCTCGCGACTTTCGTCGCGAGGCTGCGTCAAGTCGCGCCCGCGCAAGGCGTTGCGGTGCGATCGACCGGAGGCGGCCTCGTGAGGCCGCTGAGGATCGAGCGCGCTGCAACAACGCCGCCCGGGCCGACTTGCCGCGGCCGCCGTAGAAAGTCGTGAGCCGTGCTGGCTTGGACGGCGACGGCCGGTTCCCACGTCCCGTCGACTCGGTCGGGTGGCGGCCGCTCACGGGGCCTTCACGGGCCGGAAGCGCGCCGCGCGGCGCGGCTTCGGCCGCCTTGCCTGCATGGGTGCCGACCGATATCGTCCCCCCATGCACCTTGCGGCTCGCGCCTCGTCGATCTCGGGCTCCGCCACGCTCGAGCTCACGGCGCGGATCGCGGAGCTGCGCGCGCGCGGCGTGGACGTGATCAGCCTGGGGGCCGGCGAGCCGGATTTCCCCACGCCGCCGCAGGCCATCGCCGCCGCGCAGGCCTTCATCGGGCAGGGGCGCGTGATCTACACGGCCACCAACGGCCTGCCCGAGCTGCGCGCGGCCGCCGCGGCGGAGCTGTCGCGCAGCACCGGCGTGGCCTACGACGCCGGCCAGGTCGTCGTGACCAACGGCGCCAAGGAGGGCATCGCGCTCGCGATCCTGGCCCTGGCGCAGGCCGGCGACGAGGTGCTGGTGCCCACGCCCGCGTGGATCAGCTACGAGCCCATGGCCGCGATCGCCGGCGCGCGCTTCCGCGCGCTGCCTTGCGACGACACCTCGGATTACAAGCTCACGCCGCAGGCCCGCGCGGCAGCCCTCACGCCGCAGAGCCGCGTGCTCGTGCTCAACTCCCCGAACAACCCGACCGGCGCGGTGTACACGCGCGCCGAGCTGGCCGCGCTGTGCGCCGTGCTCGCGGGGCGCGACGTCACGATCGTGTCGGATGAGATCTATTCGCCGTTCGTTTACGAGGGCGAACACGTCTCGCCGGCGTCGGTGCCGGGCTTCGCGGAGCGCACCGTGGTTGTGAACGGTGTGTCCAAGAGCCACTCCATGACCGGCTGGCGCATCGGGTTCCTGGCCGCGCCGCGCGCGCTGGCCGACGCCATCGGCAACCTCAAGAGCCACCTCACCAGCAACGCCGCGGCGCCGAGCCAGCACGCCGCGCTCGCCGCTCTTCGCAGCGGCGACGCCTACGCGAAGATGATGAAGGAGGCCTTCGCGCGGCGGCGGCGCCTCGCGCTCGAGCTGCTGTCGGACGTGCCCGGGCTGAAGCTGTCGCCGCCGGCCGGCGCCTTCTACGTGTTTCCGCGCGTGGACGCGCTCTACGGCGGCGCGGTCCGGTCCAGCGACGACTTCTGCAGGGGCCTCCTCGAGCAGAGCCGCGTGGCCGCGCTGCCCGGGTCGTGCTTCGGCGACGACCGCTGCATCCGCTTCTCCATCGCGACCGGCGACGAGCTGCTGCGCGAGGGCCTGTCGCGCTTCGCATCGTACGTGCGCACGCTGGCCGGAGCGGGCGCCCGCGCGGCGCAGCACGCGCCCACGGGCGGCTCCCGCTGAGTGCGCCCGCCCCCGCCCCCGAGGACCACCGCCCCGTGAGCTCGACCACCGTGAAGCCGCCGCCGCCCCCGACGCCCGCCGCGCAGAAGGTCGCCACTCGTGAGGCCTACGGCAAGGCGCTCGCGGAGCTGGGCAAGACCCGCCAGGACGTGGTCGTGCTGGACGCGGACCTCTCGGGCTCCACCAGGACCAACGTCTTCGCCAAGGCCTTCCCCGAGCGCTTCTTCAACATCGGGGTCGCGGAGGCCAACATGACCGGCATCGCGGCGGGCCTGTCGTTCACGGGGCTCACCGTGTTCTGCAGCTCCTTCGCGATGTTCGCGACGGGCAAGGCCTTCGAGCAGGTGCGGCAGGAGGTCGCGCTGCCCAACGCCAACGTCAAGATCTGCGCCACGCACGCCGGCGTCACGGTGGGCGAGGACGGCGCGAGCCACCAGATGCTGGAGGACCTCGCGATCATGCGCGTGCTCCCCAACATGCGCGTGATCGTGCCCGCCGACGGCCTCGAGACCGAGCAGGTCATCCGCGCCGTCGCGAACGTGCGCGGCCCCTGCTACGTGCGCCTCTCGCGCCTCAAGACGCCGATGTTCCTGCCGGCCGACTACCAGTTCGAGATCGGGCGCGCCGCGCGCCTGCGCGACGGCAACTGCGTCACGCTCATCGGCACCGGGCTCACCACGTACCACGCCCTGCGCGCCGCCGAGCAGCTCGCGGCCGAGGGCCTGCAGTGCCGCGTGCTCAACATGTCCTGCATCAAGCCGCTGGACACGGAGGCCGTGCGCGCCGCCGCCGCCGAGACGGCCGGCATCGTGACCGTCGAGGAGCACCAGCGCGCGGGCGGCCTCGGCGGCGCCGTCGCGGAGGCCGTGGCCGAGAGCCACCCGTGCCCCGTGGTGCGCCTCGGCATGCAGGACCGCTTCGGCGAGTCCGGCGATGGCGACGCCCTGCTCGAGCACTTCGGCATGACCGCGCCCGCCATCGTGAAGGCCGCGCGCGACCTGCTCGCCCGCACCTGATCGCGACCCGCCCGCCCGCCCACCGGAGTTTCCATGATCAACGCGCCCGGCAAGCCCGACTTCGACCAGCTCGCCGCGATCGCCCGCGAGCTGCGCATCGACGTGCTGTGCATGCTGGAGAAGGCGGGCTCGGGGCATCCGGGCGGCAGCCTGGGCATGACCGACGTGTTCACCACGCTCTGGTTCGGCGGCTGGTTGCGCGCCGACGGCCGGCACCCCGACGACCCCGACCGCGACCGCTTCGTGCTCAGCAACGGGCACATCTGCCCGATCCTCTACGCGATCCTCGCGCGCAAGAACTACTTCCCGAAGAGCGACCTCGACACGCTGCGCAAGCTGGGCTCGCCGCTGCAGGGGCACCCGGACTTCCACCACACGCGCGGCGTGGACTGCTGCACGGGCAGCCTCGGCAACGGCGCGTCGGTCGCGCTCGGCATGGCCATCGGCGCGCGCGTGCAGGGCAAGGACTTCCACGTCTACTTCGGCAGCAGCGACGGCGAGGCGCAGGAGGGCCAGCTCTGGGAGATGGCCACCGCCGCCGCGCACCACAAGGTCGACAACCTCACCGGCTTCCTGGATTGGAACGGCATCCAGATCGACGGCTACAACAAGGACGTGATGGACGTGCGCGACCTGCAGGCGAAGTTCGAGGCCTTCGGGTGGCACACCCAGACGGTGCACGGGCAGGACCTCAAGGGCATCGACGCCGCGCTGCGCGTGGCCGCCGCGGTGAAGGGCCAGCCGCAGATGATCCTGTGCCGCACCGTGCTCGGCTGGCCGATCTCGTTCATGATGAACAAGCCGCACTGGCACGGCGTCGCGCCCGACCGCGCGCAGCTCGAGCAGGCGCTGGCGGAGCTGGGCGTGCCGCCGGACGAGGTGGCGGCGCTGGCCGCGCACTGAGAGCCGGGGCGTGAGCGCGCGCCGCACGCCACGCCCCGCGCGCCCCTCGCACCTCGTGATCACGCCGGCCGTGCGGCCGGCGGCGTCGGCCCCGGCCTCGCAGGCCGCGCCGCGCGCGCCGCGCGAGCTGCCGCCCGACCAGGTCGTCACCTACTTCGCGCCCTGCACGCTCGGGCTCGAGGCCGCGCTGGTCATGGAGCTGGAGGCGCTGGGCGCGCAGGAGATCCAGCGGCGGCCCGGCGGCGCCAGCTTCCGCGGCGGCCGCGAGCTCGGCTACGCGGCCAACCTCTGGCTGCGCTCCGCGATCCGCGTGCAGGAGCAGATCCTGCTCGCGCCGGCGGGCGGCCGCGAGGCGCTCTACGACGCCGTCGCGCGCCTGTCCTGGCAGCGCTTCATGGACGTCGACCAGACGCTCGCCATCGACGCCTCGGTGCGCGACTCCGCGATCACGCACAGCAGCTTCGCGGCGCTCACCGCCAAGGACGCGATCGTGGACCAGTTCCGCGCCGCGCTCGGCCGCCGCCCGAGCGTGGACACCGACGACCCCGACCTGCCGCTCAAGCTCGTGCTGCAGAAGGACGTGCTCACGCTCTACCGCAACCTCTCCGGCACCAGCCTGCACAAGCGCGGCTGGCGGCCGGTGCAGGTCAAGAGCCCGCTCAACGAGGCCACGGCCGCCGGCATCCTGCTGCTCTCCGGCTGGGACCGCGCCTCGCCGCTGTGCGACCCGATGTGCGGCTCGGGCACGCTGCTCATCGAGGCCGCGTGCCTCGCCGCCGACCGCGCGCCGGGCGCGGGACGCCGCTTCGCGTTCGAGCGCTGGCCCGACTTCGACGCCGCGCTCTGGTCGCGCCTGCGCCAGGAGGCCGCCGCGCGCGCGCGTCCCACGCTGCCCTTCGCCCTCGAGGGCGCCGACCGCCACGCCGGCGCGCTCGCCATCGCGCGCCGCAGCGCGGAGGCCGCGGGCGTCGCGAACCTCCTTCAACTCTCGGTCGCCGAGGCCGCGACGTGGCAGCCCTCCGTCGCGCCCGCAATCGTCGTCTGCAATCCGCCCTGGGGCGAGCGGCTCGGCGAGGGCGAGGACCTGCAGCAGAGCTGGCGCGACCTCGGCCGCTTCCTGCACGAGCGCTGCGCCGGCGCCCGCGCCTTCGTGCTCTGCGGCAACGCGGAGCTCACGCGCCACCTCGGCCTGCGCGCCGACCGCCGCTGGACCGTCATGAACGGCCCGATCGAGTGCCGCCTGCTGCAGTACGAGGTGCGGCAGCCCGCCTGAACGCGCCCCCTTGCCGGTGCCTTGCAGGCCAATCCGTGGACGGACCATTGGCCCGTCCCGGAGGCCGGCCCGCCCAGCGAGGAATGTGCACGCGCGACACGAGCCGGCCGGGACCCGGTTACACCCTCTGACCGGAGAGGGTCCCAAAGAAGAAGGAGAACGCCCATGCCGCGCGTCCGCACCCTGCTTGCACCCGCGTGCCTCATGCTCTGCGCCTGCGCTTCGACGCCATCCGAGCGCTCGCCCGCGCTGTCCACGGACTTCGACCTGGGCGACCTGCGCGTCGCGGCCGAAGCCGAAGCGGCCGCTGCGGCGAAGGCGGGCGCCGAGCTCGCGCCCGACCTCCAGGCCCCCGACTCCGCGGCTTCCCCGCAGGTGCAGCAGATGTGGACCGACGTGCACGAGCAGTTCCCCGACCAGCACCTCACGCTGCTCTTCGGCGGGCGCTGGATGAACGACAACGACTGGGAACCCGTGGACGACCACCTCGCCGGCGCCGTCGAGTTCGACGCGAGCGATCCGTACACCGGCCACGGCTACGAGGCCGGCGTCGGGTATTCGTGGGACAGCTCGAACTCCGGCAACCGCAACGTCGACGGCGACGTCTACGACATCTACCTCGGCTACCGCTACACGTTCTGGCCGAGCGACTGGCGCGACGAGCGCACGCGCGAGGTGCCCGACCCGCAGCATCCCAACCAGACGAAGACCGTGTACAACGAGGACTGGCGCACCTACTCCGGCCTCTACCCGTACCTCGGCGGCGGCCTGGCGCTCGTGCACGCGGACTACAGCAACCGCGGCCCGGGCCCCGACCTGACGGACAACCGCTTCTCGGGCGGCGTCTACCTCCGTGCCGGCGTCGCCTACGACATGGAGGGCGGCACGCGCATCGGCCTCGACTACCGCCACATGTTCCTCACGAACACGAACATCGGCGAGATCGACGACTCGGACTTCGATCAGGTCATGCTCACGCTCGGCTTCCGCCTCTAGTGCGGCACGCGGCAAATCGGCCCGGGCGGCGTTGCGCCGGCGCGCTCGATCCTCAACGGCCCTGACGGGCCGCCTCCGGTCGAGCGCACCGCCGCGCCTTGCGCGGGCTCGATTTGACGCGGCCGACGCTGCGCGCTCGAAGGGGGGCAGGCCGCCGCCCATCGAGCGCACCGCATCGCC
>Ga0126377_10002555_pt1 | contig 12580 bp, 10 predicted proteins | sample PanSoiMetPlot_22_FD_92647 | JGI IMG/M metagenome (GOLD analysis project Ga0126377, IMG submission 92647) | Tropical forest soil microbial communities from Panama - MetaG Plot_22 | ecosystem: Environmental > Terrestrial > Soil > Tropical forest > Bulk soil | place: Panama | collected 2016-02-17
CCGACGATTGTGTCCTTCTTCGTACCGACGGCGGGTGCGTTGCTCGTATCGACCTTCCTCCCGAGGCCGGGAATTCTGATCGTGTCCGGCCTGGTCTTGATGTCGACAGATACCGGACGCTTCACGACGACATCGCCGCTTTCCGTGCGGCTGCACGCGCCGAGAAGGGCGAATGCGGCGGTCGCGATCACTGTTGAGCTTGTGCGCATCGAATCTCCGGTATGGAATCTTTGCGGACACAAGAGCAACGGATAGGCCAGGGAGCGTGCTCGGGCTCGCTTCGCTCGCTGTCGCGCGCTGTCGGCCGCTTCGCTTCGCTCGCTGTGGGCCGCTTCGCTTCGCTCGCTGTAGGCCGCTCGCCTTCGGCTCGCTGTTAAAACAGGGAGCGAAGCGACCGGCCATCAGGGAGCGCCAGCGACCGGCCATCAGCGAGCGAAGCGAGCTCAATAAATCTCTTCGCGCTGCTGCCTCCGCACGCGCCGCAGCTGATACACCTGCCCCACCTCACCGCCGAGGATGAAGATCAGCGCCGCGTAATAGAACCAAACGACGACCACCACGATCACCGTCAGCGTTCCGCGGTAAAGACCCGCGGGACTGAACATCGAGCCGTAAAACGAAAACACCACGCGTGCCGCCTCGAACGCGATCCTCGTGAACACCGTCGCCACCCACGCGGCGCGCGCCGGCACCCGGCGAATCGGCAGATACTTGTACAGCGCGAAGAACATCAGCCCGATGAACAGAAACGCGAGACCGCGACCGATCACGTATTCGACGGTCCCCATCACGTCGTTCCGAATCCCGAGCGCGCGAAGGCGCTCGCCGCCGATCTTCGTCGCGAGCAGGATGTAACCGCTCACCAAGACGTTCGCGACGAACAGCAAGGTCGCGATGATCGTGATCTTCACATCGAAAATCTTGCCGGCGATGATTCCCCGCTCGGTCTCGATGTCGAACACGCTCGCGAGCACGGTGCGCAACGAGCCGAAGAGCCGCGTCGAAAACCAGATGAAGCCGATCGAGCTGTAGAGCGTGACCGAGGTACGTCCTCGGAGCAGGTCGGCGATGAGGCGATCGAGCGCGGAATTGCGGTTGGGCTCATGCGCGGGCAACAGATGGTCGATGAACTCGATGATGGGATCGGCGGCCCCGGCGACCGGTGTCCCGTGCACGAAGAGCGGGAGGATGAACGTCAGCCCCGACGCCAACAGGAGGAGGAAAGGAACCGCCGCGAGGAGCAAGTTGAATGTGATCCCGCCGGCGAGGAACAGGACGTTGTCTTCCGCGCTGTTGTCCCAGACACGTTTGACGTAGTCGCGAACGGACCACCCGAGGCTGACGAGAAACGGGCGGCCCTCATCGCGTTGGGGTTGGACGTCCGTCGTCGTGTGCTAGCCCTCGGTCGACTCGGCCAGCTCGTCGTCGTCCGAGCCGCGTCCGTTGCGAGCCACCGCCGCTCCGGCGTTGTACGCGGCTTTCGTTTCGGCGATGCGTTGCTCGAGCTCCGCCCGCGCCTCACGGGCGGCGGCGCGTCCCGCGTCCATGGCGCGATTCACCTGGCGACGCTTCAGATCGATCGCTTCCCGCGCTGAATCGAGTCGCTCTTCGACTTTGCGGCGCGCATCCTGATACGAGTCGGTGACGTTTTCCGTCGCGTCAGACACGGCCTCTTCAGCCACACGGCGCATGCGCATCGCGCGCCGCCGGAGGCTGCGACGGGTCGCCGCGCCCGACCGTGGCGCGAACATCAGCGCGACGCCGGCGCCGATGGCGATGCCGAGCAGGAACGATCCAATGCCTGCTTCGTGTTTCTCGATTACCACGTGCGGCTCGCCGTCCTCGAATTCATAACGCGACATTGTTGGCCTCTCGAGTGACTTCCAGAAACCTAGCGGCTCGTGGCTAGCGTTTCTTGATCGGTGGTTTTTTCGGAGCGGCGGTCGAGCGGCCAACCCCAGACGCGGGCGCCGCACCGTTGACCACCGACTCTTCGGCGCCATTCTCGCTCACCAGCGCCAGTAAATCACGCCGTACCTCGTCGACGGCGACGCCGAGGAGCTTGGCGGTCCGCGCCGCATCGCCGTTCGTCGACGCAAACGTGCGCAGAACGAGCTGCTTGCGCGCGTCGGACATCGACGCTCCCACCGGGATCGTAACTGAGGCAGGAATGTCTCCCGTCGTGCGCAGGTGACGCGGCATGATGTCGTTCGCCGTGATCTGCTCGCCGCGCGCCATGATGACGGCGCGTTCCACCGCGTTCTTCAACTCGCGCACGTTCCCCGGCCAATGATACGAGAGAATCCAGTCCCACGACGCCGAGTCGAAGTCGCCGATCTGCTTTCCATTCTGGCCCGCATACCGCGAGAGGAACTCGGTGGCCAGCAACTTCGTGTCCTGCGAGCGCTCGCGAAGCGGTGGAAGATCGATCTGCACGACCGCGAGCCGATAGTACAAGTCTTCGCGCAACTCACCATCGGCGATGGCCCTCTGCAACTCCTTGTTCGTGGCGGCGACGATGCGAATGTCGACCTGAATCTCCTTCTTGCCGCCGAGGCGCCGCACCATGCGCGTTTCGAGCGCGCGCAAGATCTTGACCTGGATGTCCGGTGACATCTCGGCGACTTCGTCGAGGAAGATCGTGCCGCCGCTCGCCATCTCGAACGCGCCCGGCTTTTCGTTCACCGACCCGGTGAACGCGCCTTTCTCGTGGCCGAACAGTTCGTTCTCGAGGATCTCCTTCGGAAGCGCGGCGCAGTTCAGCGCGAAGAATGGACCTTTCGCGCGGTCACTCTTCGCATGGACCGCCCGCGCGACGAGCTCCTTCCCCGTACCGGACTCGCCGAGGATCAAGACGCTCGCGCTGGATGGCGCGACGGCATCGATGACCTGATACACCTCGCGCATCGCGTCCGACTGCCCCGTGAGCTCACCGTAGTGCGTCAGTCCCTCGAGCTTCGAGGTGAGCTCGCGATTCTTCTGCTGGACGTTGAACTTGTCGATCGCCTTCGGGATCAGCGCCTTGAGACGATTGAGCTTGTCGGCGTTGAGCGGCTTCTCGATGTAGTCGTACGCGCCCTGCTGCATCGCCTGCACGGCGGAATCCACCGTGGCCTGCCCGGTGATGATGATGCACTCGGTCGGGATCTGCTTCGCTTGCAACTCGCGCAGCAGTGCGAGCCCGTCGAGCTTGGGCATCTTGAGATCGGCGAGGACGACGCCATAGCGGTCCTCCGACAGACGCTCGAGCGCTTTCTGGCCATCGGGAGCGATCTCGACGGCATATCCCTCGTCTGTGAGGATGGCGCCCAGACCCGACGTGATCGATTGTTCGTCGTCAGCAATTAGAACTTTAGCATTGGCTTGCTTCATAGGTCTCTACTTGCTTTCCCCCTCACGAGGAAAGCGGATGAAGATGGCGGACGGTTCCGCGGTGATGCGAATGCCCGCGTTCGCCACTGCTTCCACGAGCCTTTTGTCAGTCGCAAGGGTAACGCCGTCGCGACTTTCGATACGAATAGCCGGTCCACCGGGATCCGCTTCGGCAACGCAACGCGTGTGTATCGACTTCTCGACCGCAGCCAGGAGACAGCCGCCGATCGCCAACCGCACGGCATTCACTTCCGCAGACGTCGCGGCGAGCTGATTCAAAGACTCGTCGGTCTCGAGGCGCCGGCCGTCGGCGCGAGCGGCTGGCTCGAGCAACGCCTCCATGCGATCCACGACTGTGCCAATCGCGACGGGTCCGCGTGGCTCGCGAACGAGCCACAGCAGCGCTTCGTTCATCGCGATGACGACGCTCAACTGCTCTGCCGCTGCCGTCGCGTACTGCCCGACGGCCGACGCCGCAACCCCTGGTTTTTCGGCGCGCGTCCGCACGACTTCCACGTTCACCGACACGCCGTTCAGCGCGCCTTTCACCTCGTGCGCCGCAAGTCCTGCAATCCGTGCGAGCACGCCGAGCCAGAGCGCGTCGATCACCGCCGGGGCTGCTTCTTTCACGCGCTTGGCGCGCGCGGCGGCAGATTTCGATGCGACCGGCGCGCCCATGTCGTCTCGTCGCTCAGTCGCTCAGGTCCGCATCATCAGGCGCGGCGGCGACTCCGACAGCCTGACTGGGATCCACGCGATGAATCTCCATCGCCTGCACGTGTCGGGCGACGGCATCGGCGGTGTTCCCGATGGCCAACTGATTGAACAGGAACGTGAACTTCTCGTCGTACGCCTTCGCAAGCGCGGCCTTGGCCGGCGCGGGAAGGTCCCACAGCTGACGCTTGAACGGACCAAGCGCCTTCTTGCGCGTCTTGTAGAAGAACTGCTCGTCGGAGTCGGTCGGCTTCCGTTCGTCTTTCGCGTTCTCCAGCAGCCAGGCGTAGATCGACGACCGCAACTCCGGCGGCATGTGGTCGAACAGCATGTTCTGGAAGTTCGTCGCCAGGTGAATCTCGGCCGTTTCACGCTTTGGAAAATTGTGAAACGCCGTGTCGGGAAGCGTCGACGCGCCATGCTGCACCGCGCCCGCCAACCCGTACACCTCGCGGGCCACTTTCGACAGCCGCTCGAGTGTGTCGAGGTCCAGCTTGACGTCGGCAATGGATCCATCGGGCAGCACCACGCCCCCGTGGGACGTGCCCGACTGCACGCTGATCTTCGACAGCCCAACCATGCCCTTGGGCAGCGTGCGATTGAATCCGTCCATGTAGGCGCGCAGCTCTTCGACCGTGCTGTTCGCCGTGCCCACCTCGCCGATCTCGCCGCCGACGGAAATCGACACGCCCTCCGGCTGCAACTCGCGAACGGCCTTCAGAATGTCGATGCCGACCTCGTAGTTCAGCCGCTGCTGCTCGTCGAGCGTCGGCTTCGAGATGTCCACGAGCGTCGATGTATCGATGTCGATGTTATAGAAGCCGGCGGCGATCGCCTCGCGGGCCAATGCTTTGACCGCGTCGACTTCGGTCTTGGGATCGACGGCGAACTTTTTGTGGTTGACCTGGAAGTGGTCGCCCTGAATGAACACCGGACCGCGAAACCCTTCGCGCATCGCTGCGGCGAGCACGACCGCGACATATTCGCTCGGACGCTGGTCGGTGTACGCGATCTCGGACCGCGCAATCTCGAGAATGAACGCGCCGGCGTTGAGCTTGATCGCCGTGCGGAAGATCGAGCGCACCGTGTCGTACGTGGCACCACGAGAGTTGATCGCCGGCACCGTGAATCCACCCACCTCGCCTCGACCGCGGGCGAGATAGAGACCCTCGATGGACGCCGCGCGCACGCCGACGGCCTGCCCGAGTTCCCAAATCATCCAGCGGGCGTGCCCTTTTTCCTCCTCGTCACCGAAGACCGCGGCATTGACCAGCGCGTCCATGGCTGGCGACGCAATTCCGACGTTGCGCGCGACAGTGATTTGGCCGTCGCGAACGACGACGTCGGCGCCAAACAAGTTGTTGAGCGATTCGATCTTATCCATTTCGATTAACGGGACGGTGGAAGACGTATCTGGAAATTAGTAGCTCGGCAGCCGGGGGGGACCGGCACCTGGCATCTGGCGCCCGGCATCTGGCGCCCGGCACCTGGTTTACACGCTGAACCGCGCGTCGGGTTTGGGGAGCAGGTTCCATTCCTGCCGCGCTTGCTCGGCGTCCGCCCGACCGAGCATCGCGTAAGTGAACTGCTTGCCGAGCTCCACACCCGGCTGGTCGAGCGGGTTCACGCCATAGAGCTCGCCCGCGTAAATCGTCGCGATCTCGAGAAGCATGAACAACGCGCCGAGGTGCCACGCATCGACGCAGTCGACGTGGATGGTCATGTTCGGCCGGCCGCGCCGCGCCAACGCGCCGGCCGTCGCCCGCTGCTCGATCGACAACAACTCCCCGAGGTGATGGCCGCCAAGGTAGCCAAGCTCTTTGACGTTCGGCGAGAGATTCGGAATCATGACGTCTCGACCGAGATCGGCGACGGCGATGAACGCGACCGTCTTGTCGGGAGGGCCCTCCATGAACAACTGCACCTTGCTGTGCTGATCGGTCGCGCCCAACGCGCCGAGCGGCGTCGGACCCACACCGCCGTCGCCGGGCTCTTTGTGTTTGCCCAGACTCTCGGCCCAGAGCTGCACGAACCAGTCGGCGATGTCGCGCAACTGATCCGAGTACGGCATGAGCACGTGGATGTGGCGACCGAGCTTGACGTCGGCCACGTACTCGAGGGTTCCGAACACACCGGCAGGGTTGCCCGTGAGCTCGGCCCCTTTGCATCGGCCGACCATGTCGCGCGCGCCTGCGAGTAGTTGCGTGGTGTCCATCCCCACCAGCGCCGCCGGGAGAATTCCAACAGGCGTGAGCACACTGTAACGCCCGCCGACAGCGGGCGGGATGTCGAGCGCGGGAATGCCGTCGGCAACCGCGAGGTCGCGCAGTGCGCCCTTCTTGGGGTCGGTGACGAATACGAGATGCCGTTTAGCGTCGAGTTTCTTCTGATTCAGCCGATCGCGAACGACGAGGTACTGTGACATCGTCTCCGCGGTGCCGCCCGACTTCGACGTCACGACGAACAACGTGCGCTCGAGTGCCACGCGATCGAGCAGTGCGGCAATCGTGCGCGGGTCGACGTTGTCGAGGACGTGTAATCGCGGACGTCCACCGCGTTCGTCTTTCGTCAACGTGTTCCACGCCGGCTCGAGCAGCGCGGTGCGCAACGCGATTGGCCCGAGCGCCGACCCACCGATGCCAAGCACGACGATCTCATCGAACGACCCGCGGGCTTTCGCGGCAAAGTCGGTCGACTGACGATGTAACGCTTCGTCGCCGGGCAACGCGAGGAATCCAAGCTCGCCTGCGTCGCGACGCCGCTCGAGACCGGCGTGCGTTCGGCGAAACTCAGTCGCCGCCAGCTTCCAATCCTCCTGAGAGATACCGCCCTCGATGACGCTGCCCATCATGTTGCTGTAGTCGATGCGAAGTGTCATGTCAGTCGATGCGAACGGTGAGACCATCGAACGCCGGCGTGATCCCGCGCGGCAACTCCGACTCGAGATCGGCGTGGAAGTTGTCGTGCGTGAGATGCGTAAGGTAGGTGCGTTCGGCGCCGATCAGTCCAGCGGCGCTGATGGCTTCGGGAATACTCAAGTGCGTGGGGTGTTCCGTGCGAAAGAGGGCGTTGATGACCAGCACCTTCGCGCCTTTGAGAATCTGTACGGCCTCGTCGGGGAGCGACTTCGCGTCGGTGACGTAGGCAAGTGGCCCGATGCGGTAACCGAAGACGTCGACCTTTCCGTGCGGGACCTTCACCGGAATGATGTCGAGATCCGCGACCGCGAAGTGTTTGCCCGCTTCCACGGGGCGCGTAACGGCTTCAGGCTTCGACGTTCCAGGTTGCGGCCTCACGCTGTCGTCGAAGATGTAGCGAAAGCGGCGCGCGATCTCCTCGACAGTAGGCTTGGGTCCGTAGATGGGCATTGGGGCCGCGCGCCGGATCGTGAACGCGCGAATGTCGTCGATGCCATGGACGTGGTCCGCGTGGTCGTGCGTGTACAGCACCGCATCGATGCGATCGATTCCCGCCGCCATCAGCTGCAGCCGGAGCTCCGGCGGTGTGTCGATGAGCAGTCGCGTTCCCCGGTTGCTCTCCACCACCGCGCCGACGCGACTGCGGCGATCGCGCGGATCCGGTGAGCGGCAGACCGCACACTGACAGCCGAGCTGCGGGACGCCAAAGCTGGTGCCGGTGCCGAGGAAGGTGAGTTTCACGTTACACCGTTTCCACCTTGAGCAAATTGGTTGTGCCCGGTGTATCGAACGGAACGCCCGCGGTGACGACGATCCGGTCGCCAACGCGCGCCAGGTCGCGCCGGCGAATCGCCTCGAGGCCGACGCGAACCATCTCGTCGTACGTGTTGCAGTGGGGAACGAGCTCCGGAATCACGCCCCACACCAGCGCCATCTGCCGATACGTCCGGGGAATGTCCGTGAGAACGAGAATCGGAACGCTCGGCCGATGCGAGGCCACGATGCGCGCGCTGAAACCGCTCTTCGTGATCACGATGAGCGCCGGCGCATTGAGCATGTTCACCGCAGCATTGCTCGCCGCCGCGATCGCGAACTCCGTGGAGACGGCCGACTCGCTTTTGCGGCGCTCGTCGCGACGATGGGACGGCGACTTCGTTTCGATCTCGCCGATGATGCGCGTCATCGCTTCGACCGCAAGGCGCGGATACTGACCGGCCGCCGTCTCCGCCGACAGCATCACAGCGTCGGTTCCGTCGAGAATCGCGTTGGCCACGTCGCTTGCCTCGGCGCGAGTGGGGCGCGGATGCGTGATCATCGACTCGAGCATCTGCGTCGCCGTGATCACGGGACGACCGAGGCGGTTGCACAGCGCGATGATGCGCTTCTGCGCGTACGGGACCTCCTCGAAGGGAAGCTCCACGCCCAGATCACCCCGCGCGACCATGACACCGTCGGACGCGCGCACGATGCTCTCGATGTTCTCCAGCGCCGAGTCCTTCTCGATCTTCGCGACGACGAGCATGGACTTGGGGATCATCGTGCGCAGCTCGGCGATGTCCTGCGCGCGGCGCACGAAGCTCAGCGCCACATACTCCAGGTCTTGCTGCACTGCGAATCGCACGTCCTCGCGATCCTTCTCGGTGATCGACGGCGCGGACACACGGACACCGGGCAAATTGATGCCTTTGTGGCTCGTGAGGGTACCGCCGTGAATCACGCGCGCCATCACGACTGGCGAATCGACGTCGAGCACGACCAGCTCGAGCAACCCGTCGTTGATCAAGACGCGGTCGCCGACGTGGACGTCGTCGGGCAGCCGCTCATAGGTGACCGGAATCTCGTCGCCCTTCGCGAGTGATTCGTGCACGAGGACGATGTCGCTGCCCTCCTCGAGCTTGCGCGGCGACGCCAGGTCGCCGATGCGGATGCGCGGACCCTGCAGGTCGCCGAGGATCGCGACGGGACGGCGCATCTCTTCCGCAACCTCGCGGACCAGCGCGATGGTCGCGGCGTGCTGGTCGTGTGTGCTGTGAGAGAAGTTGATTCGGGCGACGTTCATGCCCGCTTCGATGAGACTGCAGAGCGCATCGCGGGACGAGCTGGAGGGTCCCAGCGTGCAGACGATCTTTGTTTTGCAGGGGCGCAAGGTAAGTCGGATATCGGTAAATGTGTCATCACGAGGTCGCCCTGCGTCGCTTGCGCTCCTCAGGGTAAACTCCGCGACAGCGGCGCAGCGCTCGTGATGACGAAGTATTAGCTGGCGACCAGCTGTTTTCCCAATGCCTTCGTCTTTTTCTGGAGACCGGCGATGAGCGTCTCGAACGACTTCTGAAAGCTGGCAAGGCCGTCGACGAGCAGCTTGTCCGTGACGTCGCGCATGGAGACGCCGTTGTGCTCCAGGGCTTGAATCAACTTCTCGGCGTCATCGAGGCCGGCGTCGACGGTGCGTTTCACGGCGCCGTGATCGCGGAACGCTTCGATCGTCTGCGGCGGCATCGTGTTGACGGTGTCGGGCCCGATGAGGTCCTCGATGTACATCACGTCGCGGTAGGCGGGATTCTTCGTGCTCGTGCTGGCCCAAAGCGGACGTTGTACCGTGGCGCCGCGCGCTTCGAGGGCCTTCCACCGATCGCTCGCTCGTTCGGCCTCGAAGAGCTGGTATGCCATCTTCGCGTTCGCGATCGCGGCTTTCCCCTTTAACGCCTCGAGGGTCTTCGCTTTGTTCGGCGACGACTTGATCAACGCGTCGAGGCGCTTGTCGATCTCGGTATCCACGCGGCTCACGAAGAAGCTGGCGACCGAGTGAATCGTCGAAATGTCCTTGCCTTGCGCGAGCCGGTCCTCGAGGCCGGCCATGTAGGCGTCGATGACCCGTTTGTAGGCCTCGAGCGAAAACAGCAGTGTGATGTTGACGTTGACGCCAGCAGCGGTGGCCTCGCGCACCGCCTTCGCGCCTTCGACGGTGCCGGGGATCTTCACCATGACGTTGGGCCGGCCGACCGTGGACCAGAGCCGCTGAACCTCGGACAACGTCGCGTGCGCGTCGTTGGCCGCCGCAGGCGAGACCTCGATGGAGACGAATCCGTCATAGCCTTTCGTCTGCTCGTGCACACCCTTGAAGCCGTCCGCGGCATCGCGTACGTCGGTCGTGGCGATCAGCTCGAAGAGCTCCATCGCCGTCTGGTCACTGGGGGCAGAACGGATCTGATCGTCGTAATCGGTGCCCTCGGCGAGCGCCTTCTCGAAGATCGTCGGATTCGACGTCATGCCGACGAGCGCATCGTCGCGGATGCGGCGCTGCAGATCGCCGTTGCGCAGCATGGCGCGGTCGATGTAGTCGAGCCAGATCGAAACGCCGGCATCGTGAAGAACTTGAAGAGAATTGTTCGGCATAGGACTCATGGTTCGGTGGCGCCCGGTCACGGGCGCCCGGTGCCCGTATATGCGATCTTGTACACCTTGCCGGCGGCGTCGTCGGCGACGAGCAGCCCGCCGTCGATAGTCTGGCCGAGTCCGGTCGGTCGACGTGACCCCGTGCCGCGACCCGATGCAATGTTCGGGGCAAAATTGTCGGCGAAAACTTCGTACCGGCCGACCGCCGCTCCGTTGCGCAACGGCTGGAACACTACGTTGTAGCCCGCTTGCGGCTCGGGTGCGCGATTCCACGAGCCATGGAACGCGATGAACGCGCCGTTCTTGTATCGCGCCGGGAAGGTCGAGCCTGTGTAGAAGAGCAAAGCGTCCGGCGCCCAGTGGCCCGGGAACGTCGCGATGGGCTCCTTTTTCGACGCGCAATCGCCCACCTTCTTGCCGTCGCCGCCGTACTCCGGCGCCTGCACGAGCTTGCGCTCGACAAGAGAGTAGAAGCAGTACGGCCAACCGAAGTCATCACCCTGGTTCACCTGAAGCAGCTCTTCCGCGGGATTCTCGGCGCCGAATTTGAGGGCGGCGACCGAATCCATCCCGAGCTGCGCGAACCAACCCTGCAGATCATCGCGGCCGTGCTGCGTTGCGTAGAGCTTGCCGTCGGCAGGATTGATCGCGATGCCCACGGCGTTCCGAATTCCACGCGCGAAGTGATTCGCCGCGCTCGGTGTCTGATTCTTCTTGCGCGCGTCGAACTTCCAGATGCCGGCGCGCGTCTCGAGCTCGACACATGGATTCGTACCGGGCGTGCGCGGAATGCGATCGGGGTTCGAGCAGTTGTTCGTCGCCGAGCCGATGTTGACGTACATCGCACCGTCGCGTCCGATGGCGAAGTTGCGTGTCTGGTGGGCACCGGAGACCGGCAGACCTTGCACAATGGTGTCCGGCGGACCGCTGGGCTTCAGCTCACCGGCTTTCATCGGATAACGCACAATCGCCGACGTCCGCCCCGTACCGCCCGGGGCTTGTCCGCGCGGCAGGATAGGCGCCATTGCCTCGGTGTACAGGTATCCCTCGAAGAGACCGACGTGGGAAGAATTCGCCGAGCTCTCGAAAACCTCGCGAATCTCGGCGCGGCCGTCGCCGTTTGCATCGCGCAGCGCGATGATCCCGCCGCCCCCGCCGCGGCCGCCCGCAGCCGCGACGAAGACGTCGCCATTGGCGGCGACCGCAAACTGCCTCGGCTGGGCGATCGAGTCTGCGAACAACGACAGGCAGAAGCCCGGTGGCAGCTTGATCCCGAGGTTATCGGGCGCGCATTTGGTCGCGCTTTGCGCGGACGCCACCGCCGGAACCAAAAGCACCGCCAACATCGCCAAAACACGCCGCATACGCCCGTCCAGATGAGTTCGGTGGTTGGGACTGCGAGGCGGACGCTACGGGCGCCCGTCCCCGAAGTCTAACGTCCGCGAGAAGAAGGGCAGCACGCTCGTCGCCAGCCGAGCCGCGATGCGATTCGTGTGATCGCCATCGTATATCTCGAACGTGTGCTTGACGCCGGCACGTGTGAACGCGGTGTCCATCGCGGCTTGCGACGCCGGCGAGACGAGATTGTCGCTCGAGCCGACGTCGAACATGAATCCGCGGAGGCGCTTGAGCCGGTCGGCGTGGCTGGGGATCATGTCGTACGGCGCGTGGTCGCGCCAATGCTCGTACGATCCGTTCGTCGGCTCCAGCTTGCCGTCACGACGGACGAACGACGGCTTCACGAACAGCGGGCCGGCGGTGGGATCGGGGTTGAACGCCGCCGCCATCGCCAACGTCACCCGCGGATAGAAGCTGAGCTGTCGAGCCTCGTCGAGTGATTTCAGCGTGACGATCGAATCCCAAATCGCGCCGCCCTGCGCAGGCTCCTTCGATGCGCGCGTACAGCAGCCACTCATGGCATAGACGGCGCCGTAGACGTCACCGGCGTGACGCATGCCGAGCGTGAACGCGCCGTACCCACCCATTGAATGGCCGGCGAGGCCTCGGCTCTCGGGACGCGCGATCGTGCGATACTTGGCGTCGATGTACGACACGAGCTCCTTCGAGATGAAGTCGTCCCAATTGCCCGTGCTCGACGAGTTGGTATAAAAGCTTCCGCTGAACACGTTGTTGCCGTTGGGCATCACGACGATCATCTCGCGCACCTTCCCGGTAACCACGAG
>Ga0126377_10002556_pt1 | contig 12578 bp, 6 predicted proteins | sample PanSoiMetPlot_22_FD_92647 | JGI IMG/M metagenome (GOLD analysis project Ga0126377, IMG submission 92647) | Tropical forest soil microbial communities from Panama - MetaG Plot_22 | ecosystem: Environmental > Terrestrial > Soil > Tropical forest > Bulk soil | place: Panama | collected 2016-02-17
AGTTGATGTTGAAGGATACCCATTCGGCTCAATCGCTCCCTATGTCCTCAATTATGACGGCGCCCCGACCATGCTCATCAGTGACATCGCTCAGCACACTCGCAATATTAAGCGCAACAATAAAGTGTCGCTCACGATTTTTGATCAATGCGCGGATGATCCGCAGGCGAGCAGTCGCCTAACCTGGATCGGAAACGCTGAATCAGTCGATCCATCAGACACGAAAATCCGCGATCGCTATTTACGATATTTTCCTTCCGCCGAATCCTACTTTGAGACCCATGATTTCTCGCTCTATTGCATCCGTTTGCGGAGAGCTCGTTTCATTGGCGGATTCGGAGAGATCCACTGGTTCGAACCGGATGCGATGCTTCTCAAGAATCCTTTCCGTGAATCGGAGAGCGGCATCGTTGAACATATGAACCAGGATCATAAGGAAGCATTATTTCATTATTGTGATTTATTGAAAGTGACTACGGTCAATGCTGTAGCGATGATAGGGATTGATAGTGAAGGGTTTGATATGTTGGCCGATAATCGGAAATTGAGAATGGATTTCGACGCGTCGATAAGTACAGTTGAAGCGGCCCGGGCGACTTTAGTGAAATTAGCCAGGCGATAGGCTCGACATTTATATTAATCGCAGAGCCGTTCGGTGAGCGTGTTTGACGCATTACAGCATACCAGTTCACCGAATGCTCACAAAAGGGCAAGAGCCTCGACAATAAGACCTTGAATTTTAAGAACGCTTGTCTCAGACTTGTCACCCGTAGCACAAATCCACATTTCGTGTGATCACCGTACTCTACAAGAAGCGATACGAATCTATAGACGGAAACGGATAATCAAGGAGGTTCGATGAAAGCCGTCTGCGTTCTAATATTAGTCATGCTGTCGAGTGTATGTTCCCGGATGACAGCGCATGCGCAATCACAACGGATTCTATCCGGCACGATCACCACCGGCAGAAATGAAGTGATCGCCGGGGCATCGATCATCGTTCGCTCCTCGGCGGGCGAGCTGACCGCGACCAGTGATAATGAAGGCAATTTCAAACTGACCGTTCCTGCCGAGGCGCTGATCGTGAAGATCACCGGCAAAAACATCGTCGCGATGGAGCGCCGTGTCGACGCGCGTGAACAGTCAGAGCATCTGCGTTTTGAAATCAGCTACAGCATCCCGCCTGTTCACGAGAGCGTGGTCATCGCCGATACGGCGCTCGACCCGACGATTGATCAGCGCAACGACACCATTTACAAGAACACGCTATTCGGGCGCGACGACCAACTCATCCTCACGCTTAACGCCGGCATCAACGCAGGCCAGCACGAGGGCGGCGGCAAATCGCTGGAGATCCGCCGCTTCGGTTTCAACCTCGATCACGGCGGCGTCAACGGCGGTCTGAAAGTGCTGGTCGAGGACGTGCCGCAGAACCAGGGCACGCAAGGGCATGGGCAAGGCTATCTCGGGCAGTTGAAAAGCCTGTCGCCGGAACTGGTTGACGACGTGGACATCCTCAACGGGCCGTTCAGCGCCCAGTACGGAGACTTCTCCGGTCTGGGCGTGGTCCACATCCGGTTGAAGGAATCCCTACCGGACCAGTTCACGTTGCGATTGCAAGGCGGATCGTTCGCTTCGCGCCGACTCTTTGCGGCTTACAGCCCGGAGTTGACGAAGGCGAAAGCCTTCGTGGCCTACGACAGCTCTTACACAGACGGGCCGTTCATCAGCCCTGGCCGCTACCGGCGGGATAACGTTACCGGCAATTACACGCGCGAACTCGGCGACTCCAAGTCGCTCGGCTTCAAACTCAACCTGGGCCGGAACAACTTTTTTTCATCGGGCCAGATTCCGCTCGACCTGGTGGCCGATGGGAGCCTTGACCGCTTCGGATTCATCGACCCGGACGACGGCGGGAAGGTACGGACGGGAATCTTCGGCGCCTATTACAAACAGGACCTTCCGGCGGGCAGCGTATTCAAACTCGACGGGTTTCTGGCGCGCTCCCTCTTTGACCTCTTTTCAAATTTCACCTTTTTCCTGCTCGACCCGGAATTCGGCGACGAGATTCAACAGCATGACTCGCGCTTGCAGGAAGGCGTTAACGCCCAATACCTGCGCCCCAATCAAATCTTCGGACAGCAGGCGCTCTTAACGGCCGGCGCCAATCTGCATTCCAGCCAAATCGTTGTCGGGCTTTTCCCGGCCATCGCCCGCGTTCCGAACCGTCTGGGAGCTAATCAGGCCCTTGGTATTGATAACCCGGATGTTCTTTTGACGAGGGCGCACGCCGCAGTGACCAATACGGCGGGGTACATTCAGCAATCGCTCAACCTGCTAGGCGGTCATTTGCGGTTGGAAGGAGGTCTGCGCTTTGATTACTTTCACTATAACGTCAGCGACGGCGTGAACCAAACGCCCACTGACACAAGCTTCTTTTCCGGCGTCGATGGCTCCGGGCGTTTTCAGCCGAAGGCCGCAGTCGCCTATACGATCTCGGATCGACTGCCGCTGACCTTCTACGTAAATTACGGGCGCGGGATCAACAGCCAGGATGCGAGGGGCGTGATTCAGCAGCGTGACGCGCCGAAGATCGCCACTACCGATTTCTACCAGGTCAGCGCCGCTTATAACGTCAAGCGCTTCTCGGCGAGCGCCGATTACTTCATCATTGACCATTCGAACGAACAGGTCTACATCCCGGACGACGGCAGCTTTGAATTCAAAGGACCGAGCCGCGCCACCGGGTATGAGTTAAAAGTCTCGACGCAAATAACTAAATACCTGTCCTTCAGCAGCGGCCTGACGCAGGTGACGAACGCTTTCTACCGAGGAACTACGCCGCGTGTATATGTGGACAGCGCGCCGCACACGGTGGCCGACGCCCGTCTGATCTTCTCGGCCTTTCATAGCTCTTTCAGCACGCTGGCCTACAGGCACACGGGCAACTACCGGCTGGACGGCGAGGACTCGACGATTCGGGCCTCCGGGTTGGACGCGCTCGATTTCAGCATGCGCCAGCGCATCCGGTCGTGGGTAGACTTCAACTTTTCCATCGATAATCTCACGGATAAGCATTACTTCGAGACGCAGAACTACCTGGAGTCGCGCGCGGCGCCTGGCGCGCCGGTCATCGCTCGCGTTCATGGAACGCCTGGGTATTCACGGGGCATGACGGTCGGACTGACGTTCCACATTCTCGGGAAGAAATAAAGGCGATGAAGAGGCGGGTGATTTTTGTGGCGGCCGCGGCTTTGCTGACGACCGCCGCGGTGGTAGGCACGATTGGATTGCCGCTCTCCCTCAGAAGTTAGCCCGGACTTCTTACAACCCATCTTCCGATTGATTGCTACTGACGAGGAGGAAGTGATGAGTGATTTGGTTCGCTTCGGCGTGAGCGCCGAAGAAGAGTTGATGGTTAATTTCGACCGGCTGTCGGCGGACAAAGGCTACAGCAATCGCTCCGAGGCGCTGCGCGACCTGATGCGCGACGCGCTGGTGCAAGCGCGCCTGGAGAAATTCCCCGACACTGCCGAAGTGGTTGGCAGCTTAACGCTGGTCTACGACCACCACGCGCGCGAGATTTCCGAACGGATGGGCGAGATACAGCACGAGCGGCACGGGCTGGTCGTCTCAGTGCTGCATGTCCACATCAGCCACGACGATTGCATGGAAGTAATCGCGTTGCGAGGCAAGGCGGGCGCCGTCCGCGAACTCGCCAACGCGCTGCTCAGTCTGAAAGGCGTTAAGCATGGAAAGCTATTTCTGACGCTCCCCGCGCGGGAGATCGTCGCTCGGAAGAAGGTCTCGCATTCCCATGCGCATCACAAAAACAAACCGGCGCGCCGCGTCAAATAAACAATCATCTCCTCTCTAAGCTCGACCTTATCCAAAGGCGTCAAGGCCAGCCCGGAACATGGGTATGGATTGGAGCAGGTAACGTTGAGGTCTTATTGGAACCTAGCCTGCGCTGTATAACCCGTCCGATCAACAGCGCAATCAGAATAATAACATCACTTCCTTCGATGATCTGACGCGAAAAATCGTGGCGGTGATGCGGTCCGCCGAGTTTCACGGGACCGGCAGCCACATTCTGTAGTATTGACTCCTCACACTTCCCACATTATATTGTAGCTGTTTTCGGTGAGCGGCCCACTTGGACCGCTCGGCAAGAGGGAATCCGGTGTGAATCCGGAACTGCCCCGCAGCGGTGAGCAGGAACGAAGATCGTCATCAAGCACTGGCTCAAAGCGCCGGGAAGCGACGATTGGTAGGAATCGAAGAACATGCCTGCAAGTCCGAAGACCTGCCGAAAACCCGCGTCATTGACGCGGTCGTTGCCTAAGTTTTCCGAGGGGGAAAACGGCAAATTCAGGGGCATGAAAAATCTGCCTGTCCGCCTGTCTGTTTTCCTTCCTCAAATAGAACCATCGTCTGTTTTTATACGAGTAAAGAAATCATGGCCGTAAACGTTATCGCTCTCGCTGAACCGGCGACTGCCGCCGAAACCGCGCCAACGACCATGCGCGTGCGCAAACGCAATGGAAATCTGGAACCGGTGGATGTCAACAAAATCGTTCGCGCCGTGGGTCGCTGCTGCGCTGGGCTTCATCACGTGGATGCGATTCGCGTGGCGACGAAAACTATCGGCGGCCTGTATGACGGCGCGACGACGAAAGAACTGGATCGCCTTTCCCTCAACACGGCGGCTTCGTTAATTGTGGAAGAGCCGGAATATTCGAGGCTGGCGGCGCGACTGCTGGCGACTTACATTGATAAGGAGGTTCGCAATCAGGAAATCCATTCCTTTTCGCAATCCATCAGCTTGGGAGAGCAAACTGGCCTGATTTCCGCGCCGGTGGCCGAGTTCGTCGCCGCCAATAGCCGTAAATTGAACGACGCCATTGAAACGGAGCGCAATACGCTGTTTGGGTATTTCGGATTGCGGACAATCTATGACCGCTATTTGCTGCGCCATCCGGCGCGGCGCGATGCCCTGGAAACGCCGCAATATTTTTTCATGCGCGTGGCTTGCGGCCTGGCGCAGAGCGTCAGCGAAGCCATCGCGTTGTACAGGCTGTTTTCCTCGCTCGAATACATGCCGAGCACGCCGACACTGTTCAACGCCGCCACCAACCACCAACAACTTTCTTCCTGCTTTCTGCTCGATTCGCCGCAGGATGAATTGGAAGCCATCTACAAAAAATATACTGACGTGGCGCTGCTCTCGAAATTCGCGGGCGGGATCGGCGTCTCCTACACCCGCGTGCGCTCCAAAGGTTCACTGATTCGCGGCACGAACGGCCATTCCAAGGGTATCGTCCCGTGGCTGAAAACGTTGGATTCTTCCGTGTCAGCGGTCGATCAGGGCGGCAAACGAAAAGGCGCCTGCTGCGTGTATTTGGAAAGCTGGCACGCCGACATCGAAGCCTTTTTGGAGTTGCGCGACAACACCGGAGATGAAGCGCAGCGCGCGCATAATCTGAATCTGGCCAACTGGGTTCCCGACCTATTTATGCGGCGTGTCGAGGCCGACGAAATGTGGTCGCTCTTCGACCCGAAAGCCGCGCCGCATTTTCCAGATTTATACGGCGAAGAGTTCGAACAAGCATACCTGGCGGCCGAAGCGCAGAGACTTTTTGTCAAACAGGTCAAGGCGCGCGACCTGTATCAGCGCATGATGAAAACGCTGGCGCAGACCGGCAACGGCTGGATGGCATTCAAAGACAGCGGTAATCGCAAATGCAATCAGACTGCGCTGCCCGGCGCCGTAGCGCATCTGTCGAACCTTTGCACGGAAATCATCGAGGTGACTTCGGCCGAAGAGACCGCCGTTTGCAATCTGGGGTCGCTGAATCTGAGCCGCCACGTATGCGAAGGCCAGTTTGATTTCGAGAAACTCGCGCTGAACGTCCGGCTGGCGATGCGGGCGCTGGATCGCGTGATCGACATCAATTTCTATCCAATTCCGGCGGCGGCTTCGTCGAACCGGCGCTGGCGCCCGGTCGGTCTGGGCGTGATGGGATTACAGGATGTTTTCTTCCAATTGAAACTGCCGTTCGATTCACCGGAGGCGCTGCGGCTTTCGACGCGCATTCAGGAAGAGATTTATTACCACGCGCTGCTGACTTCGCTCGAACTGGCCGAAGAACTCGGCGCGCATCCGGCCTTTGCTGAGACGCGCGCGGCCCGAGGCGAGCTGCAATTCGATCTTTGGGGCGCGCAGCCAGAGCATCCTGCGCGTTGGGAAGCGTTACGCGAGCGTGTCAAAGCTTCTGGACTGCGCAATTCGCTGATGGTCGCAATCGCGCCGACAGCGACGATCGCTTCGATTTGCGGCTGCTATGAATCCATCGAACCGCAGGTGTCCAACCTCTTCAAACGCGAAACGCTGTCCGGCGATTTTCTGCAAATCAACCGCTACCTGGTCGCAGACTTGAAACGGCTGGAGCTGTGGACAGAAGAGATTCGCAACAAGATCAAACTGGCGGAAGGTTCTGTGCAGGGACTGGAAGAACTGCCCGCTGATTTGCGCGCGCTTTACCGCACGGCATGGGAGCTGCCTATGAAAGCATTGATCGATCAGGCTGCGGCGCGCGGCGCGTTCATTGATCAAAGCCAATCGCTGAATCTGTTTATGGAGGCGCCAACCATCGGCAAGCTGTCTTCGATGTATATGTACGCCTGGAAACAGGGGCTGAAAACCACGTATTACCTGCGCTCGCGGCCCGCGACGAACATTGCGAAAGCCACTGTTGCGGCCAATCCCACTGGAGCCGCGCCATCGCGCTTCAGGGAAGCCGAGGCGCTGGCTTGTTCACTTGAAAACCCGGAAAGCTGCGAGGCCTGCCAGTGATCGGAATTCAACAGCGCCGGCGTCCATCGCCACGCCATCGCCCCAATGGATAAGGAGAAAAGATGTTGCTAAGGCCCGGATTCAATCTGACGTTGCGCCCGATGAAGTATCCAGTGTTTTACGAGATGTACCGCAACGCCATCAAAAATACCTGGACGGTCGAAGAAGTCGATTTCTCGACGGATCTGGCCGATTTGCGCTCGCGGCTGACGCCCGCCGAGCAGCACTTGATTCACCGGCTGGTGGCTTTTTTCGCCACGGGAGACTCCATTGTCGGCAACAACCTGGTATTGAACCTGTACAAGCACATCAACGCGCCGGAAGCGCGGATGTACCTGTCCCGGCAGCTTTACGAAGAAGCGCTGCACGTGCAGTTTTACCTGACCTTGCTTGACACCTACATTCCGAATCATGCCGAACGCGAACAGGCTTTCGGAGCGGTTCACAACGTCCCTTCGATTGCGCGCAAAGCGCAGTTTTGCCAGCGCTGGATTGATTCGATTGTCGCGCTGGATACGCTGAACGCGCGTCAGGAGCGGCGACAGTTTCTACTGAATCTGATCTGTTTCGCAGCTTGTATCGAAGGACTGTTTTTCTTCGCGGCGTTTGCATACGTTTACTTTCTGCGCTCGAAAGGGTTGCTCAATGGGCTGGCGGCGGGCACAAACTGGGTCTTCCGTGACGAAAGCATGCACATGGCTTTTTCGTTCGAGGTGGTCAAAATCGCGCGCCAAGAAGAACCGGAGTTGTTTGATGAAACACTGAGCGCAAGCTTATACGAGATGCTGGAAGAAGCCGTCGCTTGTGAAATGCAGTTTGCTGAAGATTTACTTAATGGCGGCGTCGCGGGGCTTTCCACGCGCGAAATGCGGCAGTACCTGCAATTCGTCGCTGACCAACGCCTGACGCAACTCGGCCTTCCAACGCTTTATCAGGTCAACAATCCATTTTCGTTCATGGAGCTGCAAGATGCGCAGGAGCTGGCGAACTTCTTCGAGCGGCGCGTTTCCGCCTATCAGGTCGGCGTCAGCGGACAGGTCGCTTTCGACGAAGCGTTCTGACCTACTGGCGCGCATACGCTGCGATACCTGATCGCCGAAACCGGCGCGGGAAGCTGCGCGCACTGTTATTTTTGAATAAAGCCTAAAGTCAGAGTGTCTGGTTCGTCGCTCCAGTCTTAATTCATTCCTTCCTTCTCTGGTGAACACGCTTGCGATCGCCTTTTTCTTGCGCTGGCGGCTTCTGTTCCTCGCCCGGGAGGACAGGCGTTGGCAAATTGGCCGCCTCATATCGCGCTTGACTGAGGGCATTGATGGCATCGGAAAGTTGAGGCGCTTTCGCCTTCTCGGCTTCGAAATTGAACGCGAACTGTATCGCCGGGGCGACATACATACCCCTACGCGCTACTGCCTGGGACCACATTGCCATGAATCCTGCCCACAGATCGATTTGACTTGAGCTTGAGCGCCGGCGGGAATGAACAACAAAACGGCAAACAACCCTGCAAGACACTTCGTCCTTATCATTGTCGCCTCCTTGGTGTGCGGTTTTTCTTCGACCTGACGCTTTTCTTCGCCGATCAACTTGCCGGGCAAGTGGCGAGAGAGGGGAGCTCTTGCGTTAGGAAATGTCGTATACTCCTATCAAAGTGATCAATATATTCCTCCTACACAGATAAAAGACGCAAAACAAGGGGAATTCTGTCGCGCGCAACACTGAAAACAACCGTCGTATACGAGATTGACAAAGGCCGGACGTGTCAAATACGCAGATGCCTGGATACGTCCAGCAGGTCGCATAGCAAGACGCGTCCGCCAGAGTCCAAGTTTTTGGAGACCAATACATAACAAGATCAAAGCGCTCAAGCGCTGTTGCTACTGGATTGCCAATCCGAGCAGTCTCTTCCAGCGCATATGGTCGGATCTAAGCCGCTACTAAGCTATTGCGCATTGATTGCCCAAGATATTGGACGACCTTCACGACAACTCCCAAAGAACCAAAATATTTTCAAGTGGGTAGGAATATTGCGGAATGTTCGACAACTCTATTTTACGAGACTCGGCAATCGAAGCTTATCCTAGGGAGTAAAGTAACCTGAAGTTTCATTATTCGGAGCGAGCTAAAAGTTTGATCGAAGAGGCTTCGGCAAGGGCCATGCGCTTCCCCACTTACTCGCCGGATCTCAATCCGATCGAGGAATGCATTTCAAAGATCAAGGCATTGCTACGAGCGGCGAACACGCGGACCCGCCGGAGGCTCTTGAATGCGCTGGCAAAAGCCTTCAAGAAGGTCGCGGTAGGTGACATCTGCGGCTGGTTTGCAGATTGCGGCTACGCCTTCTCGCTCAATTTGAAAACGCTGTAGATATAAATTGTCTGGCGAATGCGCTAGATGCCCTGTGTTCGTTATAACTTCAATGATTTTTCCCGCAACTCAAATTACAACCGAAACTGGCGGAAATCTCTGCTATCTAAAGCCCATTGAAAGCGATCTTCCTCTGCGTCAACACCGAAAGGACGAAGAGCTCACCACTTATATGCGCCGCCCGGAGGCGCCACCCCTACTACACTGATCATCTCTGTAGGACTGGCCCAGCCCGCAGGTCATCCGGCGGGTCTTGGGAATGAACTAGTCATCAAATTATCAACGACACTGCCAATAAAGAGTGGATATTGGATTTCGAAAGAGGTCTAGATGAGTAAATCGAACAGCGCTAGTGAAACTATATCTTTGCCGAAAGGCGGTGGGGCTCTGCATGGCCTGGGTGAAAAGTTCGCTCCCGATCTGCAAACGGGAACCGGCAATTTCAGTGTTCCGATCGCCCTCCCATCCGGCCGCCACGGCGTTCAGCCTGAGCTCAGTTTGGTTTACAGTTCCGGTAACGGCAACGGGGTATTCGGTCTCGGCTGGAGCTTAAGTCTACCAGGTATCTCGAGGAAAACTTCCCAAGGCGTGCCTCGTTACAACGAGGTTGCCCCATCAGGGGATGAGCGTCGCGACGTTTTTATTCTCTCGGGCGCCGAAGACCTGGAGCCGATCAGCGGCGCCTATCCGGGCAGGATGAGATATGGCCCTCGCACCGAAGGCCTTTTTGCCCGCATCGAACATATTCGTGACGCTACCGGCAACTATTGGGAGGTTCGGAGCAAAGACGGCCTGGTTACACGATACGGCGCGCCCCGCCCACCGGGCGCGGGGATTGACTGGCAAGATCCGGCGATCACACGTGATCCGACCAGCGCTGACGCAGATCGAGTGTTCGGCTGGAAGATTACCGAAACACGCGATCCTTTCGGCAATCATATCCGCTACGAATATCTGGCTGATCAAGGGGACGAACCCGGCCATCATTGGAATCATCCGCACATTCGTCGCATCTCTTACGGCGATTACGGCGATCCCGCGCAGCCATCATATCTGGTCGCCGTTGAATTTGAGTACGAGCAACGGCCTGACCCACATTCAGACTATCGCGCGGGTTTTGAGATTCGCGCCTCGCTCCGTTGCCGCGCGATTCGCATCGTGACCCAGACCGGCGATGGCGTCGCTCGCCCGGTAAGCGAGTATCGATTCAGCTACGAGCAGAGTTCATTTAATGGCAGCTCCTTGCTGGCGCGGATCGACGTCGTCGGATTCGACGATCAACAGCAAGCGCCGGCACAGGGGCAAATGCCGCCAATCACTTTCGGCTACACGCAATTCGAGCCGGGAAAACGCCGGTTCGATCCAATCACCGGGAGAGGTCTCCCGGCTCAGTCCTTCACCAATCCGGACCTGGCGTTGGTCGATCTGTTCGGCAGCGGGCTGCCCGACTTGCTCGAAATGGGCGCGTCGCCCCGTTATTGGCGCAATCTTGGCGGCGGGTTGTTCGACCTCCCACAGATCATGAAGGATGCGCCATCGCGCATGCTCCGCGAACAGGGTGTGCAGTTTATCGATGCCAACGGAGACGGGCGAACCGATCTTCTGATTACATTCGGCCCGCTGGCCGGATATTTTCCACTCAGCTTCTCGGGCGGGTGGGATCGGAAATCGTTCCAGCCCTACCGCTTTGCGCCGAGCTTCAATCTCGAAGCCCCTAACGTCAAGCTGGTGGACCTCGACGGCGATGGACTCACCGACGTCTTGCGGTCCGGCGAGAGGTTGGAGTGTTTTTTCAACGATCCTGACCCTGCGCGGGCCTGGCGGCGTACGGCATTCTTGCCGATGAGCGCTCTCGACTCGAGTCCGGGCATAGATCTATCCGACCCGCGCATCCGGTTCGCCGATATGAATGGAGATGGACTCCAGGACATCGTCCGGGTTCAAAGCGGCAGCATCTCTTATTGGCCCAATCTCGGGCACGGCCGGTGGGGCAAACGGGTTCAAATGCGGCGCGCGCCCCGCTTGCCTGATGGTTACGACCCTCGGCGCATATTGCTGGGCGATGTCGATGGTGATGGACTCGCCGACTTCATTTATGTCGATCACGGCCGCGTGCTGTTGTGGGCGAACCGGGGAGGCGACAGGTGGAGTGAGGAACCCGTAGTTATTACCGGCACGCCCGGCGTGGTAAACACTGACAACCTGCAGCTCGCTGACATCTATGGTCAGGGTACGAGCGGCCTGTTGTGGGCTCGCGACTCGGACGGAACCGGCCGCCCACACATGATGTTTTTGGACTTCAGCGGCGGTCTCAAGCCATATCTGCTGAACACTATGGACAACAATCTCGGAGCGCAAACGAGAGTCGAGTACCGCCCCTCGACGTTCTACTATGCGCAGGATCAACGGAATCCGAAAACCCGCTGGCGCACGCCATTACCGATTCCCGTGCAGGTGGTGGCCCGGGTCGAGGTGATCGACGAGATTTCACTCGGCAAGCTCACCACTGAATACCGCTACCATCATGGTTACTGGGACGGAGCGGAGCGCGAATTTCGCGGTTTCGCCTGCGTCGAACAGTTCGATACGGAGACCTTCGAAGATTTCAACGCGCCGGGTTTGCACGGCCCGGACGTGGATTTTCTGAACTTTCAGGGCGGCCCGCGCCAAACGCAATTCTCGCCGCCGACTTTGACGAAGAGCTGGTTTCATATCGGCCCCGTGGGAGAAGAGTCCGGCGACTGGAAGGAATTGGATCTGCGCCGCGAATTCTGGCCAGGGGACGAGCCCGCGCTGTCGCGCCCGCCGGAGATGGTGGATTTCCTCGGAAGCTTGCCGCGCCGCGTCAAGCGGGATGCGCTGCGGGCCCTGCGCGGACGGGTTCTGCGCACCGAGCTCTTCGCGCTAGATGGGACATCTCGCCAGGGCGACCCGTATACGGTCACCGAATCGTTGCACGGAGTACGCGAAGAGTTTCCTCCCGGGGCGGGTGAAGACGAGCGCCAACACATCTTCTTCTCATTTCCTATTGCGCAGCGCACTACGCAATGGGAGCGCGGCAATGACCCGATGACGCAATTCGCCTTCAGCGGCGATTACGACGCCTATGGGCAGCCGCGCAAGCAGGTGAGCATCGCTGTTCCAAGAGGGCGAGATTATCGCGTCGACGCCGATTCATCGGAACCTTATCTGAGTATGCTAGCCGGCGCCGAATACGCGCAGCGCGACGAGGCCGAACACTATATGGTTAACCGCGTCGCTCGCAGCGCCAATTATGAGGTATTGAACGACGGCCGGCAGAGCGTCTTCAAACTGCGCGACGCCATTTTCGACGGAACGGTCTCGCTTCGAGGCGCCG